>Ga0209605_1000745_pt1 | contig 39372 bp, 40 predicted proteins | sample AD_UKC035_MetaG_FD_184408 | JGI IMG/M metagenome (GOLD analysis project Ga0209605, IMG submission 184408) | Active sludge microbial communities of municipal wastewater-treating anaerobic digesters from USA - AD_UKC035_MetaG (SPAdes) (version 2) | ecosystem: Engineered > Bioreactor > Anaerobic >...
GGAAAGGGAGGTGGTGCAGAAAGTTGTAAATGAAACTAGAAATATGGAAAGGTTAAGTATTAAACAGGGGATAAGTGGGGAGAAAGCAATGAAAAGATTGAGAAACTTAATAGAGAGCCTGTATGAACTTAACTTATTAAAAGACAATAAGTAATATGGAGAAGCTGAGACACTTTGACACATTCTCAGGTTATGGTGGGTTTACAATCTCAGCACAGAAGTTGGGTTGGGAAACCGTTGGTTTTAGCGAAGTAGATAAGTATGCCAACGCTGTATTGGAATATAATTTTAACATAAAAAACTATGGGGACATTACCAAGATCAAAGGAGAGGATTTGCCAACTATTGATATTGTCACAGGGGGAAGCCCTTGTCAGGACTTGTCAGTCGCTGGAAAGGGTGCTGGACTCAATGGAGAAAGGAGTGGATTATTCTTTCACTTCATACGACTCATTAAAGAAAAGCAACCTATGTATTTTGTCTGGGAGAATGTTAAAGGAGCTTTTAGCTCTAGTAAGGGATGGGACTTTGCAAGAGTGCAAATTGAAATGGAACAAGCTGGGTATGATGTCTGGTGGCAACTTATCAATGCCAAAGACTTTGGAGTCCCACAAAACAGAGAGCGTATCTTTGCAATCGGTATTAGAAAAGGAAGTGGACGAGAAATATTATTTGAGCAAACTGGCAGTAGCCAAGATATTAAGGCACGGGAACAAGTCAGTTCAACAATTCATGCAGGATACTACAAGCAAGGAGGAAGAGACCAACAGTATGTCCCAAACAAAATTGTAAATACAGGGCACGAGGGTACTAACATTTACGGAGCTGACGGAATAGCAACTACTCAAAAAGCACTAGGTGGAGGACAGGGTGCGAAGACTGGGTTGTATATGGTTAGCCCCCTAAGGTGGGTAGAAGGTATGAGAATAAGAAGACTAACTCCTACAGAGTGTGAAAGGTTGATGGGATTAGAAGATGGGTGGACTGCTAAGGGAGTTGTAGACGGAAAGGAAGTAGATATATCAGACACCCAAAGGTACAAGATGTGTGGTAATGGTGTGGTAGTTAATTGTGTAGATTATATATATAAATTATTAAAACAATAAGTAATATGGAGGGAGAAAGAGTAGAACTAATCATTATGGGTATTATTGCAGTTGTGATAGGCTGTCTATGTACCTATATAATGATTCTATTTCTACAATATTTGTATTCTTTTAATTACTAGGCTACAATATATACAGGGGTATAGTTAATATGTTATACCTTTGTATATGAAAGCAACTGAAAAACAGGCTAAAACTAATAAAAAATCTTCAAAAAAGAAGCCAATCTATTACAAAGTTGGCAGACCTACTAAATATAGGAAGATATTTTGCAAGAAAATTATTGAGTATTTTGATATTGAGCCTACTCATAAAGAGAAGGTTACTAAAATTATCAAGGGTTACCCAGTAGAAATAGAAGTTGATAAACCTAATCCTATTCCCCTTTTTGATATGTTTGCAATGGAAGTTTGTAATGTTGATAGAACTACTTTACATAATTGGTGTGAAGAGCATCCTGAATTTTTCCTCGCCTATAAGAAAGCTAAAGCATTACAGAAGAATTTGCTCATGTATCAATGTTCATATGGGTATATAACTCCATCTTATGCAGTTTTCTTAACTAAAGCTTTAACAGATTTGAATGATGTTTCTAGTCTTGATATTACATCTGCTGGAGAGAAAGTGGAGAGTGTGAATCTTTCAAGTGTATTAGCTGAGTTAAAGAACAAGTCCATTGATGAATTACAAAGAGAAACTTAAAGAGAGGTTTGAGATAAAGAAGATGTGTGAATCAGACCTTGAGTATAGGAAAGAGGTGCTTATTAAGTGTGCTGAAGATTCTGTGTTCTGGTGTAATAACTTTGCATATACATTTGATCCAAGAGAAGGGAATAGAAATCTCCCCTTTATTCTTTGGGATAAGCAAATTGAATATGTAAGATGGGTAGAGAGGTTGTTAAAGAATCATGAGGATGGATTGATAGAGAAGAGTAGAGATGTAGGTGTATCATATACAACTCTTACAGCTATTGTTCTGTATCAATGGCTCTTCCATGACTTCAATGCCCTGATAGGTTCAAGGGTAGAGAACAAAGTTGATAAGAGTGATGACCCTGATGCACTCTTTTGGAAGCTGGACTACAATCTCCATAGATTACCAGAATGGATGTTACCAGATGGGTTTGATATGAACAAGCACAGAACATACATGAGGTTAAGTAGACCTGATAATGAGAATGTTATTACTGGTGAAAGTAGCAATCCTAACTTTGGAAGAGCAGGAAGATATAATCTTGCACTCTTTGATGAGATGGGATTTTGGGCTAATGCGAAGAGTTCATGGGAGAGTAGTGGCTCATCAGCAACAACAAGGTTGGCAATATCAACTCCTCCAGAGAGTGGTAAGGCTTCATTCTTTTACAAGTTAAGACAGTCTGGAAGAACAAAGTTGTTTACATTTCATTACAAAGACGATCCAAGAAGAGATGAGAAGTGGGAGCAGGAGCAAAGGGCAAAGCAAAGTGCAGAAGAGTTTGAAAGAGAAAGGAACATATCTTACTCTGGTTCAATAGAAGGCAAGGTGTACGCTTCTGAGTTCATGCTTGTACCAGTAGTAAAGAGTAAGTATGACCCATTACAGCCATTATATGTATCATGGGATTTTGGATTGGATGGTGTAGCAATGCAATGGTATCAATGGGATATAGCAATGGACAGATGGAGATTGATTGATTCATACTTTAATACTGATAAGGATATTAAGTTCTATATTCCATTTGTAACAGGGCAAATACTTTCTGATAGGGCATATGAGTATGATGATAATGACTTGGAGATGATAGCAAGGCATAGGTATTGGCAATCAGCAACTCATTTTGGAGATCCAGATGTAAGGAAGAGAAGTCTATTAGACAAGGAAAGTACAAAGGGTGTATTAGCTCAACATGGTATTCATGTTCAATGTAAGGAGTGGGCTGGTAGAAGTCATTATGATTTAAGACAGAAGGCATTGTTGTTTATGAAGAAGCTGGAGGTTGATGAAGATAATAATGAGTTCTTCATTGAGAGTATGATGCAGAGTAGGTATCCAGAGAGAAGTGAAACAAGTCAGGCAACAACTCCAGTACAAGCTCCAATACATGATATATATTCACATCATAGGAGTTGTTTTGAGTATATGGCAGATAATCTTCCAGTAAAAGAAGCAGAGATTAGGATGGAAGCAGGTTCTAGTAAGCTTGTAGTTAATGATATATATTAGTATAGTATAAGTATGAAAGATTCAAAGATAAATTCTGGATTAAAAGAGAGAGTGTTGGAAGTAAGAATCACAAAGTTGGAAGGTGCATTGATAAAAAAGATTAGAGATTTAGATTATGGTAGATTTACAGTTGTTATACATAAGATAGAAGGACAGCCAGTAAGAGTAGAAGTTACTGAAGTAAATAGTTCTACTGTTCTACAAGCAAGGGATGGTTTGGATTTAGAGGGTGCTACATATGTAGCAGATGCATTTAAATTAAAATCTTTAGAAGAAGATGGCAACTACTAAGAAAAAAGGGAATGTAAGTGAAATCTTGGAAGATAAAGAAAAGCTTGATATATCAACAAAAGATGAAGCTCCTAAAGGCTCTAAGAAGAAAGGTATTAGTGTAAAGGGCTTGTTAGACCTTAAATTAGAAGCAGAAGATGAGAAAAAGCTACTTAGACAGGTACAAGCTGAGGAAGAGTTTGCATCTAAGGGATTGGATTCATGGATTGATAAGAACTTAAAGAGATTGAGATTGTATAACAATCAGAAGAGGGATGAAGAATTGGTTGGAGAGCCATTGCTCTTTACTCATATGAATACATGGCTATCTTCTTTGTATGATGATGAACTTGATAAGCAATGGATTCCAAGAGAAGATGGGGATATTGAATCAGCAGAGAATCTTTCCAATGTAGCAGATTATGATACAGAGCTTATGAACAAAGATGAGCTTGATATGAATGTACTTTGGGATGCATTGTTTTTTTCATATGGTCTTGTTGATATGATTGAGTTTGATGTAAACAAGAAGTGTCCAGCTCCATCTGTCATTGACCCTACTTCCTTCAGGTATGATACCCTATCATCTTCAATAGATGGTAATAGTGTTAATAAGGGTGGTATGAGATTTCTCTTCTGGGATTTATACATGAGTGAAAGGGAAGTTGAGAATAGTCCTATCATGTTTCCAGATGCATTGGAGAAGTTGAAGAAAGAAACAAGTAAAGAATCAGATAAGCAGAAGGAAGCAAGGCAATTGAGAATAGAAGCATTGGGTGGTGATATAGTACACTTTGATAATAATGAAATGGGTGATAACAATGTATATCAGATATTGCAATGTAGAACATGGTGGGATGGCAAGAAGGTATTACTTCTACTTACTCCAGATTGCCAGACAATTCTTGGTGGTAAGATACTTCCATTGGATGAGAAGGGTAACTCTCTCTCATGGTGGGTAGCATCCAAGAGAATCAATCCTCAGCCACATCAATTCAAAGGTGTTTCTCTTCCAGATATACTTGAAGATAAACAGAGAAAGAAAGCAGTTCTTATCAATGATGCACTTAACCTTACAAGAATATCTGTATATGGTTCTCATGCATTTAATAAGAATTTGATTAAGAATGTAAATGATTTGAAATGGGGATTTGATAAGTGGATTCCAGTTGATGGAGATCCAAGACAAGCTATTGCTCCAGTATATAAGGATAGTCCTAATCTCAATGTTTTAGATAACATGCTTAACTACTTGGATGTATCAGCACAAACAGCAAGTGCAACTCCATCTTTACAGCAAGGTGTGTTAAGTGAACAGCGAAGAACACTTGGAGAATTAGAGATGGTAGCAGAGAGTAGTAAGACAAGGTATTCACTTGCTCTTAAAACAATTGCATCTGGAGATAAAGAGTTCTGGAATCTCTGGTATTTATCATATAAGGTATTCTTTAATGATGGACTTGGAGAGAAGGTAATTAGAGTAGCTGGTTCTACAAGAAGCTTTAGGAAGATTAGTAGAAAGGATATTCTATGTAAAGTTGACCCAGATGTTAAGATAACAAGTAAGGCTCTATCAGAAGCAAGTAAGATGAGAAGATTTGCTCAGTACATTAAACTTCTTGAGGTTGTATTACAAGACCCAGAAGCAGATAAGAGGGCTGGTATGAAGCATGGAATGTATCTTGCTGGTATGGATAAGGAAGAGATTGATAATGTATTTCCTCCAACAAGAGATGAGATGATAGCTAAAGAGCAGAATGATATGCTTGGCAGGGATGAAACTCCACCTTTCTTACCTAATGATAATCATCAGGTACATATAAGAATACATAAAGAAGCAAGAGATTCTAAGAAGAAAGATAGGCACATGAGCTTACATATGAAGGCTTTGAAACTTGAACAGGCAAATCCAGATTTGAATCCAGACCAGAATGAACTTGGTATGAATGAAGGACAGGTAGCTCCAGCTCCACAAGGTGGTGGAACTCCAATGCCTATTCCTACTGGTATGTAAATAATTTAAGTATAATAAGGGGATGAAAGAAATTACTTTAGAGGAATATACTCAAGCTCTTCTGAATGAGAAGGGTAGAAAAGAAGTTATACATGACCTGAAAGAGCTGATGAACAGCAAGGGTTGGAAGGTTCTCTGTTTGTATTTGAATCAGGAGAAGGATGCTTTACAGATAGATATGGATGATATTAACAAGGAGATGAGTTTTGATGAGTTGCAAAAGATAAGGATAAGGTTATATTATATTAAAGATATGCTGGGTATGCCTGAAACATTTATCAAGGATTTATCTGAGATAGAAGATACAGAAATACCATCAGAAGTGTATTAAATAAATTTTAATTGCCCTAACAATGGCAGAGGAAGTAAAAGAAAAACTTACAACTCAGGATGTAAATGAGGATGCTCCTGTAGATAATAGTGCTGAAGAGAATGTAGAGGATTATTTCAATCCATTTGCAGATATTAAAGAAGATGTAGAAGAAGCTCCAGTTAAGAAGGGTTCTGATGATGAAGAAGAGGAAGCTCCAGTTAAAAGAGATCCAGTAGTAGCAGAAACTAGCAATGAGTTAAAGGAAGTTAAAGCAAGTATAGAAGCTCAAAGGGAAGTAACAAAGCTTGTAAGAGATAATCCAATGTATGCTGATTATGCTGATGAGATAGCAGAGATAACAGCAAAGGCAATTGTAAGGGGGCATAAGAATCCTGTTGAATTTGCTATTAGGAATATCAGAAGTCCTCAAGAATGGATAGAGATTGGTAGGAAGAGTGGTATAGAAGATGCTGGTGTAGCTCTTAGAAGTAAGGTAGGTGGTTCAAGTATGGGAAGAAGTGAAAGTACAGCTCCAGACTTTGGTTCAATGAGTACAGGAGATTTTGAAAAGTTTGTAAATGAGGTTAAGAACTCATAGCTTGACAATATAGCAGATATATTCTATATTTAATTACAACTGAAAAAGCAAAGGAATAACCTAGTTTGAGAATCATTATTGATTTTCCGACTAGGTTTTTTGTTTTTAAGTTATTTAAATTTTATTCTTTACAAAGATGAGTGCATCAGTAACAACGATTCCTCATGCAATTAACAACTATTACGATAGATTGTTACTTGAAAGAGAGAAGCCTTATCTAGTCCATCCTAACTTTGGACAGGTAAAAAATATCCCAGTTGGTGGGACAAATATAATTAAGTTCAGAAAGTATGGTGCTTTAACAGCAAACATTACAGCCTTAACAGAAGGTGAAACTCCAGCTGGAACAAATCCAAGTGTAACAGATATAACTGCTACAGCTTTATGGTATGGTGATTACATCACATATACAGATAAAGTAACTATAGAATCTCCAGATCCAGTTCTAACAGAATTGACTGAAGTTCTTGGTGAACAAGCTGGTCTATCTATAGATACAGTTTCAAGAAACATCCTTGTATTAGGTACTAATGTACTTTACTGTGATGCTTCAAATCCTAAAATAAATGCACAGACATCTGATGTTTCTGCAACAGATGTATTGGAAGCAGTACAGCTTAACAAAGCTATTGCAACTCTAAGAAGTGCAAATGCAAAGTATATAACTAACTTTGTATCTCCTGATGCTGGTTACTTAACATCTCCAGTAGCTCCATGTTTTATTGGTATAGTACATCCTCAGACAGTTACAAATCTAAGAGCAATCACAGGTTTTGTTCCTGTAGAGCAATATGCTAACAAAGCAGATGTTATGCCAAATGAGGTTGGTAAATATGATAGAGTCAGATTCGTTGAGTCTACTCAAGCTTATGTTTACTCAGCTGGTGGAAATGGTGGAATTGATGTATATGCAACTCTCATCTTCGGTAAAGATGCTTATGGTGTAACAAGTATTTCTGGTAATGCAATGAATATGTACATTACAGAGCTTGGTTCATCTGGTAGTGCAGACCCTCTAAAGCAAAGAGGTACAATTGGATGGAAAGCAAATCATGTTACAAAGATTCTAAATCAGTCTTGGATGATAAGAATTGAACATGCAATAGTCTAATTGTAAGTTCTAGTGTTTGATAGGTTTTACTGCTTGTACCTCTAAAAGAAAACAAGCAGTACCTTTAGGGTTATAGGTTTACCAATGGTATGATAATACCCAAAAACTAAATTTAAAAGACTAATAAAATGTCTTACTCAAGTAAAGATGTAATGCACAATGCTAATCTTAAACAGGTTATCAATGATGTCATTGCACAGATGAATAATCAGGGTGGTGTAGCAATAGTGGGTTCTCCAGCATTAGCAATAGGATCAAGTTCTAAAGCTAAGATTTTAAATGGAGCATTTACTGTTGTTAGAGATGGTGTAGTATCCACAATTGATAGTGCAGAAACAGCATTTACAGCAACTACACATGATATTGCAGATGGTAAAGAAGCAATATTCTTAGTATATTTGAATGGAAGTAATGCAGTTACTCTTTTAAAGGGTGCTGATGCAGGTGCTGATGAAGCAGTATGCCCAGATACTCCTGATGGAGGATTAAAGATTGGTGAAGTAAAAATCTCAGTAACAGGAGCAATCTTCAATGCAAGTACAGATGATTTGGATTCGGCACATATAACAGATACCTACACTAATAAGACAGATGTTCCTATTGCTCTAACAGACTACTCAGACAAGCATTGGTTATATCATGATAATCTTCAGGGATTACTTACAGATATGATAGAGATAGTAGCAAACAAGGATGTTCCTAGACTTGTTTCAAATCCTAATCTTGCAATTGGTACTTTAAGTAAAGCAAAGATAAAGCATGATGCATTTACATATGTTTTAAATGGAGCATTTACAACAATAACAGGTGGAGAGGTAGCATTTACAGAAACAACTCATGACATTACAGATGGTAAAGGTGCAGTATTCCTAGTATATCTTGATGGCTCTACAGTAAAACTCTTAAAGGGTACAGCAACAACTGGTGGAACTGGTGCAGTATGCCCAGCAACTCCAGCAGGGAAGCTTAAACTTGGTGAAGTAAAGATTGTAACATCAGGTGCAATCTTTGATGCGTCTACTACAGAACTTGATGCAGGAACAGTAACTGATACTTATACTAATAAAACAGACTTAGTAGCGACAGCAGACTTCTCACTTTCCAGCTTTGGTCAAGAAGATTATATGTATAGCTATAGCTTCAAGACATTACTTGATGATATAGAAGAAGATCTAAATGCTGTAAGTAATGACAAGTTACTTGGTAATCCAACACTAGCAATAGGTTCTTCAAGTAAGAAGAAAGTAAAGAATAGTGCATTTAGTGTAATGAGAGATGGAGTTATATCTTTAATAGCAAGTACAGAAACAGACTTTACAGCAACAACAGATGACTTAGCAAAAAGTACAGGGGCTGTATATAATGTTTATTTAGATGCAACTAACACAATTAAGATTCTCAAAGGTACAGCAACAGCTGGTGGTATAGGAGCAGTATGTCCTGCAACTCCTTCTGGTGGTATGAAGATAGGAGAAGTAAAGATTGTTGTAAATGCAGATGCAATATTTAATGCAACAACAGATGAACTTGATTCAGCACATATAACTGATACATATACTAATAAGTTGGATGTGTTTGAAGCAATAGCCTAATTAGGTTATGAACTGCTGTAAGAAGCAGATGATAACATGTAAAGACAGAGATGTTTTTGCATACCCAAAATTCTTACATTCCTGCATGAAGAGGGCGTTTGCCCTCTTTGTGTTTCTTGTTGATATTGTATTGAATATGATTTATATTATAGTAGGTTAATTTAATCATATAAATAACATGGCTAAAGGAATAAGTCAGACAGCTCCTGTTGAGGAGAAGTCAGAGTTAGTTGAGAAACTAAGCACTCCTGTATCCCAGCAAGAGAGAGAAGAGATGAAGAAAGAACTTCTCAAAGAGTTAATGGGGGACAGAAACATTGTAGAGGTTCATTTTAAAAAGAGTGTAGTGGCTGAGAGTGAGAGATTTGCAGAAATACTCAATGCAAGACCTAAGGTTGTTGATACATGGGAAGTAGAAGATGGAATGAAGAGTGGATTTATTGAGGAAGTTAAGATCAATGGTGCAGTAGCTCAAGTACCAAGAGGAGTAGCAGTTTTAGTTCCTGATATTGTTGCCAATATGTTTAGAAGGTATCAAAATGCAGAAAGACAATCTGGACTTGATATTCCTAATCAAAGTGGTGGTCTTGGAATAAGAGCAGATAGGGATGAGAAGACAAGAGAAGCTCTTGGTCTTTAAGAATAGGTATGTAAAAGCATAAAGTTTACTTAACTTTGTGCTACAATATATTATGAAAATAACAGACATAGTTAGTCTTGCTAGAAAGAAGTCTAAGACTAATACAATTACATTCCCAGATGCTGATATGCTTTTGTATATCAAAGCCAAGCTCCCTCAGTTTCAAGCTGATATAGAAGAGGTCAATGAAGATTACATGGGTTCTATAGAGTACAGAGATTTAAGAGCAACTGGTACAACTGGTACTTATGAAGATACTGGTGTTACATATCTTTCCAGAGAGTACAATCTTCCTTCAGACATGATTCCAAGATTAAAGAGTGTTTCAGCCATGCTTAATGGTACTGATTGGGTTAATCTTAAACAGTATGATTTAAATGATATAAAGATTCCTTTTGAAGAAGATAGAATATTACAGAGATTTACCAATGATGAAGGTACAGCTGGTTATGAGATATTCAGAGGATCTCTATTTCTTCTTACAGGAGAGATTGAAAATGCAGTAACAGATGGTTTAAAGATATGGACATATTCTTTTAGTGCTTTACCAGCTTCTATCCCTACAGTAGGTGGAGAAGGGGATGTTGAGTTTGATACTTATGGTATTCCAGAAACAATGCATGAGTTATTTGCCCTAGCACTCTCAATGGAGTGGAAGAGCAATCAAGATGTTCCAGTTCCTTTCTCAGGACAGGAGCAGAACTTCTATGCTTTGTATGGGAAGCAATTGCAAAGTCTTAAAGGATTGGATAGAAGTAAAGAAACAATCTTTGAAAGACCAGCAGATAAGTATGATAATGGATTTAATTTGTAATATTTAATAGGAATGAAGAGTGAAAAAGAATTAGCAGTAGAGTTATATGAGCAGAATGTTCAGACTTTATTAGCCAGAAAGCTTGATGTAAGGTATCATAAAGAAACACTTATACCAAGATATTTAAAAGAAAAGGATAAAAAGGTAAGAGAAGCAAAGGTAAAAGAAGCAGAGGGCAGAGTTAAGCAATTGGAGATTTTAATAAAGGATATGAAAGATGTCATCAAATTTAATAAGGAGATGATTGAAGAGTACAAGTAAATAAGATAAGCTATAATATAGAGTCTAATACAGGAATGTTAGAATAGTAGGGTAAAATAATAATTTTATATTTTACTTGCTATGAATAGTATGGACAGAACAGGAATGAAAGGGATCGTTGAGTTACAGCTCAGAGATTCTTCTGGGAATACGAAGTCATTATTTCAGCCTAACAAATTATGGGATGCTGTAAATAAGCTCTTCAAGATTGATTTAAGATTACCCTTTATTACAGGAATATGGACAAAGAATGTTGTTGTGTATAATACTGTAACAACAGCTGGGCTTTCAGAGTGTGCAAAGCTTTTGGGTGGTGTAACAGCAGACCCTATTTCTCATATGGCAATTGGTATTGGTACTGGTGGCACTACAGCTTTGAATAGTGAGATAACAACAGGTGGTGGTGAAAGAGTTGCAGTAACTCCAACAAGTGAAACAACAACATCAACTGGTGATACAGTTCAAGCAGTAAATACATTTACATTCACAGGTACATTTGCAGTTACAGAAGAAGGGTTGTTTAATGCAACTCCAGCTGGTGATATGATAGCTTATAGGACTTTTAGTGCAGTTAATGTAGCAAGTGGAGATAGTTTACAGATAACCCACAAGATAGTGTTAAGTGCAGTCTAAGACTTGCAGTCAGAATAACTTGTTAAAAGGGTGGTATGAGTAAAAAGAACTTTACAATTTCAACAGTAGCTACAGCTCCAAGTCCAGCAACAACTGGTACTTCTTTAGTTGTAGCAACAGGAAAAGGATCTTTATTTGCAATAAATGAACCAGCAATTATCTTTCCAGCAAATGATCAACCTTTAACATCTAATGCAGAAATAGTAAAAGTAAGTAATGTAGTAGGGGACACTTTAACAATTGTAAGAGGTCAGGAAAGTACAACAGCAAGATCTATTGTTGCAGGAGATATTATTATTCAGGGTATAACTGCTAAGGATTGGAATGATTTAGTAGCTTCAAAGTTTACTTGGAGAGGGGCTTGGGCTACTACAACTGCCTATGCAGTAAATGACACAGTCCAACAGGGTGGTAGTGGGTATGTATGTGTAACAGCTCATACTTCAGGAACATTTGCAACAGATTTAAGTGCAGGGAAGTGGGAAATGTTTGTAGAGGGTGTAAATGCTGATAGTATAGCTTCTACGATTCACGGAGCAACTGCTAAAACAACTCCAGTTGATGCAGATGAAGTAGGTTTAATAGATAGTGCTGCAGGGAATGTGTTAAAAAGATTAACTTGGTCTAATATAAAAGCAACACTTAAATCTTATTTTGATTCAGTTACTACTACACTTACTAATAAAACCTTATCAAGCCCATTGTTTACTGGCACTATAGATGGTTGGATAAGTGCAGGAGAAACATGGACTTATGCTAGTGCTACAACCTTTACAATAAGTGGAGACAAGACAGGAAAGTATCAAAAAGAAGATAAACTAAAACTAACACAAACAACAGCAAAGTATTTTAGAATATTAAATATTTCTTATTCTTCTCCTAATACAACAGTAACAGTTGATGGCTTTGGCATTTATACTTTAGCTAATGCAACAATAACAAGTCCTTATTACAGTAAAATGGATAATCCTCAAGGATTTCCACAAAAAGAGGTACTTTTGTTTAGTGGAACTCCAGCAGCTAGTATAACATTGTCAGAAACATCTGCTAATTTTGATATATTAGATATTTGGTATGAAGGTAATAGTGTTGGTGGGCAGACAGGTATTCCTTATTACTACACAAGGTTTGATACTGCTATTGATGATATATTTGTAATGGCTGTTGATATGGGATACATAGATTCTGCTTATAAAATAAGAACATCAGGAGCATTTATAACGAGGTCAGGAACAACACTTTCAATAACTGGGTCTGGAGTTAACTATTCAACTGATACTAAGTCTGATAGCACTGTAACTTTTTCTGATATCAAGTTTACACCTAAGATAACAAGAGTTAGAGGAATTAGATGGTAATATGACCAACATTAAACTAAAATTAGTATTAGTATTTTTAGGAGGAGTAATAACAACTCTTTTGATAGAGTATATGTTGAGGTGGCAAATCATGGTTATTTTAATTTATTGGTTTTTTAAATAAAATATATAAGGGGAGAAAGAAATGGCACAGGCGTATGATGCAGTAATTGCAACAATAGTAGTAGCTTCAGATGCAACCTCTGTAACAAAGACAATGGTAAAGTCCACTACTTGGAGAGAGGGTACCTCTGGGGAGTGGAATAGTACAAGTTGTACCTTAGAAGCTGGAAAAACTTATCAATTTAGAACTCCCAATTCTGGTTCTGGTTCGGGAACGACGGCAGTTTTGCCCAATATTAAGGCTTCTGTAACTGTAGGTTGGGACACTTCGGGAAGTACTATAACTACAGTAGGGGACTACTTTTTATATTCTTATGCTCGTAGTTGTAGTAGTTTAACCTCATTGTCAGTACCAGATACTTCAGGGCTTACTAGTGTAGGAACTTATTTTATGTCTAATTATGCTTATAGTTGTAGTAGTTTAACAAGTTTGCCAGTACCAGACACTTCAGGGCTTACTAGTGTAGGGGATTCTTTTATGAGAGGTTATGCTAATGGTTGTAGTAATTTAACAAGTTTGTCAGCACCAGACACTTCAGGACTTACTAGTGGAGGAGTTGATTTTATGACTGCCTACGCTTCTGGTTGTAGTAATTTAACAAGTTTGTCAGTACCAGACACTTCAGGGCTTACTAGTGTAGGGAGTAATTTCATGTATTACTACGCCTACAACTGTAGTAATTTAACAAGTTTGTCAGTACCAGATACTTCAGGGCTTACTAGTGTAGGGTATTATTTTATGTCTGCCTACGCTTCTGGTTGTAGTGGTTTAACAAGTTTGTCAGTACCAGACACTTCAGGGCTTACTAGTGTAGGGAGTAATTTCATGTCTGCCTATGCTTCTAATTGTAGTAGTTTAACCTCATTGATATTAAAGGGGGATACTGGGTGGTTTTCTAGTCATAATATAAACTGGAGTGTTCCATCAGATAGACTTAATTATTTGTATGGATATTGCAAACCCTCTTATTTAATAAACTGGCAGGGATTAACAGCTTCAGGGAAAACACTTTACTTAAACTATATACAAAGTTCTAGTTACGTTAAAGCTCTCGTAACACCAATCATAGGCGAGAAATATCCACTACCACCATTTAGGCGAGTTGCTTAACAGGTTAAATATATTTGAATATCGTGATAAAATAGAGTAGGAATGTAGATCTTTAATTTGATATTACTAGAAATGAGCATAAAGGCAGGTAACGGATCAGTAGGTGGAAACTACTTATCTCAAACATATTTAAGTGGTAGTATAATTCTTTCTCAATCGTATACAGAGAGCTTTTCTGATGGTATAAGTGCAATAGATTCTATTACTCGCAATCCATTCAAAGTATTTGCAGACAACATTGGTCTTACTGATTTAATAAGAAGACTAACAGGTAAGAATGTCTTTTCTGATAATATAGGTGCAAGTGATAATATTAGTTTTACTAAGGTCTTAATTCTCATATTGACTGATACAATCAATATGGTTGATGATTTCTTTACAGATTACTTTCAATTCTTTTCAAGACTATTTATTGATGGGATAGGAATAGCTGATTCTTGGAGTAGAAAGTTGGATAAACTTCTTTCTTTCTCTGATGAAGTTACTCTATCAGAAGTTGTAAAGAAAGGACTAAATAGAATACTCGCAGATATCATAAGTACAATAGACAATATACATTTTACTCAACACTTTCTAAGGACTTTTACAGATACTATTTCTGCAATTGACAACATAGGAAAGAAAACAGTAACTGCTTTTAGTGATGGAATAGGACTTGTAGATAGTAAAATCTTAACTCCAATCAAGGTGTTTGTAGAATCAATATCTCTCTCTGAAAATATAGTAAAAAGTGTTAAAATAGTATTAAGCAGTACAATACATATAAGGGACAGTATTGTTAGAAGATTAAATGGGATGTTGATCAGTTGGGAAAAGACTGCAACAGCTGTAGCAGATTGGACTAAAAGAGCAAGGCAGGAGATAAGTACAACTAAGATAGCAAGGGCATTAACAGACTGGACAAAAACAAGTAAGAAAGAAGATACTTTTACTAAGACTGCAAGGAATGAAGAAGAATGGACTAAATTAAAAGGAGAAAGATAATGAGTGATCCAATAGTTTTAAATAACTGGAATATGGGTGGTATTTCAGAGAGTAGGATTCTGGGTGAAAATGATAGGAGCTTGTACAAGATGGTAGGTACAGATGTTCATAGTAAGATAGGACTTTTACAAGCAAATAGAAGGCTTGTTAAAGAATCAGGTTCAACTGTAGATGGGTTTGTAAAAACAATGGTTGCGTGTTCAGATGGATATGTGTATTTATTCTCTTCTACAAACGGAAAGATATGGAGATACCTTCCGAGTGCTGGTACATACTCTCTTGCATATACAGCAAATAGTCCAGTCGGTGATGATAATATACTTGGAGCATGTGAATATAACAACTATCTTTATTTTGCTACTCAGAATTATTTATATAGAATACAACTTGATTATACAGGACTTACATGGAGTAGTTATGTAGAAGAGGTTGGTAAACTTAATCTTGATCCAGTTGTAGGAGATACAGGCTATCTTGGTGGTAATTTGTATAGTGCCAAGTTGTACTCTGCTCTCATAGAGGATTCTACAGTTACATTTACAAATGCCACAGAAAAAGTAAATCTTACAGGACATGGATTTTTAGATGGGGATAAGATTATGTTTGATACTACAGGTACTCTTCCAACAGGGTTGGTAGCAGATACTCCGTACTATGTAATAGCAAAGGCTACAAATGATTTTCAACTTACTCTTACTCCAATATGTACAGCCACAGCAGTTACTTTTGATTTAACAGATGATGAGGTTGATCTTACAGCTCATGGACTTAGTGCAAATATGAAAGTGAAGTTTGCAACAACAGATACTCTTCCAACAGGAATTACAGCAGGAACGACATATTATGTAAAAACAGTTGTTAATGCTAACTCTTTTACAATCTCTGCTACAGCAGGTGGTGCTAAGATTGACTTGTCAGGTTCTCCAGCTGGTACTCATACTGTAATAGGAGTGGTAGAGGGCTTTACAGATGATGGTACAGGTATTCATACTGTACTTGGGAATGAATCTAGTGCCTTTACTCCTCAATTAAAAACACAGATAGGAGTAGCAATTGATATTGCAACAGTACCTTCTACAAGTCTTACAGTAGTGTTACATGATGCTTCTGATACAGCAATAGTTTCTAAGACAGTATTAAATGCAAGTCTTACAACTGGAGTAAATGAGATATATTGGGATACTCCAATTACATATGTAAAAGGTGCTTCTTACCATGTTCATGTATATCAAACAGGTACAGGTGGAGTTGTTAATACAGGGGTTGCTGATGAGTTTGCAGAGATGTATTTAGAGCTTTATGGTGCAAGTAATAGTAGCTATCATCCAATGATAGTTCTCAATGGTATTCTCTTTATTGGTGATAATAACTATATTCATCAGGTAGAAAATTACCTTGTATTAAATTCCCTAGATCTTCCAGCTCAGTACATTGCAAAGTGTCTTGGTAAGATTGGAATTGACTTGCTTGTAGGTACAGAGGTAGCTAATAGTGTACATAGTGCAATGATATTTAGATGGAATACATGGAGTGTGTCATGGAGTATTGAGGATGATATTGAAGAGCAAAGTATAAATGCTTTCATACCAGTAGATAACTTTGTATATGCAGTAGCTGGTACAAGGGGTAATGTATATTTTTACAATGGAGAGAAGCTGGAGTTGCTTAGAAGAATTGGTGGAGAGTTTGATAGTACAGATTCAGTAAAGGTAAATCCTAATGCAGTAGCAAGTTTACATGGTATTCCTCTTGTAGGAGTAAGTAGTGTAAGTGGAGATGCACTTGAAACAGGAGTATATGGAATGGGTACAGCAAATCCAAGACTATTTCCAAGAATCTTTGACTTGGAGTATGTAACATCACAAGGCTCTACTGGAGTTGAGATAGGTTCAATTATTACTTTTGGTACTGGTATGTTGGTAGCATGGAAAAAAGTTGTAGGTGAAGTTACTACTTATGGAGTAGATGCTTTTGATGAAACAAATCTCTATTCAGGTACATATATTCAAACAAGAGTGATGTATAGGGATAGGAATAGTAGAACAGTATATAGAAAGGCATATATAAATTATATGAGTGTTCCTGATAACACAGCTAGAGAAGTAGAGTTTGATTCTGATACAGATACTGTAATTCTTACATCTCATGGTTTTCAGGATGGTGAAGCAGTTAAATTCTCAGAAACTACTGGAGAGCTTCCAGCAGAGTTGGTTGCAGGTACAACTTATTATGTAGTAAATAAAACTGCTAATACTTTTCAGATAGCAGAAACAGTAGGTGGTAGTGCAATTGATTTTACAGATGATGGTACTACAGTAACAAAGATTGAAGCTGTAGATTTAGTAAAGCTTTATTATAGAAAGGATTATGGTACTAGCTGGACAGAATTGACTCTTATTCATGATACAGATAAGAAGCAGTTTATTACTGAGGATTGGGGAGATTATGCATTCTGTTTAGAGATTAAATTAGAATTGAGAGCTATTGGAGATGAATCTCCTGTTATTGATGAAATAACTTTAGCAGATCAAAATTATGGGCTTTAGAAATATAGTTCTTCCAGAGGATGGTACAGCAAATCCAATTGAGAGTGAATCTACAAATCAAGTACCAGAGAGAGGATATTTTAGTACAATTGAAGTAGGTGCTGGTAGTAAGACTTTCAAGATGGATGAAAGGGGTATGTGGATGGGATCTGGTGATTTTGAGGATGCTCCGTTTAAAGTTAGTATTGTAGGTGGTATTTCTATAACAGCAACTGCTGATTCTGATGATGTTGCTTTTGACTATTATGATGAAGATGGTAATTTAGCTATACATATAGGATTCTAAAAATGGCAGTACCAAGTATAAAAGTAGCGAAGAAGGGTTTTGATACGAGAACAGCTACTCCTAAAAACTTAACAATAGATTCTACCAAGAATCAATTAAAATTATTTAAAAGGATAACTGTGATTACAGATATTCCAGTATAACAATGGCATGGTTTGATGCAACTCCAATACCTTTATACAAAAAAGAATATGAACACAATTTAGGAATAAAGCCAATCGTGATTGCTCGTGTTAATCTTGAGAGCATTGGGGAGGGTGATGGATGGAAGCAGATCCCATTTAAATATTCAAAGTTTGTTTTTGAGGATGGTGTAGGTTGGGTATATTATGTTGGGTATGTAGGGTACGACCATCTTGACGAAAACACTCTTGTATTTGAAGCTCCTGAGAATGCAGAGATAGTAGCAGATATATTTATAGATCCACAAAATAATGCATGGTATGAGTAGACCAACAATACAAGTAGCAAAGCCGAATAGAAGTTTGATAGGATTAGATGTAAAAGATTTTGCATTAAATACTAACTATTTGTTACCTAAGATCTATATGCAGGTAACTGTAACAGAAGATACAATCCTTCCTAACCTACTTGGTTATCCACATGGGGCATGGGCTTTTAGAAGGCTCAATCAATATAGTTACTATGATAAAACTTCTCCAGATCCTGCAAGTATTTGGGATCCGTATAATTATGTAGATGGTGATATTTATGACAACTTGTTTACAGGGGAAGAGTATACTTACTTTAGTGTTACCTCTATGGGTTCAATAACAAAGGGAGTAACAGTAAGCGAAGATCAGATTACAATGAACATGATGGAGTATGTAGATGATGATAGTGTAACTAGAAACGACACTTCCTTGTCAGCTATGTTATTTGCAGAATCGCTACTTCCAACTTCACAGCAGATTGTTTTACCTACACGACCACATATTTCTGTTGGAATAGAGGGGCAGGACTTATCTGAAACTAATGTATCGGAGCAGAGGATGAACTCTAAGCTGGACACATTAAAGATATTTAAGACTGGGTTACTTGAATTAGATTTACCTGCTGAGGTTCTTGCATACAAGGCAGATTCTGTTGTACATTCAACTTTTGTAGAACATGATCTTGGGTATCCTCCTGCATATTTCCCTCCAGCTACGATAAACATGAAGACTGTTGGCAATCTTAATGAAAATGCAGGAACTGCTACTACAGGATTTACAAGTGATTTTGAAACAACAGATGTCTATGTGGACAGTAACAAATTGTATCTAAGATGTATAAGGTGTTCCAATGGAGATGATGCTTTTGGTAGTGGTGGTGGAGATAAGAACTTCTCAGCTAAGACTATAAGCTTGTACTACACTCTTTTCTACAACGACATCTCAGAGCAGTTCAACTTATTAGCTTAGCATTGTTATCTTTACTAAGTTGATATAATATATAAGAAGAATAAGGAATAGAATAAGGGAGTATAACTTGTTAGATTAAGACAATGGCAGAATTACTATATCAGGCAGTAATGAAAGTTCCTACTCTAACAGGAACATGGCAACAAAGAAATGCACAACTATATTCTAAATTGGGTGGGTCAAGTAAGTATGGTACATATAAAGGAAATCTTCAGCAGAACTCATGGCTTCTTAATCAGATTAGGGCAACAAATTATTTTGCAGATTGGGCTACTCCTCAAGCATCAACTCCATCTCCAGTTGCTCCAACTCCAACTGCTCCACAAAACACTCCAGCTAATTCAGCAGAGTTGGCAGAATATCTCAACAAGAATCAGGCAGAGTTAGAAGCACTTGAAAACTTTGACCCATTTGATGGAGAAAATCCAGCAGAAACAATTGAAGGGTTTGCAGAGGACACATTAGGGATGGAAGGTGAAGCTCCAGTAGCCCCTAAGTATGAAGAAACATTTGAGAAGTTAAGGTTGGACATGGGATTGGACAATGTTGAATCTAGCATCAATGAGTATAAGAATATGATTAGAGAGCAAGAGAATCTTCTCATGCAACAGAGAAATACAGAAAGAGGTAAGACACAAAGGCTTGGAGTGATTGAAGGAAGGATAGACCAAGCCACAAGAGATAGGCAAGAGCAGATTAGTTGGCTTTCTAGTAATGTAGCGTACCTTACAGATGTAGCAAATAGTGCATATACATATATCAATATGACAATGCAGTTTAAACAGATGGACTACAATACTGCAAAGGAAGCATATGATAGTGAGTTTAATAAGAGAATGGCAGTATATGATTCACTTGTAGAACAGGCAAGAGATGAAAGAGATTTCAAGATGGCATTAAGACAAGAACAGCAAAAGACAGCATCAGCTCAATTATCAATGTACGCAGATATGATTACATCAGGACAGATGAGATGGAGTGATATGAGTGAAACAGAGCAGTTGGCAATTCACAAGCTTGAGGTACAAGCTGGGCTTCCAGTAGGATTTACTTCAAGAATAAGGATTCCAGCTGGTTCAACAATCAAGTCTATAACTAATAGAACAGACCCATATGGGAATGTAATTGCAGATATAATTTATGTAAATCCATATACTGGTGCAGTAACAGTAAAGCATCAGACACTTGGTAAAACAAAGGTAGCAAGTAGTGGTGGGGGTGGGACAACTACTACTAAGAATAGTTATGGGTATACAGCAACACAATGGACATCTAAGATAAATGATGCTTTGAGTTACCTGCAGAAACTGGAAACACAATATCAGATGGATATCCATGGGGAAACGAAAGGGGATAGAATGTTGGCACAATGGGAAGTAGACGAGATACAAGGATTGTTTAGTGCCAAGTATGGTTCAAAGGTTGGTAATGCTCTGCTCGTAGAAGCTATGAATAAAGGTGACTACAAGCTCTATAAGTAAAATAATAAGTTATTAGAGAACATATATGGCAATTAAATATGTCAATGGTAAGTGGGTTGAGGAAGATGAAAAAGAAAAGAAGTCGTCTTGGAGTCTTAACAATGGGCAGGTAGCCTACTCTGGAGAGCCTGTATCAACAGAAAAACAAGCAGAATCCGAGAACTTGATACGAGAGGAAGTTGAAAAGCCCATAGAGGAGAAGCCTAAAAAGAACTTGTTTGAAACAATATCTTCTGTATGGAGAAGGCTTACAAACAAAGGCAATAAAACAGAGGACTTACCAGAGGGAGAAAAAGAAGTTGCCCTTGAGGAAAACAAGAAGTTAATGGAAGGGATAACAGAGGGGGAATTACAAAATGCATCCATACTTGGATATGAAACACAGAAAAAAAGGATAGGTGAGGATATTGCATATTATTCTGATTTGCTAAAGAAATTAGAATTGGTAGAAAAAGATAGAAGGGAATATAAATCTCATAGGTTAGAAGATGGAACTATTGTTTACTATAGGGATGGGGGAAATGGTACAGAAATCCCTGCTCCTGAAGTTGAAGAAATTAGGAAACTATTAGTTCTTGGTGATGATGTTGCATCAGAGGAAGAGGTAAGAAGAATTCCTCTTGATGTTGTCTTAAACAGGGTTGGGGCATCTCAGATAAAAGAAAATCTTGAAAAGCTATATATTTATGAAAGAAATATTAGGGAGATAACAAAACAACAAGAAGTTGAAACTGGTATTTTTACTCTTATGGCAGACCAGATAAGAACTGGACAATGGAAGCCTATATCTGAAGATATGGAACAGGGGCAAGAAGAAGGGTTATATAATAGTGCAAGAAAGAAATTAGAGGGTGGTATGGATTATAGTGATCTTTCAATGAATGAGAGGATGGCATACAATGAAGTCATTAGTAGGGGTTTGGAAGCAGATATAGACAGGGGGGGTATAACAGAAGCTGTTGGTTCTCTTGTTCCTAGTGCAAGAGTTATGGCAGAGAGGGGTATTTTTAATTTGATTACATTGGGTGGTGGGAGTATTCCTGTTGTTGGTGATTTAGCACAAGCCATTACTTTTGGTTCTGGTAGAACATTAAAAGATTTCAATGAAATGAGGAATACTCAATATGATATATATGTAACAGAAAGTGGGGTTGGGTTTATTAGAACAGGGGAAGCTTTATCTGAAGGGGAAGCCTTAGCAAGAGCTGTAGGTGGTCAAACACTACAGAACTTTATAGAGAATCAAATAGGTAAGTATATAGCAAAAGGTGCTGGAAAAATTTTCACAAAGGTGGGGAATACAAAGGCTGTAACAGGGGTATTAAAACAGCTTGAATCAAATCAGTTTGGGAAAGCATTAACTAATTCCATTAAGATATTAAAGGGGAATAAAGTATTACAAAAGATAGCTCAAGAAGTTGGTTGGGATGGGTTCATAGGTGAATCTGCAGAAGAGGGCTTACAAGATATTTCAGACCATGTTGTTAAAGGTACTGATTTGAACATTTTTAATCCAGAATGGTGGAAGCAAGTAGGATTGAGTGTTGGTATTATGTCCTTACTTGGTCTTAGTGCAAGAGCAGGAGTAAATACAGTTAGTACAGTTAAGCAAAGAAAAACAATTGACTATATAAATAAAAACAAAGAACAGGCTGGATTGGAAGAAAATCAAAAACTTACCTATGATGGAAAAATTATAGATGAAGTGTCAGGTGATGTGATAAGAGATTTTGTAGAAGAGAAGAATCAACAAGAATTAGAACAGGATGTTGCTATCCCTGATGAAGAAATTGAACAAGATACTCCAGTAGTAGATGTAGAAGAAGAGATGTTAAAGGCAGATATTGCACAAGCAGAAGAGAAGATTGCAACAGAGCCTGTACAAGAGGTGAAGATACAGGAAGCAGAAACTAAAACAGATTATTCAGAAGATGCTAAAGTACAAGAGGTATTAAGAGATATAAGTGTTGTGTTAGATGAAGGTGCAAAAAGAAAGGTCGTGTCAAAGGTTGGTGATTCAGAAAATGCTAATTATGGTAATGAGGATTATATATATGGTACAGAAGGTGTAAATATTCCAGAGTTTATCCCAGAAGAATTGAGAAGTAGGAAGTATGTACAAAAGGCATATGATGCTTTCTTAAACAATACAGTACCACAAGAAGGTACAAAGGCATGGCAAGTATATCAAGCAATACTAGATGAGAGTACAGGTAGGGAAGGATTGGAGATACAGAAGCCTGAGGTAACCCCAGAAAAGATTGAGAAGAAAGGTACAGTATTAAAAGAAGTCCCAGAAATAAAAGGTGTTTTGCCAGAATATATCTCAAAAGAATCTAGCAATCCAGAAATTATTCAGTTGGCGTTTGATAGTTTAAGAGGGTATAAGAAGACATCAAAGTATATACCTGAAGGGATGAAGAATGAGTTTAATATGGTTAGAACCTCCATAAAGAATGAGATTGAATCAATGATTAAAAGAGATGGTATGCAAGAAGAAGTAGATAGTGGAATGACATCTATAGAAGATATTGCAACTTCTTTAATGGATTCTGTTTTCTTAGAGGAAGAGGAAGCTCAGTATAAAAAAGAGAATCCTAAACAATATGCACTTGATAAATACATAGAGAAGGTAAATAAGAAGGTTAAGGTTGCTGGTGGATATGATAAATATGTAGCACAATTAGAGAGAGAGATCAAAGATCAGCAAAAAGTTGTTGATGATTACAGGTTTATTTTCAAAACAACATTGGATTCTGATATGGGCAGGGTATCTAAAGATGAAAGATATGCAAAAGAAATATTAGCAATGATGAAAAAAGAAATGGAGGTTTTAAAAGAATCTCCATTGGCATTTGATAAGGGAGAAGATGTGTTTACAGATGATGATCTTCCATTCAGACAGGATGAATTAAAAGTCTTAGAGGATAAGATGAAGGATCAAATGACAATAGGTGCTATGAAGGAGATAAGTAAAGTATGGTTTGGTGATGATAATGTAGAGCTAGTTAAAAACATACTAAGAAACAAGAAGGCTCTTGGTGTGTATCTTAATAGGTTGATTGAGATCAAGAGTGGTCAAGCACATATGGGTAGTACGCTTTATCATGAAGCTGTACACAAAGCGTTTGATATATTCCTTACAGCAGATGAGAAGAGTGCAATGATAAAAGAAGTTGTAAAGAGAGTAGGCAAAGATAAGCTTACGAAGGAATGGAATAGTAAGACATCAGAAGAGAAAATGAGGTTAGCAAGTTATTGGTCAAATGCGTTAGCAAGTTATGAATTAAATGTCCCAACTGTTAGAAAGGCTGGGGTTGGAATTGAAGAGATTACTAGAAGAAGTCCAGAGTGGAAAGGGAAAGAGCAACTATTAAGGTCATATGCAGATAGTGTAGGAATTAAACCTGAGAATATGTACGGATCTTCTGTTCAGTATGTAGATGCAAAGACTGGAGAGAGAGTTATATATCTTGTAGATGGTGAAATGGATGCAGTCCATGCCCAATCTCTTATAGATGGAACAGAATTTGGTCTTGCTGGAGAGCAAGTAGATGGAAAGACATGGCATATTACAGCACTTAAACCTGCTGATTTTGAGAATCCATATACAATTGTAGAGGGCAAATTTGACCCAAGAGCTTTGCCATATTCAAAAAATGCTTCACAAAGAAGTAAGCAGAGAGAGTATAGGAATCAGTTTGGTATTACTAAAAATGCAAAAGGTATGTACAGAGGTGTTGATTCCCAAGTAGCAAGTGTTGATGCAATGGCAGAAGAGTGGTTAGCAGAGAATATCATTGACTATGTAAACAATAGAAACAGTACAACTTTCTGGGGGAAGTTAAAGAGAATGGTAGATGTGTTTGTTGATAGGATGTTTAGAGGAATAGATCATATTAAAGACATTGAGGACTTCTATGAGAGTTTATTATCAGGTAGATTACTTGAAAGAGAGCAAAGATTAGAAGCAAAGCAACAGAAGAACTGGAATAAGTATCTTGCATCTATTCAGGGTGCTGGAACTAAGACAGACCAATTACTTCCAGATGGAAGAGTAAATCCAGAGTATAGACAAGAGAAGAGAAGAATGTTTAGAACACAAGTAGGTGGTGTATTACAGCCACTTGTTACATTGCATAATATATCTGCTGAGAATTTGCTATTAGCTCAATTTGATGGGAAGCTCCCAGCTCCATCACTTGCAGTAACAAAGCCAGAGAATCCAATAAGAGGGTTTGGTGAAATAACTCTTGTAGGTGGTAGAGAGATTATTGATCCAGAAGTGGATAGAGATAACAGGCTTTATTCTCATGATATATATTCTCCAAGAGTACCAGCTCCAGAATATGACCTTAATAAGAAACAATGGCAGAAGTTCTACTTTAATGACAAAGCAGTTCAAGAGATGTTTGATAAGGTTGATGATTATATGTATGACCTTCAGGATGCTATTCAACATGGTGATGCAAAGGGTGAATTGTTTTACAAAGCAAAGAGAAGCCATGCAATGAAGGCTCTATATTTAGAAGAGAGGGGAATAAAAGTACCAATTATCTACAAGCCATTACATATTCCTTATCAGGAGTATGTAGAAACAGAAACATTTAAAAAGAACAAAGACTTTTTGATGCAGGAAGTTGCAGAGGGTGATGAGAAGGTAATGAAACAGAAGAAGGCAATAGTACAGCAAATGGTGGAAGAAGAAGCTAATAAGAATACAAGACTTGATACCAAGTATATGAAGCAAGTGTATGTAGAAGGTGTAATGGAGCAGTATGATAATGATGTACAGTTAGAACACTTCTTATATGGATTATACAGAAGCCTGAGAGAGCTGGAGAAGAATAAGACAGGAGAAGAGGTTGATAAGTATGCAACAAAGGAAGCAATTGAGAAAAAAGTGCAGGAGATTGATGATGGTACATTTGATAGGTATGAAGCATGGATTGAGAGATATTTTGATGGAATGTTTAGTGAGCCATATATAAAGATTAGTGGTAAGAAAGAGCCATATACTACAGAGAACAAAGTAAGAGCTATGTTTGGTAAGGGGATTAAAGGACAGGAGGGAAGTATATTTGGTGGTATAAACCTAATTAAAGCAAAAGGTGCTAAACAATATAAATCAATTGCACAAGCCAAGAGGGATAGTTATGGAAGGCTGGTAAGTGAAGCAGAGTATGATGAGATAACCTCTAAGCAATATAATAGCTTTGCAAAACAAGCTCAGAAGTTAGAGCAGTACAACAAGTTTAGTACAAAAGATTACAAAGGAGAGTTTGAATTTGATTATAGAGGTTCAGAGCATTTAGAGTATGCAATGGGGGATTATGCAAAGGGAAGTAGGACTATGGCAAGTTTCATTTCTGCATTTAGAAACAATGGTTATGAGTTTGATTCAGTTACAGATGAATACCTTGTAGAGAAAACAAAGAAGTGGGCTGATAGACTTCTTTCAGCTCCAGTACCATATCTTGAAGCAAAGCCTAGAAGGGCAGTAGCTTTGAATGAGTTTAGTGGTGCAATTCTTCCAGAGTATTATAGAAAAGATACTAATAAGAAGATACATGACAGATTACTTAGCATCCTTGCAGAGAATGGTATTAACAAGATTTTCTATGTTTCTGATGATTCAATGAATGAGAAATCTAAAATTATTAATGAGCAGTTTGAGGATGTGAAGTATAGGATGGGTGATAATCCATCTCCAGAAGCAATGGCATTAGAGCAAGAGTCAGCTGTGTCAGTAAAGCTCCCAGAACTTATTACAATGGCAACAGAGCTTGGAGCTAATATAAAGCTCCAGAAGAAGTTTAGAGGTAGAGCAAAGCTTGGAGATTTTACTCCAAGTGCAAATACTGATTCAAGAATCAGAATCCTCAGAGAGTTGTTTGAGCCACAAGGTGAAGAGGTTATGGATGGAGAGGGTAATGTAGAGAAGTTACCAGAAACGCCAGAGCAACAGATGGAGAGAATACATGGTATAGAAAAGGTGTTGGCACATGAGATAGGACACTTGTTTGACTGGTTTGGTGGTACTGAGAACATGACATTAAAGAGAGGGAATATACTTGGAAGAATAGCAAATCTAAGAAACTACACAGAAGGACAGTTTATGGATATGAGTAATAAGGATATTAGAAAGGAGCTTAAAGCTCTTACTCAGATATGGAATCCATTTGATGAAGCAAGTGTACCTAAGAAGTATAAGACCTACAGATACTCAGCTAAAGAATTATATGCAGAAGCTCTATCAGTATTTCTTAACAAGCCATCTCTGGTTAAAGAAGTAGCTCCTAACTTCTATCAGGGATTCATTGAGTATATGGCAAGGAAGAAGGAAGTCCAGAGTGAATACTTTGCTATAAGAGATATGATAAAGCAAGGCAATGAAGTACAAAGTAGAGTAGAGAATATGAAGAAGGCTCAGGAAATTGCAAGAGGAAAGAGAATGACAATTGATGAAGAGAAGGAAGCCTATAGAAAACAGAGTAAGTGGCAAGAAGGTATTACTGGTATTAAGATGGGCTTTGTGAATCAGTATGCTCCATATCTGGACAAGTTAAGAAAGGCTTGGAAGGATAAGAAGATTACACTTTCAAAACTGGAAGAAGCAGAGCAATTGATGGGTGATTTAGCTCTTAAAGGTAATGATGCAGTTAAGTATGCACAAGATGTACAAAATGAGTTCTTTGTTCCAGTAAGTGAAGCTGGTATAGATTTAGATACAGTAGGTCAGATACTTGTATTGGAAAGAAATCTTGGAGATAGAAAAGACCTTGCTAATCCACATGGACTTGTATATGACTATGCAAAGGAAACATATGATTATGTTAAAGGACAGCTTACTCCAGCACAATGGAATCTTCTTACAGAGAAGCTGAGCTGGTGGAGAGATTACAACTTTGATCTTGTGAAGAAGGGTTATGAAGCTGGTGTATATAGTGAGCAATTCTTTAATGAGATAGCTACAGTAAATAAGAATACATACACTCCATTTGCAGTTGTGGATTACATTGAAGATAACTATGTAACAGCTGGAGTAATACAGGCAGTTGGTACAACAAAGGGTGTTGAAAATCCTCTTACAACTCAGATGTTAAAGAGTATTAGCCTTATGAAATTAACAGCAATAAATGGTGCAAAGCAAGATGTAGTGAATAGTCTTGCAGAGATATTCCCAGATGAGATTATTAAAGCAGAAGCTATTAAAGATGGAGAAGGAAGGACAGTTGGATTTAAGAGAAATCCTAAGCTTGAAAGGGCTGGATACACACAATTAGAGCTTCTTGAGGATGGTAAAAGAACTGCTTATTATATGGATAAATATATAATTGCAATGTTTGATGGAAGTCTTAATGGTTGGTTTTGGGATACTATCAGGTTCTTTACAGCCCCTTTGAGAATGGTAAATAGAATCTTTAAACCTGCTGTAACTGTAATGAAGGCATCCTTTCAATTCTATAGCAATCCATTAAAAGACTATCAGAGAAGTCTTACAAATCTTACAGCTTTGTCAGGGCTGTTTGATAAGAGTAATGTAGTAAGTAGAACAGGTAAAGTGTTTAGAGCATTTACAAAGGAGTGGATTAAGAATCTAAAGAGAAGTTGGAATTATGCTGGTGGGGAAATGGATGCAATAACTCAGAAGATGTTGGATATGTATGTACTTTCTAGCAATGTTAAATATGAGGATATTGATATGGGTAATGAGAAGTTTAAGTTTGACCCTGTTAAAAACAGAATAGTATATAAGGGTGGTGTAAACTGGTTAGAAACTCTTAGAGATTTTGGTTCAACAATTCCAATAATAAAGCATACTCTAGTACCAGTATATGATTTCTATATGAGAGCTGGTTCTACTTTTGAGGTAAATAGTAAGATAGCTGGATTCCAGTATTTATCAGATAAGGTAGGAGATGAGAAGGCTTCCTTTTATACAAGAAGGTATGTAGGTACTCCAGATTATATGCAGAAAGGTAAGTTTACTCCTCTTACAAATGAGCTGGTAGTCTTTAGTAATGTAGGTATTCAAGCAATTACAGCTGATATGGACTTGGCAACAAGACCTAAAACAGCAAGTGGGTATTGGGTAAGTACAATGTTTAAGATAGTATTCCCTAAGTTACTCATGCTACTTGGTGCAAGTATATTGAGAGTTCCAATTCCAGACCCAGATGATCCAGAAAAGAAGAAGTGGGTAAATCCATATGATTATCTATCAGAGTATTACAAGAGTATGTATATGGCATTTCCAATTGGATATGATGAAGAGAGTGAAAGTTTTATGTTTGTTAAAGCTCCTTCTGATGAAGTAGGTGCAGTAATAGGTAATCTTGTATGGAAGATGGCTACATATCTACAAGGTGAAGGTATGAAAGTAGAACAACTTGGAAGTGCAATTGCTGGACTTGTACCATTTACTACTGGAGATAATCCTCTTCTTTCTATAATGAGAGATTGGAAACAATACCTACAGGGTAGAAATCCTTATGATGACTTTAGGGGAAGGTTGGCAATTAACACAACAAAGTGGGATGAAGGTGGTATGACAAGGTTTACAGAAATGCTTAAGTGGACAACAAATGAGCTTGGACTTACAAACTTTTCTACATATGATAAATCATCAGACACAACACTTGAAAAAGTCATGAATCTTCCATTGCTTGAGAGAATGTTTGAGCTTACAAATTATGGACTTCAGGAGAGAGAAGAATGGGAGAAGGCAGTAGGTAAACAAGAGAGAAACAAAGTATTAGATGGATACATAGAGAGTTATTATGCAGAGCCTTCTAATAAGAAATTATTGGAGCTTCAGGAGAAATATGTAATAGAAGTCAAAGGTGAAAGACCAGAAGGAGGTTGGAGTGGTACAGAGAAGGCAGAAGAAACAAGGTTAAAGAGTGAGTTTAAGAGAGAGATTCTTGCAAATAGTGGTAATGCTGTATATAAGAGTATTGCAAAGGCTGGACTTGATAATGATGAAAAGCTTGAGATAATCAATAGTCAGAAGAAGAAGATGAGTGATGAAGAGTTTAAAGACTTCATGGCTCAGGCTGTAAGATATGAAGTAGTTAAAGGAGAGATGTTTGCAGAGTATGCAAAGGATAAGAATCTAAGTCAGGATTTAATATATAAGGTTGTTAAAGAATCTATCCCAGTTTTAAGTCAGGACAGTAATAATGATTTGCTTAATGAGTTAAGAAAAAGAGATGCTATGGATAATGATACTTTGAGAAAGTTGTTCAAGGATAGGCTGATTACACAGGCTGGATTCCAGAAATACATTGCAATAACACAAGCAAGTTATGATAAGAGGTATGGTGAAAAAGAGGATGATGACAATAAAACAAAGTTATTTTAATTGACCTAAAGTTTGTGATGATATACACTATATTGTAGGAATGTTAGAGCTAGAACTAACATAAACAAAGAACACTTATGGCAGAATTAACAGAGAGGGAAGTAAGATCAATTGCCAGAGAAGAAGCATTGAAGATACAGAAGGATGTTTTAAAAGAACTTACTGAAGTTAAATCAACATTATCCAGATTGGAAAGATTATTGCTTGGTGAAATAGGTACTAATGAAGAAGATACCTTAAAAGCCAGAGCTAATTTTGCATATCTCTATGCTAAAAAAAACACAGACTTGCAAATTATAGAAAGAGCTGAACCTGCACTTGATTGGTTTGAAGATATGAATCTTTGTGAAAAAGGACAGAAAGAATCAAAGCTTGAATCTCTTGGTAAAATGATTACCTTCTATACCAATGTAAGATGGTTGCTAGGTCTTATAGGTATTACAACAATAGTAAATAGTATTCCAATTATTCAAGGTATTATTGAATGGTTTATGTCTTTAATTGACCATGTGTAAAGAGTTTTCTTAACTTGTCATTAAACTGATATGGCAAAAAAATATATAATATATGCAAGTGGGAAGGACTTAGCTACTGTACCAGTAACTCAGAATGAGAGTGGTAAGTATTACAAGAATAGTGCTGGTACATATTTTAAGCCTATCTTAGCAGAGTTTGATACAGCAACTCTTCCAACAGGATATAAGACATATATAGGTGGTTCTCATGCAAAGAATGTAAGTAATCCCAATAGGAATCCAATAGACTTTTCAATTGTAGCTGGTGCAGTTCTATCAATGAATGTTGATGTAAATGTATTGGCAACAAATCCAAGTGATGGTAGCTGGTGTAAGATTACTCCAGTAGGAAGTAACTATGTAATAGCTCTGGTGCATACTTATCAATGGGCTAAGGGTCTTGTAAAGGCTGGTAGTCCTATATGTAAGATAGCTCCTCAGAGTGTAACAGGGTTTCCTCCTCATCTTCATCTGGATGAATGGAGTAATAGAGGGCTAAGAATAAGGAAGTTAGTTCTGGATGGTGATATAATTTCTCAGGGAAATACAACTATGTTTAACATTGGAGATAAAATAAAATTTAATGAGAACACTAAACTTAGAGAAGCTTTTATCATTGATGATAAATACTTCAAGAGGGGTTTAACTGTTCAATCTGGGGCTGTAGGGCTTGTCAGGAGCATTGAAATTGCTAATGGTGGCTACTTCTGGTATCTCATGAGCTTTGGTGATGATTGTGGCATGTGTGCTGTTAAAAAGGATGGTGGTGAATACTGGGTAACAAAAAGTACAGCATCTGTTACCAATGTAGATGGAAGTAAAGTAGTTATACCTGTTGATAATAGTGCAAAGATAATAGAGTTAGAAGCAGACATAGTAAAGCTTAATGATAAGATTAAAGTAATGGATGGGGTTATCATAGAGAAGAATGAAACAATTGAGCAAAATAAGATAGACTATAATGAGCTGGAAGATAAGTATGGTACAGAAGTTATTAAGAGAAAGACAGCAGAGAATGATAGAACAAAGGCAGTATCAGAATTAAATGCATATAAGATGGGAAGGTTTATATGGGTTGTAGATTTGTTGGAGAAACTATTTCCTAAGAAGAAGTAGGAGTATCCTTAAATTATTAGAGATTGTTTTTTGGAACAATTGAAGCCTGTTAGTACAATTAAAGATAGATTAAACAAGGAAAGAAAGAAAGTGAATGACATACTAAACATAATAATATATTCAGCAAGTATTATTTTGTTTGGATCATTATTACTTAAATTTATTTTATCTAAAGTATAATGGACAGCGAATTATTTATACTGAGTGCTGGTATCTCAGGAGCAATTGGATCATTAGCTCCTTTTATTTTACCTTCATTCTTTAAGCTTCTTGAAAAGATATTCAAGAAAGAGCTGTGTAAAGAAGAGAAGAGATTGGTCATAACTCTTGTTTCAATAACAATTGCGTTTGCATTGATCTTTGTTAAGTTTGAATGGGTGAATGGTATTGAAGCAAACATTGGGAATGTATTGCAGTTCTTCTTTATCAACTTTGTAGCAATTAAGGGTATGATCCAGACTATTTATGAGTTAGTCATTAAAAATGTTCCTGCGTTAGAAGAGAAGTTTAGCTAATTAAAAAAAGAGGAAGAGATACATAGCCCTCTTCCTCAACCTACTTAACCTGTAATACCTCTATTGATGGTTAGAACATCTTTAGAGAACAATATATTATACTATGAGCCAGAATATAGAACAAGATGGACTTTATTATCCAGATGGGGTTTAACTACATCAGATGATTATGGCAATCCAGTTGGAGAGTACAGAAGTGCTAATAAGGTACATAAGAAAAAAAACAGAAGGAGAAGGTAGGACTAAAGAGGGGGTATTGCATATATCTTTTTAACAAGTATAAATATCCCCTCTTGACATCCTCTGGATATTTTAGTTATATATACCTATGGACATGAGATTAAAAGGTACAACTTATCTACAGAGAAATGCCAGTAGGTCTGCTGTTACTTTTAATCAAGTAATCCATTGCTTAAAGCACTCAGAAATGGGTGCTTTTTGCATTTAAAATACTAGGTGTAATAGTGGCAAGGTAGTATTTGACCACTTAAAAGAACATAAAGACCATCCTAGTTATGGAGAAATACAGGGAATTGGGTTGCTACAGCTCTAAAAGGTAGCCAATAAGGGATGATGAGAGTTAAAGGTATGTAATAGCACAATAGGTACAATAGGGAAACACATAACCTATGGATTAGTTTAACAGAGTGTGTTGAGTCATGCTGAGAGAAAACAGGTAAAACATGGCAAGAAATCTTATCCCTATGGTGTGGGGGGTAAGGGGGGCATTACAACAACAGGGATGAAGATAATATGATACCTATGTATAGATGAGAAGATATTGTAATACATGTAAGAAGCTAACAGAATCTTCTGAAATAAAGAAAATAAAAATCAGGAAAATTTCATTTCATGTTTGTCTTAATTGTGGTAATCCATATGAGTACAAATCTTTTGGAGAATTAGCTAGTAGGCTGATAAGTAATGCTAAAGCTCCTAAATATAAAGTAACAAGGGCTGGTTTTTCTACTAATACATATAAGCTTTACTTAGAAACAGAACATTGGAAGGGTATTAGAAAACAGAAGTTAGCTTTAAATCCTGTTTGTGAGTTCTGCAAGAAAGTTAAAGCTACACAAGTTCATCATCTTAGATATAATGATGATAATGGTAAAACAATTCTTTACAGAGAAAAGATGTCAGATCTACTTTCTGTCTGCAAGGATTGTCATAAAAAGATTCATAAATAGTTTAATAAAATTAGGAGCAGTTGTCTTATAGTAATATATCTTGACAAGGTAATCAACTAAGTATATATTTAAGATAGGAATGTTGGAAATAGGATTGATTTTCTATTCCTTACTTAAATTGTTATTTACATTTACTGCTTCAGGTGTGCAATCCACTACAAATTTTAAATTAGTTTTTTAATAAACATGGCAAATAAAGAAGATGGATTTTTACCAAAGGGATATACTCCAGCAACATCAAGTGATTTTATGAAATTGGGTGAAGGTGCAAATAACATTAGGATTCTTTCTAAACCTCTTATAGGAAAGCTTTATTGGGTTTCTCCTGATGGAGTTGTAAGAGAGAAGGGTAAAGGAGAGAAAGGTGATAAGCCTTACAGGATTGAATATACACAAAAGCTTCCTAAAGAAGTATTGGAGTTTCAGACAAAGGAGTTTTGGGCAATGAAGATATGGGATTACAAGGATGAGAGTATTAAGATATTAGAGATTACTCAGGCATCTATTCTCAGATCATTGTATGAGTTTGTAAATGATGCTAAGTGGGGTGATTTAAGAAAGTATGATATTAACATCAAGAGAGAAGGAAGTGGAATTGATACAAAGTATTTTGTAATGCCTTCACCTCCAACAGCTCTTACTCCAGAGATAATTGAATCTTCAAATGCAAGTGAAATAGACTTAACTTCTTTGCTTACTCCAGTAGATACATCAGATCCTTTTGAAGGAATGGATGTTGTTGATGAACAGGATATTAAAGATGTTAAAAAGAACATTAAAACATCAGAGCCTGATGATGAAATAGAGGATGAGGATTTACCTTTCTAATCAGATGAGAAGAACTACACTTAAAACTTGGTTTTTAATCCTAGCAACTGCCCTTCTGGTGGTTGCTGGGATTACCTTGTATGTTAAGAATCAACAGCTAATTAATGAGATTGATATTTTAATTGAACAAGGGGGATATTAAGATGAAGAAACATTATATAAAGGTTTACTGGGATGATGATATGAGAGAGCTAAAGAAGAAATTAAAAGAAAACATTAGTGAATATAAGGATGGAGTATGGACTTATGCACAAGATATGTCTGATAGGTTTGGTGGGGATAATGAAAAATTACCCCTTATGATAATTAGTGGTAAGTGTTTCTTTATACTTGGTGCTGGGATAGTGCAGTTTGATGAGTTGATAATAGGAGATCCTGAAGATGAAGATACTTGGATACATTTGCATGATGTGGAGTTTGGAGATGATTCTACTGCTTATGAGCTGATGAGTAGAATATCAAAGGATACTGGTGATTATATACCAATATATCTGGAATGTGCTATCAGGGTAGAGGACAATTATAAGTTTTTAGAGATAGGACTATAATGAAAAAAATAACAATTAACATAGAGGTAAATTGGGGTAGTGAATTTCAACAGGATTGGTTGATGGGTGCATTGAACATCCTATTGGAAACATGGAAGAATGTTGCAGAAAGTAAACACAAGAGTAATAAGATAACTTATGAAATAGATACACATGATGGATACAAAATCAGAAAAGTCTAGAAGAACTCTACTGCTCAGAGATTTTGTAGCAGATGAGGATGACAGATTTGTTTATTCTGAAGGTGATCATGAGATTGTATTCTTTGAGGGGTTTGTTGTAAGACCTAAAAGATACATACAGGTATGGTATGTAGAGAAGGATAAGAGATATTTAAGGGATGAAAGTATTATGGATTGGGAGATGACTAAGTATAGATGGCAGATAGATGAGAGAAACAAAAAGTTCTGGGATAAAATAAATAAATTTTATGAGGAATACTTTAATGGATACAATGACAGTAGCAGAGTTTAATGCTTTGCAAGGTAAGAAAGGAAATAAGAAAGCTACTCCTGAGCATGATGAACAAGTAGCACTATTCTTCTGGGCTGAACTTAATAAGAGTAAAGTACCTGCACTAGAACTTCTCATGGCAATTCCTAATGGTGCATATTATGGTGGACATTGGTCTGTAGCAAACAAGATGAAAGAAGAAGGGGTTAAGAAGGGTGTACCTGATGTATTCCTTCCTGTACCTATGACATATACAAACGAAGGGCAGGTTACAGATATGAAGGCTGGTCTTTGGATTGAGATGAAAGCAGGAAAGAATAAAACTTCTCCTGAGCAGGATTGGTGGATTGAGAATCTTGAGGAGATGGGGTACAGGGTTGAGGTCTGTTACTCTTCTGGTGAGGCTATACATATTATAGAAGAGTACCTAGATTTAAATTCTAAGAATAAAATGTAATGGCACAGGAAGCATATATAGTCTTTAAGACAACTCCGTTTGAAGGATACAAGCTTGGAAGTGGGTTCTCAGGAAAAAAGATGGTTGCTGTTGCAAAAAAGAGGATTGAAGAAGCTAGGAAGGAAGGTAAGGATCTTTGTATATTCCAGAAGCCTGAGAAGTATGCTCCTAAGAGTAAAAAGAAAACTGATGTTATTGCTCCATACATGATATTAGATGCCTATGAGATACCCCTAGCCTTTGCAGAGTTTGAAGATAAGTGGGGAAGGGAAGGTAGATATACTCTCTGCTACTTTGAATGGAAACCTATTGTACAAAGCACTTTGTTTAATTAAGAGAATACACTTGACAGGGTAGTCAAGATAGTATAGAATATAATCATATCTAACTTAATGGAATGTAAGATATGAAGATTTTAAATATAAAATCAAATAAGTTTAAGACCTTTTTAAAGAGTATCAATCTCTTAGATGGTCAAAGAAGAGGAGAGGTCATGTTTAGAAGAATGTTCTTCCTTATTGCAATGGGTATGCTCATCTACTTATTGCTCTTAACATTTGTAGGTAGAAAGGATGAAGCTACTGTATCTATAGATACAACTCCTGAGAAGGTTCAAGCTAAGGAAGTTGTAGTAGAAGAGAAGGAAGAGTGGGTTGATGGAGATAAGGTAACTACTAAGGCTGATGGAACTGTAGAGGTAATTCCAGCTGAGGTATTTATGGAAAGTTCAACGACAGCAGTAAAGAGATTTACTCAAAGTTACAAAGGATCTAGGATTGATGATAAGTATTTCTCTCTATTGGACAAGTATTGTTCTGATGAAGCTCTGCGAGTTGTAGTAGCAATATCAGTAGCAGAAACAGGAATGGGTAGAGATGTTAAAAGACAGAGTAACTTCTATGGATGGTTTAAGGGTGGAAATAGAAATTACGACCCAAGTCAGGAAGTAATGGCGAAGGAGATTTGTGATGGAGTAGAAGAGAATTATCTTAATATAGGTAATGATAGTGCAAAGCAAAGGAAGTATGTAGGATATGTAAGTAATAACTGGTTATATAACTATAGATGGGCTTATGCTCAAATGGAGGTAAAGTAATGAGTAAAGATACTCAAATAATAGACGGAAAAGAAATGAGTGTTGTACCAATATTACCAAGGACAGAGGTTCTAAGTGGAAAGGGTACTGTTTGGGAGAATATCCTGTATGAGTTGGGTTGGAATGAGTTAAGTAAGAAGAACAAAGTTGGATATTCAACAGGAAGTTTTCTTCTTCCTAGTGGTGAAGAGGTTACTGATGTTTATTTCCCAGCCTTAAAAACGGAAGTTAAGAATGTGTTTTGGGATGAATTGAAGTTAGGAGAGTAGCTCTTTAAAACTTGGGGATTAGTGATAGTCCCCATATATTAGAACTCAAGTGGGCTGTAAGTCGGTTGGGGCAGTACCGATAACACGAAGCTTGAGTTCTTATCCCTTCCTCTGGACATCCACAAGATGGATACTTGTTTGCTCTTTAAAGGGAAAATGATATGCAATTTGATTTGCTGAGTTTTTTGTACATTGCAAGTATTTATCTGGGGGAAAGGATGAGGAGTTTAATTTATTGGAAGTTTATATGGAAAGAGAGGAATATAACAAATATATGAGGGAAAATCATCTTAATAGATATTATAGACTCAGAAAAAAGGCTATTGAATATCTTGGTGGTAAATGTGTTGAGTGTGGTAGTGTTGAAAAGCTTGAAATAGACCATATAGAAAGGGCTGAAAAGGAACTAGACTGTTCAAAGCTTTTGTCGGTTAGTGAGAAAACATTTTGGAATGAGCTTAATAAGTGTCAGTTACTTTGTAAGTCTTGTCATAATAAAAAGACAACGGAAGAGTTAGGCAAGAAGATTGCAAAAGGAACTCATGGTACTTTATCAAGCTATAGATATTGTCATTGTTCTTTGTGTAAGGAGGTAAAAAGGAATTATCAAAGACAATGGAGAATAAAAAGAAAATGCTCTGGTAGTTAAATGGCATAACGATTGCTTTGTAAGCAGTTCTTGGAGGTTCAATTCCTTCCCAGAGCTTATATATAATTAAAATGAAGGATAATAATATGAGAAAACTATGGATACAAAGAGAGGTACTAGAAATGGCTAACTTTCTACATGTACAAAGAGAGAAGTTTAACAACAATTCTCTTAATTACTGGAGAGAGAAAAAGGTATTTCCTAATCCTGTAAGGTCTGAAAAGGGAATGTATAGCTGGTATAAGACAGATGACATTATTGCTGGACTTCTTTCTATAGCTATGAGGACAAGACCTCCTGTAAAGATTACACAGGAAGATGTTGAAATGGCAATGAAGAAAGTTCTGGAGTCTAACAAGGCTCAGTATATATCTAAGATGTTAAGACAATAAGTAATATGGAGAAGAAAGAAATACAAGAGTGGAGAGATAGGTTGATTAAGATGTTTGGAATATATCACTCTGACGGACAGGAATATATAACTTGTCCTTTATGTGGAATAAACCTAGATGAATTAGCAAAACATATGATTGAAGAACTAGACAAAGCAAGGGAAGAGGGGAGAATGGAAATGAGGAATGAGATACTTGAGTTAGAAGATATTGATGTCAATCAGGAGGGTGATATGGAAAAGAAGGGTTATGTATTAGTAAATGCCATTGATAGTTTAGAGAGTTAGTATTTAATATTAGTTACAAAGAAGTATGGAAAAAATAACACTCGCTTGTAGGGGAGATAACAATTGGAGAGAAGTATTTGATAGCGAGGAGAGTGCTTATTGGTTTCTGTATGGACTGCTTTCTAAAGTGGAAAGATACTATAAAGATAGCGACTTTGGTAGATTTGTTTTTGATATTGAAGATGATTGTATCCTATGGAAGCAGGGGGATAAGATTAAATATTGTAATGGTTGGCATTGGATACAACATAATGACAAGGAGAAAATAGTTATGCCAGACGGAAAGGAGCTGTATAGTATCTTTAGTGAGTTAGAGAATTAAATTATTAAAAACCAAAGAAGATGAAAAGTAAAATAGAGAAGATAGAAAGTGTTTATGACTTGTATGACGGGGATAGAAATGTAGATGCAAATAAACTAAAAGATATATTAAATAACATAATAGAAGCCCTCAACTCCCAATCACAACCAGAGGAGTATGCAGAGAGGATACGAATTAAAGGTGAGATAAGAGATTTGAATAAATTGGCAACACAAAAGGTAAAAGAAGTTGGGAGTGCTAGGTTAGTTAAGGACACCCCAGAGGAGTGGGGAGAGCTAAAAGAAATATTAGATGAATATACGATATATGCAGATTGCTTCCCAACCACACCAACTAATGCAGTGAAAGCAAGAAAGAACCTTGAGAATAAAATTCAGCAACTCCTAGAGGATAAGGAAAGGGAGGTGGTGCAGAAAGTTGTAAATGAAACTAGAAATATGGAAAGGTTAAGTATTAAACAGGGGATAAGTGGGGAGAAAGCAATGAAAAGATTGAGAAACTTAATAGAGAGCCTGTATGAA
>Ga0209605_1000748_pt1 | contig 39339 bp, 26 predicted proteins | sample AD_UKC035_MetaG_FD_184408 | JGI IMG/M metagenome (GOLD analysis project Ga0209605, IMG submission 184408) | Active sludge microbial communities of municipal wastewater-treating anaerobic digesters from USA - AD_UKC035_MetaG (SPAdes) (version 2) | ecosystem: Engineered > Bioreactor > Anaerobic >...
CGTGGGCCAGATGGGCGCCACCCTGGCATCTGGGATGCCCTGGTTATTTAGCCAGGCTGCGCTATCCTGGCCTGCCCTGGGCCTGGATGCCTTCCGGCCTGTGGCGGCACACCTGGCAGGTGCCTCTGAAAGGCTGCGCCTGCTGGTGGATGGGCAGTTGTTGATCTCGGCCCAGGCCACCAGCCAGCACGCCAATGCCTTGTACGGCGCGGCCGCCCTTGACCTGCCTCGCCGGGGCGTGGTTCACCTGGCCGGGGGCATCGGCGCGATTGCCGAGACCTTGGTCGATGCCATTCGCCGCCACGGCGGGCGCGTGGTTTACCGCCAAGAAGCCACCCGCATCCGCATGCGGGCGGGTCGCCCTGAAGCAGTGGAGACGAAGCGCGGCGATGTTTTCCCCGCCGACCTGGTCTTTGCCAACCTGACCCCCTGGAACGCCGCCGAGCTGTTGGGTGAGGATTTGCCCCCTGCTTTGCGCCGCCTGGGGCCCCTGCCGCCGGATGCCTGGGGGGCTTTTGTGGTCTACGTGGGCCTGGATGGGGCATCTTTGCCTGAAGGCCTGCCCCTGCACCAGCAAATCATCCGCCGCCGGCCCCTGGGAGAGGGCAACAGTGTCTTTGCTTCGCTCAGCCCGGCCTGGGATGCGCGCCGTGCCCCGCCGGGCCACCGGGCCCTGACCCTCAGCACCCACACCCGCCTGGCAGATTGGTGGCGCATGGCTGAGCAGGATCGCCCGGCTTATGAGGCCCAAAAAGCGGCTATGACCGAGAAGCTGCTGGCTGCCGCCGAGGCGGCCATCCCGGGCCTGCGCCGCTCTGCCCGCCTGGTGCTGCCCGGCACCCCGCTCACCTTCCAGCGCTTTACCCGCCGCAAGTCTGGCTGGGTGGGAGGCTTTCCGCAGACCGGCCTGCTGCGTACGCACGGACCCCGGCTGGGCCCCAACCTGTGGCTGGTGGGCGATTCGATCTTTCCGGGCCAATCGATTGCAGCGGTGGCCTTGGGCGGCTTAAGCGTGGCGCAAATGGTTTCGCGCCGCTTGAAAACCATTGAAGAAACAACAAACTTAGGAGAGAAAGAGAGCATACCATGATCAAGAATGACAAATTGCGACAAATAGCTGTAGTTTTATCCATCCTGGTGATGATCATCGTCAACGGGTTGGCAAACGCCCTGCCCATCAACGGCCAAAATACCGGCGAGATCTCTGACCGCTTTGACGTTTACTTTGTGCCGGCGGGGTATGTGTTCTCAATTTGGGGCCTCATTTACCTGGCCTTGATCGTATACGCCATTTACCAGGCCCTGCCCGCCCAACGCGACAATCCTCGTTTGCGGGCGGTAGGTTGGTGGGTGTGCCTGAGCAGCCTGGCCAATACGGTCTGGATCTTCTTTTGGCACTACGAGCAGTTCCCGCTGACCGTGTTGGTGATGCTGGTCTTGTTGGCCTCGTTGATCATCACCTACCTGCGCCTGGGCACCGGCCGCAGCCGCGTTTCTCGCACTGAAACCTGGGCCGTACGCGTGCCTTTTAGCATTTACCTGGGCTGGATCACGGTGGCTACGGTGGCCAATATCACTGCGCTGCTAGATTACCTCAAGTGGAATGGTTTTGGGATCGCGGAAGAGGTCTGGATGGGCATTGTGCTGGCGGCAGTGCTGGTGATTGCCGTGCTGATGAACTTCACCCGCCGCGATGTGGCCTATGCCCTGGTGATCCTGTGGGCCCTGGCGGGCATTGCTGTCAAACACGCCGCAGTGCCGGCGGTGGTCACACCCACCTGGATCGTCTTTGGGTTGGTGGCTTTGACCCTGGCAGCAGCTTATTTCTTGCGCAAGCCTAAGGCGGCATGAAACGTTCTTTGGGGCGCATTGCCCTGGCAGGGTTGGTCTTCGTGCTCCTGGTGGTGTTGGTGGGGCCGTTCCTGGTCCCCGTCCCGCCGCTGGAGGGAACGCGCCCACCCCAAGAGCTGGGTGACCCAGAGAGCCAGTTCATCGAGATCAACGGGCTGTCTGTGCACGTCAGGACCTTGGGGCAGGGTGAGCCGGTATTCGTGCTCTTGCACGGCTTTGGCGCCAGCCTGTACTCCTGGCTGCCGGTGATGGACGCTTTGGGCCAGATGGGCCGGGTGATCGCGTTTGATCGCCCGGCCTTTGGCCTGACCGAGCGCCCCCTGGCCTGGGAGGGGCTGAACCCCTATGGGCCAGAGTCGCAGGTGGCCTTGGTTACCGGCCTGTTGGATCATTTCGGTGTGCAACAGGCCATCCTGGTGGGGCATTCGGCCGGCGGTACGGTAGCCATGCAGGTTGCGCTGGCACATCCCGAGCGGGTGGCGGCCCTGATCCTGGTGGATCCGGCGGTGTACGCTGGCGGCCTGCCCCAATGGCTGCGCCCCCTGCTGGCTACCCCGCAGATGCGCCGCCTGGGGCCGCTCTTGGCGCGCCAAATCCAGGCCCGCGGGCCTGAGACGCTGGAGCTGGCCTGGCACGACCCGGCGCGCCTTTCTGCGGCCACGGTGGAGCTGTATCAGAGGCCCTTGCAGGCCGAAAATTGGGATCGGGCACTGTGGGAATTCACCCTTGCCAGCCGCCCGCTGGACCTTGCCGAGCGCCTGGATGAATTGACCCTGCCTGTGCTGGTGGTCACCGGGGATGATGACCGCATCGTGCCCACCGCAGACAGCCTGCGCCTGGCGGGTGAGCTGCCAGGTGCTGAGCTGGTGGTCGTCTCACAGGCGGGGCATGTGCCGCACGAGGAGCAGCCCGAGGCGTTTATGGACGCGGTGAGGGCCTTCTTCGATACGCTGTACGAAACGCCGCACTAAGACAGGTGCGGCGTTTCGTACATGTTTCAAGCTTTATACACCGCCAGCACGCGCTGGCGGGCCATGTCATGGTCTACCAGGGGGGCGGGATAATCCTGGCCGATCAGGCAGCCAACCTGCTTTTGCAGGGCAGGGGGCATCTTCCAGGGGGCATGGATGAAGGTTTGCGGCACCTGGGCCAGCTCTGGCACATAACGCTGGATATAAGCCCCTTCTGGATCAAATTTCATGCTCTGTAAAATGGGATTGAAAACCCGGAAATAAGGCGCCGCATCGGTGCCGGTGCCCGCCGTCCACTGCCAGCCGCCGTTATTGGAGGCCGGATCGCCGTCTACCAGGTGCTGCATGAAGTGACGCTCGCCCCAACGCCAGTCGATGAGCAGGTCTTTGGTGAGGAAGGAGGCGGTGATCATGCGCGCCCGGTTGTGCATCCAGCCGCTTTGCGCCAGTTGGCGCATGGCGGCATCCACCACCGGGTAGCCGGTGCGGCCCGCCGCCCAGGCGGCGAACTCTTCGGGATCATTCTTCCAGCGCAGGTGGCGCAGGGCGGGCCGAAAGGCAGTTTGGCGCACGAATGGGAAGTGATAGAGGATAGCCAGGTAGAACTCGCGCCAGATCAGCTCGTTCAGCCAGGTCTCGGCGCTGCGGCGGGCCTGCCCGGTGGCTGCCAGGGCCTCGGCCTGCCGGGCAGCATCCACCGCCTGCCGGGCCGAGAGCATGCCAAAGCGCAGGTATGGAGACAGCTTGGAAGTGCCTTCCAGGTCCATGCGGTTGCGCCCCTCACCGTAGTCAAAGATGAGCTGTTCGGTGAAATTTTCCAACCGGCGTTGGGCTTCGTCTTCGCCAGCCAGGAAGGGCAGGGAGGCAGCCAGGGACGGTTGGGCAGGGATGCCCTCGCTTGTTACGTCAGGCGGGGTTGGGATGTGCTGGGGAGCGGGCAGGGGTGCACCCGCAAAAGGCCTTGAGAGCCAGGCCCGGCTGTAGGGGGTAAAGACGGTGTAAGGCGTGCCATCTGCTTTGAGCACGGCCTGTGGGGGTTGTACAGCCAGCCCGGGCAGCAGGTGCAGGGGCAGCGCCTGGGCAATGCGCCGGTCTCGGCGGCGGGCGTAGGGCGAATAGTCGGCTTCGGCGTAGATGGCCTGGGCCTGGGTTTGGTGCAGCAGTTCAGCCAGCACCAGGGCCGGGTCGCCGCGGCGCAGCACCAGGTAACTGCCGCGTTGGCGCAGGGCCTCGTCCAGCGCACCCAGCCCGGCGTAAAGAAAAGCCAGGCGCTTCTCGCTGGCATAAGGCGAGTTGAGCAGGCCGGGGTCGAGGATGAAGACCGGCAGCACCTGCCCGGCCTGGTCCAGGGCCGCCGCCAGGGCCTGGTTATCGCTCAGGCGCAGGTCGCGCCGTACCCACCACAAGGCAGTGTTCATGGAATTCTCTTCCGTTTAGCGTTTCAGCAGGTCTGCCAGGGCGGCCTCGGCCTCAGGGAAGCGGTATTGAAAGCCCAGGTCGGCCAGGCGTTTGGAGGATACCCGCTGGCCTTCCAGCACCACGCTGCTCATCTCGCCAAAGGCCAGGCGGATGGCAAAAGCCGGTGCGGGGACGAAGGATGGGCGGTGCGTGATCTTGCCCAGTACCTGGGCGAATTGGCGGTTGGTGAGCGGGGCCGCCGAGATGTTGAATGCGCCCTCTGCCTGGGGCGTTTCGATCAAGAAACGCAGGGCCCGCACCTGGTCGGTGATGTGCGCCCAAGAAAGCCACTGCTGCCCAGAGCCAAGCGGGCCTCCGGCAAACAATTTGAACGGCAGCAGCATGCGCGGCAGGGCCCCGGCATGTGCATCCAGCACCACGCTGGTGCGGGCAATGGCGCGGCGCACCCCCAATGCCTCCACTGCCTGGGTGCTGGCCTCCCAGGCCTGGCATACCCGGCCCAAGAAGTCTCCGGCGGCGGGGGCGTCTTCGGTGAACACCTGCGTCTCACTGCTGCCGTAGTAGCCCACTGCTGAAGATTGGATCAGCACGCCGGGCTTGCGGGCCGCCTGCCGGATGGCCTCGACCACGGCTGCGCCAGCGTTGACCCGGCTCTCAAGAATGGCCTGCTTGCGTTGGGCCGTCCAGCGCCCGGCAGAGATATTCTCGCCAGCCAGGTTGACGATGGCGTCGGCGCCATCTGCCAGGGCACCCCAGCCTTGTGCGCTGCGCCCATCCCAATGTTCCACCTGCATGCCCGGGGTAAGCCCGGCTGTTTGCCCGTGTCTCCGGCTGAGGAGGATGGCCTGGTGGCCATCTTGGGCCAGGTTTTTGGCCAGGGCCCGTCCAATTAATCCGGTTCCGCCAGTGATGATGATCTTCATATGCATCTCCTGGCCTTGATGATAGCAGGAAATCTATATATTGTCAATATTTTATCTAGGTATATATTGACAAATTGTGCCGCCGCGGGTATACTGGCAAAAGATCAACGTATTCTGTATGAGAAGGATTTGAGATGGTCAATCGTACCCCTACCTATAACCTGAAAGCTGTGCTGAAAGAGACGGGGCTCAAGGCAGATGTACTGCGCGCCTGGGAACGGCGCTACGATCTGCCCAAGCCCGACCGTACGCCAGGGGGGCACCGCCTGTACTCGGAATATGACATCGAGACTTGCAAATGGCTGCGTGCTCGCCAGGCCGAGGGCCTGAGCATCAGCCGGGCGGTTGATCTGTGGAAAGAACTGAGCGCCTCGGGTGCAGACCCGCTGGCAAAGTATGCCGTTGCCCCCAGCCACCCGGCGGTGGTGCCTTGGTCAACGGCTGACGCATCGATTGAGGTGCTGCGCCAGAATTGGCTGGAGGCGGTGTTGGCTTTTGACGGCCTGCGGGCCGACGATGTGCTCAACCAGGCTTTTGCCATTTACCCGGTTGAAATGGTGTGCACGGGGATCATCCAACAGGGCATCGCTGAGGTGGGGCAGGGCTGGTATGCCAACCGCGTCTCAGCCCAACAAGAGCATTTCGCTTCGGCCCTGGCGACCCGCCGGTTAGAAGCCCTCATCGCAGCAACGCCATTGCCCACCCGCCGCAAGACCGTTTTGATCGGCTGCCCGCCGGGCGAGTGGCATATCATGCCCTCTTTGCTGCTCAACCTGTTCCTGCGGCGCAGGGGTTTGAGCGTGGTTTACCTGGGGGCCGACATCCCGATCGAGCAGATGGGCGAGACCGCAGCCGCCATTCAGCCGGACCTGGTCATCCTCTCGGCCCAGCTCTTGACCACGGCGGTCACCTTGCAGGCGGCTGCCCAGACATTGCATGAGCAGGGCATCCTTTTGGCTTATGGGGGCCTGGTTTTCAACCGCATCCCCAGGCTGCGTGCTTACATCCCGGCTCATTTCTTGGGTGAAAGCCTGGATGAAGCCATGGAGATGGTTGAACGCCTGGTGATTGCGCCGCTTCCTTTTGACGTCCAGATCCCAGATCGAGACCTGGTCGTCAGCCGAGAATTGGCCGGGCTGTATCGAGAAAAACGCCACTTGATTGAAAATGCCTTATACCAGGATCTGCAGAAAGTTGGTTTGCAGCCCGATCTGATCAAAGAAGCCAATGGCTTCTTGGGGGCCGGGCTTGCGGCTTCGCTCGAACTGGGAGACCCATCTTTCTTGGAAGCAGACCTGGATTGGGTCGAACATTTGCTGACCGGGCGCCGCCTTCCTGCTGACCGGCTGCTCCCATACCTGGCGGCTTATGGGCGGGCGCTGTCGGCAGAATTGGGCCAGGCCAGCGCACCCATTACAGCCTGGATCGATAAATTAAAGGAGATATGATGGCTAAGAATAAACAGTTGAATTTCAACCATGCTGCCCCAGACCTGGACTTGTTCGACATCACCGGGAAAACGGTGCGGCTTTCGAGCCTGTGGGCAGAGCGCCCCCTGGTACTGGCTTTTACGCGCCATTTTGGCTGCACGCAGTGTAAAGAAATGCTGGATGAGCTGGTGCAGGGTCGCGAGCGCATTGAGCGTGCCGGCCTGGGCATTGCCGTGGTGATGCACGCTGCGCCTGAAGCCGCGGCGGCCTTTGCCAGGCAATATGCCCCCGGATTGCTGTGCCTGGCAGACCCTGAGCGCAAAGCTTACCAGGCGTATGGGCTGGAGCGCGGTAATCTCTTCCAGACCTTTTTGAACCCCAAGGTCTGGTCGGCTGTCTCCCGCTCTGGGAAGAAAGGCTACCGGGTGGAACCGCCGCCTGCCGGGCAGGATGCGATGCAGATGTCTGGAACTTTCATCATCAGCCCTGAAGGCCAGATCGCACTGCCTTATTATTATGACCATATTGCCGATCACCCGTCAATCGACCTGCTGTTGAGCGGTGTACTTTCAACCCCCTGGAGCCAACCCTTTGACGGCCCGGTGGGCGCGCATGAACCTGATCGTAAATAAATTTTGCATACCTGGAGATTTAATACTATGAAGAAGTACGCTTTCCGTTTTGTGTTGTTAACCCTGGCTGTGCTTGTTTTGACCGCTTGCGGCGCACAAGCCGAAGAACCCACCACCGTGTCGGCCTCTCAGCCGCCCATGCTGATCGCTGAGGGCAGCCTGCAGCCGGTCAATATGCTGGGCCAGGCCTTTTCGATGCCGGGCCAGGTGGCTGAGGTATTGGTAGCCGATGGCGAAGTGGTGACCCAGGGCCAGGTGCTGGCCCGCCTGAACGGCTCACCTGAAACACAAACCGCCCTGGCCCGTGCCCAGCAAGAAGTGCTGGCAGCCCAACAGGCCCTGGATGGCCTGGCTACTGCGGCAGAATTGAACCTGGCACAGGCTAACCTGGCTGTGCTGGACGCTCAAGAAGCATTGGATGCGGCGGTCGAAGCGTATGATGCCGAGAATTCAGAGCGCAACCAGGCTGCCATTGACCTGGCCCAGGCACAGGTCAACCATGCCCAGGATGTGCAGGCCCAGCTTGAAAGCGGCGCGGGGGTCGATCCCGATCAGCTTGCCGCGGCTGAAGCCCGCCTGGCGTCTGCCAATGCCGCATTGACCAGCGCCCAGGCAGCTTCGGAAGCCTTGGAACTGAAGGCCAGCATGGCTGGCACCGTGGTAGACCTGACCCTGCAAGCCGGGGAATGGGTTGCGGCGGCCCAGCCTGTCATCACCCTGGCTGATCTTTCTGCCTGGGTGGTAAAGACCGACAACCTGACCGAGATTGAGGTTGTGGGGGTTGAAATTGGCCAGCAGGTCAAGGTCGTCTTCGATGCCCTGCCGGAACTGACCCTGAACGGCGAAGTGACCCACATCAATACACGCTATGAAGAGAAACGCGGCGACGTTACCTATACCGTCACGGTGGCGATCAGCCAGCCTGATCCAGCCATGCGCTGGGGCATGACCGCCGCGGTGCAGTTTGTGCCCTAAGCGGGCCTGGAGAGCAGATTATGAATCAGCTTTTATCGATTTCAGGGTACCTGGCTGTGAAAGAGGTCTGGCGCAACCGCGGCCGTTTCCTCCTCGTCAGCCTGGTGATTGCCCTGATCACACTGCTGGTGCTCTTCATCGCTGCGTTGGGTGAGGGGCTGGGCAATGGCAACCGTGAGTACATCTCGAAGCTGGATGCCGAGTTGATCGTGTACCAGGCCAAATCGGATTTCCTGATCGCAGCCAGCCGCCTGGGGCGTGACCGCCTGGCAGCCGTGCGGCGGGTAACGGGTGTGGCAGATGCTGGTATGTTTGGCGCAGCCAGCGCCAACCTGGTGCTGCCCAGCGATGTGGAGCCATTGAAAGTGGCCTTGCTGGGCGTAGAACCGGGCCACGTGGGCGAGCCGCAGGTGCTGGAAGGCCAGCAGCTCAGCACCGACCTGGCGCAAGAGGTCATTATCGACAGCAACACCGCTTATCGCTCTGGCATCGGGGTGGGTGATACGCTCACCATCCGCGTCACCCAGGGCACGCGTGACGAGCTGTTTGACCTGCGCGTGGTGGGTGTGGCTGATGGTCAGCAATATTCGCTACAGCCCTCCATCTTCGCCCCCTTCTACACCTGGGACCGGATCCGCCCCAAATCGGAAGCAGAGGTGAACAGCTCTAACCCGGTGGCAAATGTGGTCCTGGTCAAATTGGAAGATCCTGCTCAGATCGAAGCGGTCAGCCAGCGCCTGGCGGAGCAGGTGGATAATGTTGAGGCGGCTACGCTCAAGGATGCCATCCAGGCCCTGCCGGGTTATTCTGCCCAGCAAAGCACGCTCAATACCCAGGGCGGCTTTACACTCTTCATCGGCATCCTGGTGATTGGCGGCTTTTTCCAGATCCAGATATTGCAGAAAGTGGCCCAGATCGGCGTGTTGAAGGCTATTGGCACCGCCAACCCGGTTGTGGCGGCTTCGTCTGTGATCCAGATCATGGTGGTTACGGTGGTGGGTGTGGCGATCGGGGCCTTGTTGGCCTTCTTGTTCTCGCTCACCTTTCCGCCCACGGTGCCGATCGTTTTCAACGGCACCACCTCGCTGCTGGCTGTGGTGGCCCTCTTGCTCATTGGGCCATTGGGCGGGCTGGTTTCCATCCGCTACGCCGTGCGCATTGAGCCGCTCAAGGCTCTTGGATTATCTTCGTAATGGAGCCTGCCATGACAGCTTATGCACTTGAAACCAAATCGGTGATCAAAACATACCAGAGTGATTCTGGAACCATCTACGCCGTAGATGATGTTTCGTTACAGGTGGCGGCGGGCGAGTTTGTGGCCCTGGTTGGCCCCAGCGGCTCAGGCAAAACCACCATGCTCTCGATGCTGGCGGCCCTGCTTCAGCCATCCTCGGGCCAGATCTTGCTGGATGGGCAAGACCTGGCAGGTACGGATGACCTGCAGCGGGTGACCATGCGCCGTGAGAAGATCGGTTTTACCTTCCAGGCCAATAACCTGGTGCCCTACCTGAGCGCGGTGGAAAATGTAGAGTTGATGCTGCGCCTGAACAATAAGCTGGATAAGGCCGGCAAGCTCAGGGCGCGGGAGCTGCTGGCACGCCTGGGACTGGGCGAGCGCCTGCATAACCTGCCCGGGCAAATGTCGGGCGGGCAGCAGCAGCGCGTGGCCATTGCACGGGCCCTGATCCATAATCCCAGCCTGGTGCTGGCAGATGAGCCCACTGCCAGCCTGGATACCGAACGTGCTTACCAGGTGGTAGAGACCTTTGCCGGGCTGATCCACGAACAGCAGCGCGCTGGGATCATGGTGACACATGACCTGCGCATGTGCGAATACGTGGACCGCGTACTGCAAATGCAGGATGGCAAGCTGGTGCGCATCTACAGTACGCACGATGAAATCATGGAACTCGTCAGGGGCGGGCGGCATTAACCAAAATTGTGCCCAAAAACAAGAGGACTGCGGTGCCAACGCGCCGCAGTCCTCTTGTTTTTGGGAATTTCTTTTATCTATTCTAAGCGCAGAGACCGGCTGAACAAAGAAGTGAAGTTCTTTTCGGCGGTCAGTTCAACGTAATACACCTGCTGGGCGATCTTGCGCCCCCTCTGGCGCATGGTTACAGAAAGCAGGGCCATCCGGGCGCCCGCGCCAGCGGCATTGCCCACTTGCACAAAGCGTTCCAGGCCCAGGCGGGGGAACATGCCAATATCGATGCCGCTCTGCACATCCAGGTAAGTGCCAAAAGCTCCGGCAAGTAAGACTGTGTCAATGGCTTGTTCTGAGACGCCTGCCTGTTGGAGCAGGATGTCCAGTCCGCTGCGTATAGCCGCCTTGGCGAGCTGGATCTCGCTGATGTCGCGGCGGTCAAACGTGATCTCGCTTTCTCGTTCGCCTTCTGCCGCCGCTACGACGAATTCCCAGCCGTGTGTGCCCTGCCGCAGGCGGGGATGCGGGTTCAATTTGTCAAAGGCCCCGCGTGCATCGATGATCCCGGCCTGGCGCATCTGGGCTACCAGGTCGAGAATGCCCGAGCCGCATAAGCCCAGCGGCGCCTGGCCTTCGATGGTCTGGAGCCGTACCTGGCCCTGGTGGATGAATACTTTCTCGATCGCGCCGGGCGCGGCGCGCATGCCGTGCCGGATGTGCGCCCCTTCGAAGGCCGGGCCAGAGGCGGTGGAACAGGCGTAGTGTTTTTCGTTGGCGATCAGGCTGATCTCGGTATTGGTGCCGATATCCATGCCCAGCACAATCCCGGGCTGCTCCAGCATGCCCGAGCCTAAGAGCATGGCCACGTGGTCTGCTCCCACAAAGCCGGCAATATTGGGGGGCAGGTGCAGGTTGGCATGTGGGGCCAGGGTCAACCCAGCCTGGCTGGCGGGGATATCCAGTGCAGCGCATTCGGCCGGGGCGTAGGGCGCTACCCCCAGTTGTTCTACGGGCAGGCCCAAGAAGAGGTGGTGCATGGCGGTGTTGCCCACCACCACTGCATCGGCGATGTCTTGTGGTGCGCGGCCGGCCTGGGCGCACAGGCGGCGCACCAAATCGTTCAGCTCTGCTAGGACGGCAGTGCGCAGTTGTGTGCTGCCCTGGGGTTGGCCGCTGGCAAAGGCAATGCGGGCAATCACATCTTCGCCATAGGCGATCTGTGGGTTCATGGCCCCGGCAGCCGCCAGCGTGCGGCCATCTGCCAGGTCCACCAGGTAAGCAGCCAGCTTGGTGGTGCCCAGGTCCACGGCCAGGCCGAGGGCATGCGCCCCGCCAGGCCCCACCGCCTGCACGGCCGGTTCTGGCCGGATGGGCAGGCTTAATCCTTCGGTTTGGGTGCGCTGGGTGGTGGTGAGCGACTCAGCCGGGATGTGGATCCGTACATCGCCGCATACTTGTGCCTGGCAGGCCAGCCGCCAGCCGTTGTTTAGGCGTTGTGGCCCCAGCTCGGCCTCTTCGCCCAGGCTGGGTTCTGAAACCTGCCCGGCTGTGATGCGCACCACGCAGCGCCCACAGCTTCCCTCTCCGCCGCAGGTGGCATTGAGCAAGATGCCTGCTTGCCGGGCGGCTGCCAGGATGCTTTGGCCTTCAGTGACTGTAATGCGCCGGCCAAGGGGTTCGATCACCAGGGCGTGGCTCATGGGCTGCCTGCGGGTGGCAAGAACTGCTCGAGTAGATACGTCTCCCCGGCCTGGAGGACCACGAAGTCTTCATCCCAGGGGCCGGTGAGCATTTTTTGGATCAATGTGTCAGAGCCTTCAATTTCTTCAAACCGCAGGCCGAACTTTTCGGCGGTTTGTTGGGCATACTGGCGGTATTTTCCCAGCCCCTGCGGGCCGGTGTTGATCAACGCCAGGCGGGTGTAGTGCCCCATCATCTGCCGGAAGATGCGCCGGGCGCGCTGTTCTCCGTAGCGCGCCAACATCCGGTCGTATTCGGCAAAGGGCGTATCGCCCACCTCGATCCAACCTTTGGTCAGGTAATACGTGCCCGGCTCGCTTTGGCACTGCCGGCGGTATGCCGCCTGCGAGCCCAAGAAGAGGGCAATGCAATCGTCAACGCGCGGGGCCACCAAACGACAGCCATTGGCCCGCAGCCCCAGCATGGCCTGGGCGCACAGCCCATACCCTAAGATGATCGTATCGTACTGGCCCGCGGCGGCATCGATGGCGGCTTGCAGGGCGGTGCGCAGTTGGCCGGGGTTGACGTGCAGGCCGAAATCGAAGACCTGATGGCGCATCCCCGGGGGCATCAGCGGCTGCATTTCTTCCATGACGGTGGCGCAAGCGATGACAAGGGTGTGGGTGTGATCCATCTCTCGACCGGTAGACAGCAATTAAGTTTTGTCAGGCGATCTTGGCATCCAGAAGCCCATCAAGAGCGCCGCCGCCAGGGCCAGGCTGCCGCCAAACAAGAAGGGGGCTGAGGGGCCAAATCCGCCCCAGGCACCGGCGCCTTCCCAAAGCAGGCCGGCGATGAATGAAGCCGGGAACGCCAGGATCCCGATGACAGCGTGATAGGTGCCGTAAGCTGTGCCGCGCAGGTTTTCGGGCACCAGGTCGGCAACCAGCGCATTGGCAGAGCCGTACGCCAGGCCGTAATACAAGCCGTAGGCCACGTACAAGAGCCAGATCTGCCAGGCTTGTTGGGCCAAGGCGAACCCCAGGTAGATGGCGGCATATACCAACCACCCGCCGATGATCAGTCGCCGGCGGCCAATGCGGTCTGAAAGCCTCCCTGCGGGGGTAGAGACCAGCGAGTAGATCAGGTTGAACATCGCCAGCATGATCAGAATGCCGGTGACCGAAATGCCCAGGTTTTGGGCGCGCAGCACCAAGAAGGCATCGGCCGAGTTGCCCAGGGTGAAAATGCTGACGATCACCAGGAAGATGCTGAAGGGCTTTCCCATGCCGCGCAAAGAAAACCTGGGGGCGGCGCGCTGCCCTTTGGCGGGCACATCTTTAGCGCCTAAGATCAGTGACAGAACTGCCAGGAAGGCCGGCAGCAGGCTGATCAGCACCACGGTTTGGAAGGTGGGCTTGGCGAGCTGGAGGGTGTTCTTCTGCGCCAGCCAAACGACCAGCAGGGCAATCAAAATGCCAAGCATGGCGCCGGCAGTATCCATGGCGCGGTGAAAGCCAAAGGCCAGGCCGCGGGCTTCTTTGCTCACCGAATCGGCTACCAGGGCATCGCGCGGCGCCGTGCGGATGCCTTTGCCCACCCGGTCTGCCCAGCGCACGCCCGCCACCAGCCCCCAGGTGTTGGCAAAGTAGAAGAGGGGCTTCAGGACAGCCGAAAGCCCATAGCCGGTGACCGCCAGCCATTTTCGCCCGCCCAGCTTATCTGAGAGCCAGCCTGAGAACAGCTTCAAGATGCTGGCGGTGGCCTCAGCCAGGCCCTCGATCAGGCCGATGATGTTGGTCTTTACGCCCAGCACATTCGCCAGGAAGAGGGGCAAGATGTTGAGCACCATCTCGCTTGATACATCCATAAAGAAGCTGGTCAATCCAACGGCCCAGATATTGCGGGGCAGTTCTTTGATGCTTGGGCGCGGGGAGGAGTTTTTATCCATGGTTTTTATTATTTTCCGGAAAGAATGGTTTGCTGTCTTTTAATGAAGGAAGCTGTGCCAGGGCACAGCTTCAACTTCTTCGAGGGTACTCTGAGGGGCAGGGAGCTTATGATTTGCCGCGCATGCGTGGGTCGAGTACATCGCGCATGGCGTCGCCAACCAGGTTCCAGCCCATGACGAAGAAAACCAGCACCAGGCCAGGCCAGACCACAATGTACCAGTAGTCTTGCAGGCTGGTGATCCAGTTGCGGGCAAAGCTGAGCACCTGACCCCAATCCGCATAACCCACCTGCGTGCCGATGCCCAAGAAGGACAGGGCCGCAAAGCTGAGCACCACATCGCCAATGGCGAGCGAGGCCAGCACCAGGGTGGGGAAGATGGCATTGGGGAGGATGTGGCGGAAGAGGATGCGGTAATCTTGAACGCCCACCACGCGCGCCGCCAGGACGAAATCGCGCTCTTTGACCGATAAGATATCCCCTCGGATGATACGGGCATAGCCCATCCATCCGAACGAGATCAAAGCCACAATCGATGGCACCAGGCTTTTCCCGATCACTGGCGTTAAGACTGCCGCCAGGATCAAGGCCATCAAAATAAAGGGCAGGGTCATGAAGACATCGACCAGGCGCATGATGACATTATCCACAATGCCACCGTAATAGGCCGAAATGGAGCCAATGATGATGCCGATCAAGACGGTAGAGACCACCACAATGAAACCAGTGCGGAAAGCCGTGCGCGTGCCCCATACCAGCCCGTAGAAGATATCATATTGGCCCTGGGCTGTGCCCAGGATGTGCACCCATTCGTCCTTGCCGGTGATGGCTTTATACCAGAAGGGGACATCGGGGGTGTTCTTCTTCCATTCGGTGCCCATGCCGCGCGGTTCTCCGCTGAAGCCGTCGCGGGGGATCTTGTAGGGATCGCTGCCAACCGGTGGAATGATGGCCGGGGCAAAGACGGCAACCAGGATGTAGATGCCAATCAGGATGAACCCCATGATCGATGCCGGGGTCTTCAACAAGCCGGTGATAATGCGGTAGTTCTCTGGGCCTAAGACCCGTTCGATGCGGCCAATCTTGCGTTCTGGCCTTGCTTCACGCAGTAAGGTGTTGTCACCCGTGGGAGCAGTTGTCGTTGTCATGCCATTTCTCCTTATGCCAGGCGAACGCGAGGATCGATGAAGCCGTACAGGATATCTACAACCAGGTTAGCCAGGATGAGGATCAGGCCGTTGAAGACTGCAAAGCCTAAAACGGTCACCACATCCAACTGCTGAGCTGCGCTGGCTGCAGCCTGGCCAATGCCGGGGTAATTGAACACGGTTTCGGTGATGACAACGCCACCCAGCAAACCGACCACGCTGAAGCCGGCTAACGTGGTGATCGAAATCATGGCGTTGGGCCGGGCATGCTTGTTGATCACATCACTTTCTTTCAAACCTTTGGCACGTGCGGTGGTCACATAGTCCATGCGCAGGGTCTCGAGCATAGAGGAACGCGTCACGCGCACAAAAGTTGCCCAGTTGATGTATGACAGGGTCAAGATAGGCAGGGCCATATGCCGCAGGGCGTCTAAGAAGACGTCGATCCGGCCGTTCAGCAGGGCGTCGATGGTGAGCAGCTTGGTGTACTGGTGAAAATCGCCCGAAAAGATCAATTGGCTGACCCAGTCTGACATTTTCCCTGGGGGGAACCACTGTAAGTTGGCATAAAAAACGATCAGTACCAACAAACCGAATACAAAAGAGGGGAACGATGTTCCCACGATACTAAATATACGTGCTAATTGGTCGACCCAGCCGTTTTGATGGACGGCTGCCTGGACCCCCAGCCAGATGCCAACGGAAAGCATGGGGAAAACAGCCCAAAGCGCCAGGTCTAAGGTGTTGGGGAAGCGGTTTTTGATGATATCGATCACCGGTTGAGAGGCGGTGCGGGAATAGCCAAAATCGCCGAAGAGGATACCGCCTTCGCGGTTGCCCGTAACCGGGTCTTTGACCCCTACCAACCAGCGCCAGTACTGCTCATAAATAGGCCGGTCCAAGCCGTATTTTCGAATGATACCCTGGATCTGTTTATCGTTTTTGGGGAAGTCCCTGACGTACAAAGCAGACCGTTCTACGGGTCCCAAGAATTGGAGCATCCCGAAAATGATCACAGTAACCCCAAAGATCAGAAGTGGAACAAGCAGTAAGCGCCGGATTATGTATGTTGACATCGAGTACCTCGAAATTGAACCTTGGGAGCATGCGGGAACCCTTGCGGGCTCCCGCATGCTTTGATCTAGACGGAACGGAAGGTCGCTATTCGATGAAGAAGTTGAACAGGATCACATCCTGAGACAGGCCGGGGCGCGAGATGTACAGGCGCAGGGGCTGGTCAGAGGCGGTGTCGCAGGTGATGAAGCGATCTACACCCAGCAGGTCGGTGTTGACTTCGCAAACGTTCTGTACCTCAGCGTAGGTGTTGGCTGCGGGATCGTAGACGCGCATCTCGCCGACCATGGGGTCAACCTGGACGCGGTATTCAGCCGGGACAGCGATGATATCGGCCTCACCAGCCTGCAGCATTGCAAAGCGGGTACCGAACTCGGTGATGATCTTGATGACCACACGATCGAGCTTGGCAGCCTCGCCCCAATAGCCGTCGTAGCGGGCCAGGACAATTTCTTCGCCAGGAGTCCAGTGATCGAGCTTGAAGGCACCGGTGCCGTTGGCAAGGGCGCTGAAGGGATCCTCAGCAGAGGTCATGCCGTAGGTGTTCTGCCAGGTATCGCAAGAGCCATCCCAGCCACCGTTCTCGATGACCCACTCAGAGTCCATGATCGAGCCCCAGCCATTGGCAATGGTGGGCAGGAAAGGACCCCAAGGCTGAGCCAGGGTGAAGGTGACGGTGCCGGCGGCATCATCGGCCACGATGGCGGCCTTGACGCGCTCGCAAGCAGCAACCAAAACGGCGGGATCATTGGCCATCAGGGTTTCGCGGTCGTCAGCAGAAGCGCCTTCGTCCACGAGCATGGTGATGTCATCCATACCAACGCCGAAGAAGGGTTCGGCCAGCAGCCACTGCGGGGAGGAGTAACCGCCCTGCAGCAGGCCGCGCTGGAAGGAGTAGGCCACGTCGGAGGGGGTCAGGGTGCCGCCTTCATGGAAGGTGACGCCCTGGCGGATGGTGAAGGTCCAGACGGTGCCGTCTTCTGAAACGGTCCAGGACTCAGCCAGTTGAGGCACGAACTTGTCGGTGGCCTCGCCATCGTAGAAGACCAGGGTTTCGTAGACGTTCTGGAGAATTTCACCAGAAGCGGTGTCATAGGCCAGGGCCGGGTCGAAGGTATCGGCATCACCGGTGGTTGCAACAACCATGGTGGTGGGCTCGGGGGCCGCGGCGGTCTTGGAGATGGTGCGGTAGTAGATGTTCGAGAAGATGGGGTTCATGATGCGGCCTTCAACCCACTTCTGCTCGTAGCCGTGCGAGGTGGCCAGGGCCAGCGGGACACCAGGGGCATATTCGTAGTACAACTGGTTGAATTCCTGGTACACTGCGTGGCGGGCTTCAGGATCGACCAGGGATACACCCTCGTCCAAGAGAGCCTTGAACTCAGCGCGCATATCATCAGGCATGTTCTGGCGAGCGCCATAGGTGCCGGTGGTGTAGGGCTGATACCAGTTGTGAGCGTCGTGAATGTCTTCCAGCCAGCCAGCGGTCATGATGGGGAGCTTGTGGGCGCGCTGGGCAGCCAGGTAAGAAGGCCACGGCAGACCGAGGACTTCGACCACGAACTTTTCGTTGACAGCCGACAGGTTGGCCTGCAGGATCTCAGCAATGATCTGGCGGGTGGTGTTGCCGGTGTTGTACAGCATCTGAACACGGAAACCCATTTCCCAGACATCATCGGGGTCTTCGCCAGCAGGAACGCCGTCTTTGTCGACGTCAGCCAGTTGGAATTCCTCTGCGCATTTGTCCATGTCAAAGGTGTAGAAGGCGGCATCCGGATCGTAACCGGGCATGCCAGGCAGCGAAAGGACCTTGGATTGGACAGCTTCGCCCATGTACACGTCATTGATCAGGGTGTCCCAATCAAAGCAGTAGGCAAAAGCGCGGCGGATGTGAACATCATCGAAGAAGGTTGCAGGAATGCCATTCCCATCCAGCTTGTTGGAGCCGAGGTAGGGGTTCAGGGCCACTTCTGCTTCGGGTTCAGGTTCGGGTTCAACCGGGGCAGGGGTAGCGGTGATGATGACGGTTTCCCCTTCGATCTCAACGATCTGGGTTGTCACGACCTCAACGGTCTTAACAACTTCAACGGTCTGCGGTTCGCAGGCAACCAGGGCCAACGCGGCAGCCATAACCAGCACAAACAAAACAGTGAACTTACGCATGTTTCTTTCTCCTCCTAGAGAAATTTAGAGTGTCTAACAAACTTTTGACGAGTAACGGATAAGGTTGTGGTTTTATTTTGTATGCTCACCTCCATCTCCATGTGAGAAAGTTAGACTTTCAAACAGGCAACGTAATGATCGGGTTTGATCCGCCGGAATTCTGGCTTTTGTAGGGCGCAGCCTTCATCAGCAATTGGGCAGCGCGTTCTGAAGCGGCAGCCAGAGGGCGGATTAACAGGCGAGGGTACGTCGCCTTCAAGCACCGTGCGCTGGTGTGTTTCGTTATACACCGGATCGGGCACGGGGATTGCAGAGAGCAGTGCTTTCGTGTAGGGGTGCAGGGGCTCATTATACAGATCGTTGCGGTTGGCCAATTCGACAATTACGCCCAGGTACATTACCGCCACGCGATCGCTGATGTGCCGCACCATTGACAGGTCGTGCGCAATGAACAGGTAGGTCAGGTGGAATTCTTTTTGCAGATCTTCGAGCAGGTTGACCACCTGGGCCTGGATAGACACATCCAGGGCCGAGATGGGCTCGTCGCAAACAATGAAAGACGGATTCAGAGCCAGGGCACGGGCCACACCAATGCGCTGGCGCTGGCCGCCCGAGAATTCGTGCGGGTAGCGGCCGGCAAAATCAGGGTCCAGCTTTACCAGCTCGAGCAGCTCGCCCACGCGGCGGTCAATTTCTTTGCCGCTGGCTTCTTCAAAGGCCATCAAAGGCTCGCCAACGATATCGCGCAGCGTCATGCGGGGATTCAGGCTGGCATAGGGATCTTGGAAGATCATCTGCATCTCGCGGCGCATCATGCGCATGGCGTTTGGCTTTAAGCCAACCAGGTCTTGTCCGCGGAAATACACATTCCCGGCCGTGGGCTTATAGAGCTGCAAGATGGTGCGCCCCGTGGTTGACTTTCCACACCCCGACTCGCCCACCAGGCCCAATGTTTCGCCTTCGCGGATGTCAAACGTCACCCCATCTACTGCATGGACGGCCCCCACCTGGCGGCGAATAACACCCCGGTAGATCGGGAAGTGCATGACAAGGTTTTCAACATGAACAAGGACGTCTTCGTTGTTGTTACTCATAGTCGTTCACTCTCAGAGGTGGTATCGACCCAACAAGCAACGCGATGGTCGGGGGTAATATTTTGCAAGGGCGGGTTTTCTTGCCAGCAGCGCTCGATAACATAGCGGCAGCGCGGCGCAAATGGGCAAACCTGCGGCTTTTTATATAACACCGGCGGCATGCCGTCAATCGAATACAGCCGGGTGCGCCCATCTTCGTTCAACTTGGGCAAGCTGCCTATGAGGCCGAGGGTGTAAGGATGGGTGGGGTGGGCATACAACTCTTTGACGGGGGCTTCTTCAATAATATAGCCGCCGTACATCACCATCACGCGGTGTGCAATCTTGGCTACCACGCCCAGGTCGTGGGTGATCCAGATGATCGCCATGCCAAATTCTTCGCGCAGCCGTTTGACCAGGTCAACGATCTGGGCCTGGATGGTTACATCCAGGGCGGTGGTCGGCTCGTCGGCGATCAGGATCTCGGGCATGCAAGAGAGGCCCATGGCGATCATCACGCGCTGGCGCATGCCGCCAGAATACTGGTGCGGATAATCTCTCAAGCGTTCTCCGGCGTTCGGAATCCCCACCAGCCCCAGCAGTTCGATCGAACGCTTGCGAGCTTGTTCTTGCGTCATCCCCAGGTGCAGGATCAAGGGCTCTGCCATTTGCTTCCCAATGGTCATTACCGGGTTGAGCGAGGTCATTGGGTCTTGGAAGACCATGCTCATCTTGGAACCGCGTACGCCGCGGATCTCGTCGGTCGACATCGTCAGCAAATCTTTCCCTTTGAACAATGCTTTCCCGGCTACGATCTTACCAGGAGGAGAAGCAATCAATCTCAAACAAGATAGCATGGTAACGCTCTTGCCGCAGCCGCTTTCGCCGACTACGCCAAGGGTCTCTCCTTGTGCCAACTTGAATGAGACACCGTTCACGGCATGCACAATGCCCTCAGGTGTTTTGAATTGAGTCTCTAGATCCTGAACGTTGAGTAACGACTCAGTCATCTATAATACCTCGATAATGGAACTGGTTTCGTGGGTTGGGTGGGTTGGATTGGATAGGAAAAAGTTAATCATGCACATCTGATATGCTTACTTCCAAAGGATAGCATTCATAATTGAAAATTATACTCCATTAATCCCCCCCGGGTTCATTTTCACACCATACAATTGCATGATAAGTTAACATGGTTTTTAAGGTCTTTCGTCCAAGTAAACACAATCCGAAGTCTGGGCGTAGATCGTAGTACATTTTACCAAAGAACTCTCAAAATCTACCAGGATATCTATCAGGCCAAAATTGGGGTCAAAAGTCACCAATGTTAACTGGTAAGATTCCTGCAGCACCTCATCCAGATCATCCACGGCACTCAGGTGTTTGCTCCTGGCAACATCCACGGGCACTTCATGGCCCTGGTTCTCTGCCGCAAACTGGATCAGATCGTTGACCACCAGGACGGGTTCGCGGAAACTGGTGTTGATCACGTGATCCAGGGCGCTGCCTGCCAGGGCAAAGAGCGCCACGCATACCACCAGCATCGTTACAGATGCCATGCCGTAAGGCGAGAGCAGCGCCTGGTCGATCAGGTTGATCTCCAGCAGGCCGCATACGATGGCGGCAAACCCGATCACAATGAAGCTGAGCGCTCTGAATTGAATCAGGGCCATTGCCCCAATATTCGAATATGCCAGGTAGGGCGCAACAGAGGGATTGAGCAGCTTGATGAAGTATGCTGTGCCATTCATGGGCAGCCAGATGCACAGCCAGGTGAAGAGCAGTGCCAGCAGGCCCCAGAACAGCACTGCCGTGCGGTGCTTGTTGGCCCGCATGGTCAGCCAGCCTGCCAAACCACCGGCGGGAACGCAGAGCAGCAAGCCGGGGATGAACTTGGCCAAGGGCAGTGCCGCGTTTGCTCTCATTAGTAGCCAGGCGTCAATGCCCCATGCAAAGATCGCAAAGGCTGCCCCGCCGGCGCTTCCATAGATGAACCCAAGAACAAGCTTCTTATGGTGGATTGCAGATGTCATCTTTACTGATCCTTGCATGTGGGCTGACCTTGCTCCTGCTGTAAGAAGGCCAAATGGATTTGGCCTCCCACGCTATGACAGGTGATTATTATACCGCGGAGAGCAGCCCGCATGAACAGCCGCGCTGCGATTATAATTACAGCCATATTCAATTCGTTCAGGAGATCGTTATGCCCTCATTCCCTTACCGTGATCCATCTTTGTCTGAAGATGCCCGCCTGGCTGACCTGCTGGGCCGCATGACCCTGGCTGAAAAGTGCGCCCAATTGTTCGGATCGATGGGGTTGGGCGAGCCAGAAGATGGTTCGTTTTCGCTGGAAGTTGCCCGCCGGCATTTCATGAACGGTATTTCATACCTCAACAGCCACCATCGGGATCGCAATACGCGCCAGACGGTGGCCTATTTGAACGGCTGGCAGAAATTCTTGCGCCATGAGACGCGCCTGGGCATCCCTGCGCTGGCCCTGGGCGAGGGCCTGCATGGCTACATGGCCCACGACGCCACCAGCTTCCCGCAGGCCATCGGCCTGGCAAGCGCCTGGGACGTGGACCTGCATGAGCGCATCTTTACGGTGGTGGCGCGCGAGATGCGGGCGCGCGGCGCACAGTATGTGCTCTCGCCGGTGCTGGACCTGGCGCGCGACCCGCGCTGGGGGCGCACCGAAGAAACTTACGGCGAGGATCCCTACCTGGTCTCACGCCTGGGGGTGGCGGCAGTACGGGGCTTCCAGGGCGGGCGTTTTACGGGGGCGCAAGGGCGTGTTTTGGCCACCGCCAAGCACTTCGCCGCCCATGGCCAGCCCGAGGCCGGCACCAACTGCGGTCCGGCCAATTATGCTGAACGCATCCTGCGCGAAGAGTTCTTCGCGCCTTTCGAGGCGGTGGTGCGTCAAGCCGGGATTGGCTCTGTGATGGCGTCTTATAATGAAATCAACGGCATTCCATCGCATGTGAATGGCTGGCTGTTGAAGGATTTGCTGTGCGGCGAGTGGGGCTTTGATGGCTTCGTTGTTTCGGATGGCTGGGGCATCGATGATCTGTATCGCTTGCATTTTGTGGCCCAGGACGAGGCCGATGCCGCTCAAAAGGCTTTCTCCAGCGGGGTAGAGGTGGAATTGGGGCACTGTTTCCGCCACCTAGAGCAGGCGGTGGAGGCGGGTGACATCTCTGGCGAAGCCCTGGATGCAGCGGTGGCGAAGGTGCTGCGGGTCAAGCTGCGCCTGGGCCTGTTTGAGCAGCCTTTTGTCGATGAAGAGGCCGCGGTTGCCATTACTAACTGCGCAGAGCACAAAGCGCTGGCCTTAGAAGCCGCGCACAAGTCGATGGTCTTGCTAAAAAATGAGGGCGGTCTGCTGCCCCTGGACCCATCTGGCCTGCAATCCCTGGCGGTGATTGGCCCCAACGCGGCTGCCATCCGCGTGGGTGGTTACAGTGGCGATCCTGGCTGCTGCGTATCGGTCTTGGATGGAATCCGCCAGAAGCTGGGGGATGCGGTCTCGGTGTTGTATGCTGAGGGCTGCGGCCTGACCCAGGCTGTGGGCCGGGTAGGCGAATTGTGGTGGCGCGATGATGTGGCGTTGAACGACCCGGCTCGCGACGATGCCTTGATCGCCGAGGCGGTGCAGACGGCTGAAAAGGCCGATGTTTGCCTGTTGGTGCTGGGAGATAATGAACAGACCTGCCGCGAGGGATGGTCCAAGACCCACCTGGGCGATCGCGATAGTCTGGACCTGCCGGCGCGGCAGGAGGACCTGCTGCGCGCCGTGGTTGCCACCGGCAAGCCGGTGATCTTGCTGTTGATCAACGGCCGTCCGGCCAGCATCAATTTTGCTGCCGAAAATGTTCCTGCCATCTTAGAAGGCTGGTACCTGGGCCAGGCGGCAGGGACGGCTGTGGCTGACGTGTTGTTTGGCGACGTGAACCCGGGCGGCAAACTGCCGATCACATTCCCACGGGCTGTGGGGCAGATCCCGGCCTATTACTATCACAAGCCTTCTGGGCGGCGCGGGTACTTGTTCGCCGATGAAGCGCCCTTATTCTGCTTTGGGCATGGCCTCAGCTACACCACCTTTGCGTACCGCAACTTGCGCTTGAGCGCCAACAGCATCCATGCCGGCGAGCGCGTTACGTTGACGGTAGAGGTGACCAACACTGGCGAGCGGGCTGGCGATGAGGTGGTGCAGTTGTACATCCATGATGTGTTGAGCAAGTGCGTGACCCGCCCTATGAAACTGCTCAAGGGCTTTCAGCGCATCGCTTTGCAGCCCGGCGAGACCAAAACAGTCACTTTTGAGGTTGGCCCCACCCAACTGCAATACCTGGATGAGCGTATGCAGTTGGTGGTGGAGCCGGGGCAGTTTGAGCTGATGGTGGGCGGCAGCTCGAACATGGTCGACACGATCCTGCTCACGGTGCTGCCCGAGGTGTGATGAACGAGCATTCTTAAACTGCAATGAACCGGGTTGATGGTAAAAGGCCGGCCGGCCTTTCTGTTGACGTTTTCTTGACGGGGTTTTGCCATAATGGGTGCATCAACCTATGTCTCACAAACGAAGGAGCCTGCAGAAATGTCTCACAAACTCAGCCTGACCCATCTGTTCATCATCCTGGCCTTGTGTGCGGGTTTGCTTGGCCCGGCACAGCCGGCGGCAGCACAACCACAGCCGGCGGCAGCCAGATCACAGCCGGCGGCAGCCAGATCACAGCCGGCGGCAGCCAGATCACAGCCGGCGGCAGCACAACCTACTGTAATCGAGGTTGCGAACCAGCCGGTCCCCGAAGCCGATTACGAGTTCGTGGTCAATATCAGTGACCCCATGGCGCCCGATACCTACCCGGGCGATCTGCTCTGTTGGACCGCGACCGGCAAGTGTTCGCTGTATGCCGCCATCCAAGAAGCCAATGCCATGCCGGGGAGTGTGCGCATTACCTTTGCGCCAGAGGTGACCGAGATCGTTTTTACTGAGGATGATTGCTGCCTGCCGCCCATTGGACGCACCAGCCCCACCGCTGCTGGTTTCACGACCATCTATGGCGCAAATGCGGTTGCCCTGGTGGGGGCAGGAACAGGTGTCATTGGCCAATCGCAAATCGGCCTGGCTTTGGTTGGGCAGCGCACCTACGTCTACGGCCTGGAGCTGCGCAACTGGGAAACGGCGGTTTATATCCAGGGCGATAATAACATCTTGGGGGCAGATGGCTACCCCGATGAATACCAGGCTTACGAGCGTAACCATATCTACGATAACTCTGTGGGGGTCGAGATCAGCGGCGATGAGAATTATATCGGTGGCAATACGATCTCTGGCAGCTTGAAATACGGCCTGCGCATCTACGAGGGTGCCAACAATAACACAGTTGGCGTAAACACAGGTACCTACGTCCCAAGTTATACCAGGAACATCATAGACGGCGGTGAACGCTGCCTGATCGTAGACGGCAACGAAAATACCATTGCTGGGAACTCGATTTCGTTTTGTGACCCGTATGGCGTTTCAGTCGGCGGCGATGGCAACACCATCGGTGTCAATGGGAATGAATTCAACGACCCATATGAAGGCAACCAGGTGTCTGACAATGTTTCTGTTGGCATCATTGTCTTTGGGGACGAGAACGTGGTTGCCGGCAATTATTCTGGCCTGTATGAAGATGGCAGTTTGCGCCCCAACTTGAATGGCATCAGCATCGCGGGCGACCGTAACCACGTCGGCCCCAATGGCGATGGCATCTCAGACGACCTGGAGGTCAATTACTTCTCTGGCAACAGGCAATACGGCATCTATATTGATGGGAACGACAACGTGGTGGTGGGCAATGTGGTCGGCCTGGCCCCAGATGGCAGCCCGCTGCAAAACGATAAAGAAGGCCTTAGCATTAGCGGCTCAGATAATGTGGTGGGTGGTGTTGAGCCCTGGCAGGCTAACACCATTACCCGGAATGGACGCGATGGCATTGCCCTGCGCACTTATGGCTCGCCGGTCACCGGCAATACCCTGCGCGGCAACCATATCTATCAGAATTTAGGGCTGGAGATCGACCTGGCGGACACTGGGCGCGACACCAATGACCCGGGCGATGTGGATACGGGCGAGAACGACCGGCAGAACTATCCGCTGCTCACCGCTGCCCTGCGGGTGAGCGGGGGCACGCACCTGTTGGGCAGCTTTAACAGCACCCCGTTGTCCAGCTTTACGCTCGATTTCTATCACTCGGCGGCTTGCTCGGGCAACACCGGCGAGGCCGAGGCTTACCTGGGCGCGCTGAACCTGGCTACCGACGCAGATGGCAATGCCTCAATCGATGTCATCTTACCAGTGGTAGAAGAGGGTCGCTACCTGAGCGCCCTGGCGACCAACAGCGCGGGCAGTACCTCCGAATTTTCCGATTGCAAAATGGTGACCCTGGCCCCGGTGGATGGTGCGATGGAGGTCAACAGTACGGCCGATGAGGTTGACTCTGACCTCGATGATAGCACTTGCGACACCGGCAACACGGTGGGCGGAGAGCCAGAATGCACCCTGCGCGCCGCCATCCAGCAGGCCAACCGTTCACCGGGCCATGATCTGGTGATCTTGCCTGCTGGAACGTATACGCTCACCCGACCCGGGTTTGGGGAGAATGATGCCGTACTCGGTGACCTGGATATCACCGGTGACCTGACCATCTACGGCGCCAGCCCGGCCCTGACGGTGGTGGATGGCGGCGGGGTTGACCGGGTCTTTGAGGTCCGCTCAACTGCCGCAGTGACCATGACCAATATCAGCCTCCAGGGCGGGGGGATGATGTCTAACGGCCGGGCGCTGCTGAACGGCGGCAGCCTGCTCCTCTCGCAAGTGGCGGTGCGTTTCAATTTAGATGGGGGCAGCGGCACCGTCTATAACAGCGGCAGCCTGTCAATCGTTGAGAGCAGTTTCTACTCCAACACGGTCTCTTTCTCTGGCGGCGGGCTGTACAATGCGGGCGATGCCGCCCTGACCAATGTGACCTTCAGCGGCAACCAGGCCGGCATGGATGGCGGGGCCATATTCGTCGCAGGCGGCACGCTCACGATCAATAACACCACCTTCACCCTCAACGCCGCCGATGCAGATGGGGATGGCGTTGGCGAAGGCGGTGCCTTGTTCAACGATGATGGCGTGGTGCACGTGGCCAACAGCCTGATCGCTCAGAACCTGGACCTGGGGGATGACGAGCAGGACGGCTCGGATGCCTGGGACTGCGCCGGGGCCTTCATCTCAGACGGCTATAACATGCTGAGCGACAAGGCATTCTGCACGGGCTTTGGCAGCGCCACGTATGACTTGGTTGGTGGGATTCAAATGCCTTTTGGCGGCGGCTACCTGACCTTTAACGCGGCCCTGGCCCCCCTGGCCGATAACGGCGGCCCCACCCTCACCCATATGCCCCGGCCCAGCATCAACCCCTACGCCGTGGATGGCGGCAGCCCCGAAACCCCGGGCAGCTCGGCCGCGGCCTGCGCTGCCACTGACCAGCGCGGCACGGCTCGCCCGCAGGATGGCGATGGCGACCTGGAGGCACGCTGCGACCGCGGGGCGGTGGAATATTCGATGCCGACCTTGTGGTTTGATCATCCCGTGGTCACAGAGGGCGAGACAGCCGTCTTTACCATCACCCTGCAACCCGCCTCTTCCATTGCGGTCACGGTGGCCTATACCACCACCGATTCCGACGGTCCCGATACCGCCACCTCCGGCGCCGATTACACCCCCCTTGACGGGGTGTTGACCTTTGCCCCCGGCGAGACGGTCAAGACCGTCGGCGTGCAGACGCTAACCGACACACTCTTCGAGGGCGATGAAGTCTTTTACCTGGAACTGGGTGGCCCGCAGAATGCCGTCTTGGGTCACGAAAAGGGCGTGGCGGTCATCCAAGAAAGTGGCGCCCAGCCAACGCTCAGCATAGCCGGCGGCGGTTCTGTGGCGGAGGGCAACAGCGGCACCAAGCAGGTGGCCTTTACGCTCAACCTTTCTGGCCCCAGTTCTCTGCCGGTGGAGGTGAGCTTTGCCAGCCGAGATGGCTCAGCCAACAGCAGCGATTACGTGCCCCTGGTTGGCCTGGTGACGATTGACCCAGGCGTGACCACGTACGTAATCAACGTCGAAGTGCGCGGCGATACCCTGGTGGAGGCAGATGAAACCTTCTACCTGGATCTTTCGAATGTGTTTGGGGCCACGCTGGCAACTTCGTCGGCCTTGGTCACGATTCTGAACGACGATCAACCCGAGCCTCCCAAGTATTACACCGCCCTGCCCATCGTGCTGCGTTAGCAGGTTTTGGGGATCAAAAATCCTTTATTTGGTATGGGGCTGCCCAAATCGATTTGGGCAGCCCCAGCCTGTTTGTATGGGCGGCAGGTGGGCCTGGCACTGCGGAATGCCCAGCTTTATCAATCGGCAATTAAAGTGAACCGCCTTGAGGCGATCAGTGAGATCAGTGCTGCAGCGGCCTCGACCCTGGAATTGGACGTCGTTTTGCAACAGGTATTGGAAAAAACCTGCCAGGCATTGAATGCTGTGGTGGGTGCGGTCTTGCTGACCATACCGAACAGCAAAGAATTGGCTTTTGCTTATATTTCACCTGGTTCATTGGATGTTCAGAGTCACCAACACGTTTCTACTGAGCGAGGCATCATAGGATGGGTGGTTCAATACCGCCAGGTAGCGCGGATTAATGATATTAAGCGTGACCCAAGCATGTATCGCGGGCTTAAACCAATCTTTGGGCCGGGGATTGATTCTTTGATTTGCGCGCCGCTGATCCACCGAGATCGATTCACCGGTGTGATCGCAATCTTCAATAAACGCTACGGAGAATTCACCCAGGAAGATGCCGATCTATTAGAAGCGATCTCATCGCTGCCTTAGGTCGCCTGGCAGCATCGGTGGCCCACGAAATCAATAATCCACTGCAGGCTGTGCAGGGCTGTCTGTCGTTGTTGGTTGAGGAATTATCTGGGCCACAGCGCCAAGAAAAAGTGGATAGCTATCTAAACATTATTGATAAAGAGGTCGAGCGCGTCGTGGGGATTGTGCATGGCATGCGTGATTTTGCTCGCCCTGCCCCAGTGGGAACGCGTTCTACGGATGGGATCTCTGTGCTGAAAGATGTGCTCGCGTTGGCTGATAAACAACTTCAGCATAACAAAGTCAATACAGAATGTTCGTGGGGAATCAATGTACCATCTATCCAGGCTAACCCAAACCTGCTGAAACAGGTTTTCCTGAATATGGATATTCGTATGCCGATCATGGATGGGTTGGAGGCTACACGGCAGATCATGCAGGTGCGCCCGACCCCGATCATCGTTGTTGCCAGCAGTGTGCACGAAGCCGAATATAATATCGCCTTCAATGCCCTTGAAGCGGGTGCTTTAACCGTGATCGAAAAGCCTGCGGGCCTGCTGTCGACAAACTTTGATACAGTACGAGATCAAATGATCAATATGATTCGTACGATGGCGGGCATCAAGGTGATCTCGCACAACAAAACGTTTTTCTCGGCCGGTAGTATCGGGCCGATGACCGCCATCCTCTACTCTCTATTCACCCATCCTATTCGCATTGTGGCAATCGCAGCTTCGACAGGGGGGCCTCCGGTTTTAAAATACATATTTGATAACCTCCCCAAAGATTTTTCGATCCCTGTGGTGGTTGTACAGCACGTGATGGATTCTTTTGCTCAGGGAATGGCTGAATGGCTTAACAGCTCCAGCCCCCTGACGGTCAAGACGGCTGTTGACCAGGAGCGTTTGGTCCCTGGCAAGGTATATATTGCGCCGGGTCAATCTCACCTCACAGTGGCGACCGGAAATACAATCAGCCTGGTGGCGTCTCCGCCTGTTCGGGGTCACCGCCCCTCTGCCAACCTGCTGTTCGATTCGGTTGCTAAAACATTTGGCAAAGATTCCGTCGGCATTATCTTGACCGGGATGGGCGATGATGGTGCTGATGGATTACAGGCACTTGGAAAAACCGGGGCACATATTATTGCGCAAAACCAGGCCAGCTCGGTTGTGTTTGGAATGCCAAAGGTGGCGATTGAACGTGGAACAGTGGATGAAATTCTCTCTCCGTCTGAAATTGTGAACCGGTTGATTAAGCTGCATACACGCTCGATGTCTGTGAACCGATTAACGTGAATTCAGGAAAATTTCTCACTTTTCTGCGAACCCGAACGCACGTTAATCATAATTCGAGGTGTTTTATGCTATGATAAATGCATCAAACGAATAAACTGGAGGCGCAGGGGCTGCGGAGTGTCCGCTGTCCCCCGTCTCTTGCCCAGGGAGGTCGCCATGCGATCCAAAGAATCTCTCTCGCGGTTGTTCTTGACCCTTTTGGTAAGTGTTTCTTTGCTGATGAGTGCCTTCTCGGCCCACCCTGGGCTGGCCCAGCAAGAATTGAACCCCAATCCCCCGCAGCAGCCTGTAAAACTGATCTTCATCCACCATTCCACCGGCGAAAACTGGCTGGCGGATGAAAATGGCGGCCTGGGCCTGGCCCTGGCTGGGAACAATTATTTCGTCAGCGACACATATTATGGTTGGGGGCCTGAAGCCATTGGCGACCGCACCGATATCCCCAATTGGCTGGAGTGGTTCCGCAGTGAGAACACGCCCATGTATACGGAAGCGGTTTTCAACGAGAGCGGGCAGGCTACCTCATACAGCCGCACATTTGCCGACCCTGGCGGTGCAAATGTTGTCATCCTGTTCAAATCCTGCTTTCCCAACTCGAACCTGGCAGGCAGCCCAGATGACCCGCCCACACCCGGCAGCGATTACACCGTGGGCAACGCCAAGTACGTCTATAATGAGATCTTGCAGTATTTTGCCACCCGCCCCGACAAGCTGTTTGTGGTCATTACTGCCCCGCCGGTGACCGACCCCACTTATGCCGGCAATGAGCGCGCCTTCAACCAGTGGCTGGTCAACGACTGGCTGGCTGAAAACAACTACACCATGCCCAACGTGGCGGTCTTCGACTTCTATACGATCTTGACCGGGCCGGATGGTCACCACCGTTATGTGGATGGTGCCATCCAGCATACGCAAGGCGCCCAAAACACCTCGTTCTACCCTTCAGACCCCAATGGCGACGATCACCCCTCGCAGGCTGGCAACCTGAGGGCCACCGAAGAATTCTTGCCCATGCTCAACCTCTTCTACAACCGCTGGGCAGCCCAGGCCCCGCTGTCGCCGCCAGAGGCGGTCCAGCCGCCCCCCTCCACCGGCGACCAGGACCAGCCCCCAGGGCAGGTTGAGCCGCCGTCCTCCGGTGCATCTGCCGGGTTGCCCGGCATCCTGGACGATTTCGAGGGTCCGGCCCCGGCTTCTAGCGCCGGTTGGGAGGTTTATTGGGACGAAGCCACCCCCACCCGTATGCTGTGCGCCCCTGCCAACCGTGCCGCGCACAGCGGGTCTTATGCCCTGGAGATGGATTTTGAGATCGCCGCCAATAGTTGGGGTACCTGTTCCCTTTTCTACAACCCGCCCCTGGATCTGAGCGCCGCCCAGGGCCTGCGCTTTTACGTGCACGCCAGCCAGGCCGGTTTGAATTTCGATGTCGACCTCTACGGCGGCAGCCCTGATAACCAAGAAACCTACCTGTTCACGTTCGAAGTTCCCCCCGAAGCGGTGGATGGCTGGGTGCCGGTTGACCTGACCTGGGATATGTTCTTGCGGGCCGGGTGGGAAGCCGAGGCCGGCACGCCCTTCTCCAGCCAGGGCCGCCTCTTAGGCTTGGGCTTTGGGCTGAATACCTTCCCCGACACGCCCAACGTCGGAACACTGTGGATTGATGATTTGCAGGCTTTGGGGGCGGGTGAGCTGCCCCAGCCGCCTGCAGAACCGCCTGCCCAGGCAGATGACCTGGTAGATGCTCCTGCGGTCGAAGAGCCTGCGGTGGCTGAGGAAGCGCCCGCAGATGCTGAAGACAGTGGGGCAGAGAGCGCTGGCTCAGGCGAGTCCCCGCCTCGCGGCCGCCTGTGTGGCGGAGCGGCCGCCGTGCCGTTGGGCGCGCTGGCGGCGATCGTTCTACGCCGCCGCAAGCAACCAGGGATTGTTTGATATACTATGAGGCATGGATCCCGACGTTTTTCCGGGTCGTTCTTACCCCCTGGGTGCCACAGTTTACGGCACTGGCGTTAATTTTTGCGTCTTTTCGCGCAACTGCACGGTGATGGAGCTGCTGCTCTTCGACCGCGCCGAAGATGCCCGGCCCTCGCGCGTTATCCACCTGGACCCCGAGCGCAACCGCACCTTTTATTATTGGCATGCCTTTGTCAAAGGTGTCCAGGCGGGCCAGCTCTACGGCTACCGCGCCCACGGCCCCTATGCCCCTGAGCGCGGCCTGCGTTTTGATGGCGACAAACTGCTGCTAGACCCCTACACCCGGGCGGTGGCTTACGGCAGCAACTACCGCCGCTCGGCTGCCATGCGCCCCGGCAATAACTGTGCCCATGCCATGAAAAGTGTGGTGGTGGATGCGCGCGGCTACGATTGGGAAGGAGATACCCCCCTCCAGCGGCCTTTTGCCGGCTCGGTGATCTATGAACTGCACGTTGGCGGCTTCACCCGCCACCCAAGCTCAGGTGTGTTGCCCAAAAAACGCGGCACCTATGCCGGCCTGGTTGAGAAGATCCCTTACCTCAAAGACCTGGGCATCACCGCGGTTGAGCTGCTGCCGGTCCAGCAGTTCGATGAGCAAGAAGGCCCCGGTTCTTTATCCAATTACTGGGGTTACAGCCCCGTAGTTTTCTTTGCGCCGCATCGCGGCTACAGCTCGCTGCAAGACCCGCTTGGCCCGGTCAACGAATTCAAGGATATGGTCAAGGCCTTGCATAAGGCCGGCATCGAAGTCATCCTGGATGTGGTATTCAACCACACTGCCGAAGGGGATCACAGCGGGCCCACCCTCTCGCTGCGCGGGCTGGAAAACCGCGCCTACTACATCCTGGACCGCTCGCGCCAGGCCTATTATGCCAATTACAGCGGCTGTGGCAACGCCATCAACGCCAACCACTCCATTGTACGGCGCATGATCATGGACTGCTTGCACTATTGGGTGCAGGTGATGCACGTGGACGGTTTCCGCTTCGACCTGGCCTCGGTATTGGCGCGTGACGAGCTGGGCAATCCGCTGCGCGATCCGCCGGTTTTATGGGAGATCGAGTCAGACCCGATCTTGGCTGGCACCAAGATCATTGCCGAGGCCTGGGATGCAGCGGGTCTTTACCAGGTGGGCTCATTTGTGGGCCACCGCTGGGCTGAATGGAACGGGCAGTATCGGGATGATGTGCGCCGTTTCGTCAAGAGTGATCAAGATACCACGGCGCGCCTGGCTGAGCGCATTGCCGGCAGCCGCGACCTGTACCACCAGCCTGATCGTGAGCCGAACCGCAGCATCAATTTTGTGACCTGTCACGATGGCTTTACGCTGAATGACCTGGTTTCATACAATGAGAAGCACAACGCCGCCAACCTCAGCAACAACCAGGATGGTTCAGACGCCAATTTTAGCTGGAACTGTGGGCATGAAGGCCCGGCAGAGGCTGCCGAGATCGAGGCCCTGCGCCTGCGCCAGGTCAAAAATATGCTCGCCATTCTGTTCCTTTCACAGGGCACACCCATGCTTTTGATGGGCGACGAGGTGCGCCGCACCCAGCACGGGAACAACAATGTCTATTGCCAGGATAACGCCCTGAGCTGGTTCGACTGGGCCGGGTTAGAACAGCATGCCGGGCTGCTGCGTTTTGCGCGCCTGCTGGTGCGCATGAAGCTGGGTTATTCCCTCTTCCAGCAAGAGAAGTTCTGGACCAGCCCGGCTGGCCCTGATGTGACCTGGCATGGTGTGCACCTGAACCAGCCGGATTGGGCCAGCCAATCGCACAGCCTGGCTTTCGAGCTGAACGACCCCCTGCACGCCGAACATTTGCACGTCATTTTGAATGCCTACTGGAAGCCGTTAGAGTTTGAGCTGCCTCACCTGCCCCCCACGCAGCGCTGGCGGCGCATGATCGATACCGCTTTGCCCACGCCAGAAGATTTTACAGACCCCCCCGTCCCATTGGCGAAGAATGCCCGCCGTTACACAGCCCAACCGCGTTCGGTGGTGGTGTTAAAAGCTGAAAACCGCTAGGCAAACAGTGAGCCCGATTATCCCACAAGTAGAGGAGACCTGTTCAAATGAGTCACAGAAAATTCTTCCATGTGCTTTCGATCTTGTTCTTCTTTCTCGCGAGCTGGGCGACTGTACCCCAGGCGCAGGCCAGCAACCTGGGCCCGGAGATGCACACCCTTGACCCAGAAGATGTTTACTGGAGCGACGGCTTCAACCAGGCAGCCGGGGTAAGCTACGGCGACAGTGCCAGGGTGTCTGGTATTGCGATGCGTGACACCGAGATGTGCATAGGGGGCGGGTTCAGCATTGTCAGCGGCATGCTTGCCAACAAAATGGCCTGCTGGGATGGCAGCAACTGGCATGCGTTGGGCGACGGCATAGAGGGCTATGTTTTTACGGTGGCGGCCAACGGCAGTGATTTATATGCCGGCGGCTACTTTACATCTGCGGGAGGCATACCCGCCACGAATCTGGCGCGTTGGGACGGCAGCGATTGGCATACCCTGGGCGAAGGAGTGAGTGGTGATGTATACGCGATGGCGACCAGTGGTACCGATGTCTACGCGGGGGGTTCTTTCACCACCGCGGGCGGGTCGCCCGCTAACCGGATTGCGCGCTGGGATGGCAGTGCGTGGCATGCGCTGGGTGAAGGGGTGGGCGGCAGTGTATCTGCCATTGTGGTGAGCGGCAGCGATGTGTACGCGGGTGGTTATTTTACTACGGCAGGAGGCATAACCGTAACCCACATTGCGCGCTGGGATGGTAGCGCCTGGCATGCGCTGGGCGAGGGAGTCAATTATACGGTCCGCGCGATCGCGGTTAGTGGGAACGATGTGTACGTGGGGGGGGATTTCACGATGGCGGGCGGTCTGACTGTGAACCAGATTGCGCGTTGGGATGGCAGTGCCTGGCACGCGCTGGGCGAAGGGGTGGGCGGCAATGTATCTGCCATTGTGGTGAGCGGCAGCGACGTATACGTGGGTGGCGATTTCACCACCGCCGGAGGGCTGCCGGCGAACCGCATTGCGCGTTGGGACGGCAGCGCCTGGAATGCGCTGGGTGAGGGGGTGAATGAGGCGGTGGAAACCATAGAGGTCCACGGCAGCGATGTATTTGTGGGCGGTCATTTCACGGTAGCCGGCGGGTTGCCTGCCAGCCGCATTGCGCGTTGGGACGGCAACACCTGGAATGCACTGGGAGATGCGAACTCGCTCGATGGGAGCGTCCACGCGCTTGCTGCCAGCGGGGACCAAATATATGTGGGCGGCGGTTTTACCGCGGCGGGCGAGGTGCTTGCGAATCATATTGCGCGTTGGGACGGCAGCGCCTGGCATGCCCTGGGCGAGGGAGTCAATGATGCGGTCCACGCGATCGCGGTTAGTGGGAACGATGTGTACGTGGGGGGAGATTTCACGATGGCGGGTGGGGCCCCGGCAAGCTACATTGCGCGCTGGGATGGCAGTGCCTGGCATGCCCTGGGCAAGGGGCTGGATGGCGGCGTCAGGGCGATTGCAGTGATCGGTAGTGAAGTGTATGCAGGGGGATCTTTCACCAACGCGGGCGGCTTAACCGTAAATCATATTGCGCGTTGGGATGGCAGCGCCTGGCACGCGCTGGGCGAAGGGGTGGGCGGCAGTGTATCTGCGATTGCGGTGAGCGGCAGTGATGTGTATGTGGGCGGCTACTTCACTATGGCGGGCGGGTCGCCCGCTAACAATATTGCGCGCTGGGACGGGAGCGCCTGGCAGACGCTGGGCCAGGGTGTGTATGGGATCAGATGGGAGGGTGTATCTGCGATTGCCATCAGCGGCAGCGATGTGTACGTGGGGGGCAGCTTTATCGTAGCCGGCGAGCTGCCTGCCACTTATATTGCGCGTTGGGATGGCAGCGCCTGGCACGCGCTGGGCGAAGGGGTGGGCGGCTGGGTCAATGCGATTGCGGTAAGCGGCAGCGATGTGTACGTGGGGGGCAGCTTCTCCACGGCGGGCGGCCTGACTGTGAACCAGATTGCGCGTTGGGATGGCGGCGCCTGGCAGCGCCTGGGTTCAGGCACATCAGGTTCTGTTTATGCTGTCGCGATCCAAGATGGAAATATATACGTGGGTGGGGGGTTCATCACTGCAGGCGGCAAACCATCTGTCTTTTTCGGTCTCTGGTCAACCGTCCCAAGGTTGGATGTTAACGAGTATAGCGGCGCTCCTGGCTCCACTTTTACCTTCACCGCTGAATGTTTTCCGCCCGAGAGCGCAGCGACCATCACTGTCAATAACTATACTTTTCCTAGCCTGACGACGGATGCTGACGGCAAGCTGACTTTTGCCATCCATACCGCCGCAACGGCTACCGAGGGCCTGTACGGAGTGAGACTCTCGGTCAACCCACAGGCTTTGACCTGGTTTGTGCTGGATGCTGACGCCCCCTTGCGCACTGCCCCGGGCCTGATACCGCTGGAGCTTCCGGAGAGTGTGCAGCCGGGCCACCTGGTTTTCTTGCCTTTGATCAAGCGGTGATAATTTCTATGCGGAAGGTATAGAGGAAGTATTTTTAGAAATGCCCCTGACCAGTTCGTCATCCGCTCACAACGGATCCCGGCGCGCAGCCGGAAGGGGTGCTGCCGCGCGAGAGACTGGATGCGGCGCTGCAATCGGTGTTCGACCAGCCGGGGCACCCCTGGAGCCAGCGTGGTTTGCCTCTGTTTCGACTGTTCTTGAATACGTGAACTTCCAGAGCTTGTACCCGTGCGGCTAACTGACCAACCGTTTGATACGCGATCACCTTAAAACAGGGCGTAGGGTTTTGGCCTTTGCACTTATATGCTGTTATAATCAAAACGGCCTGAATTTTATGAAAATGATATCCCGTTTTCTTGCGTACTTTCTGATCGGGGGGGTATTGCTCTCTGCCTGCGCGCCTATAAGCCCGGCGGCGCCTTCTCCAGTTATGCACAGTATTTATGCCCCCATCGTTTCGGGTGCGCCAGCGCAGGCACAAGGCTTGCGGATTGGGATTGTGGTTTTTTTGACCGGTGAGGCGGCCGAGCCGTTTGGCCTGCCGGCGCGTGATGGCGCCCAGGCCATGATCGACAGCCTGAACAGCGGCCAGGCCCCGGCCCCCTACGATACGCCTGGCATCGGCGGGGTGCCCATCGTGCCCGTTTATGTGGATGAATCGGGCGGCGCCGAACAGCAGGTGGCTGAGCTGCGCCGCTTGTTCGAAGAAGAACAGGTGGACCTGGTGATTGGCTACATCTCGAGCGGCGACTGCATGGCGGTTGCCCCGGTGGCTGAGGAGATGCAGAAACTGACGATCGCTTTTGACTGCGGCACCAGCCGCCTCTTCGAAGAGCGCGATTATCGCTACGTCTTCCGCACCAATGCCCACCAGGCCATCGACAGCCTGGGGGGGGCGCGATACCTGCTGCACCAGATGCCCGACCTGCAAACGATCGCAGGCATTAACCAAAATTATTCCTGGGGGCAAGATTCTTGGGCCCACTTCCGCGAGACCATCCACCGGCTGCGGCCTGAGGTGCAGGTGGTGGGGGCGCAGTTCCCCAAGCTGTACGCCGGTGATTATGACGCTGAGATCGCCGCCCTGCGGGCGGCTAACCCGCAGGTGGTGCATACCAGTTTTTGGGGCGGCGATTTAGAAGTCTTCGTGAGACAGGCCTCGTCTGCCAGGCTTTTTGATTTCAGCACGGTGTTGATGAGCGTGGGTGAGTCGGGCTTGCCGATGCTGGCTGAGCGCATTCCTGCCGGCACGATCATTGGCGCACATGGCCCGCACGGCGTGATGGCGCCAGACAGCGAGCTGAATACCTGGCTGGTGGGGTTGTATTCTGAACGGTACGGAACTTTGCCCACTTACCCGGTCTACCACATGGCGCAGGCCTTGCTGGGTATTAAGATGGCCTACGAAAACGCTGCTGCGGCGCAGGGTCATTGGCCTGCGCTGGAGGACGTGATCACAGCCTTTGAATACCTGGAATACCCCACCCCCAGCGGGGTGATCAGCCTTTCGATTGGCTCAGGCCACCAGGCTGTGGAACCGGCTGTTTATGGAACGGTGGGCGCCTATGACCCGGATACAGGCCGGGTGCAAATCGAAGATATCGTCATTTACCCGGCAGCATGTGTAACCCCGCCACAGGGCGTGACCACCGAGCAGTGGATCCGCGAGGGCTTCCCTGGGGCAGAGTGTCCTTAGGCCTTTGTTTATGAACTGGTTTCGAGGAGTCATCACCCGCCGCCTGGCACTCAACTTTGCCCTGCTGGCATTGTTGACCATTGGCACCGTGCTGTTGGCCAGCCTGGCTGTCAGCGGCATGTCGGCCGGTTTTACGGCTGCGCAGGCGCGCAATAATCTTTCGGCCATGGGCAGCCAGATCAGGTCTGAAAACCTGATCCTGATCAACCTGGTGCAGCGCCATATCGTCACCAACTGTGTACAAAACGAGTCTCCTGAGGTCATTGAGACACAGCACCTGGCCCTGGAAGGGGCCATGGCCAGCCAACGCCTGCTTTTGAACCAGTTGATCGAGCAGGCCGTGGAGCAAACCTCGCCTGGCGACCTGGAAGAGCGCACCAAGCTGGCCCAGATCCAAGAGCGGGTGGTGAACCTGAATCTCCAGATCAACCGTTTGATGGCGGCCCACAGCAATGAAATAGTTTACGGCCCACGCACCCACCAGGAGCTGGAGATCCTGATCTCGAATTACGAAATCCCCTTGCAGCAGGCCATCACTGACTTTCAAGATTATGAAGCCCAGCGGCTGCTGGCTGCCCAAGATGAGGTCAACCAGTTGAAACAAAGGACGCTGGTTGGCATGGTGCTGTTGGGGTTGTCGTCTGCCGTCTTGGCAGGCATCATGACGGCCCGCAGCTTTAAGTACATTGTCTTACCGCTTGCTCGCCTGCACCGTGGCGTTGAAAAGCTGCGCCAGGGCAACCTGGATGAAACCCTGCCGGTAGAAAGCACTGACGAGATCGGCATCCTGGCCGCCACCTTGAACCACATGAAAGCCCAGCTCCAGCGTACCCTTGGCGGATTGGAAAAGAATATCCGCCAGCTGGAACAGACCCAGGTGGCCCTGCAGGCCAGCGAAGCCCATTACCGCACCCTGTTCAATGGCGTTCCGGTGGGCTTGTATCGTTCATCGCCCTCCGGCCAGGTGCTGGATGCCAACGATATGTTCGTCAATATGCTCGGCTACCCCAACCGAGAGGCTTTGCTGGCAACCCAGGCGTATAACCTGTACCTCAATCCTGAAGACCGGCTGCACTGGCAGAAGCAGGTCGAGGCAGAGGGTGGGGTGCGCCAGTTTGAAGCTCGTATGCGCCGCTACGACGGCAGCATCATCTGGGGCAGAGAAAACTCCAGCATGGTGAAGGATGAGAACGGCGTCCCGCTGTACTTCGAGGGCAGTATTGAAGATATCACTGCCCGCCGGCGCGCCGAGGAAGACCTGATGTACAGCAACACCCGCCTGGCTGCCCTGGATGCGGTCTCGCAGGTGTTGGCCACCACCGGGCGTGAGCCGCAGCAGGCTTTGCAGTTGGTGGCTCAGCGCATCGGCGAGCTGTTGGACGACGTGTGCTGTATTCATCTATTGGATGAAAAACACCAGGTGGCTGAGCCGGTGGCGCTCTTCCACCCTGACCCCGATATTTTAGCTACCATGCGCGCAGCCATGCGCAAGCTGCCGTTGGAAGGCAGCCTGATCCAGCGGGCAATCGAAAACGTCCAGCCTTTGCGCCTGGCCCCGGTTGACATCGACGACTGGAAGGAAAAGCTGCGGTCTGAGATGGGCTCTGTGTGCGAAGACATGGCCGATGGGGGCGTGCTGCTGGCGCCGATCAAGGCGCAGGGGCGTTCGTTTGGGGTTGTCAGCCTGGCGCGCCGGCTTGGCCAGCCCGAGTTTGCGGATAAAGACCAGGCCTTTGTGCAAGAG
>Ga0209605_1000756_pt1 | contig 39272 bp, 31 predicted proteins | sample AD_UKC035_MetaG_FD_184408 | JGI IMG/M metagenome (GOLD analysis project Ga0209605, IMG submission 184408) | Active sludge microbial communities of municipal wastewater-treating anaerobic digesters from USA - AD_UKC035_MetaG (SPAdes) (version 2) | ecosystem: Engineered > Bioreactor > Anaerobic >...
AGGATATGAGCTGTTCTGAAAGCTCCGGAAAATCTTTGTATCTGTTAGACAGCCATCTCAGAATATTCCTCTCGACGGAAGCATGGTGTGCCATAAGTGTTCTGCAGTCCTTGAGGTCTTCAACCAGCCTTTCGGCTAGCAGAAGACTCTCATCCCTCGAAGGATTGTCGAAGAGAAACTCCCTGTGTTCCAGGACGTCCGAGACTTCCCTTCGAATGTGCAGTGAATACTGATAAGGAATACCCTCGTAGGGAGCCAATCCATCGTACAGGGGGATGACTGAGGCGGCGGTCTCGAAATCGAGATAACCTATTGGATACTTGAAGCTGTTCAGTTTTTCTCGCAGTTCTTCTGGTTCGTCAAACACAATCCTTCCTTCTTTAGCTCCGCGAAAGACCCTCTGCAAAAGGGGTTTGTCGCCGAGTGCCTCTCGCGGAAGCTCTTCTAGATAGAAGTATCCCCTTTCGATCAAAGCATCTGTCTTGTCGGCACCCAGTCTGGGAAGCTCAAAGATGCTAAGCTTCCTTTCCAGGCCGAAGCATCTTCTAAGATGCTCGCAGTCCCTGCATTTGTATCCCAGCGAACCGGAAGGGATCAATGTTGAAGTCAGGATAACTGAGGCAGGTTCGAGTTTTGCCTTTATCTCACTTTTCTGGGCAGAGACCTCGTCCGTAACATCTATGATCTCAAAGAGCTTCCGGTCCTCGTCGCCCTTGCGATACATCCTTGAGACCATTATCAAGCAGGCTCTATTGACCCTGTGACCCAAGCTTTCTATGACAGATACCGTGTAAGAAAGATCCCTTATGTAGTCCTTTGTGTTCGATGAACCGGCAAGGCTGGACTTGACCTCGAAGACATCCAGTGACTCGCCCTCTTTTATCACAACATCGGCCCTTGAGACGAAATCGCCGCTGATAAAGGCAGGCTCAAAAAGAGTTACGGATTCCCTATCGCCGATAATCCGTTCGGTTATGAAGGAGGCCTCAAATGGATCCATTTCCTCTATCAGAATACCTTCGGGAAAGAGACTTCTAGCCCTTCTGCCGACATCGAGGCCTTCTTTCATCCTGAAATCTTCTGCAATGGTCGGCCTGAATTCCCGGGGCTCATTCCTCTCGATCCATCCCCTGACAGGGCAGTAATCGTACTCTAAAAACATCTTCTTAGTAATAAGTTTCACAGTATCTCTCCTGCAAAACACCGATCAGAATTATCAATTTCACAAAGATCACAGACTCGCAAGTCTCATAACATCCGGCGTGAAGATTAAGCGAGCCGTTTCCAATCTGAGATATCTTCTTACTGCTGTTCAAAAACCCGTACTCTTGCACTTTCATACTTTTCTTCAAGTGTCATGTATTCATTATACTGATAACACAAATTGATTCTCGTCTTTCACGGACGTGAAAAGTTCGTGATTCCTTTGCTTCATAGGGTAATGGGAAAAGGGCATCTCAACCTATTGTCGAAACGCTCCTCATAACGCAGCTGCTGTAGAAATGAATCCCATAACCATTGACAGTCCTCGCACAGGATGTTCGTACCGAGATAACTGAGTCGAACCATCCCTTTCCACATCTATCTGTTCTTAATCGCCATTTAGAACAGATAGATATCGTAATACATCATAATCAAATCTACTCAAGAGATATTTTGACATACACATACACAATGCTATAATATATAATAAGAGTAGTAATAACCATTACTACTATACAATATTCTCTCGGAAATATCAAGAAAGGGTTGATCGAGTATGAGTGATTATACGACTCTGTGCAAATTGGGATTCTCGACAAATGAAGCTAAGTGTTATATCGCGCTGCACAAAAAAAGTCCTTTGACAGGCTACCAGGTTGCAAACGAAGCCGGAATAACCAGAACAATGGTCTACGACATACTTAGGCGGCTTGCAAGGAAAGGGTATATAGAGGTAATTGAAGGCAATCCCAGACTGTACTCGGCAGTTGCTTACAAGAGACTGGTTTCAAACATCAGAAATGATTATGAAAGGAGGCTAGAAGAGCTGGAAGAGACTCTAGAGAAAATCTCCCGAGAGGTTGTTGACAACGAATACGTTCTCAACATCTCGGGTCGAACAGAAGTGATTAGCCTCATCAGGAAAGCAATAATCGAAGCAAAGAGAGAAATTTATCTTTCAATCTGGGACTCTGAAGCAAGGCTCTTTGAAGATGACTTGAAAAAAGCTGATGATAGCGGTGTGAAAATCTACATATTCTCCTTCTGTAAGCTTCCATTTGATTTTGGTATTCAGTACACATACGGAATGAAAGATGCCAAAGAGAACTTCCCTCGCAGGAGAATAGTAGCCGTTTTTGACAGAGAACTCGCAATTATGGGAGAAGGCAACGAAGAAATCAACGAAATAGGAATAACGACCAGGAACCAGATGATAATGCAATTGGCGATAGATCAAATACTTCTCGATATAATACTCCTTCACACTTTGAGAAGCGGGGGGTACATCAATAAAGAAATTCAGATAGACGATTATCACAAAAGTATCGACGATTTCTTCAAATCCATAAGTCTTCCGAAGGATTTGCCGTTAAGGATCGATGAGTAGTCGACGTTGTTTAATAGTCCGCAGCAAAACATCACTATATAGGGGGGTTCTAGGATGTTCAGAGAGCTTTCATACTACAAGCCGGATCTAGACAAAACCGTTGGGATGATGGACAAAGTCTACAGAGACGCACTCAATCACAAGGTAGGGAATGTAACTTTTAGAGCGCTTCCAAAATCAGATGTCGCACTTTACTCCCGGTTTGATCTGACCAAATACAACTACGAAAATGATATCGAACAGTATGCTAAGGACCTCTGTGAACTCTACAGAGAGTCTTTTGAGGAAAGGAGAAACGTAGACGATAACATGGTGCCAAGCGTATCACCCGTACTCGGAATTGCAGATTATTCAGCTTTTGTATGTGGTGATATTAAGTTTCACAGGGATACAAGCTGGTTCAAACCTGTTCTACGAGAAATAGAAGACTTCAAAAGTCTTCCGAAGCTAGGAACGGCTTACTGGTATAAGAACTTCCTGAACATCTGTGAGGAAATCTTGAAAATATCTTCCCCTGCCGGAATCCCCTTTCTTCGCGGGTTCTTCTCCCCGCTGGATCTTGCTGCGTCTCTTCGAGGAGAGGCAATTTACACTGATTTCTATGAATTCCCCGCAGAGCTTCATAGTCTTCTCGACTATTGCGCAGACGCACTAATAGCATTCGCAGAAGATGTTTATTCTCTTGCTCACAGGTATCTTGCTGGCAAGAAATACGGAATGTGGCACATTAAGGACTGTATCTACATGTCTGAAGACACAGCCTGCATGATTTCGCCGAAACTGTACAGGAAATTCTGTGCGCCTTATACTCAGCGTGTAATTGACCATTTCGGAATAGGTCATATGCACTGTCACTCAAGAGCGCTTTACCTGGTTAAGGAAATCTGTTCGCTTGATAAAGTCGCAAGCATCTGGATTGCAACTGATCCAAATCAACCGAGACCAATAGAAAACATCACATACCTGATCGATTCGTCTAACGGAGTCTGTCTTTCCATTGACTGTGACAGATTTGATGAGATAGAGGGAAACATTGAAGAATTGAGAAAAGGAAATTTCTCAATCACATTGCCGGTTGAGACTGCTGAAGAGGCAGAGCAATCGGCAAGAGATTTTTGGGAACTGTAAGCACTCTTTGCGCAACATAGGAGGCGGTTTTCTGTTGAAGAAGACTTGGGTAGTAGTCTTCACATTCATTTTGACCGGAATATCGCTTTTGTCAAGCGAATCTGATTTTGCTGTACGGATTTGGTTCAGCCATATTGACTCGGAAAACCAGGTGATGGCAGACATTGCAAGTGAATTCACACTAGAGACGGGAATACCAGTCGAAGTAGTATCCAGGCGATCGATATTCGACGCACCAAGAGACCTAGCAAACTATGCTGAGGCTTATGACAGACCGGACATCGTTCTCATGCAGGCACCCGATATTGGAAACATGGTGAAATCCGGGTTTATCCTCCCGGTTGAGATCGACTCCGATCTAAGAGAGAGATTTGTTAGTGTTGCTTTTGAAGCCTTTAAATATGACGGCGAATACTACGGCGTGGGTTACTCAGTCGATACATCAGGACTTGTCTACAATAAACAGTTAATACGCGAAGAAGATATTCCTAAGACCTGGGAAGATTTCTTTCTAGTAGCAGAAGAGCTTACGGTTAGAGACAGCAGCGGAAAGATTGTTCAGTACGGAACTCTTATAAATCCTAAGGATATGTGGTTCAACTATCCGATTATTAAGGAGTACGGAGGATACTACTTCGGAGTTCTTCCAGACGGATCCTGTAATCCTTATGATGTCGGACTGGACAACGAGGGGATGCTTGCTTATGTTGAGAAAATAAAGGAACTCCAGTCCAAGGGACTCACTCTAACTAATCCAAATGCCACCGAAAGTCATATTTCCGCCGAATTTGCAAACGGTAGAGTAGCCATGATACTGTACGGTTTGTGGAATGCTTCGATATACAAATCTATGGGAATAGAGTATGGTATTTCTCCCCTTCCGGTGGGGAAGAATGGGAAGGTCTCTAAACCTCTTGCAACCGTTCAGGGGTTCGTAATCAATAGATTCACGAATGATCTAGATGCGACAAAGAGCTTCTTGGAGTTTATCTTGAAAGACGAGAATCAGCAGAGGCTTATTGAGGCCGGTAATAGAGGAGACAGAAAAACTGGAGAGAGAAACCCCGCGAATATATCTGTAATAAACAGCAAGTATATCGAGGAGGATACGGTTCTGTCCTCTCTGAGCAACATAGGGTTCAACTGCGAACCATTCCCCAATGTTCCTGAGGGACCAATTTGGTACAACTACACTTCGACGGCCCTAAGGGCGATATTCTACGGTGATACTGCAGGCAACGAAGTGGACGCTCAGGAGAAGTTGCTAGAATTGGCAGAGAGGATAAGAGCCGACGTTGCACTCATCAACGAAATACCCGAGAAGATTGATATTCAGGCTTCTCATGTTTTGATCTTTGCAGCATTTCTAGCCGGATTGATCGCAGCTGTAGTTCTTCTTAGAAAAGCGACGAAGAGGAATACATCGCAGATAAGCCCTCTTGACAGAACGGAGAAACTAGGCACCAAGAACACTATGATCGCTTGGGCAATGCTCTTACCCCTGCTTCTTCTCCTTCTAGTGTTCTATGTTTTTCCGATATTTCACAACATCTATCTTTCGGTGACTAATTATAGTGGCGTAAATCTAAGGGATTACGGAATTGTAGGATTAACGAACTACCGCGAGATATTCACGAGCGGCATCGGTGGTCTTGCATCGATGTTTGTCTGGACAATAACTTTTGCTTTCATGGTCGTGACTATTTCATTTATTGTGGGCACTGCACTTGCCGTTACACTGGACAAGGTTGGTATTAGAGTAGCTAAAGTGTACAAATTGATCTTCATTCTACCTTGGGTGGTTCCCAGCGTAATCACCCTTCTCATGTGGAGAGGGATGCTTGAAGATCAGGGACTCGTTAATCAGATACTGAGTTTGTTCGGAATCAACTCAGTTCCCTGGTTGTCGCACTGTTTGGCTGCCAGAGCAAGCAGTATAATTGTGATGAGTTGGTTTTCATTCCCGTATTTCATGGTTATCTCTTCAAGCATACTCAAATCAATCCCCAAGGACTACTTTGAAGTAGCGAGAATTGCAGGCGCAGGAAGACTGTACATTTTCTTCAAGATTACAATTCCCCTTATTATAAGAGCGATATTTCCCATGCTCGTTATGTCATTTATCATGCAGTTCAATCAATTCGGAGTCTACCTGCTAACCCAGGGGGGACCTCCTGGAAGCCGGCTTGGCTCTCCTGGTGCCACCGATCTGTTAATCACATATGTATTCAATACTGCTTTCAATACGAAAAGATATTCCCTGGCGGCAGCTTACTCGGTGATAGCTTTCTGTTTTGTCGCCGTATTTGCAGTTGTATCTTTGAGAATCGCAAATAGGAAGTCCTATTAATTGTGACCGTGTCTTATGGAAACAAACAAAGAAAACTCAATTTGAGGAGTGGTGAGATACATGTACAATGTGAAGAAGAGAGTCGGTAGAATCCTGGTTCATTTTATCCTTCTGATTTTGGCAGTTGTGACTATAATTCCTTTCTTCTTCGTTGTGTTGATCTCCTTGGGCAAGAACGTGATTGATACAAGTGTATTCTTTGTGAAAGAACTTACTCTCGACAACTACAGTAGGCTCTTCACGGAAACCAGATTTTCAAACTGGCTAATAAACTCTCTGTTGCTGGCGACGGTCACTATGATTCTCTCGGTTATCGTGGTTTCGCTTTCCGCTTGCGCTTTTTCGAGGCTCAGGTTTCAGGGGAGAACAAAGCTCTTCAATTTTGTGCTTTTGATACAGGTCTTTCCTCTTACTCTCTCGATGGTATCGATATTCAGGATATTCCTTGCTTTAGGACTGTTGAACAAAATAGAAGGCCTGATCATTGTGGATTCGGCATTTGCTTCCGCCGGTCTTGTTCTTATCGCAAAAGGTTACTTCGATACGATACCTTATTCGCTGGATGAGGCAGCAATGATAGACGGGGCGAATAGATTCAGAATCCTTACTCAGATAACCCTGCCGCTTGCTAAACCCATGATTGCAGTTGTTGCTATCCAGAGTTTCGTAATCGCGTACAACGAGTACGCAATCGCGAGCACAGTGATGACTCAGAAGCTCGAGGCGATGCCTCTTGCAGTCGGACTTCAAAGCATGATAGAAGGTCAATTTGGGATCAACTGGAGCGTCTATTGCGCTGGGGCTGTTTTGGGTAGTATTCCTATGCTAGTGCTATTCTATTCTCTTCAAAAATACTTCATAGGTGGATTGACTGAAGGGAGCGTAAAGGCATGAGAGTTCAATTGTCGACAAGGAGTGTGAGCAATGGATAGATCATCGATATACCATATATCCGAACACAACTACGCTTACGCAACAGCCAATGATACTCTTGCTGTGAGGGTTAGAACAAGAAAAGATGATGTGAAGAGAATCCTTGTTCACTACAAAAATCTTTATGATCATTCTGAAAGAATCAGTACAACCGAGATGAAGAAAATTCTAACCGATGGGATTTGCGATATGTACGAAGCTTCATTGGTGGTAGAAGAGAAACGTTTTAAGTACTATTTTGAGCTGTTCGACGTTGTGGATCATATTTTTCTTACCTCGGACGGTCTGCTTGATAATTTCGAATCAGGCAGCTTCTTCTACTACCCATACATAAACGACGACGACATATTTGGTCTTCCAGCATGGGCTGAAGGAGAGATAATCTATCAGATCTTCGTCGATAGGTTCTTTGACGGAGACCCTTCGAACAATCCTGAAGGAACCAGGTCTTGGAACGTTCTGCCCGATAAGACAATTGAGTCACACGGTGGCTTCAAAGGAGAGCTAAGAAGGAATACGTATTACGGAGGAGATATCGAGGGGGTTATAAAAAAGCTTGATTACATAAGGGGTCTTGGTGCCAAAATCATTTATCTGACCCCTATCTTCAAATCCGACTCATATCACAAATACGACATAAATGACTATTTTGTGATCGACAGAGCGTTTGGTGACAAGGCCAAAGCAAAAGAAATGGTGGACGAAGCTCATAGACTCGGTCTGAAAGTCCTTCTCGACGGTGTATTCAACCATTGTGGTTATGCAAACCGGCTTTTCATGGATGTAATAGAGAATCAATCGCAATCCAAATACAAGGATTGGTTCTGCATAAGAAGTTTCCCTGTAAATGAAAACAGAAAGGACTACGACAGCTTCGGAAACGTAGCCCCTTCAATGCCGAGGCTTAACACGAGTAACCCGGAAGTGATACGGTACGTGATTGACGTAGCGAAATATTGGACTGAAGAACTCGGAGTAGATGGATGGAGGATGGACGTTGCCGACGAAGTCTCACACAGGCTATGGGTTGAATTCAGAAGTAAGATGAAAAGGAAATGGCCTGAAATGTTACTCATTGGAGAAATATGGAATCATGCTTCGAGGTGGCTTCAGGGAAGCGAGATGGATACAGTTACTAACTACAAGTTCATGAGAACGCTTCATCTCTTTTCCCAAAGGACGATCGGTTCTCATGAATTCTGGAACAGAACCGGGGCAAATATGATGCTGTACAAAACTCTCGTGAACAATTACCTGGTCAATTTGGTAGGAAGTCACGACACGAAAAGGTGCCGAACCACACTCGGCAGCGAAAGACGACATGTACTGGCGGTGCTAGTAACTCTAGCTTTTCAAGGTATGCCCCTGATCTATTACGGAGATGAACTCTGCATGGAGGGCGCAGATGATCCAGATAACAGAAGACCTATGGAATGGGGAGCTCTGGAAACAAACTGTGCTCTAACTATTCGAGAATTCTCCCGGTTCAGATCAAGAAGCGAAGTCCTGAAAAAAGGGAAGATGGTACCCTTGAACACAAATCAGGAAAGAGTTCTAGCATTCATAAGAGAGTTTGACGGAAAGAAACTGCTCTTTGCAGCAAACTTCGGAGATTCTCCAGCTACTTTTTCGCTAGAAGGCTACATCTGCCGTCTTGTTTTAGGAAACGCTATTGTCGACGGAGCGAAAATGAAGATAGGGAGAGAGGATTATGCATTACTTGAGATAGATGGCGAGTTCACTCGGAGTCAAGACATCTAGGTTGCAACTGAGATGATCAACCAGGGAGGTGTAGCAATGAGAAAGAAGAGATTAGGAGTGATTTGGGTTTGCCTGCTGGCAAGCCTCGTGCTTGCGTCATCTTCACTTCTTGCGCAGGGTGACAGCGGTTATTACCTCGGAACAAGCGCCAATGGTTACCAGATACCAAGAGACGGCGGGCTCAAGCTCGAGCCTGTTACCGGAAAGGACGGTTGGTACCGGATAACTATCGACTTCACCGAAGAAAACAGGGATCCAATGTATGACGGTCATTATTACAAAGTCACGGACGGCACATGGAACGCAGATGGCTGCTGGGGCGTTGACAACTATGCCTTTCAGCCTGCACCGGTTAAGATCCTTCCAGATGGCAGTGTTGCGGGTTTGGGTTCAATCTACATAAAGGACAACTGCACACTAACGATCCTCTTCGACGCAAACACAAAGACGATCTATGATGACTCAGTCCAGGCTTTCCCGACTCCAAGAATCTACGGGGATTTCAACAAGGCCATGGGACGGGGCGCCGATTGGAGTATGGCAGACGGTGAGGCTCTTACACTCGTGGATCAAAACGGAGACGGTATTTACACAGGCTTCTACGAGATCCCGAAGTATGAAGGATCGGGAAATGGATATATGATGGCAACGGTATTATCTACGAAATACGACACAACCTACTACATATTCGGCGCCTATGAACAATACCTGTTCGACGGAAATCCTGCCGGAATGGGAAAGGTTAGCTATCTGAAACCCGAAAAGGATACTATCTACGAATTCAGGTATGACTCAAATAGTCATTCTACAAGCATTGTCGAGTGTATCACCGATCAGATAGTTCAACTTCCGTCTCCAGTGATATACGGTGATTTCAACGGCTGGAACATAGAGGGACCGTTTGCAGTTCAGTTTGAGAGGACCGAAGAAGGCACTTACACGGTTGCTCACAAGTTCTCCGAGTACAAGGGCGATGGAGATGGCTATATGATACTTGTGTGTATTTCGAAGAAGTTCTATAACGATCAGTGGGGAATGAGATGGGGCGCCCATGAACAATACAAACTGGATGGCCAGGTCGCCGGTATGGGAGAATTCAGTTATTTGAAACCCGATAAAGACACTGTCTATCGGTTCACCTTTTACCCCGAGTCGAAAATTACAGAGGTTGAGCCGATACAATAAGGTGCTGCTGAAAAGGTACGCCTTTTTCTTACTAACGCTGATACTTTATCCAGATCGGGGCGCTGAAAAATCGCCTATTTCATAGTTGAAGCGCCCCATTGATTCAATCTTTTTGTCAATACCGGTGGACTTTGCGCATTTAAGACGAGAATCTCTTAGGTTGATGTAAAATTCGTAGTAGCCGCACATTGAAAGGGGAGATAGGTAGATGGCCAGGAAACCAGATTTTTCCATTATACTGAATACACTCAAAAGAAAAGATGAACAAGGTATTGTGCCTTTCTTTGAGCTCTTTGCCGACGATGAAATAATGGAAGAAGTTATGGGCTACAAACTTGCAAAAGTAGAAGAGGATCCCGACAGATACTTCGACCAGCTGGTCGGTTTCTATAAGGAAATGGGATATGACTACGTTCCCTTCTATCAGGCTCCCCGCTTTCCAACTCCCGATTACATCCATGGTGAAGACACGGCCACATACAGGAGAGAAAGCAGGAAGTGGATGAATGAAAAGGGTGGCCCTATCAAGACCCTGAAAGATCTCCAGGAAGCAGACTGGCCGAAGCCAGAGGAAGCTGTTGATTTCGACCTTTTCCGTAAGCTGGGAGACCACCTTCCCGAAGGAATGAAAGTAATTGGAGGTGCTTCCGGTGGGCCATTTGAGCACTCCAGCTTCCTGATGGGTGTCGAGAATCTCTCCATGGCCGTTTACGAGGATCCCGAGCTGGTCAACACTCTCATTGAGAAGATAGGCAATGTTCTTGTCGGAGCCGCGAAGATAATCTCTTCGATAGACTGCGTGGGAGCATACTGTTTTGGAGACGATCTCGGATACAAGACATCGACCATCTTCTCTCCGAGACATCTCAGAAGACTGGTCTTCCCATGGTACAAAGAAATCGCCAGCGTGGTACATGCAAACGGTAAACCCTTTATCCTGCACAGTTGCGGAAACTTAACCACTGTGATGGACGATATAATAGACGCCGGTGTCGATGCAAAACACTCCTTTGAAGACCAGATAATGCCTGTTACCGAAGTGAAGAGAAGATGGGGCAAGAGAATTTCGATTCTAGGAGGAATAGATGTTGATTTTCTGTGCCACGCCTCCATCGAGCAAGTGAGGAGTCGAACCCTCGCTACTCTTGAGCAATGCGCTCCGGGAGGCGGGTATGCTTTAGGCACCGGCAACACTGTCGCCAACTATATCCCGGTGAAAAACTACCTGGCAATGCTGGAGGCCGGAAATGAATTCAACTCTCGCTAGATACTTTGAACCGGTTTCCGATTCGGTCGGTTCATGGTAGAACGTGAGAAAAACATCTCAATCTTGAAAGGCATACCTTTCGAAATAGATGAGGCTTCGCTTGGTGAAAGCCTGCGAATCAGAGCCGGTTCTGAGGAAGAGTCTACTCTCAAAGAGCTCGTCGAGAAAGTCCGTGAGACTGCAAACCCAAAGGCAATCTACAGGACCTGCTTCGTCGACTGCGTAAACGGCGACGAAGTTACGATAGACGGGGTTCGTTTCGAGAGCCGTCTCCTGTCGAAAAAACTCCATTCGGTTGGCAGAGTCTTCCCGTTCGTCATAACTTCCGGACGAGAACTTTACGAGTACCCGATCGATCGCGCAGACTTTCTCAAGATCTTTCTCTGGGATAGCTTGCTGGAGCACGTACTCCATGAGGCAGCCGGATTCATGAGAAGGGAGATTTCAAGGAACAACCTGATCGAGAATCTAGTCTGGATGTCTCCGGGTTCGGGTGATGCGGAGATCTGGCCTTTACAGCAGCAGAAGGAGTTGTTTTCCTTGATTGGAAATGTGAGGGAGGAAATTGGGGTCGAGCTGAAAGAATCTCTTCTCATGATTCCGACGAAGACGATTTCGGGGATTGCCTTTCGATCCGAGAAGGATTACAGGAGTTGCATGGTTTGCAGAAGGATTAACTGTCATTACAGAAGCGCCCCATATGATGAGAAGCTGAGAAACTCTTTTGAATAGAATGGCCCATTCTCGCCGCCAGGAAAGAGCCAACTGCAGTGTAGCTCTCGAGTCAAGGGATAGGCTAGATGGAATCGAAGATACCGATGAGGAGAGAAGATAAATAATGAAAGAAGCTGTGCATAAGGTCATATTCCTGCCTTCGCAAAGAACGGTGACGGCAAAGAGAGGCGAGATTCTGCTCGATGTTTTGAGAAGGGAGTCGCAGCCAGTAAGTGCCATATGCGGGGGAAGGGGGAACTGCGGAAAGTGCAAGGCCCTTGTAGCTGAAGGAAGCGAGGCCTTCCCGCTCACCCTTACCGAGGCAAGACTTCTGACACGCGACGAGATTGCGGCCGGATACAGGCTGAGCTGCCAGTTCAAAGTCATGACCGATGTCAGAGTCAAAACGGAGGATCCGGTGTTGGATAATGAACTTTCCAAACCACCTCTTCCGAAGGCCTTGATGCGAGAGGTATCCCCATTGGTTAGACTCGAAGAGTTTTCTCTTTCAAAGCCGAATATCCATGACCAGGCTTCAGACTACTCAAGGCTTATCAGTGCTCTCGTTACAGAAAAACCCCGGATTGACAGACTGAATCTTCTTAGAAACCTCCCCCGCATCATAAGGGAGATAGATTACAGAGGCCGGGCCGTCATGTACGGAAGCGAAGTAATAGACGTACTACCATTCTCTGACGAAAGTGGGATCTTCGGTGTCGCTATCGACGTCGGCACTACAACTCTCGCAGTTTATCTGGCGGATCTCAAGTCGGGAGAGATTCTTGCTGTTCGATCTGCCCCAAATCCCCAGTCTGTATATGGCCAGGATGTCATTTCCAGGATAGACTACACAATTAAGAGAGCCGAAGGAATCGATGAACTGAGAGCGGCAGTTCTTACCACACTGAACAAGCTGATCGACGATCTTTGCAAGGAAAGCGCAGTATCGAAGGAAAGGATCTACGACACTTCGATAGTGGGAAACACTACGATGATCCATATTCTTCTCGGAATAAGCCCCGAGAGAATCGCCTCCTCACCTTTCATACCGGCATTCACCGGAGGAAAGGTATTCGAATCACGGGAACTCGACCTAGAAGAGTCCATTCCAAATTCGAAAATCTACATAATGCCTGGAATCTCTGCCTACGTAGGCTCGGATATAACGGCCGGTATTCTCTCGTCGGGATTCGTCGAAGATTCCGGCAACGTTCTCCTCGTAGACATCGGAACCAACGGAGAGATGGCCCTCAAAAAGGGCGACAGAATCTTCACCTGCTCCACCGCGGCAGGTCCTGCATTCGAAGGAGGCAACATAAGTCAGGGGACTATTGCCAGGTCGGGAGCGGTCGATCATGTGTGGCTCAACGGAAAAGACATCGGGTTCAGTACGGTGAATGGTTCGAAGGCTTCTGGAATCTGTGGTTCGGGATTGATAGACGCGATTGCCGTAATGATAGGTGCGGGTATTCTTACTGAATCGGGACGAATCAAAGGAGAGTACTTCGAGCTTGAAGGTCCTGCGGGTATAGTGCGTATAAACAAGAGAGATATTCGTGAAGTGCAGCTTGCAAAGGCAGCCATTCGAGCGGGAGTATCCATCTTGATGGACCGGGCCGGCATCGAGACACGAGACATCGACAGGATTTTACTTGCCGGAGCCTTCGGGAACTACATCGACCCCGAGAATGCTCTGCGAATAGGCATGCTTCCCAATGTCCCAGTCGAAAGAGTTTCACCCGTCGGAAATGCGGCCGGTCTCGGGGCAGTACTAGCAGTTCTGGACAGCGGGATTCGAGAGAGAGCGGAAAATCTTAGCAACAACATATACTACGTTGAACTATCTGGCAGAAAGGATTTCAACGAGATCTTCGTTGACAATCTTGCCTTGAGGGAGGGATGAGAAATGGCTTTCGATAGATCAATCATACCTTTGCTCGGCGCGCCGGGCGCAAGAATGACGGGAACGACGCTCAAAGAGAATCTCACAAATGCGGAAATCCAGTTTAGCTCTCTGACCAAGCTTATGGAGGAGTTTCAGCCAGACGGGATCTTTTTCATGATGGACCTGACGGTCGAAGCCGAGGCGTTGGGACTGGAAGTCGGCTTCCCCGAGGATGACAATCCCTACGTGAAGGAACATCCAATAAAGGGACCGGACGAGCTTTCCTCAGTGGTGAACTCCTGGAGCGGAATATCCGGGAGAATGGGGGTCTTCGCAGAGGTTGCGGATAAAATGGCAAGAGAATTGCCGGGAAAGAGGGGCAGCTACGTTATCGGTCCGCTCAGCCTAGCAGGAGAACTCGTTGGGGTTACAGACCTCTGTATGAAGCTGATAGAAGAGCCGGATTTTGCAGAGAGCGTAATTGACTTCTGCTCAAGGGTTGTAAGTGAATACTCGAGAGCGCTGATCGACCACGGCGCAGATATGATAGCCGTTCTCGAACCGACGGCGGTGCTTTTGTCTAAGAGACAGTTTAAACGTTTTGCGCTTCCCTATTTTGAAAGGCTAAGATCCGAGCTTTCAAAACCCTTGATTTATCACATCTGTGGAGACACGGAACACATAGTAGAACCTATGGGCGCCAGCGGCGCCTACGGATTGAGCCTTGACAGCATGGTGGACCTGAAGGCTGTAGCGGAGAAAATTCCCGAAGATGTTTTTCTTATAGGCAACATAGATCCGGTTAAGGTCTTTCTTCAGTCAAATGAAGAGGAAGTCGAAAGAGAGACTGCAAAACTTCTCGAGAAAATGAAGGCCGTTCCCAACTTCATCTTGAGTTCAGGCTGTGACATCCCACTGGAGACACCTCCAGAGAACATCTCCGCCTTCTTCAGAGCCGGCAGGAATTATCGTTCGTAGCAGAACGTCTCAAGTCTAGAACAAGAGCAGTTTCTTCAGCGGGTATTATTGAGAACCGTATTCGTATGCGCACTCGAAAAGTCTGAAGATCTTTTCGGGTGGTACTTCGGCCTGAATGTTGTGGATGGGAGAAAAGACAAAGCCTCCCCCAGGAGAAAAAATGTCGATGCGGCGGCGAATATCCTCCTCAAGGTCCTCTAGTGTTCCGAAAGGCAGGACGTGCTGTGTATCGCATCCCCCTCCCCAGAAGACGATATCTCTTCCAAATTCATTCTTAAGCCTTTCCGGCTCCATATTCTTCGCGTTGGTCTGAACCGGATTCAGTATCTGAACACCGACTTCTATGAAATCTGGTATGAAGGTATAGACAGACCCGCAGGAGTGAAGAAAGATGTAAAGATCGGATTTCTTCCTGTGAATGAAGTCGCACAGGATTTTGAGTCTAGGTTTGAAGATAGATCTGAAAATTCGTGGCGAAATCGCGGTGTTCTCCTGGGTGCCGTAATCGTCGCCGATCTGAATAATATCTATATCGTCTCCCAGAACAGAGAGATACTTCTCCAGATCTACAAGATAGGTCTCGAGAAGCCGGTCAAGAAAGAACTCCATGAGAGACCGATCGGTAATGAGCCTCTCCATGAACTCCTGGTACCCGAACATTGAATGGCCGGCCTCAAGGAAGTTCCCCCCGAAAGCCCCGATCACGGCGCAGTCTGTCGATTCGCGTATTCCCGTGAGCTGAGCCTTCAAAAACGCGATTTCCTCGCCGGTCAATCTTGGCAAAACAAGGGCCGAGATCTCCTCTTTTCTCCCGGCATGGGCCAGGGGAAAGTAACTCCTGTCGAAGTAGTGGCCGCCTCTGGGCATTGTCGCGACTTCGACACCGTCCCTCTCGATTACGAGCGAACCGTCCTCCTTCGCTTTCGGGTCGAATCCATCTGGAAAGAGGTATCTCGACCCATCATCGAAGATGTCTCGCCCTTTCCAGGAATCGATTCGAGTTCCAAAGCCTCCATTCAGTCTCTTGAGTTCAATCGCATCGGAATGGACTTCTCTCCTGATCTCCTCATCCACAAAGGCAAGCATCTGATGAACATCGAAAACCCTTACTGGAAGATCACAGTAACCAAGATAGTCGGCGAGTTTTCTGTAAGCCTTGACATGAATGCCGGTCGACCTCATTCCTCCCAGATCGATTGGAACACGATCAGGTTCGCAGTGTTTCAACGTTTTCAACACTCTATCTCGTGAAGTCATCTGGTTCCTCTCCTTTTAAATCTTTGTCCCCCTGAGATTCCACGAATCAATTATGCCTGAGATAGACTATATTGCGTCACTACTCCAGGATATACAAGGAGGGTTCATCTCTAAGCGCATAGTAGCAGGAACGAATGAGCGGTCAGTTTCTGAGACATCTTCTGAAGAACGTACAGCAACTCCCTGATTATTGCAAATCGACCCTAGCAGCTCAAATCTAAATAGAAAAGCAATATAGTGATTTTGATCAATTTGGCCAAGCTCAGCCGATCAAGTATAGCGAAGGCTCTATCAGTCTCTTCTCGCTCTTTTTGGCAATAGCTGGAGTCGTCTCAAAATATCATTCGCTATTCGGTGATGTACATGTCGATTTGCTTTTAATTTCAAACTTATTTAGTTAACCTAGTGGGTTTATTAACGAAATACATGTGACTCTTCCGAAGCAAATTCAGCTCACATTCTTATTCTTCTTAATCTTCTAATCGAAAGATAATGTCGTTCAGTCGTGAAGTAGACTCAAACAATAGAGATGCTGACTTCATATGCCACTGGAATGGCAAAGCATGGCGGTGTTCAAAATGCTTTTGAAAAAGAACCGTTTTGTCTTGCTGCCAGCAGTTTTCCTTATCCTTTTGCTTTCTGCGTGTCCATTCAACCCGCCAAACAAAGTTCCTGTTTGGTTTCTTCCGATAGGAGATCAGATTGTGGAAGAAACCAAGACTCTGGAAATTCTGCTTACAGACCACATTTCAGATGAAGATGGCGACATTTTAAGCTTCTCGGTAACTGGAAAGGGAAGCGTAGTTGGCGCTCTATATTCCTATACTCCGGGCATCGGCGAATCTGCAATTGAATTCGAGGAAGAAGCGGTATACCCAGTTACGATCACTGCAGACGACGGAAAGGGCGGAACGGCAAGTGAAAGCTTCAACGTCACCGTTATGTCCACGAACAGACCTCCAAACTGGATAACGATTCCAAATAAAACTGTGCAGGAGGGTTCCACTCTTACAGTTCTGCTTACAACCTACGCCAGCGACCCAGATGGAGATGTTCTTACATTCGATATTCTTGAAGGTCCCGGTGAGATCAACGGAAACAACTATGAGTACTCTCCCTCCTATGAGGAAGCCGCGGTAAGGTTTGAAGAAGCAGCAGTCTATAGTGTTGTGCTAAGAGCTGTTGACTCAAAAGGAGCAGAGGCGACGACAAGTTTTTCTGTAACCGTTACCAATAGTAACAGAGTTCCCGTATTATCGATCCCTTCCCCACAATATGTTACAGCCGGAACGACATTATCTCTGGACATCTCCACATTCGCAAGTGATCCCGATGGAGATTCGCTTACCTTCTCCAAAGTCGCTGGTGTTGGAGCTGTGGCCGGTAGCACCTTCACTTATTCTCCGTTGTTAAGTGACTCAGGAACAAGAAACGCGACGATCAGAGCAAATGATGGGAATGGAGGCCAAACCGACCAAACATTCGATATAATCATCAATCCAAGTGGAATAAACAACCCACCGAATACCCCTTCGAATCCCAACCCTGCCAGTGGGGCACTTACACAGCCAGCCAATCTTACACTCTCTTGGATCGGCGGAGATCCTGACGGCGATGCGGTTACATATGACGTGTATTTCGGTACCTCTCCAACGTCTCTTGTGTTCAAAACAAACAGGAGTACGACTACTTACCCTACCGGTGCACTGAGCAGTTCAACTTATTACTACTGGCGCATTGTTGCGATAGACAGTAAAGGAGCCACAAAGACCGGCCCTGTCTGGAGTTTCCGTACTGCGCCAACAAAAGCCTTTGAAGAGACTTTTGAGACATATTCTACAGGAACTATTACAGGTTCATTCGGGAAATGGCACTACATTGAGTCTGGTAGTGTGCCCAATCCTTTCATTACAACGATTAGCAGTCACGGCAAAGTCATCGGCTTCTACGGTGGAACCGGGGGTTACTCCGTGGTCTACACTTCATCGGTGAAACCCATAAAGCTTGGCTATCTAGAATACGACATCAGGTTGAGTTCCTCCACAGCACCCAAATGGGGCTGGATTGCGCCAAACAACACTAATGCATTCACAGGAATAGGATACTTAGGAGGAAGCCAGGCAATAATCTGCTGGACAAATTCAGGTGGTTCTTACCATTCCGAGAAAGTAATGAATATCTCACCTGGAGTTTGGTACAAAGTGAAGGTTGTCTTCAATCACACAACGGGAAACGCGGCAGTATATGTAGATGGCACATATAAAAGGAGTTTCGTCTATGGCACAGTATCTGCCGGAACAAATGGAGTCAGGATGACAACGAGCAATAGTTTCCTGTCATATATAATGTTCGACAATATTAGCCTGTGGGCAACGGATGCAGGGTATGTGCCATGATGAGAAACCCTCTTCTACTGATGCGAGGTGAAATAGCGAATTCCCAAGATTGACTCTAAGTGATCTCCTCGCTCTTGAGAAGATAGAGGTAGTTCCTCATGAGTTCTCTGGAATTCTTTGTAATGCCGAATGGACTTCTGCTCCTCCATAATCTGGTTGCCAGGGCGAAATATCGTTCTGGCAATTTTTGAACTTGAAACTCTCCTGCAGCCCTTCGAAGTAGTCATGGTTAACGTGAGTACAGTTCAAAAGGCAAAGAGCGGTTTTCATTTCTAGCAGGGTCTCTATCACTGCGCAGTAAATATCCTCGTATCTCTTCCTTGCGATGCAGGAGAAGATTCTCCCGCTCGACTCGAATACGAGCTCCGAGAGATTCTCCTTCAAGGCTCTCCTGAACTTCTCTTCAGGAACACGGCGAGCGAGATCATAATACTTCTCGGGCTTCGATGCATCGCCCTCCAGTACGACAAGGTTCTTTAGGAGTCCAGCATAGAATGGCCATTCAACTCCCGGTTCCTCGAGTATTCCGCAGAGTCTCTTTTCAGTTATCGAATTTGTAGTGACCAGGACCAAGCCTTCCAGAAAGGCTTTCTTGGGGACCTCTTCTTTTGTTATCATAAGCATTTCTAGATCAGACCAGTGAGTATCGGTCCCTCTTGAGGTAGAACCATAAAGGCAGAAGCAAATCAGATTGTTTTTCATCTCTCTCGAAAGCCTCCCGGAAATCTCCAGAGCCAGGTTGTACCTCTCCTCATGTCTCAAGTTATCTCAACCTTCTTATTCTCCAAAACCGTCCTCTCTGAGATTTCTTCACAGATCATAGACTGTTAAGGAGGATTTCTTTCTGAATGTCATAGAGAAGCCGTTCCGCGATTCTTACCGCCTGTGAAACAGTAAGGGTTCTTTCTCCTATCTTCTCCGCAAAAATCCAGGCGATGTTTTCTCTCGCGATCATGAGATGGCCGTAGATCGCGTCAACGACTGCACAGTCCCCGCCAAAACCGGATATCTTGTTGAACGGCACCGCGTCAAGAAAATTGCTCAAAGCGTTCCGCGCAAAAACTGGCGATATGATGTGAGACCAGCACATGCCGATGAAGACGTTTGGATAGGTCTTGGCAAGGACCGCAGTGACTCCCCAGTAAGGATATCCAATGTGAAAGAGATCGAATTTCACGCGCGGATATTTTGAAAAGGGATTTTCTAGTAGTTCGGGATTAGAATTGCTCAGTATTCCACGATTACCTTCGAGAAGCCCGGTGTGAAACCGAATGAAAAGACCCCGTTCATTTGCCGCGGAAAGTATGTGATGCATCACATAATCCTGCACTATTTCGGGAATCAAGAGGCCTCTGTTACGATCGGGACTTCTTCTTCCCCTTTCTTCAAGGGCCTTACGAAACGCAGTTGCGGCATCGTCTAGACTTACTTCTTCGAATCTAATCGGCCTGTGATAGGCCAGAACGCTCTTCAGACCGACGATGCCGTTCGAAATATTCTCGTCTAACTCCAATTCGAAGACTTCGAGCCAGTCTCTGAGCGATCCGATTTCTACGGCGTAGGTCTCCTCCAGCCATCCTACTATGTCGAATTCCGGAGGCATGGGAATTATGTAGTTTTGCGGTTGCCAGACCCTTCTGAAAAGGCTCCTGTCGCACTCGAATCGGCCGGTCCATGGATCAATTATCGCGAGTTCTATGTTACATAAATCCTTCAGGATCTATCTCATGTGCCCCGGTCTGTTTACTCCCCTGAATTTCTCTCCCAGCTCCTCTATTGTTGAACCCCTTATTCCGTCGATCCCGTATATCTCTCTTACCGAATCATCTAGAGCCCTGCCGTAACCGGTGTGCCTGCAGAACTCCCAGTAATCTTCAATTAGCTTCCATCGGTGGACGAGATCCCTCTCACTATCTCTAGTGATGGCCAGAACCTCCGAATCGAGCCCCGAAGAGATCAGGTCGGAGCTCATGTAGTGTATGAGAAACTTTTGAAGAACATCGTCGCGCCCCTGGAGCAAATCTTCCGATTGGACCAGGTGTTCATGTGTGTCGATCACCGGGATCTGCCTTATGTTATCTAGGATCTCTTCATATTCTTCCATCTCTTTCCCCGAGTCCGTATCTACGGATTGCTGAAGCGACGATCCTGTTAATGAGATCTTCGTAGCTCCACCCTCTGGTCTCGGCCATCTTAACGATATCGGAGTAGTCCGGAACAAGGAGAGGAAGGGAATTGACCTCCAGGAAGTAGATCTTACCTTCGTCGTCGATCTTCAAATCGATACGACAATAGTCCCTTAGATCGAGCACCTGGAAGACTCTCATCGAAAACTCTCTTATAACTGTTTCCTCTCTCCGTGAGATCTTCGCGGGACAGATGTAATTCGTCTCGTCACCGTGGAACTGTTTCACCCTGTAGGAATAGAAGGTTTCAAGGTGATCTGGCAGTGACGAGAAATCTATCTCCATGATTGGAAGAACTTCATTGCCAACAATCCCAACTGTGAACTCTCTTCCTTCAATGAATCTCTCGACGAGAGCGGCCTGTTCAAATCTCTCGTGAATACGTGAAACCGCTTTCTGCATGTCATCAACGCTTTCCACAACCGAGTCCTCCCAGATACCCTTTGCGCCGCCTTCCTTAACGGGTTTGACAATCGCCGGACTGAACGGCAGGCTGTCGGCAGTTTCTCCGGGACGTACCGAAAAGAATTCGGGAGTGGATATTCCATAGGCCTTCATGATTAACTTTGTGAGCGTCTTGTTTATACAAAGAGCGTTGGCCGTAGTGCCCGAACCGGTGAAGGGTATGCCCAGAAGATCCAGCACGGCCGGAAGGTGGACCTGTCTCTCTGTATCGCCCATACCGGTAGCGAGATTGAATATGAGATCGGTACCTCTAAGTCCGCCGACAGCATCGATCTCAAATGGTTTCGAATCAACTTCGAAACTCTTCTCGAGTGAGTTCACAACACTATTGACCATCTTTTCATGATGAAGATCGAGCGGCGTGTCATGAACGACAGTAATTCTCATAACATTCCTCCTTGGTATATCTCAGAATTATCACTACAAAAGAATTATACATACTCCAGATTTTCGACTTCTAAATGAGTATCAGTATTAGGGAAATCCCGTCACGAAGATATGGTGGACTTCTATATGTGTTACTGATAAAGCGCATCGCCTTAAGTAGTAACGTTTAGTATTTCTTCCCTATCGAATTCTCTGGCAACGGCAAGCGCCCTTCCTCTGTACCAGATGGAAGATCTCCCCTGCGCCCTGTCTCTGCCGACAATTCCAATAGCCATTGAATTTACGAGATAGCGAATCTTCTCTCTACCTGACGATGCCTTGATCGGCCCGTCACGAAACCATGTCCTCTCCTGCGTCGAGTCACTCAGTCTTCCCTTCCACAGGGCAAAGTTGCATGATGGGACAAGAACTGTATCACAGCCCGCGGCATCCAGTTTCTCTATTTCGCTATGAAAGAACATGTCGTAACAGATTGCAATACCAATCACTCCTATCTCCGTGTGCACGACGTTATGTTCTTGTTCCCCTCTGGAGAAGATAATGGAACTCTCGGCCTTGGTTAAATTGTGCTTGAAAGCCCTCGCTACAACCTTTCCCGAAGGGTTGTAGAAGTAGGCGAGGTTGTAGAGCTTGCCGTTCCGGATGAATCTCCCTTTTTCCGATTCAGTGTCGACAACCGGCAGCAGGATCGAAGGCGCTAGAAGATAAGTACCGAACTCCTTTGCAATGCCTTCGAAGACATCATGATAGTAGGCTTCAATCTCAAGAGCATCTTTCAGAAAGGCCTTCTTGAAGGGATTGAAAGAAAGCCCCATATTCTTGATCGCATATTTGACAAGAGTCTTTGCCGTCGTCTCCTCAAAGCTCAGCTTCCTGAAGGATGGGTAGAGAAAGGTCGCAAAAAACTCCGGGAAGACCACAATGTGGTTCCTTCCCTTCCATGTCAGAGAGGCCTCGGCTATATAGTCCCTCATCTTTCTGCGAAATACCTCTTCTCCAAATGAATCCTGATCGAACCAGACCTGTATTGCAGTAAGATCAGTGTCTTTCATGACGCGAGCTTAACAATGATCAGAATTAGACCAATAACCAATAAGATCGGCAGGAAAACAACTACCAGACCTGCTATTGCAAATATTACTATCATTATCACTCCCACGCCGGCCACAATCATTATCAACGCAGGGAAGAACCTAATCGCAAGATAAAGCAGGAACAATGCGCCGACGATGGCTAGAAAAGTGTTCAAGAGATCACCTCCGTTCACTGGTCATTGACAGTATAACGCATAGACTATATAATTCTCTAGGCAATGAAGCTTGCCTTGGAGAACAGTCCTCCAGAACCGCCACCAGCTGATAGCTTCTACCAAATTCGCAGTCTGGTTCTGCTTGACTCTGGAGGAACATATGATTCTAAGCATCTCCCTTATAGTGATTCTCTCGATCGCAGTACTTTCACTCTTTGAAAGAGTTCGTCTTCCCGGTCTTATAGGCCTGGTATCGCTTGGAATAGCTTTGGGACCCGGTGTAATGAATCTAATCGACGAATCATTGCTCTCAATTTCCGATGAAGTCCGGCTGCTAGCACTAATAGTCATACTTATGCGAGCCGGTCTCGGATTGAACCGGAGAATTATCAAGAAGATAGGGCCCCTGGCTCTTCGTCTTAGTTTTCTTCCCGGTCTCTTCGAAGGTTTCTCAATCATGGTAGTGGCTCACTTCCTGCTGAATCTCAGCCTCATTCAAGGCGGAATGCTAGGCTTCATAATTGCGGCGGTGTCGCCTGCGGTAGTAGTTCCCGAGATGCTAAGACTGAAAGAAAGGGACTTCGGAAAGAGAAATGAAATACCTTCTACAATTCTAGCGGCAGCTTCAATAGACGACGTCGTGGCCATTACACTCTTTACAGTGTTTTTGGGAATTGAAGGAGGACAGGACGTCAGTATCGGAATGTCTTTTCTTATGGTGCCGGTAGAGATTGTTCTCGGAATATCTCTTGGGGCGATAATTGGGTTTCTCTTCAGCTTGCTGTTCAAGAGATTCCATATCAGGGACACCAAGAAGGTTCTCTTGATCCTATCTGTTGCATTCGTCTTCCATAAGCTCGAGGAAGTACTCCCGGCAGCAACTCTCCTGGGAGTGATGGCGATAGGTTTCGTACTTCGAGAGAGACTTCCGGTAGCCGCCGACAGGATTGCGGGGAAGATGGAGAGAATCTGGGTTGTCGCAGAAATATTCTTATTCGTTCTGGTTGGCGCAAGTGTCAACATAAGTGCGATAGGCGACTCCTGGCTTATGGGACTGCTCGTAATTCTACTTGGGCTCATATTTAGAAGCGCAGGAGTTCTGGCGGCCACTCTCGGTTCGAAACTGGATATCCGCGAAAGACTCTTCTGCATGATTTCCTATCTGCCCAAAGCCACAGTTCAGGCTGCAGTTGGAGGAATACCCTTAGCAATGGGAGTAGCTTACGGAGATGTGATACTCTCGGTTTCGGTTCTATCGATCCTTACAACGGCCCCCCTTGGCGCCATTGGCATAAGACTCGCTGCAAGAAGGTTTGCGAAAACCAGTTGAGAGAATCCATTCAGTTTTCTCTTCGACCATCTTTCTCGTTATATGCAAATGTAAAGACTGTTCTAGATTCGTCAGAAGCCGTCGGCTATCCTTTACCTAGTTACGTTAAAATTAGAATTGAGTCGTCTTCCTTCAGTTTTCTTTTCTTCGCCGCATCTTTCTGCCGGAACGATTCTGCTCGAAAAAAATCGCTTGCATTTCTATTTGGTGATAGGGCGGGGTCACGGCTCGTAAAGAACCCACAGCAACACGATGTGAATTTCCAGAGCGGTATTCGAATTTATCAAGCGGAATTATCTTATGAGACTCCCCTGTTCCTCCAGTTGACAACCACTATACCGGCCGAAACCAATACGAGGGCAAATGCCATGTACGGATTTAGAACCTCTCCCGGAATAAAGGCTGCCGAGAGAAAGACACCGGCCACCGGGATCACGAAACGAAACATAGTGATCTCACCGGCTTTGTGAAAGCTGAGAATCGCATACCATAAGGAAAAGGCTATGGCCGAAAGAAACATAGAATATACCAGAAGGAGATTTCCCTTCAGTGTGAAAACAAGCGAATCCTCTTTCATCCCGGGAAAGCCTGCAATCAGGAGAAGAAAGCCGCCGATCGAAAGCTGCCATCCCGACACGAGAAAGGGAGATCGCCTAGCTGACATCCATTTGGCATACATGGTGCCGAATGCACCGATAGTCGCCGCGATCAACATGAATCCGTCTCCCAGAAATACGAAGCTCAAAGTAAAGCCGACTTCAAAATTTGCAAGGAAAACACCGACGAATCCCAGTATCATACCAAGCGTCTTTTTCCAGCTCAAACGGTCATTCTTGTACATGTAATGAGCAAGAAGAATAACGAGAAAGTTCTCTCCTGCCATTATTATTGAAGACTTCATACCCGTCGTGTAGCTCAGCCCGTTATAGAAGAAGAAGTAAAGTAGAAAAGTCTGTAGTGTTCCGAGCGCCAGCAAATGGAGGTAGTCCTTCTTCGCGAATCTTGTTCTACCCTTTCTACCAAGGGGTATTGAAAGCATGAGCACCATGATACCGGCCCCCAGAAACCGAATTCCCGCAAAGACAAGTTTGGCTGAAACGTCGTCCGGAGCTATAGACATTTCCTCGTAGCTTAGTTTCAGCACGGGAAAAGCACTGCCCCAGAGAATAGAGCAGAATACCGCGGTCAAGGCCGCCATCCACTTCTTTTTCAAAATATCCATGAAATTAGTCTACACTAAAAATGTAAGGTGAACTGCAAAATGAGCGGGGCTAAACATGAACAATCATTGAGATGGTCCCGAAAATTCTTTAGTGACACCCGTCATATGAAAATCAAGATCCCAGTTTACGCAGCAATAAGGGCTTCGATGATATACTGCAGCACATGCATGAAGTTAGGGAAAGCTTTGCTGAAGTGTCATTTGATCTCTGTCTTACATCGTATTCTGCACCAGGCAAGTAAGAACTGGTGATAGTTTGCCAACACGCATAACTATGCAATCAATCCCAAAGGCTGTCTCGCAACCGCAGCAAAGAGGTCCCTTGTTCAGACCTCTGCAGGATTTGCAGTAAGGGTTATGAGATGCTGATCCTTTTTTACACAAGAAGATAAGGTCAAGAGAATTACCAGCAGTGTGATAATCAGTATGCGCTTCGTCATGCCTATCCCTTCTCGAGCTTCCAGAAAACCGCACAACAATCTGAGCTAGATGATTTCTGGCGATCTGGCAGACAAATGTGACCTTGAAGATTTTCAATCGAGGGATCGGAATAGAAGAACTGGAAAAAATAAGGCCTTTGCTGAATTTTGTGGTTTGATCATATCAGCACGGGAATCTCACCCAGTGAAAGCTCTTTTAAGTTTCTTATCTTAAAGAGAAATTTCCTTATACCTGTTCAATGATGTCTTCAAACTGAGCCTCTCAAGGTTTTTCTACCCATGAAGATGCCTTTCCCTAACAAAAAATACCCGGAGAGAAGATCACTTGTTTCACTTGAAGCAGTCCTGAACTTTTCTCTACGAAGAGGAAAAGAAAATAAGCATTAAAGTCAAGCGAATGCATAGGCATAAACGATACAATTATTGGTTCTAAATTAGTTTTTGATAATCACTATAAATTGCAGTATAATGATAATGTTTCTGCAAGATTTATTCGTTAGAGTTAATGCAGAAATAATGTGTGTTTTGCGGCTTTAAGCCGTTTTAGTTTTCTAAAAAGCTGTCTGGGTGATTCATTTGAAGAAGAGAGATCGCGGGGCAATAAGCGTTGCATATGCTCGCAGAAAGGAAAAGGCTTACAAATACTTTACGGCCGCAGGTGTCATAGTTGGTTTGCTTTCGATAGTTTTGATAGTCACGGCAAACCAAATGTCGACGAACATTGTGCAAGATGCAGACTCGATTAGGCCTATCTTCATCGCAGGAATAGTGTTCGCGCCTATTTCATTCTTTATCTACGTTTTTGCGTTGATTACTTCACTGAGCGCGGGAATAAGGAATTGGAACCTCGTTCTAGGATTCCTGTCTTCCTTTCAAGCCGTAATCTCCCTGATTTTCGCAAGAGATATTCTTCTGCTGGACTCTTCTCTGAAGTTGAGCCTCCAGACTCCCAACTGGTCGTCATACATTCTCTGGTCAATTCTAGTAGCCTCTCTCTTGCTCACATTCTTTGTAGGAGTATTCTCAAGGAAGAGTGTATGAATCTGTAATTTCGCCGAAGATGAGCGAATGATAAGAATTATCGCCATAGAATGTGCTGGCTATACTACCATTCAGAGCCAAAGGCGTCAACGCTTCCTTTGAAACAACGCGACACTCCAAAACTTTGTCAGCCTCATCTACTACGACTATTGAAGGTGACAGCCCCTCTCTAGCAGTCAATCCGGTTTCCTTGAACTTGTCGAAATACTTTCCGCTTCTTGTTCCACAGAAATCCAGAGCCTCCTGCCACTTTGCTGACATGAAATTGACCGAGAATCCGTCGCTGCTTCTGAAAAAATCGTGCGTGAATCTGCTGGGCCTTATCATGGCAATGAAGACAGGTCGATTCCATGTGTAACCCAGGAAACCCCAGCCAACGGTTATCAGGTTCGTTTCAACGCCATCTGTTACTCCGATCAGAACTCTCCCGTCCCTGAGGGTTTCAAGAAGCTCCGTCGAGTGCTCCGGAAAGCTGAATTCTGTCATACTAACCTCCTCTAACAAAAACGGTGGGGGTTATCCCCCCATCGCTAAATCTTCTTAAGATGATTCGAGATTTCTGCATAATCTGGCTCAACTCTGGGATCGTCTGAAACCCATGTGTAGGAAATCTTTCCGTCTTTATTCACAATAAATACGGCTCTCTTTGAAACAGTGAGACCCCTTACGCCGGCAAAGTCCTGATGCACGCCGCCGTACTTCCCGGATACTTCTCCTCCAATATCTGAGAGAAGCTGAAAGGAAAGGGAATTTTGCTCCTTGAAAGCTTTGTTGGCAAAAGGGCTGTCCATACTTATCCCGAGAATTGTAGCGTTAAGGCTCTCAAAGTTCGCAAGAGAATCTCTGAATGTACATAGTTCCTTTTGACATACACTCGTGAACGCACCGGGGTAGAAAACGAGTACAACTTTCTTTCCTAGATATTCGTTGAGTTTGTATTCCTTAAGATCCGAACCGAATAGTGAGAAGTCTATCGCCTTTTCTCCTTTTAATAACATCCCATGTACCTCCTAAAACCGTCTATTATTGTCATATTAATTCTAACAGATGATTAGGTGCGATACATAGAAGAAGAAACACCATGCATCCTCCATCGACATTCCCGACCTGGCCGTATTTGCCTTCCGGCTCAGACTGAGCAACCCCGCGGCACACGAGAGCGCTCGCTTATGGCTGCTTCCTCCCGGACCTGACCAGGTTCGCAAGTTCCCGTTGCGCAGGACTCAATCCTCAACACCTTTAGACAAACCGACACCAAACCGGCAAAGCCTCAAAAGGCATTCGGCCCCGCGTATGGCGGATTTCGGGTACAGGGAACCGCCAGCTCCCCACCTAGCATGGTGTATATACATTATATATTCTGCTTTCACAGCTTTCAAGTGATCTCTAGTTGTTCAGTCTGGTGAAGTCTATTCCAAGCACTAGAATGTTTCTGTTCGAATAGGTTCTTTTCGTACCGGGAAGGATTATCTGTCTAACCCCGGAGGCAAGTATTCTTACTATCAGATCGTCGGTCAAATCATTGTCAGAAGCCATTACAGAATCCCTCAAATCATGACTGCCGAAATCGTAACTCTGAAGTTCTTCGTAACTCAAACCGCTCTTGAGAAGAATACTCTCACCGTCTTTGAAAATTGAGAAATTGTTCGCCCTGTTCACGCGTGAACAATAGAGAGCGAGCCTTCCGTCTGTATCAAGGTCATACTTCTTCATCTCGAATGTGAGTTCTCTTACAAAATAGTTCCCGAAGCCCGAATAAGTTTCCTTCGATAGTGTCACCGCTTCATGGGCCGGTACGGTCAGTATCATTATATCTCTCTCTCTTGCAGCGCGTATGGCATCGCGGTCGAAAACGCCTCCAAAAGCTTCTACGCCATTGTCACTCAGTCTCTTCAAAGTATCACCATCGATGGCAAAGGTCGAAGCAAACATCGTATCGGGACCGCCCATGGAAAAATCGTCCGGTACCTTGCCCGCAAAGACTTTTGTGATCTTACCTTTATCAAGGAAAAGCGAAATGTTGTCGCTGTAGTAATAAAGCTCCATGAAAACATTAATGTTTCTCAGCTGAGACTTTTTGAGTCCAATGGCGGGATTACCGATCTGAACCTCATCAAGCAGACCAGGTTCCTTCGTAAGCTTTAGCAAATGAGCCTTCTGAGAGGGGTTGTCCCCGTAAAGCAGCTGCATAACGTGTTCCATGACCGTATAGTCGTATTTCTCGGAAGCAAAAATCTGCGATAACGCCTTATGAATGGAAGAATTGTAAAGCAAGGCAGCGTAGATCGCCTTAAGAGCGTATCTTCTTCTTTTAAGAAGGGGAACATCTCCACAGTCCTCTAAACTGTCAATCACTTCATCATAATCCATGGGATCGGATATGACTACAATGTCCCTGTGGTTCTTGGCGCCCGCCATCAGCAGGGCCGGTCCACTGATATCGATCTCTTTTGAGAGATTAGACTCATCCGGTGATTCCTTTACAGCGGACTCAAAAGGCTTGAGATTCATAACTATCATGTCGAAAGGCAAAATCGAATGTTCTCTCATTTCCTCAATATGGGCAGGAAGATCCTGGATCGCAAGAATTCCACCTATAATCTTTGGGTGGATAGCTTTCAGCCTTCCGTCGAATATCGAAGGAAACCCAGTGTAATCAGCGACCTTTATTGCCTCGACACCATGATCCATAAGGTATTCCGCGGTATGATCAGTGGCGACGATTTCTACACCGTTCGAGACTAGATATCCAGCGATCTTTTCCACTCTTGACTTGTCATGTACGCTGACAAAGGCACGCTTTATGTTCATCGGGCACCTCCATGTGATTAGTTTATCATCAATCAATCCCTGAAAAATTCAACTAATAATTTATAATGTTATCAGTTTGGCGTATACTTTAGTATCTCATGCCCTTGGGTCGGGCAAGGATAGCGGGGGAGTAACATGACTGAAAAAGAATTGATTCAGAAATGCGAATCTGGAGAAATTGGTTTCGTCAGGCTTCAGATAACCGATATAAACGGTATGCTGAAGAATGTGGAAGTTCCTGCAAGAATGCTGCCTACAATTCTGGAAAAGGGTGCAATGTTCGACGGATCCTCAATCGACGGCTTTGTGCGAATCGAGGAGTCCGACATGTACCTACGGCCGGATCTTTCGACTTTCGCCTTCCTTCCCTGGGACAACTGTCAGGGAAAAACTATAAGACTCATCTGTGATGTCTACAAACCTGACGGTACACCATTTGAGGGAGATCCAAGATATGTTTTGAAGAGAGTTATCCAGCGAGCCAAGAGTATGGGGTTTGAGACTTACGCCGGTCCTGAACCAGAATTCTTTATAGTCAAGAGAGACCATGACCGTGGAAAACCGATCGGAGCATTTCTGGATACGGGAAGTTATTTCGACCTCCTTCCAGTTGATGGAGGTGAGGAGGTAAGGAAACAGATCGTGCTTTCTCTTCAGGAAATGGGGTTTGAAGTTGAGGCGGCACATCATGAGGTGGCCCCTTCACAACACGAAATTGACTTCAGATACACTGACATACTGAAAACCGCAGATAATATTCAGACATTCAAATGGGTTGTAAAGACGATAGCTATAGCCGACGGATTTCATGCCACGTTTATGCCGAAGCCCTTTTCGGGCGTCAACGGATCGGGAATGCATATCCATATGAGCCTCTTCTCGGACGGCAACAATGCCTTTTACGATTCCTCAAAAGACCACGGGTTAAGCCAAACCGCTCTGAGTTTCGTCGGGGGAATCATCTCACACGCAAAAGAGATTACCGCCGTCACAAATCCAACTATAAACAGTTATAAGAGACTTACACCTGGATACGAGGCCCCCGTGAATATCTCTTGGGCGCTGGGAAACAGGAGCGCAATGATCAGAATACCCAGCACAAGGGGAGAAGGAACAAGGCTGGAATTCAGAAGTCCCGATCCCACATGCAATCCTTATCTTGCGTTAGCATTGACTCTTGCCGCCGGTCTGGACGGTGTTGAGAAGAGGATCGACCCGCCTAATCCAGTCGATGAGAATATTTTCAAGATGAAAGGCTCGAGAAGAAAGGAACTGATGATAGAAAACCTTCCAGGGACTTTGATCAATGCTCTTGAGTTTACCAGAAACAGCGAATTCGTCAGGTCGACACTTGGCGATCATATATTCAACACCTTTGTCAGATCAAAAGAGGGCGAATGGAGCGAATTCTGCGCTTCGGTCACCGACTGGGAGATCAGTAAGTATCTGGAGCTGTATTGAGGAAAGTCTCACCAAGAGGTTGGAAGGATAAAAGCAGTCTAACTTTTCTCGATGAATTTAGATTTTCAGTCAAATTATCCTGAAGTCAAGTGAATTCATTCGGATTTACTGAAACAGAAGTGCCCGGGCAGATTATCCGGGCACTTAAATGTCCGAAAGAATCAGTGTCCGCAGGTTGAACAGCTTCCGCCGGAGCATGAGCCGCAGCTATCGGAACTCGAGGATGATCCGAAGCTCGAAATATTAGTTATCTGCTTTGAGAGAATCCCCCCGCATTTTTCACAGGGAGGCACCGTAGCGCTCATCCCCAAAAGAAGACTCTCTTCGTGACCACATTTTTCGCAGACAAACCTGTATAAGGGCAAAAGAATCACCTCCGTAATTATTCAGAAGCCACATCGATCTCATCTATTAAGACCGAAGGAGAACTCACACGATAGATAGATGAAACCGAGTCGCTGCCAACTTCTAAAATGCCACTATAGACCTTCAATATGTTCGAAGATATCGTAAATTGCTCTATGGGATTACTTATCTTCCCGTCCTTCACGAAAAAGCCGCTCGCTCCAAGCGAAAATTCGCCCGAAACCTGATTCGTGCCGGAATGAAGACCGGTAAGATCAGTGACCAGAATGCCTTCGCCCATACTTTCGAGGAGTGCATCGAAACTCAAGTCTCCCGATCTAACAACAGTGTTCACTGGGGCTATTGAAGGCTTTGATCTGTAAGTACCCCTTACGGAGTTCCCCGTGGACTTCGTACCGTCTTTCGCGGCCGTTCTCAAGTCATACAGGAAAGTCTTCAACTCGCCTTTCTCAACAAGCGCTTTTTTACGCGTCGGCACTCCTTCGTCGTCAAATGGCTTACTGTAAGGACTCTCGGAAAGGAAGGGATCATCGTACACCGTAAGCTTGCTTGATCCAATTACGGTCCCCATTTTTCCTTTCAAGACGGAAAGGCCTCTTTGAACGTTGTCCGCCGAGTACATAGAGGTGAAAGTTCCGAAAAGCTGCCCGAAAACGTCGTTCCTGAAAACGACTCTGTACTTTCCACTCTTCACATTTCTCGCGCCAAGTTGATCTATGGCTCTTTTTGAAGCCTCTTCAGCGACTCCTTTCACATCCAGCTCTTCAGGCGTTCTGACAAGAGAGAAACTGAAACCCGTCTTCTTGGATTTCTCATCGCCTGCAAGACTCACGACAACTGCAAATCCGCCGTCGCTCTTGTACCGCCTATTCAGTCCAAGTGTATTGATTATGGTTACTTCCGACCAGGTATCGGCAGTCCTGCATGTCGGAACCATCACGATCCTTTTGTCGTATTCGAGAGCCAGCTTCTCCAGAGATACCACGGTATCGATCTTTTCCTTCACGGTCTTTTTCTGGAAGGCTCCTGAATAACCTTCAAAGTCACGGTACTCACCAGTTCCATCATGGAAGATATAGACATCCTCTCCGCTCGCTATTGAGCAGTTCTCAAAAGCCTCTTCGACCAGCAATGTCGCCGCCTCTTCGCTTAGAATCTCTGAAAATGCCGTGCCGATCTTTCCGTTCTTGAGGCCTCTGAAGTAAACTTCTATCGAACTGGCATCCGTGTATGAATCGATTTCTCCATTCAGAGAGCTTAACTGAAATTCTCCACCTTTCGAGTAATAGATCTCGGCTTCATTAAAGCCCTTTTCTTTGGAGATTTTGAAAGCCTTGTCGGCAAAGGTATTGAAATCCATCAATTTCGCCCCCCAACAATCAGTTCAGACACTCTCACGGTTGGCTGGCCCACATCGGCCGGGATCGAACCCGAGATCGACCCGCACATACCCTGCCCCCGTTCGAGATCGTTGCCAACCATATCAATCTTCGTAAGGACCTCATTGCCCTTTCCGATAAGTGTCGCACCCCTTACCGGTCTGGTTATCCTTCCCTTCTCTATCATGTATCCTTCCTTTACCGCAAAGTTGAATTCACCCGTGGAAGGCATAACCGATCCCCCACCGAGAGACTTCGCGTAGAGACCATAGTCTGTGGCAGCTATTATCTCCTCGGGATAGTACTCTCCGGGAAGAAGGAACGTATTGCTCATTCTTGATGTCGGGGCAAACGTGTAATCCTGTCTTCTTGCGCTTCCAGTAGGTTGCATTTTCATCTTTATTCCACCAAGGCGATCGATCATGTAGCTTTTTAGAACTCCTTTATCGATCAATAGATTCCTCCTTGTCGGAGTACCTTCATCGTCAACATTTGCCGATCCCCAGGCATTGGGAATCGTCGGATCGTCTACAGCAGACACACATTCATTTGCTATCTTCTGACCTAGCTTACCGGCAAATACAGATGCGCCTTTGGCTACTCCCGTAGCTTCGAGCGCATGGCCGCAGGCCTCGTGGAATATTACTCCTCCAAACTCGTTGGAGATTATCACAGGCATTCGTCCAGCAGGAGCAAACTCCGCCCTTACCATTCTGTCTGCGATTCTTGCAGCCCTTTCTCCGGCGGCTCTGGGATCGACCATATTAAAGAACTCAAAGCCCATTGCTGCTCCCGGTCCGTAGAAACCACTTTCCATTTGTCCGTCTTTTGTGGCAACTGCGGATATCGCCAGTCTTGTTCTTACGCGGCGATCATGAGCCTTCACGCCTTCGGAATTGTAGATCCAGACTTTTTGATCGTATTCAACGAAATTTACGACAACCTGAGATATGGTCGAAGCGAAGGTCGATGCTCCTTCATGGGCAAGTTGCATAACTCTTACCTTCTCTTTTTTCGGTACATTATTCGGTGAAAAGAGAACTGGACAGACGTCAACAAACTCTTCATTTCTAAAATCAATAACTGAATCCGCGACCCTATCCTGACTTATAACGGCCCTCAGCCTTTCTGCAACTTTCATGAGACCATCGAGCGAAAGTTCGTTTGTGTAAGCATAGATGCTTCTTGTACCTTTAAAGGCACGTAACCCAGCTCCGAATAACTTCCCCGACACGCTCCCTTCTACTTCACCTTGAACCATGTTTATACTTCCCGTATATCTCTCTTCCAAAAAGATCTCTGCAAAATCCGCTCCGCCAGACAGCATCTTGTTGATAACTGCGGAGTATGCTTCATCTGAATGCATGATGCACCTCCAATCTTGTTAGGTATTCTTACAATTCTACAACATTTTCGAGATTGAGGTCTTAACAAAGGAATTGAAATCTAAGGTTAGGTGGAATTTCTCCTTCTGGATCTCCTGGGAACTCCATATTTAAGGAAAATCGGTCTGCCGGTGAGATTTCTAAGAACAAACCTAATCGTAATGGCACCTATGACTACGGCTCCTCCAATCATGGGAAGCTTTCCGGGAATCTCGCCCAAGAACAAAAAGACCCAAACGGGACTGAGAATAGGCTCAATCATGAGAATCAAAATGGCCTCTAGGGCTGTGGAATGTTTGATTGCCTCAGAATAGAAAACATACGATAATCCCAGTTGTGCCACGCCCAAAATAAAGAGGCTGATCCATCCGGAAGGACTCGGTAGAGATCCCACAATGAAAGGCACTCCGATCGCAGCCGTCAGTATGTTCCCTAGAAGCACTGACTCCAAAGGTGAACCATCCTTCTGAAGCCTCATGAAGATGTTGAAAAGAGCGAAGGTAACTCCACTGGCAACCGCCAGAATATTTCCCGTCATTCCCCTGCTGTCCAGGCTTTCAAAGAAGAAGAGGGCCATACCGCCAAAGACCATAATAATGGTAACCCAGTCGAGGAGCTTCGCCCTCTCCTTCAATATCCATACACTCAACAGAGCAACATATATAGGCGCAGTCGATTGAAGCAGAATAGCATTTGCAGCCGTTGTCATCTTGTTTGCCGAAACAAAGAGAATCACCGTGGCCGAATAAGAGAGGGCAGAGGCTATCTGTGACAGGGACCATGTGAATTTCGGTCTTCCAAGGGCAACGAGTATTACCAGGGATGCAATCATGCTCCTGATCCCCGATATCGCAAGAGGATTTGAGTCGACGTTCTTGATCAAGAGACCTCCGGTGCTCCAAAGAAGACCGGTAAGAATCAATAAGATCACAGACTTTGTTCCAGAAGACTTCTCTTTACTCCGGTTCATAATTCACCTGCCGATTCTGCTTCAATCCCCATGGAAGAAGAATACATCAGAAGCTCAAAGTAGACAAGTATTAGACTTTCGCGGGGTTGGAGGTTGGGGGTTCGTAAGAGCAAAAGAAACGGTTGACCGTTGAGCGGTTCTCCGTTCACCGAATAAATCCCGTTCTTCCAGAGCGAGGATCTGTTATTCGTTCTACGGATTCACTAAGCGTTAAAGAGCAGCGCTAAACGTCTCTCAGAACCGGGATGCTGAAACAAGTTCAGCATGACGAATTATTTCGTCTTTGGAATCAGCAAACGCTGTCATACCCATCTCGCATTCTCGCAATAACCGTCAGTTGTCATCCCGCTGAGCCTGCCCTGAATACATTAACTTCGTCATCCCGTGATGTATTTGCACGGGATCTCGAATTTTAGATCCGCTGTTCGCTGAAAAGCAAAGAACCGTTGATCGCTGGAAAGAGCCGTTACTAGCCTGTGTGGGGCCTCTAATTACGGTCATCCCGAACTTGTTTCGGGACCTGCACTTTTGAAGCGTGGTTCGGGGTCGGAGGTCGGGGGTTCGTAAGAGCAAGAGAAACTGGTTGACCGAGTTTAGTGGTTCTCCGAAGAAAAGACCTGTTTTTCGTTCCAGAGCGAGGATCTGTTATTCGTTCTACGGATTCACTAAGCGTTAAAGAGCAGCGCTAAACGTCTCTCAGAACCGGGATGCTGAAACAAGTTCAGCATGACGAATTATTTCGTCTTTGGAATCAGCAAACGCTGTCATACCCATCTCGCATTCTCGCAATAACCGTCAGTTGTCATCCCGCTGAGCCTGCCCTGAATACATTAACTTCGTCATCCCGTGATGTATTTGCACGGGATCTCGAATTTTAGATCCGCTGTTCGCTGAAAAGCAAAGAACCGTTGATCGCTGGAAAGAGCCGTTACTAGCCTGTGTGGGGCCTCTAATTACGGTCATCCCGAACTTGTTTCGGGACCTGCACTTTTGAAGCGTGGTTCGGGGTGGGAGGTTGGGGTTCGTAAGAGCAAGAGAAACTGGTTGACCGTTGAGCGGTTCTCCCTTCTCCGAAGAAAAAACCCGTGCTTCGTTCCGACGCTCCGCGTCCAGGTTCTTCGTTCTTGGTTGAAGTAATGAAGCAAGAGCATCAAGATTCCGACCAGGAGCTTTGTCGGAATGACGGCATTTGACGTTTCTTTACTTTAGGGTTCGCAACTTGGAACAGACAACTTGCGACTGCTATTCATTAAGGACCAAGGACGGTGGGACCGCTTACGAACAACGACTTTCAATTCTACTTTCTCAAACCGGAACTTCTCTCCAGGAGGCAAACGACAGCATTTGATATTGCTTCGGACTATAATAGTTGAATATGCGACCATCCGAGAGGTGAGCTATGGCAAAAGATATACATAAAATGCTTGGCGAGGAGAGAATTGGAAGGCTTCTTCTCAGTCTTTCTTTGCCTGCTACTATCGGCATGCTTGTCCAGGCTATGTACAACTTCGTTGACACAATCTTTGTTGGAAGAGGTGTCGGATCGATGGGAATCGCAGGCATCTCGATCTCCTTGCCTGTTCAAATATTCGTTATGGCATTCGCTCAAATGTTCGGAATCGGTGGCGCTTCCGTGATATCGAGGTCGCTGGGTGAAAGGGACCACAAAAAGGCGAGACGAGCCGCCGGAAACGTAATGGTTTTCTCGGTCGCCTTCGGATTGGTAATGACTCTCCTAGGACAGTTCTTTTTAGATCAACTGCTTATAATGCTCGGTGCTAGTGAAGCCATCATTCCGTATGCAAGAGAATACCTGGGTATAATTCTTCTTGGAAGCGCTTTCTTTTCTTTCGGTATGGCCATGAATCATGTGGTGAGGGCTGAAGGAAAACCGAAAATAGCGATGGCCGCAATGTTGATCTCTGCCGTTCTCAATATTATACTTGACCCCATTTTTATTTTCTCTCTAAATTTGGGGATTTGGGGCGCGGCTTTGGCGACCGTTCTGTCTCAAGCTGCCACTTCAATCTATGTTCTCTTCTACTTCTTAAGTGGGAAAAGCTTGCTGAGAGTCTCTTTAAGATCGCTGATCCCCGAATGGAGAATCATGAGGGAGACTGTCTCGGTAGGACTCTCCGCCTTTTCAAGACAGGTAGCCGGCAGCCTTCTGGCCGTGGTTCTCAACAATTCGCTGGTTTTCTACGGAGGAGATATTGCCGTTGCAGTTTATGGAGTGATCAACCGACTTCTGATGGTTTTTATCATGCCCATGTTCGGCGTAAACCAGGGATTTCTTCCAATTGTCGGATACAACTATGGCGCCAGAAAAATGAGACGGGCGAGAGAGTCTGTCAAACTTGCATCTGCAGTTACTACAGTGATTGCTCTTTTCTCGTCAATAGTCATGTTTCTGTTCGCGAGACAACTCATATCAATTTTCACCGATGAAACAGAGCTTATTGAGTCCACCATTTATGCACTCAGAATAGTTATCCTTGCCACCCCCACGATAGGAGTTCAGGTTATTGCATCTGGAATGTTCCAGGCTCTCGGAAAGGCTTTACCAGCACTTTTCTTATCCCTCCTCAGGCAGATAATCATACTTATCCCTCTGATTTTAGTTATCCCGCGCTTCCTTGGGATTAACGGCATCTGGATATCCTTCCCTCTTGCCGATTTGATTGCTTTCGCAATCTCGCTGGTTTTCTACCTTAGAGAGTTGAAAATATTCCGTTCAGGCGAGCTCAATGTTGAGGAGGAATAACGGATGTCTCATGATCTATCTTTCAGTGGGGAAGGGTACATAAGTCGCTGGATATACTGCATTTCACGCAGTGCAAACGTCTACTTCAGCAGGGAAATGCAGAAATATGGATTGGGAAGCGGGCACTTCTTCTTTTTGAGAGTTCTTATGTCAAAAGAAGGAATCAGCCAGAACGAACTTAGCGATATTCTTGGCGTTGACAAGGCCACGACCGCAAAGGCTATGAGCAAACTAACTGAAGCGGGTTACGTTAAGAGAGAAATCGATTCTTTGGACACCCGGGTTTACAAGCTTTTTCTTACCGATAACGGGAAGAAGATCGGACAGAAACTCCGAAAACTTGGCTCGGAGCTTGAAGAGATACTAACGGAAGGCTTTTCAGGCGACGAAAAGCAGCAACTGCTATCCCTTCTTGAGAGAGCAGCCACTAATGCGAAAAAGGCAAAGTAAGTTCATAACTATCTCCGGGTCCCTTCTCAGGCAATCAAAAAACACGGTCTCCGCAAACGCAGAGGCCATGTTTGTGGGACATTGCGAAAAGCTTATCTGAATCTTCAGTAAAGAGTCTTCAAGAACTCTTTTATTTCTTCGGAAGCCGCGTAATCCTCTGGGGTCTTATCGGAGTTGTCCTTGACATTTGCTAGAAGGCCGAAACTGTTTAGAATTGTCAACATTTCAATTCCGTCCCATTCGTCCTGAACCGCATAATGAGCGGGTGTCATACCGGCATGGTCCCTATGATTTACGTTGGCCCCCTTCTCTCCGAGATGGGAGATCGCCTCCATGTTATAGTCTACTACAGCATAGAAAATTGGGGTTCTGCCTTCGTCATCTTCGGCGTCGATATTTGCCCCACTTTCCAGCAAGTAATCAACCATCTCCAGACTCCCATAACTACCCACCGCTGCATGGATTGGCTGAAGACCTCCCTGTGCTTTTATCGAGACGTCTGCTCCTTTCTGGATCAAAAGCTTTGCAATGTCAGTTTTTCCATATGCCGCAGCGATATGAAGCGGAGAGATCCCGGTCTCGACTTCGTTGTTGTCTACGCTGATTCCTGCCGAAAGCAACTGCTCGATAACTTCTACATCTTCTTCATACACGGCTAGATGCAGATGGAACGGTAAATAGTTGTTGTTGTCCCTTGCCAGGACGTCCGCTCCAAGAGAGATCAACAGCTTGACATTCTTGAGGTGATCATCTTCGGCAGCGATATGGAGAGGTGTCTTTCCCTCGTTGTTTCTAGCGTTTATATCGATCCCAAGCTTGACAAACATTTCTATGTTTTTTGTGGAACCTTTTCCGGCAGCACGATGGAGGAGAGTATTCCCATCCTCATCTACAGCCCAGTAGTCCGCTCCAAACTCAATCA
>Ga0209605_1000761_pt1 | contig 39124 bp, 21 predicted proteins | sample AD_UKC035_MetaG_FD_184408 | JGI IMG/M metagenome (GOLD analysis project Ga0209605, IMG submission 184408) | Active sludge microbial communities of municipal wastewater-treating anaerobic digesters from USA - AD_UKC035_MetaG (SPAdes) (version 2) | ecosystem: Engineered > Bioreactor > Anaerobic >...
TGCCGGTCAGCGCGTACTCGCCGGCGCCGGCGCCGGTGAGGACCCGGTAGAGGAACTCGCCGGTCTCCGGGTTGAGGCAAAGCTGGGCGCGGCCGTAGTCGTCGTCGAACGTCAGCTCGAACGGCGGCTCCAGAGAGTACAGGTACAGCAGGCCGTTGATCAGAATTTGGCCGGCCCCTTGGAAGTTTGCGTATCCGAATTCCAACGTCTGGCCGGATGCCAGGACGATACCTGCTCCCAACCCGTACTCAACCAAAGTGGGATAACCGTGGTCCTGCCCGTGGCAGATGACGTGCACCCCGGCGGGCACGTTGGTGAAACAGTTGTGACTGGCCCAAGTCCCATAAATGGGGCTGGGCATCCCAGCCACGGCCGGGTGGGTGGGATCGTCGATGACGTTGTAATAGTCCCCTATGTAAAGGTTGTTGATGGCAGTTCCGGGAAGAAAGGGCGGCCAGACCATGCTCGACTGGGTGCAGCCGGCATAGAAGAGGAAGCCGCCGCTGGTCACGTAGTTGACGAACTTCGCCGCGTTGGCCATGTAGTTCGCGTAATATGCGTCACCCTGCACGCTGCAGACGACGATCACCTGGAACTGGCTGAAGTCCAGCGTCGCGAACTCGGATGAAGTGTGGATCTCATACGGGATGCCGTTGGCCAGGCAGACCTGCTCCCAGGCGGTGATGCCCCACGGGTCGCTGTCCTTGAAGATCCCCACGACGCCGCCGGCCAGGGTGGTGCCGGACGACTTGGAGCGCGTCAGCACAGGCCGCCGCTCAGGCGGGTTGTAGGTGCTGTCGTAGAGAAAATTGTGGTCGGTCAGCCCGCCCACGATCTGGAGCCCCGTCCCCGAGCCGCCGCGGGCCGAGTCGCCCGCCAGCACCGGCGCCAGGCCGGCCAGGAGCAGGAGCGCCCCGAACACCGCCAACAGACGTGCCGCGTGTTTCATATTGCCTCCGAAAATATTGGGATGAAATTGTTTGAAATCAAAGCTTTAATCGAACGTCGTGAGTGGTGACCATTCGGTCATGTTAGTGACACTATTAACGCCGGACATCGACACTGTCAATGGAAAAGTATCGGTTGGGTGCCGTGAGCCCAATCGAGCGCGTGCTCGTGATCGTGCTCGTAATCGTGCTCGAAATTCGTAATCGTGCGCGATATTCGTGATCGGACTCCCGACCCGGCGGAGCCGGAATCACCCTGCACTTTCCCGATCACACCGCCTGGGGGCAAGAGCCCGGCCCGGAGGGACGGCGGGGAATAACCAGGGGCGGCGCCCCTGGTCCGGCGGTGATGCGCCCGTCGAATGATCGAATCACCCGGAGCCCCACCGGGGCGACATCGGGCATCCCGGAAACCGACCGGGCGGGCTCATGAGGGCGCGTTGCCGCCGCCATTATGCATGGTTCATGTGCCGCCCCGGTGGGGCTCAAGGCGGAGAAAAGGCCGATTTATCTGGGTTTCCGGCTTACCAGGGGCTGCGCCCCTGGCTAATGAATTCCGGCCCTGGCGGGCCGGGATCGTGCCCGGACGCCGCCGCCTGCCGGCCATTAGCGCGTGCTCGTCATCGAGGCTCGAGACTCGAGGCTCGTTCCCAACGATCAACCATCAACCATAAACCATCAACGGTTCCGGACATCGCACATCGGATTTCGTGCTCGTAATCGTGATCGTGCTCGTGAGCGTCCTCGCTTGATCGGTTTTCGCCATCCCCCGGGCTTGGCAATCCGGATGGGCTGGCTTATGATGGGGAGGATGTCAACCGATACATGAACCTGACGCGGAGGGTGCGATCGTGGGCGGACGGTCAATCGTGCGGTGGACGGCGGCGGCCGTCATCCTGCTCCACGCCGCCGCCGGTGCGGCGGTGGCGCAACTCCAGCCCGTCCGCGTGGGCTTCCTGGGCGCGGAGAGCGCCGAGACGCTGGACGCGGAGGGCGCGGCGGCGTTGCGCGCCGTAAACGCCCGGCCCGGCGTGGAGGCCCGCTTCATCCCGCTGGCGGGGCTTGCGCCCGGCAGCGCCGCGCTGGCCGAGTGCGACGTGCTCTGGTACCATCGCGGCGCGACCGGAGAGCTGGCCGCGGCGGAGCGGGCGCCGGAGTTTCTAGCCGCCCTGCGCCAGCGGATCGAGGCGGGCGCCGGACTGCTGCTGACGCTGGACGCGCTGCGGCTGCTGCCGGAGCTGGGGCTGGAGGACGCGCCGCCCGACTTCCGCGACGTGGCGGTGAACGAAGAGGGCTACGGCCGCCGGCGCGGCCTGCACGCCTTCCGCGCCCACCCGATCTTCGCCGGGCTCCACGGCGGCGCCATGCTTTGGGACGCCGACGCCGACCACGCCTGCCGCCAGGTGGGCTGGTTCGGCGACCGCGTCCCCCGCGGCCGGGTGGCGGCGGTGGACTGGGGCTATGTCCGCCTGTACGAGGACGCCAAACTGACCGTCGAATACGAGACGGGCGCCGGGCGCGTGCTGGCGGTGGGCGCCTACGCCTGGTTCGCGCCGCCCAACCGCGAGCGCCGGAACCTGGAGCTCTTGCTGGACAACTGCCTGGGCTACCTCGCCGGGCGGATGACGACGGCGGCCCGCGACCACTGGACCTACGGCGTGCCGCAGGTCGAGGCGCGCGGCCGGGCCTCCGGCCGGCTGCGGCCGCCGCCGCCGCGGCCGTGGCGGCGGCCCGACGACGCCATGGTGCTGCGGAGCCCGTTCGCCGCCGACGCGCCGTGGGATCTGGCCGGGCGGCGGATCCTGGTGATGGGCCGCGAGCCGGGCGGCATCGAGGAGATCTGGACCCATCCGCTAATGGCCTTCCGCGACATCGAGGCGGCGCTCCGGATCGGCGGGGACGCCGCGCCGCTGGTGCCGCTCGGCGGGGAGCGCCCCGAGATCGAGATCCGTCCCGAGTCGGTCACCCGCATCTACCGCTTCCGGCGGGCATTCCTGAAGGAGGTGATCACGGCCGACCCGGCGGCGCCGGTGGCGGTGGTCCACTACGAGTACCGGGGCCTCCACCCGGCGGAGCTGGTGGTGAGCGCCACGAGCAACCTGCGCCTCATGTGGCCGTACTCGGAGCGGGTCTGGGGCACTCTCACCCACGCGTGGGACGACGGACTCGGCGCCCTGCTGGTGCAGGACGGCGGCGAGCGCGCCGCGGCGGTGATCGGCGCCAACCGCCGCCCCATCCAGGCGCTGGCCGGCCGCTACGACGGCTTCGGCGGCGGCGGGGCCGACTGGCGCGGCACGCCCACCGAGCGGCTGCAGGTGGGCGCGCTGTTCCGGTTCCGCCTGGCGCCCAACGACAACATGGACCTGGTCATGGCCGCCTCCGGGGAGGGGCTCGCCGACGCCGAGGCCGCCTACCGGGCGGCGGTGGCCGATCCCGAGACGGTGCACGCGGCGGCGGCGCGGCATGCCCGCGACCTGCTGGCCCGGTCCGTCGCGGTCACCACGCCGGACCCGGTGTTCAACGAGGGCTACCGCTGGGCGCTGGTGGGCGCCGACCGGTTTCTCGCCGACACGCCGCGGCTGGGGCTGTCGCTGCTGGCCGGCTTCGCCACCACCGCCGGCGGCTGGGACGGCGGCCACGCCGTGAACGGCCGGCCCGGCTACGCCTGGTACTTCGGTCGCGACGGCCAGTGGAGCGCCATGGCGCTGGCCGGCTACGGCGATTTCGCGGCGGTCCGGGCGCTGCTGGAGTTCTACGGGCGCTTCCAGGCCGCGGACGGCAAGATCCTCCACGAGGCCACCACCAGCGGGGTCGTCCACTACGACGCCGCCGACGCCACGCCGCTGTACGTGGTGCTGGCCGGCCGCTACCTGCGCGCTTCGGGCGACCTGGCGTTTGTCCGTGCCGCCTGGCCGAGCATCACGCGCGCGCTCGACTTCTGCGCCGCCACCGACACCGACGGCGACGGGCTCATCGAGAACACCCGGGTGGGCCACGGCTGGGTGGAGGGGGGCGCCCTGTACGGTGCCCACACCACGCTGTACCTGGCCGCCTGCTGGGGCGCGGCGCTGGAGGCCGCCGCCGAGATGGCCGCGGCGCAGGGGCTGGCCGACGAGGCGGAGCGCTACGGCGCGGCCGCGCTGGCGGTGCGCCGGCGCATCAACACCGACTTCTGGAACGGCGCGCTCCGCTCGCTGTACTACGGCAAGCTCCGCGACGGGCGCTACAACACCGAGCCGACGGTGCTGCCGGCGGTGGCGCTGCTCTTCGGCCTGGTGGACGCCGAGAAGGCGCCGCCCATGCTGGACCGGTGGGCGGGGAACGAGTTCTCCGCCGACTGGGGCGTGCGCATCGTGGGGACGCGCAGCGCGCTGTTCAACCCGCGCGGCTACCACACCGGGAGCGTCTGGCCGCTCTTCACCGGCTGGACCGCGCTGGCCGAGTATCGCCACGGCCGTCCGCTGGCCGGGTTCAGCCACCTTATGGCGACGCTGGGGATCTACCGGCACTGGGCCCGCGGCTTCGTCGAGGAGGTGCTGGACGGCGAGGTCTACCGGCCGTCGGGTGTCTGTCCGCACCAGTGCTGGTCCGAGACCATGGTGCTGCAGCCGGTCTTCGAGGGGATGCTGGGCCTTCGCCCCGCCGCGCTGGCCCACCGGGTGGAGCTGGCGCCGGCGTTCCCGGCCCATTGGGACCGCGTGAGCGTGGAGCGGCTCCGCGTGGGCGGGCACGTGCTGCATCTGGACCTGGAGCGCGGGGCGGACGCCAGCGTCTACACCTTCACCCACACGGGCGAAGGGCCGCTGGAGATCCGCTTCCGGCCGCTGCTCCCCGCCGGCACGCGAGTGGGCCGGGTGCGCCTCGACGGCGCCCTCGCCGACGCCGGCGCAACCGACGGCCCCGACGGCGTCCGGCTGGACATCACCGTCCGCGTCTATCGCCGGACGACGCTGGAGATCCGCCACGCCCTGGGGCCGGAGCTGGTGCCGCCGGTGCCCCGGCCGGTGCCGGGCGACGTCTCGGGCGCCTTCCGCGTGGTGGATGCCGCCTTCGCCGGCGGCGCGCTCACCGTGCGCCTGCAGGGGCGTCCCGGCAGCCGGGAGACCCTGGAGCTGGCGCCGGGCGCGTGGACCGTCGCGGCGGTGGAGGGGGCGGCGCGGGCGCCGGACGCCGGCGGGTCGGTCCGGCTGTGGGTGGATTTCCCGGCCGGCGACGCCCCGTGGCTGGACCACACGGTGACCGTGCGCCTGACGGCGCCGCCGCCCGAACCGGAGCCCGGGGGACGGAGAGGAGGCCGGCGATGAGACGCGTGCTGATTCTCGCGGGACTGTTCGCCGCGCTGGCTGCCCCGGCGGCGGCCGCCGACTGGCACGGTGCGCTGTCGGCGAATCGCGACGCGCCGCTGTACACCACGTACGCCGCGGCGCCGGCGCGCTCGGAGTACCGGTTGGACCACGCCTACCAGTTCATGTGGTTCGACGACGGGCGGGGCCTCGAGTTTTTCAGCGAGGCGGGCGGCAGCCTCGGCATCGCCTTCCGCTGCCGCGGCCGGCTGGTCCACCGGCTCGATGAGTATTGGGAGCAGCCGGTGATCACCGCCTCGTACAGCGACCGGGTGCGCGCCACGGCCCGCCCCTTCCGGGATATCCGGCTGAACCTCGTGTTCGTGGTGCACAGCTCCCGCGCCGCGCTGCTCGAGGTGACGCTCACCAACGACGGCGGACAGCCCGCCGCCGTAACCGTCTATCCCCTCTTCCACCGCCTGGCGGACGGCCTGGAGGCGCCGGCGCTGCTGCCGGGCTGGGACGGTCTGGCCTTCCGCCACCGGGAACCCCGCGACGCGTGGATGATCGAGCACGAGATCCCCGTCGTGGAAGACCAGCAGGACATGCTGCTACTGGACGCCATGGCCGACGGCTGGGGCGGCTACGACGCGCTGGAGGCGCCGCCGGCGGGCGCGGCCGCCTGGCGCGCCGACGCCGCCCAGCCGGAGCTCGGCCGGCGACTGCCGGAGGCGGGCGCGCCCGTGCTGGCGCTGCAGAAGAACCTGGCGATCGCGCCGGGCCAGGCGGCGCGGCTGCGGGTGGTCCGCGCGGCGGGGCCGGCGGGCGATCCGCCGGCGGAGACCGAGGCGGCGGCCCGGGCGGCGCTGGGGCTGGACCTGGCCGCGGCGGAGGCCGAATCGGCCGCCGCCTACGCGCGGATTCCGGAGCCGCAGGGCCTGTCGGCGGACGAGGCGGCCGTGTACTGGCAGGCGTTCAGCCTGTTCCGCCAGTGCCTGATGCCCCCCGAAGGTAAGTGCCGCACGAACTACTACGTCTTCTCCCGCGAGCCGCGGTGGGGTTGGGGCTACGGCGGGCAGGTCTTTCACGAGAGCCTGGTCATGCTCGCCGGCGCGCTCATGGACCCGGCCGCCGCGCTGGACTCGCAGCGCGTCTTCATGGATCGGCAGGGGCCCGACGGCTACATCAACTACCGCTCCGGCCCGTACCTGGACGAGACCATCCCCACCGATGGACGCCCCACCTCGGCGGCGCCCTGGTTCAACTGGATCAACCGGGAACTGTACCGGCAGACCGGCGACCGGCAGTTTCTGGCGGAGGCGTACGCCGCCGGCGTCAAATTTTACCGGTTCTGGCCGGCGCAGCGCGACACCGACGGCGACGGCCTCTGCGAGTGGGGCGGTCACGGCGAGCTGGAGTCGGTGCGCGACGCGCGTGTGGCGGTGTGGGACCGGGTGGGCAAACCCGACCGATTGGAGGCCGCCGACCTGAACATCCTGCTGGTGGCCGAGGCGGACGCCTTGGCCGACATGGCAGCGGAGCTGGGCCTGGCCGGCGAAGCCGAGAGCTGGCGGGCCGAGGCGAAGGCGCGGACCGAGCGGATCAACCAGACCTTCTGGGATGCGGCGACTGGCTTCTACTACCACGTGGACAAGGCCGACCACGACTTCACTCTGAACGCGCCCGACGACCTGAAGGTGAAGGAGATCATCGGCTTCCTGGCGCTCTGGGCCGGCGTGGCCACGCCCGAACAGGCGGCGCGGCTGCGGGAACACGTGAACAACCCGGCGACGTTCCGGCGGGAGTTCGGCGTGCCCAGCCTCGCCGCCGACGATCCCGACTACAACCCCATGGGCTACTGGAACGGCCCCGTCTGGGTGCCGTGGCAGTACCTGGTGTTCCGCGGCCTGGTGCGCTACCACTTCCATCGTGAGGCGAGGGAGCTGGCCGACCGGGTCGCGGCCGCCGTGGCGTGGCAGCTCAAGGCGAACCACAGCTTCTGGGAGTTCTACTCCGCCGACGACCGCCAGGCCGGCTGGAACCGGCAGTACATCTGGACGGCCCTGGCCGCCCGGCTGCTCCTCGAGCGGCAGGAACTACGATGAATCGGTGAATCGGTGAATGGGTGAATCGGTGAATGGGTATCCGTGCTCGTAATCGTCATCGTGATCCCAACCCGGCGGAGCCGGAACCAAAGGGGCATGATGGTGAACTTCAGCTCCGTGCCGCGATCCTGGATCTTCGGCAAGCCCGTCCAGTTTCAAAGACAATAGCCAGGCGCAGCCCGGCGCAGCCGGGCAGCGCCTGGACAGCCGAGTATTTTTACCCGACGCGCCCCTGAACAGGGGCGCGGGGAAGCGTGGAGTCCGCCGACACTCTTTCTTCGCGCCCCGTACCCGGGGCGCGGCGCGTCAACTATTTGGCCTTCCAGGCGCTGCCCCGCGTTCGCGGGGCTGCGCCTGGCTATTTTCGTCGTGAATGCGTAGACGGTGCCGGTCGATGTTGGGATGGGCGATCAGGGGGGGAAGAAACCGGTGAATAATTTTGCCAGATTTTGGCAGAATTTCGGAAGTAACTGAGTAATCGTGATCGTGATCGTAATCGTGCCTCGACTCGGGTTGCCCACCACAAAGTCACAAAGGACACGAAGAAGTCATTTTTCATTGATCCACAATTAACCATCAACTATCAACTGATTCTGAATCTGGAACCTTCGAACTTGTGAACTTGCGAACCTTCAAACAGTTCGATTACGATGACGATTACGAATTACGATTACGAGCACGATATCCGATGTCCGACGTCCGCGGGTTGGGAACGAGGCTCGAGATACGGGCCTCGTTCCCATCCTGACGGTTTCGCGCCCGTATCGGTCCCCCGCGACGATTTCCTCGTGCCCTTCCAATGCTCGGATCCGAGAGACATCATCGGCCTCTCTTGTAATTTGTCGGCTCGCGTGTTTGATGCTATATTGTCACTCACGTAATTCCCCACCCCGGACGCTTTCCTCCACGACATCACCACGACCGGGTCGGACGTCGGGAGGGTGTTCCGGTTTGATGCCGCCCCGGCTTTCCGTGCGAGCGGCCTGTTAATTCACGACGACAAAATGAATTTAGAAGGAAGGCAGAATATGAGAACAACACGCTCCCAGACGTTCCTCACCGCCGCGCTGGCCGCCGTGCTGGCGTTCACCACGATCGCCATCCAGGCGCAGACCCCGCCGAAGATGAAGATGACGACGGACATTCCGCCGCAGATCACCACGCCGGATTCCGTCGAGACCCGCTTGGGCACGCTCAGGTTCTTCGACGGCTTCCCGGACGACGCCACCGTCGAGAAGGTTTACGACAACCTCGATTTCTCGCGCGGCGTGCAGGCGTTCCTCAACGCCATGCCCGGCGCGTCGGTCTATGCGTTTCGCGAGGGCGTACGCAGCCTGGGCGCCGACAATAGGACCGTCTTCATCATGGAGACGCTGATGGATTCGAAGTCGCTGTTCCTGACGCCGAACTCCGAGACCGTCTATAGCATGATGTGGCTGGACTTGAAGGACGGCCCGCTGGTCATCGAGACGCCGCCGAACATCCTCGGCATCATTGACGACCATTGGTTCAATTACGTCGGCGACGTGGGCAACGCCGGCCCGGACCGGGGCAAGGGCGGGAAATTCCTGCTGCTGCCGCCCGGCTACCAGGGCGACGTGCCCGAGGGTTACTTCGTCTTCCGCTCCGCCACGTTCGGCAATGTCTTTTTCTGGCGCGGCTTTCTGGTGAACGGCGACCCTCGGCCGGCCGTCGAGAGCACCAGGAAATTCGCCAAGGTCTATCCGCTGGCGAAGGCGGACGATCCGCCGCCGATGAAATTCATCAACGTCTCCGGGAAGGCGTTCAACACGATCCATGCCAACGACTTCTCGTTCTTCGAAGAGGTCAACCACATCGTGCAGGAAGAACCCAGCGAGGCGCTGAACCCGGAAACGCTCGGGCTGTTGGCCGCCATCGGCATCGAGAAGGGCAAGCCCTTCGCGCCTGACGCCCGGATGAAAAAGATCCTCACCGAGGCCGCGGCCGTGGGCAACGCCACCGCGCGGGCCATCGTCTTCAGAAGCCGCCTCAAGGATGCGTACCTCTATCCGAACAGCGCGTGGAGCACGCCGTTCATCGGCGGCAGCCACGAATTTCTCTCGCAGCCGGGCGTGCGCAACCTCGATGCGCGCACCCTTTTCTTTTACTACGCGACCGGCATCACCCCGGCGATGGCCGCGAAGATGGTGGGCGTCGGTTCGCAATATGCCATCGCCTTCGTGGATTCCGAAGGCGAGGGGCTCGACGGCAGCAAGACCTACAAGGTGCATCTGCCGCCCAACATCCCGGCGAATAACTTCTGGTCGTTCGTCATCTACGACAACCAGACGCGCTCCATGCTGCAAACCGACGCGCAGTTCCCCAGCATCGGCAGCCAGTCCAAGGGCATCGTCATCAACCCCGACACGTCGGTGGACGTTTACTTCGGCCCGGCCGCGCCGGCGGGACACGAGGCGAATTGGGTGCAGACCGTTCCCGGCAAGGGTTGGAACGTCATCCTGCGTCTCTACGGTCCGCTCCAGCCGTGGTTCGACAAGACCTGGAAGCCCGGCGAGATCGAACGGGTGAAATGAACCCGCCATTCAATCAACGAAAGGACAAAGATATGAAAACAAAGCGCACCCAGACGTTCCTCGCCGCCGCCCTCGTCGGCGCGCTGGCATTCACGTCCGTCGGCGCGGCGGACCTCACGCCCGCGGAAGCCCGGGCCATCGCCAAGGAAGCCTACATCTACGGCTTCCCGCTGGTGGACAACTATCGCATCCAGCACGCCTACTTCGTGGACCCGCAAAATCCGGAATACAAGGCGCCCGGGAACCAGATCCGCAACACTCCTCGCGTCTTCACGCCCGAAGACAAAGCGATCCAGACGCCGAATTCCGACACGCCCTATTCCTTCGCGGGTCTGGACCTGCGCGCCGAGCCCATGGTGCTGACCATCCCTCCGATTGAAAAAGACCGGTATTTCTCGGTGCAGTTGATTGACCTCTACACGCACAACTTTGCCTATCTCGGCAGCCGCACCACCGGCAACGGCGGCGGCAACTTCCTGCTCGCCGGTCCGGGCTGGAAAGGCTCCACGCCCGAGGGCATCGAGCAGGTGATCCGTTCGGAGACCGAAATGGTCTTCGCCGCCTATCGCACGCAGCTTTTCAACGCGGGCGACCTCGACAACGTGAAAAAGGTCCAGGCCGGTTACAAAGTGCAGCCGCTCTCCGCCTTTCTCGGGGAAGCCGCGCCCCCGGCCGCACCGAAAATCGATTGCCTGACTCCGCTCACCCCCGACCAGCAGAAGAGCTCCCTGGAATTCTTCAACATCCTCAACTTCGTGCTGCAGTTCTGTCCGCCAAATCCGTCTGAAGAGGAGTTGCTGGCGCGGTTTGCCAAAATCGGTGTGGGCGCCGGGAAGAAATTCGACTTCGCCAGCCTGACGCCCGAAATGAGAGAGGCCATCGCCGGCGGCGTGGCGGACGCGTGGACGGAATTTGAGGCCTTCATGAAAAACGAGGTGAACACCGGCAAGGTGACCAGTGGCGACGTGTTCGGCACCCGGGAATACTTGAAGAACAACTACCTGTACCGCATGACCGGTGCGGTGCTGGGCATCTACGGCAACTCGAAGGAGGAGGCCATGTACCCCATGTATCGGATTGACGCGACGGGGAAACCCCTGGACGCGGCGCAGAACCGATACACCCTGCACTTCCCGCCGGGCGGGCTACCCCCCGTCAACGCGTTCTGGTCGCTGACGATGTATGAACTGCCGTCGAGCCTGCTGGTGGCCAACCCGCTCAACCGCTACCTGATCAACTCACCCATGCTTCCCAACCTCAAGCAGGACGCGGACGGCGGCCTGACGCTCTATATCCAGGGTGAATCGCCGGGGCCGGACAAGGAAAGCAACTGGCTCCCCGCGCCGAAAGGGCCGTTCTGGTGCGCCCTGCGCCTCTACTGGCCCAAAGCCGAAGCACTGGACGGCAAGTGGACCGCACCACCGGTCGAAAAGGCGGAGTAGCCTATCAGTCGGAGATAGGACAATAACAGAAGTGAGGATCAAGGAGGATCCGCCGGCACGAGCGCAGCCTGAGGCCGCGTCCGCCGGACGCGGCCCGCTCCCTCGGCACGATGACGCAAATTTCCTAAGGCTTCGCGTCGAGGCAAGGACATATCGAAATCCCACCGATTCCTGCCAAGTTTCACGGCGCCCGTCCGGCGGACGGGCGCTACTTCGCGGCGTGCAGTAGGCCGCGTCCGCCGGACGCGGCCCGCTGAATCGCCACATCTTCCGGCTCGCAAGTACCTCGCGCACGCCGATCGCGAAATCCAATCGTCCGATGTCCGAAGTCTGAAGTCCGATGTCCGCATGGCGGGAACGAGCCTCTAGCCCCGAGCCCCGAGCCTCGAGCCCCGAGCCTCGATGAATTGACTGATTCAGCTGCGTGATGTAAGGTAGAACCAACGCTTCCAAGGAGCCCGTCATGACCGAACCGACCCGACTCCTGGCCGTGGACTGCGGCAACACCCAGATCAAGTTCGGCGTGTTCCGCGGCGACGCGCTGGCCGTCAACTTCCGCATCGCCACCGACGCCCACAAGACCTCGGACGAGTACGCCGTGCTCATCCGGGCGCTGCTGGCCGGCGAGGGGATCGACAGCCGGTCGTTCGACGGCGCGGCCCTGTCGTCGGTGGTCCCACCGGTGCTGCCGCTCCTGGAGCGGGCGGTGGCGAAGGTCACCGGCCGGCCGTGCCTGGTGATCCGGCACGGGCTGGACGCCGGCGTCGCGGTGCGGACGGCCCACCCGGCGGAGCTCGGCTCCGACCTGCTCTGCCTGGCGGCGGGCGCCGCCGTCCGCTACCCGCTGCCGGCGGTCATCGTGTCGTTCGGCACGGCCACGGCGTTCGTGGCCGTGTCGGCGGCGCGCGAGATCGTGGGCGTGGCCATCGCGCCGGGGATCCTGTCGGCGGCGCAGTCGCTGTCAGCCAACGCGGCCAAGCTGCCTCAGATCGACCTGGCCCAGCCCGAGTCGGCGCTGGGCCGCGACACCATCGGCGCCATGCGCGCCGGCATGGTCTACGGCTTCGCCGGCCTGGTGGACCGCGTCTGCGGGGAGATGGGCCGCGCCATGGGCGCCGCTCCCGCCGTGGTCGCCACCGGCGGGCTGCTCAACATCATCGCCCAGGTGGCCACCACGGTCACCCGCTACGACGCCTTCCTGTCCCTGCACGGCCTGCGGGTCATCTGGGAGCGGAACCGGGGCGGCGTCGCGGCCTCCCCGACCTCGGCGGATCCGCCGCTGGAGTAGAGCCGCACCGTCACCGGCCGGCTGCGAGATCGTCGCCGATGAGCCGGGCGACCTTTTCGCCGGAGTGAAACATCCCCCCGAAGATGGGTCCCATCCGGAAGCCGCCCGAGGTGTTGTTGGCGGCCATCCCGGAGACATAGAGGCCGGGGTAGAGCCGCTTCGTCTGCTCCACGGTCATGCGCTCCCCCTGGTCCACCCAGGCAGGCTTCTCACCGACGATCCCGCCCGTCTCGGTCTCGAGGCGGATCCCCGCCTTGCGGGCCGCCATGGCCGCCACCTCGCTCGGGTGGCCGGTGCTGTCGAGCACCGCGCGGGCGGCCACCAGGAGCGGGTCCACGTGCAGGCCCAGCTTGCGGACCGGGGCGAAATTGATCACCAGGCCGGCGATGCGGTCCTCTTTGAACACCACGTCCTCGGCTTCGACGGCGTTGAAGATCTTCACCCCGGCTTTCGCGGCCCCGAAGATCAGGCCGCTGGCGACCTCCACCGCGTCGGCGGTGTGCAGGCCGTCGCCGGCCGGCTGGTGGCTGATGCCGAACCGGTCGAGGACGGCCAGGGCGTCCGACGGCACGACGATCTCGTTGAACAGCATGCCGCCGCCCCAGACGCCGCCGCCGGGCTTGAGGGTGCGTTCGAACATCGCCACCTTCCGCCCGGCTTCGGCCAGCAGCGCGGCGGCCACCAGGCCCGACGGGCCGGCGCCCACCACGGCCACGTCCACGACGAGGTGGTCGTCCAGCTTCTGGAAAAATCTCCGGACGATGGCGCGGGATACCTGTGTTTCCATGTCGATCCTCCTCAAAAAGCGTCGCGGCGCCCGTCCGGGCGCCGCGCAGGAGGAAGCCGCTATTTGCGGGTACGGTTTTCCTAGCGCCGGCATGACCCGGATCAGGTTCAGTGGGTGTGCTCTCAGCCCCGACCGCAGCCGGGGCACCCCAAACCGTGCCCCGCCATTGTGCCCCGTCGCCGCCATCCGTGTCAATCCCGCTCGTCTCTCGTGCTCGTAATCGTCATCGTAATCGAGGCTCGAGGCTCGAGACTCGAGACTCGTTCCCGATCATCGGATATCGGACCTGGGACCTGGGTTCTGGGTCCTGGTTCTCAAACCCCAGAGCTCTCCACGTCAATCCCGCTCGTTTCTCGTGCTCGTAATCGTCATCGTAATCGAGACTCGAGACTCGTTCCCGATCATCGGATATCGGACCTGGGACCTGGGTTCTGGGTCCTGGTTCTCAAACCCCAGAGCTCTCCACGTCAATCCCGCTCATATCTCGTGCTCGCAATCGTCATCGTAATCGAGGCTCGAGACTCGTTCCCGATCATCGGATATCGGACCTGGGACCTGGGTTCTGGGTCCTGGTTCTCAAACCCCAGAGCTCTCCACGTCAATCCCGCTCATATCTCGTGCTCGTAATCGTCATCGTGCTCGTAATCGTGATCGGACTGTTCGAAGGTTCGCGAAGGTTCGAAGGTTCGCAGGTTCGAAGGTTCCAGGTCCAGAATCCGTTGATAGTTGATGGTTAATTGTGGATCAATGAAAAGTAGATCCTTCGTGACCTTCGTGACTCTGTGGTGAGTATTGCGAGCCGAGCCCCGATTACGATGACGATTACGAGTTACGAGCACGATATGTAAAGTCCGAGGTCCGCGTTACGGGAACGAGCCTCCAGCCTCGAGTCTCGAACCTCGATCACGAGCACGAAATCCGAAGTCCAGAATCCTGTTGCCTTCGCCCGCCGGATGCGTTGAAATATCTCAGACTGTCCACAGCCCGAACGACAACCCGGCAGGGGGCGCCATGATGCCTCGAGGGATCCGGATCCTGGCGGTGCTGGCCGCGCTGGCCGCGTCAGCCGGCGGCGCGGTGCACCCCGCCGCCGATTCCGTCGCCGCACCGCCCGCAACCATCGCCGCCTTCGCCCTGGACGGCGGAGCACCCCGGCTGAGTCGCCTGGCGCAACCCCACCAGTATTTCGACCGGATCGGCCGCCGGGCGGCACTCATGGGCTTCGAGGACGGCACCTTCGAAGCGTGGGTCTGGCCGTGGAAGGTGCTGCGCCAGTTCCAGCTCCAGTTTCTGCTCGGCTCCTCCACCCAGCCCATCGCCGCCCGCGATATCGTGCGCAGGATCACCGTCACCCCCGCCGCCACTGAGATCACCTACGCCTACGAGTCGTTCACCGTGCGGGCGGTGTACCTGGTGCCCGAGAACGAACCCGGGGCGCTGGTGCTCCTGGAGGCGCGGACCACCGCGCCGCTCACGATCATCGCCGGCTTCCTGCCGGTGCTCCAGCCCATGTGGCCTGCCGGCATCGGCGGCCAGTACAGCCATTGGGACGAGGACGCCAGGGCATTTGTCATCTCCGAGGGACAGCGCCGCGTGCGGTTCCTGTGCGGCTCGCCGGCGGCCGGCGAGATGTCGGCCCCGCCGGCACACATGTTCGCCGACAGCCCGCTCCAGTTTCGCCTCGACGTCCGCCCCGGCGACCCGCCCGGCCGGTTCATCCCCATCGCCATCGCCGGCGGCGACGGGCTGAAGCCTGAAGAAGCGCTCGCCCTCTACCGGCGCCTCGCCGCGGACGCGCCGCGGCTGCACGCGGACAACGTGGCGGCGGCGCGGCGGCTGATGGACCAAACGATCGCCGTGGAGACGCCCGATCCGCAGCTCAACGCGGCGATGGACTGGGGCCGGGTGGCCCTGCACAACCTCGTCGTGGACAACCCGGCGCTGGGTCGCGGACTGGTGGCGGGGTACGGGCTCTCGGGCGGCAGCGCCCGGCCCGGCTTCGCCTGGTTCTTCGGCGGCGACACCTGCATCAACGCCCTGGCGCTGGACAGCCTCGGCGATTTCGAGGCGGTTCGGGACGGCCTGCGCCTCCTCCAGCGCTGGCAGCGCGGCGTGGATCACCCCATCCGCCGACCATCGCCCGACGCGCCGCCCGCCGACGTGGGGAAGATCCCCCACGAGCTCACCCAGAGCGCCGGCCTGGTGGACTGGTGGCACGCCTACCGCTACGGCTACAACCATGCCGACAGCACGCCCTGGTACCTGGTGGCCGTGGGCGACTACCTGCGCGCCAGCGGGGACGCCGCGTTCGTGCGCGAGAGCTGGCCGTCGATCGCGGCCGCCTGGCGGTGGTGCCAGGGCCGCGACAGCGACGGCGACGGCCTCATGGACATCGCCGGCGCGGGTCTCGGCGCCCTCGAGTTCGGGCAGTACACGGGCATCTACACCGACTGCTACACCGCCGCGCTCTATCTTCAGGCGTCGCGCGCCATGGTCGGGCTGGCCGCCGCGGCCGGCGACGCGGCGGTGCGCGCCGAGGCCGATGCGGCGCTGGCCAGGGGGCAGGCGGCGCTGGAACAAAAATTCTGGCTGGAGGCGGAGGGAATCTACGCCTACGGCATCACCGCCGGCGGCGAGCAGGTCCGCGACCTCACCCCCTGGCCGGCGGCGGCGCTGGCGTTCGGGCTGGCCGAACCGGCGCGGTCGGCCCGCATGCTGCGGCGCCTCGGCGGCGCCGAGACGGCCACCGACTGGGGCTTCCGGACGCTGTCGGCACGCTCGCCGCTTTACCAGCCGCTGTCCTACAACTACGGGGCGGTGATGCCCTTCGTGTCGGTGCTCGTCAACACCGCCCAGTTCCGCCACGGCTTCGCCCTGCCGGGTTGGGCGGCCCTGCGCGGCGTGGCGGCCCACGCTTTCGACCACGGCCTCGGCGTGGCGCCCGAGGTGTTCTCCGGCGCCACGAACATGAAGGTGGGCGAGGCGTACCATAACCAGGGCTTCTCCACCACCGCGTACGTGGCGCCGCTCCTGCGCGGGCTGCTGGGCCTGGAGCCGGACGCGCCGGCGGGGCGCCTGACGTTCGCCCTGGCGCTCCCAGCCGGCTGGGACTTCGTGCGCGTGGACCGCGTGCCGCTCGCCGGGCGGCGGGTGAACTTGTCCCTGCGCCGGACCGCGGCGGGACTGGTGCTGGATGCGGATATGTCCGGCGGGGAACCGATGGAATTGGTTTTCCGCCCGCTCCTGCCGCCGGGCACGCGGGTGATGGGGCTCGCGGTGAACGGCGCCGGCGCGACTCCCGCCGTGGCCGTCACGCCGCGCGGCGTTGCCGCCGCCTGCACGGTGCGGCTGGCGGGCGAGGCGCGCGTGGAACTCGCCCTCGAGTGGCCGCCCGCCGTGTTCCTGTTGCCCGCCGAGTCGGCGGTGGGAGATCCCGACCGGGGCCCCCGCATCATCGACCAGGCCTGGACCGGCGCCGGCCTCCGACTGGAGCTGGAGGGGCAGCCCGGCCGCGCCTACGCCCTCGGCGTCACCCGGCCGGAGCGCGTCCGCGGCGTCGTCGGTGCCGAGCTGCGGGAGGGGCGTCTCCACTTCACCATCCCCGGCGCGCCGGATGAGACCTTCGTGCCCCACGTGATCACGTTCGCGGTCATCCCGCGGGAGGAAAAACCATGATCCGACGCAATCTCTGGACGGCGGTGCTCGCGCTGGCGGTCCTGGCCGCGGCCGCGCCGGCCGCCGAACCGCCGCTCGCCGTCTGGCGGGGCACCCAGCCGCCGGTGCTCACCCCGGCGGAGGTGCAGGCGGAGATCGACGTCAAGATGGACCGGCTCCGCGCGCTGATGGCGGCGCAGGGGCTCGACGGCGTGCTGCTCACCCAGGTCCGCAACGTCTGGTGGATCACCGCCGGCACCGTCAACAACCAGATCGTCCTCAACAAGGACGTGGGCGCGGCCTCGCTCCTCCTCCTGAAGGACGGCCGCCGCTTGCTGCTTTGCAACGGTTCCGAGGCGGGCCGAATGATGGACGAGGGGCTGGCCCGGCTCGGCTACCAGCTCCTCGAGTACAACTGGTACGAAGCCAACCTGCTCAAGGACGTCCGCGCCGACCGCTTGCGCGAGGCCGCCGGGGCGGGGCGCATCGGCGCCGACGCCGACTTCCCAGGCACGGTGAACGTGGCCACCGCGCTGCGGCCGCTGCGCTTCAGCCTCACCGACACGGAGCTGCGGCGCTACCGCTGGCTGGGGCGCGAGACCGCGGCGGCGGTCCAGGAGGTCTGCCGCCGCCTGCAGCCCGGCATGGACGAGTTCGAGATCGAGGCCATGACTGCCGCTGCGCTCCGCGCCCGCGGCATCATGCCCACGGTGCTGCTGACCGCCGTGGACGAGCGCATCGCCAAATACCGCCACGCCCTGCCCGGCGGCGCCAGGCTCAAGCGCTACGCCATGGTCAACGTGGTGGCGGAGAAGTGGGGCATGCCGGTGGCCGCGACGCGCTTCGTCCACTTCGGCCGGCTCCCGGAGGATCTGGCGAAGCGGCTCCGCCAGACGGCCATCGTCAACGCCCGCTTCGAGGCGGCCACGGTGCCGGGCGCCAGGTGCGCCGACATCTTCGCCGCCTGCCGCGAGTGGTACCGCGCCGCCGGCTACCCCGACGAGTGGCGCAAGCACCACCAGGGCGGCGCCACCGGCTACGACGACCGGGAGTACGTGATCTATCCGGGCATCGCTGAAACCGTGCAGCCGGCGCAGGCGTTCGCCTGGAATCCCACCATCACCGGCGCCAAGGTGGAGGACACCATCGTGGCCCTCGCCGGCGGCGCCGAGGTGGTCACCCGGGCCGAGCCGTGGCCGGTGATCACCGTGCGCCTCGGCGGCCGCGACTGGCCCCAGCCGGCCATCCTGCTCCGCGACCTCCAGACCGGCCAGGAGCTGCCGCAGCTCGAGCCGGTCGTCGACGCGCCGGAGCGCTGAGCCCGTGACTCCGCCCACCCGTCCGGAAAGGAGACCCGCATGCAGCAAGCCATCGGCCTGACCGTCTTCGACTGGCTCGTCATCGCCATCTACTTCGCGTTCGTCATCGGGCTCGGCATCTACCTGAAGCGCTACACCCGGAGCGAGGAGGACTTCTTCCTGGCGGGACGGCGCAATTCCTCATGGGTCGCGGGGCTGGCGTTCCTGTCGGCCAACCTGGGCGCGCTGGAGCTGCTGGGGATGACGGGCAACACATTCAAGTACGGGATGTACGTGGCCCACTTCTACTGGATCGGCGCCATCCCGGCCATGGTCTTCCTCGGCATCTACATGATGCCGTTCTACTACAGCAGCCGGATCAAGTCGATCCCCGGCTACCTCAAGCTCCGCTTCGACGAAAAGACGCGGGTGCTCAACGGCATCGCCTTCGGCGTGATGACCATCCTGGTGTCGGGCATCAACCTGTACGCCATGGCGCTGGTGCTGCACACGTTCCTCGGCTGGAACTGGGACGCCAGCATGTGGGCCTCGGCGGTGACCGTGGCGGCGTACGTCACCCTGAGCGGCCTGATGTCGGCCATCTTCACCGAGATCATCCAGTTCTTCCTCATCTGGTTCGGGCTGTTCCTCGTGTCGATCCTGGGGATCGTGGAGATCGGCGGCGTGGACGAGGTGCTGCGCCGCGTGCCGCCCGCGTTCGCGGCGCTCTGGTCCACCTCGGCCGACCCGGCCGCCAACGGCATGATGATCACCTGGGCCGGCATCGTGCTGGGTCTGGGCTTCGTGCTGTCGTTCGGCTACTGGACCACCGACTTCCTGGTGGTGCAGCGGGCGTTCTCGGCCCGCGATCTCCGGGCGGCCCGGATGACACCCATCCTGGCCTCGTTCTTCAAGATGGCGCTGCCGTTCCTGGTCATCATCACCGGGCTGGTCGCCATCGTGCTGTCGCGCGACGCGGGGAGCGGCTTCCAGCTGCTGGTGGACAAAGGCCAGGTCAACTACGACTCGGCCCTGCCGCTGCTGATCGCCCGCTACTACCCGGCCGGGCTCATGGGCCTTGGCGTGACCGCCCTGCTGGCCGGCTTCATGGCGGGGCAGGCGGGGAACATCAGCGCCTTCAACACGGTGTGGACATACGACATTTACCACTCCGTCCTCAACCGCGGCGCCTCGCCCCGGCACCTGCTCTGGATGGGGCGGGTGAGCACGGTGGCGGGAATTCTGCTCAGCATCGTCACCGCGTACTGGGCCAAGAGCTTTCCCAGCATCATGGACTACATGCAGGCGATCTTCTCCTGGGTGAACGCGCCGCTCTTCGCCACGATGCTGCTGGGGATGTTTGTCTGGTGGATCACGCCGAACGGCGCGTTCTGGGGCCTGGTGACGGGGATGGCGTCGTCGGTGCTCATGTACCTGGGGGTGAAGTTCCAGTGGTTCGATGCCGCGCGCATCACCCTGTCGCAACCCTACAGCGACATGGCCGCCAACTTCTGGCGGGCGTGGTGGGCCTGGCTCATCTGCTTCGGCGTGACCATCGCCGTGAGCCTGTTCACGGCGCGCAAGCCGCGCGAGGAGCTGGCGGGCCTGGTCAAGGGGCTGAACGCCGGAGCGGCCGAAGCGCCCGTGCCCTGGCAGAGGCGGCCGGAGTTCTGGGGCGTGGTGGCCCTGGTGCTGCTGGTGGCCCTGAACGTGTACTTCTGGTGAGGAGGCGACCCATGCGATCCATCTGGTTCTTCGTCGGACTGATGCTGCTGGTCATGGGCGCCATCGTCACCGCCGCGGGCGCCTGGCAGCTCGCCCGGCCGCCGGCGGCGCCGAAGGTGCTGGCCCAGTACCATCCGTCCCTCTGGTGGGGGCTGGTCATGATGGTGTTCGGCGGGGTGTTCCTGTGGGCGGGACGGCGCCGGACGGACGCGTGAGGCGCGAGCCGCCTCCGGTCGCGGGGTGAGTCCGTCGCCGTGTGGGGCGGATCATTGATTCCAGATACAAAGGAAGATATCCGATGAAAGGACTACGGCTATTCCTGTTGATGGTGCTGATGAGCGCGCCGACGGCGGTGTCGGCGGCGGATCCGGCAGCCGCGCGGCAGCTCCAGGAGCTGCAGGGGGCGCTGGCCGCGCTGCAGACCCGGCTGGACGCCCTGGTGAAGCAGGGCGACGCGGCGCGGCAGAGCGAGATCGACGCGTTGCGCCGCCTGCTGGCCGACGCGGACCAGCGCATCGGCGCCCTGGAGGCCGGACTGCCGGCGGCGTCCGCTCCAGCCGCTGCCGCCGACAAGGCAGCCCCACCTTCCGGCGGGGCAGCGGATGCGGCGGCCGCAGTCACAGCCAGCCCGGCCGCGCTGGCTGGGGACCGGCCTGCGGGCCCGGACCCGACGAGACCTTCGCTGGACTGGTACGGCAGTCTCCGGGTGCGCGCCGGCATCGCCTCCAACGGGCAGACGGAAATCGCCGACCGGTTCTCCCGGCTCGGCCTCAACGGCCGCGTGCCGCTGGCCGACGGATACGCGTTCTTCGGCCAGCTCGAGCTCGGCGTGAACGTGGTGAATCAGAATCCCGAGATCGTGGTCAGCGGCGACTCCGGCATGGCCTATGGCGAAGGTTCTGAGGCGGTAAAATCCCGTATCGGCCGCGTGGGAGTGGAGACGCCCTTCGGCACGTTCTCCTGGGGCAAGCAATACTCGCCGTACTACGACGTGGCCGGCCTCACCGACATGTTCTTCACGTTCGGCAGCGAGGCCTCGGGCGCGTTCGGCACCGATGACGGCGGCATTTCCGGCACGGGCCGCTCGGAGCAGGCGTTCCAGTACCGCCACCGCTTTGGGCCCGTGCATGTGGGCGCCCAGGTTCAGAACCGGACATGGACCGACGAAAACGCGAGCTTCGCCGACACCTACGGCTTCATGGCCGGGCTCGACGTCACCTCCTCGCTCACTGTGGCCGCAGCGTTCAACCAGGTGCGGGACGGTGTGGACAAGCCGAAGCTGAACCAGCCCAAGCGGGGCGACCAGGCGTTCATCGTGGGCGGCCGGTGGTCGCACGGCCCGTTCCAGGTGGCCGCCGACTACGCCGCCAGCCTGAACCATGAGGTGGACGACCAGGACGTGTACTTCAACGGACGGGGCGTGGAGCTGTACTCGCAGTACGACGTGGGGTCGAAGTGGTCGTTCGGCGGCGGCTTCAACTACCTGTGGTCGGCGGGCGGACACCCGGGCGAGTACCGCCGGCTCAACGGTCTGGGCAGCGTCACGTTCCACTTCAACCAGACTCTGGATGTCAACGCCGAGATCAAGATCGAGGGGAGCCGGGCCACCGACGGCTCTGCGCTGCGCCACTCCGTCCTGGCGTGGGGGGTGAATTACTACTTTTAGGCGAGGCTCGAGACTCGAGACTCGAGGCTAGAGGCTCGTTGTTTTGGGAGCGGGATTCGCCACGGAGGCACGAAGGGCACAAAGAAAACGTTGAGGGTTGAGGTTTGGGAACGAATCCCAAACCCCGAACCGCGAGTCCCGAACCCCGATGACGAGCACGAAATCCGAAGTCTGATTTACGAAGTCTACATGGCGTGAACGAGCCTCGAGCCTCTAGCCTCGAATACGATCACGATTACGAATTACGATTACGATGACGATTACGAATTACGAGCACGATTACGAATTACGATGACGATTACGAGCACGAGCACGGATCCGGAGCCCAGGTCCCAGAACCCAGGTCCCAGAACCCGGGTCCCAGGTCCCAGAACCCAGATCATCCTTTGTGTCCTCCGTATCTTTGTGGTGAGTCGCCTATAGTCTATAAACCCAATCCCGACTCGTACGCCACCCCGGCGATTGACTTTGCCCCTGCGACTGGCTTACAGTTCTTGCATCGCGTCACAGTGACTCTCGGCCGACAGATTCGAGAAGGAGATTCCCCATGTCCATCCCAGCTTCCTGGTGGCGACGTCCTTCGGTGCGGCGGACCGCCGTGCTGATTCTGGCCAGCCTGGCCCTCCTCCTCCCCGGTGCCTGCGGCGACCGCGGCACGCAGTCGGGCGGCGCGGCGCGACCGGCCATGCCGGTGGTCGTGGCCACGGCGATCCAGGAGACCGTTCCCATTTACAACGAGTACGTGGCCACGGTGGACGCCAGCGAAAGCGTGGACATCCGCGCCCGCGTGGAAGCTTATCTCCAAAAACAGCACTTTCAGGAGGGCCGCCTGGTCCGCGCCGGCGACCTGCTCTTCTCGCTGGATCCCCGCCAGTACGCGGCCGACCTCCAGTCGGCCCAGGCGACATTGGCCAAGGCCAAGGCCGACCTGGTGTTCGCCACCGACAAGGTGACGGTGCTGCAGGCCCAGGCCACCCTGGACCAGGCCCAGGCCCGCCTGGCCAAGGCCAACCAGGATGTCAGCCGGCTCAAGCCGCTGGCCGAGCAGCAGGCGGTGCCCCAGCAGGATTACGACGACGCGCTGGCGAACCGGCAGGTGGCCGAGGCCGACGTGATCGCCAAGCAGGCCAGCTACGACACGACGGTGCTGAACCAGAAGGTCTCCATCGACGAGGCCCACGCCGCCGTGCTGTCCGCCGAGGCCCAGATCCAGCGGGCGGAACTGAACCTGAGCTACTGCTCTGTCCGGTCGCCCATCACCGGCCTGATCGGCCGCCGGCAGGTGGCGCCGGGCAACCTCGTGGGGCGGGGCGAGGCGACGCTGCTCGCCACCGTGTCGGCCCTGGACCCCCTGCGGGTCACCTTCGCCGTGAGCGAGACCGACTGGCTCTACCTCATGCGGCGGGTCCAGCGGGAGGTCAAGGAGAGCGAGCGGCAGCTCATCGAGCTGGTCCTGGCCGACGGGAGCACCCACACCCACAAGGGGCGGTTCATCATCGCCGAGCGCCAGGTGGATCCCAAGACCGGCACCCTGGCCATGGTGTGCGAATTCCACAATCCGGAGTACGTCCTGCGGCCGGGCATGTTCGGCCGGGTGCGGCTGGCCGTGGACCGCCGGGAGAACGCGATCCTGATCCCGCAGCGGGCGGTCATGGAGTTGCAGAGCGCCCAGACGGTCTACGTGGTGGGCCCGGAGAACAAGGTGGCCCTGCGCACCGTGGTGCTGGGCGGACGCTCCGGGAACCGGTTCATCGTCGCGGACGGCCTGCGGGCGGGCGAGCGGGTGATCGTCGAGGGCCAGCTCAAGGTTAAGCCCGGCATGCCCGTCGCGCCGACGGACAAGCCGATGACGGAGGAGCAGGGGGCGCACTGATGGCCAAGTTCTTCATCCACCGCCCCGTCTTCGCCATCGTCATCTCGCTGGTGATCGTGATCGCCGGCGCCATGAGCCTGATGACGCTGCCGGTGGCCCAGTTCCCCCAGATCTCCCCGCCCACGGTTCTGGTCAACATCTACTACCCCGGCGCCAGCGCCGAGACCGTGGAGGAATCCATCGCCACGCCGGTGGAGCAGGAGGTCAACGGCGCCGAGAACATGATCTACTTCTCCTCGAAGTGCGCCAGCGACGGGAGCTACGCGCTGACCTGCACCTTCAAGGTGGGGACGAACCTGGACCTGGCCAGCGTGGACATCAACAACCGCGTGAGCAAGGCCCAGCCGAAGCTGCCCGCCGAGGCGATCCAGTCGGGCATCTCCGTTAAAAAATCGTCGCCCGACATGCTGATGGTGCTCAGCGTCTTCTCCCCCGACCACAGCTACGACGAGCTCTTCCTCAGCAACTACGCCTCCATCAACCTGGTGGACGCCATCGCCCGCGTGCCCGGCGTGGGCAGCACCGTGATCGTGGGCCAGCGCGACTACTCCATGCGGCTGTGGGTCCGGCCCGACAAGCTGAGCAAGCTGGGCGTCACCGCCGGCGACATGGCCCAGGTCATCAAGGAGCAGAACATCCTGGCGCCCGCCGGGGCGGTGGGGCAGCCGCCCGCCAAGCCGGGGCTCGATTTCCAGTACACGGTCAACGTCAAGGGCCGGCTGACCACCACCGATGAGTTCAGCGACATCATCGTCCGGACGCTGCCCGACGGCTCGATCCTCCGGGTCAAGGACCTGGCCCGTGTCGAGATGGCGGGCAAGAGCTACACCAGCTTCGGACGGCTCGACGGCGTGCCCGCCACTCTCATCATCGTCTACCAGCTCCCCGGCTCCAACGCCATCGAGACCGCCGGGCAGCTGCGTGACCTGATGGACGAGCTCGGCGACAAGTTCCCGCCCGGCCTCGAATACGAGGTCACCATGGACAGCACCGACTTCGTCAACGCCTCCATCGACGAAGTGGTGCACGCGCTGCGTGACGCCATCATCCTGGTGCTGCTGGTGGTGTTCCTCTTCCTCGGCAACTTCCGCGCCACGCTCATCCCCATGCTGGCGGTGCCGGTGTCGCTGGTGGGCACGTTCGCCGCGTTCGTGCCGCTGGGATTCTCCATCAACACCCTCACTCTGTTCGGCATCGTGCTGGCCGTGGGCATCGTGGTGGACGACGCCATCGTGGTGGTGGAGGCGGTGGAGCATCACATCGAGCACGGGCTCTCCCCGGCCGCGGCCACCGAGAAGGCCATGGACGAGGTGTCCGGCCCTGTGGTGGCCATCGCCCTGGTGCTGTGCGCGGTGTTCGTCCCCGTCGCCTTCATGGGCGGGATCACCGGGCAGCTCTACCGGCAGTTCGCGCTGACGCTGTCCATCTCGGTGCTGCTGTCGGCGCTGGTGGCGCTGACCCTGACGCCGGCGCTCTGCAAGATGATCCTCCGGCCGCGCCGCGAGATGCGCGGGCCGCTGGGCGCCTTCCTCCGCGGCTTCAACCGGCTCTTCGACCGGGTCACGGGCGGCTACATCGCCACGGTCCGGATGATCCTGCGCCGCGCCGCCCTGGCGCTGGCGGTGCTGGCGGCGTTCTGGTTCGGCGCCGGCGGCTTGATGAAGCTGCTCCCCTCGGGCTTTGTCCCCGACGAGGACCAGGGGTACTACTTCGTGTCCATGAACCTGCCCGACGGCGCGTCCATGGAACGCACCGACGCGCTGTCCCGCCGGGCCGAGACGTTCATCCGCAAGCTGCCCGGCGTGCGGCGCGTCATCACCATGGGCGGGCTCAATCTGATGACCGGCGCCTACACGTCGAACAACGCCAGCCTCATCGTGATGCTCGAGCCGTGGGAGGAGCGGCGATCGCAGCAGACCCAGCTCGGCGCGCTCCTCATGGCCACCCAGCGGGAGCTCCTCACGTATCCGGAGGCGCTGTGCATCGCCTTCATCCCGCCGCCCATCCCCGGCCTGGGCAACGCCGGCGGCTTCCAGCTCGAGCTGCAGGACCGCTCCGGCCACACGCCCGACGAGCTGATGCAGACCGCCCAGTCGTTCCTGACCGCCGCGCAGGCGCGGCCGGAGCTCCAGAACCTCTACACCGGCTTCCGGACCACCGTGCCCCAGATCCGGCTGGACATCGACCGGGACAAGGCCCGCACCCTGGGCGTGCCCATCGACCAGGTCTTCCAGAGCCTGCAGATCTGCCTCGGCGGGCTGCTGGTCAACGACTTCACCCGCTTCGGCCGCACCTACAAGGTCATCATCCAGGCGGAGCCGGAATTCCGCGCCGGGCCCGAGAGCATCGGCCTGATCCACGTGCGCACCGGCGCCGGCTCGATGGTGCCCCTCAGCACGCTGTCGACGAGTTTCGACGTCAGCGGTCCGGATCTGATCCCGCGCTACAACATGTTCCGCACCGCGGAGATCTCCGGCAGCGCGGCGCCGGGTTACAGCTCGGGCCAGGCGCTGGCGGCCATGGAAGAGCTGGCCCGCGACCACCTGCCGCAGGGGTACGGCTTCGAGTGGACCAACATCGCCTACCAGGAGAAAGAGTCCGGCGGCGCCCAGGGCATGATCTTCGGCCTGGCCATCATCTTCGTGTTCCTCTTCCTGGCCGCCCAGTACGAGAGCTGGTCGGTGCCCTTCTCGGTGCTCTTCGGCATCCCGCTGGGCGTCTTCGGGGCGTTCCTCGGGGTGTGGCTCCTGGGGCTGGTCAACAACGTGTACGTCCAGATCGGGCTGATCATGCTCATCGGCCTGGCGGCCAAGAACGCCATCCTCATCGTGGAGTTCGCCAAGGAGCGCTACGAGCAGGCGGGCATGCCGCTCGAGGAGGCGTCGGTGGAGGGGGCGCGCCTGCGGTTCCGGCCGATCCTGATGACCTCGTTCGCGTTCATCCTCGGCGTGGTGCCGCTGGTGCTGGCAAGCGGCGCCGGCGCCGCCTCGCGGGTGTCGCTGGGCGCGGCGGTGTTCGCCGGCATGACCGCGGCCACGGCGCTGGGGGTGTTCTTCATCCCGCTCCTCTACGTCCTGGTGCAGCGGCTGGCGGCCCGCTTCGGTTCGAAGCCGCGGGCGGCGGCCGCCGACGCCCCGGCGGCCGGGGCGGCGGAAGGAGGCCAGTCATGAACACGTTCCGGATGGCTATGTTGGCCGGCCTCGTGCTGCTGTGCGCCTGCGCGGTGGGGCCCAAGTACGTCCGGCCGGAGGTCGACGTGCCGCCCGATTTCCGGGGCGGGGGCGGCGCGGCGGCCGCCGGTGCCGCCACCGCCGGCGACATGGGCTGGTGGGAGGTGTACCGGGATCCGGTGCTGCAGGACCTGATCCGGGCCGCGCTGGAGCGGAACCACGACGTCCGGCTCGCCGCCGAGCGGGTGCTGGCGGCGGAGGCGCAGCTCGGCATCACCCGCGCCGACCAGTTCCCCAGCGTCGGCGGAGTGGGCGAATACCAGGTGGGCCGGACGTCCCGCGAGGGCTACGTCACCACGCCGGGATACCCGTACGTGCAGCGCAACCACACCCTGGCGCTGAGCGCGTTCTTCGAGGTGGATCTGTGGGGCCGGCTGCGCCGCGCCACCGAGGCGGCGCGGGCCGAGCTGCTGGCCACCGAGGCGGCCCGCCGGACGGTGACGCTGACGCTGGTGGGCGGCGTCGCGGCCGGCTACTTCGGCCTGCGCGAGCTGGACCTGGAACTGGACATCGCGGAACGCACCCTGGCGTCCCGCCAGAAATCGCTGGACCTGGTCCGGGCCCGGCAGACCGGCGGCGTGAGCAGCATGCTGGAGGTGGACCAGGCCCAGGGGCTGGTGTCGGCCGCCGCCGCCGCCATCCCGGACATCAAGCGCCGCATCGCCCAGCAGGAGAACTTCCTCAGCCTGCTGCTGGGGCGCAACCCGGGGGACATCCCCCGCGGCCGGGCGTTGACGGAGCACGTGCTGGGCGTGGCCGTGCCGGTGGGGCTCCCCTCGTCGCTGCTGGAGCGGCGGCCCGACATCGGCCAGGCCGAGCAGCAGCTCATCGCCGCCAACGCCCGCATCGGGGTGGCCCGGGCGGCCTACTTTCCCCAGATCACCCTGACCGGCGCAGCGGGGACGATGAGCAAGGACTTCAACAACCTGTTCTCCGGTCCCAGCTGGACGTGGAACTTCCTGCCGCAGGTGTCGGTGCCCGTGTTCACCGCGGGGAAGATCAGGTCCGGTGTGCGGGTCAGCGAATCGCAGCAGCGGCAGGCCCTCATCCAGTACGAGCGGACCATCCAGAACGCCTTCCGCGAGGTGGCCGACGCCATGGTGGCCTACCGCCGCCAGCTGGAGTACGTGGCCGAGCTGCAGAAGCTCACCGACACGCTGGCCGACCAGGCGCGGCTGTCCCGCCTGCGCTACACCGGCGGCGTGACCAGCTACCTGGAAGTGCTGGATTCCGAGCGCCAGTTCTTCGACGCGGAGATCAACCTGGCCCGGGCGCAGCTGGCCGAGCTCGTGGCGCTGGTGGACCTCTATAAGGCGCTCGGCGGCGGCTGGCGGGAACCGCCGACCGCCGCGCAGCCCTGAGCCCCGCCTGCCCCGAGGACGCATGAAACCGATCCATCAACACTTGCGGGAATTCTGGTGGCAGGACCGCAGCATGGTCGTCCTGCTGGTGGGCCTGGTGGTGGTGATCTTCATCATCTACCCCATGGGCGGGTTGGGCCACACCTACGGCTGGCTCCTCCAGGTGTGCATCTCCGTCATCCTCATCGCCGGCGTCGGAGCGGTGGCCCGAACGCGGGCCACCGCCTGGCTGGTCGCGGGAGTCGCCGTGGCCGGACTGGTATCCCGCTGGCTGGTCTTCCTGCGACCCAGCCCGGAGCGGGTGCTGACGGACGCCGTGCTCTTCGCGCTGGTCCTCGGCGTGCTCGCGGCGGTGGTGTTGGTGCAGGTGTTTCGGGCCGGGCCCATCACCGCGGGCCGCATCGTGGGCGCGGTGGTGTTCTACCTGTTGCTGGGGCTGATGTGGGCCAACGTCTACACGATCGTCATCCTGGTCCGGCCCGGCGCGTTCCAGTTTCCCGAAGCGTCCCTGTCCGCCAACGAACTGGTGGCCCAGCTGATCTATTTCAGCTTCGTCACCCTGACGACGACGGGCTACGGGGACGTCCTCCCGCTCCATCCGCTGGCCCGCTCGCTGGCCAACCTGGAGGCGCTGGTGGGCCAGCTCTACCCGGCGATCCTCATCGCCCGGCTGGTGTCGCTGGAACTCATGCGCCGGCCGGCGGACAGTTAGCGCGCCATCACCGGACGGTGGCACGGTCCGGCCGGGCGTGCCGCGGGCCGTTGGTTGAAGCGATCCGATGCGTCCCAATCACTTCCGGGTGGAGATGACCAACCCGATGCTGACACCGAAGCCTGATATCTCCTCGGACCGGAACGGTTCGACGGAACCCGCAATGGTGGAGCTGGTCCTGGCGGCCATCCCGCCGGCGAAACGGGCGGCGCACGAGGCGGCGGCGCTGGCCGAGCGGCTGGGCGCGCTGGACACCGCGATCAACCTGCCGGAGCGGCTGGACGCGCTGGTGCGGCTCACCCGCTGGACCCGGACCTGGCGCGGGGTGCTGCCGCCGGCCCATCCGGACGAACCGCTGCCCGAAGCGGCGCTCTCGCGGCTCCACCACCTGCTGGACCTGCTGGAGCAGGCTCCGGCGGTCCGCGCGCGGGTCCAGCGGGCGATGGGCCGGATCCTGGCCGAGTCCGACGCCCTGGCCCTGTTCGCCGAATCGGGCATCCCGGTCCAGCGGGGCTTCTTCGCCGAGTTCGGGGACCGGCTGATGAACAAGCTGCTGCCGCAGCCCCGGGATGATCGCGACCTGGCCAAGCTGCTGCGGCAGTTGTTCAGCGGCGCGGGCGAGGTGGAGCGGTTCCTGCAGATGCCGGCCGGCGATTTCCAGCGGCTGGCCGGCCTGGTGATGCCCCCGCCTGGAGACGCGGCCTGGGCCGGCGTCGAGACCGCGTTCGCCGACGCGTTCCGGCTGCTGGCCGCGCGCGTGCAGGCCGAGGGGCTCTCGGAAAAGCTGCGCATCCGCAGCCGGCCCGGCCCCGTGAGCGCGTCGCCGTTCTATCGGCTCGCCCGCGCCAGCGAGGCCCTGCTGGCCGCCGGATCGGCCGGCGACGCATCGGCGGCTGCCGCCGCCGAGTGGCGCTCCGCCTGCTCCGCCTGCCGGGACGAAATGGCCGAGATCCACCGCCAGCTCGAGGGCGAGGGCGTCAGCACCGGCATCGTGTTCGGACTGGAGGTGCTGGAGCGGTGCCTCCGGCGCATGGAGCAGGTGGTGGACGTGCGGGTCGCCGGCTCGGGCGCGGCGCGCGCCGCCGCTTTCCACCGCCTGCTGGCCCAGGTGGCGCGCTCCAGCCACGAAGACCGGAGCCTGGGCCACCTGGTGGTCTGGAACACCGGCTTGCTCCAGCGCAAGATCGTGGAGCGCACGGGCAGGACGGGTGAGCATTACATCGCGACCAATCGGGCCGAGTACCGGCACATCTGGCTGGCCGCGGCTGGGGGCGGCCTCCTCACCGTGGGTACTGCGGCGGTCAAAATGCAGCTGGCCGGCGTGAGCCTGGCGGCGTTCCAGGAGGGTTTCCTGGCCGGGCTGAATTACGCCGTCAGCTTCCTGCTGCTCCAGGTGTTCGGACTCATGTTGGCCACGAAGCAGCCCGCCATGACCGGCGCCAAGCTGGCCGACATCGTCCGGGCGCGGCGCGGCGCCGAGCGGCGGGCCGAGATCGCCGACTATGCGGCCCGCATCTGCCACTCCCAGCTCGCGGCGGCGCTGGGCAACATCCTGCTGGTTTCAGCCGGCGCGGTCCTGCTCAGCCTGGCCTGGCGGGCCGTCTTCGGGACGCCCTTCCTCGACGCTGCGCGCGTGGACTACGTCATCGGCAGCCTCCATCCGCTGGCGAGCGGCACCGTCCTCTACGCCGCCATGACCGGCGTGATCCTGTGGCTGGCGTCGCTGGCGGGTGGCTGGTTCGAGAACTGGGCGACCTACCACCGGGTGCCCCGGGCCATTGCCGAGCACCCGTGGGGCGAGTGGCTCGGCCGCGAACGTCTGCGCCGCTGGGCGGACACGTTCGCCCGCCAGGCCGCCGGCTGGGGCACCAACATCTCGCTCGGCTTCATGCTGGGCTACGTCCACGGCACCGGCCGGTTTCTCGGCATTCCCATGGACGTGCGCCACGTCACCCTGAACACCGGTACCCTGGCGCTGGCCCTGGCCTCGCGCGAGGCGCTGCCGGTGCCGCTGGCGGCGCTGCTGTGGGCCCTGGCCGGAGTGGCGGTGATGTTCGTGCTGAATCTGGCGGTGAGTTTCCTGCTGGCGCTGTACACGGCGCTGCGCGCCTACAGCGTGTCGGGCCGCGAGATGGCGGCCCTGCTGCTCCACCTGGTGAAGGCGTTCCTCCACTCGCCGCTGCGATTCATCCTGCCGCCGGGGGGAAGGGAGGAGTCAGGAGATAGGAGATAGGAGATAAAAGTTGCGTTCTCCTCGTGCTCGTAATTCGTAATCGTGATCGTCATCGTAATCGTAATCGTAATCGGACCTGGGATCTGGGTTCTGGGGCCTGGATTCCGAATCCCGGATCTCAGGACCCAGCCCCTAGGACCCAGCCCCTAGGACCCAGCCCCTAGGACCCAGCCCCTAGGACCCAGCCCCTAGGACCCAGCCCTCTCCACTCACCGATTCACCCATTCACCGATTCACCATCTCCCTTGCCAGTGCATGATCCACCAGGTGGCACGCGGGAGGTACCGCGAGCGGCAGCGAGCGGCGCGAAAGCCCAATCGGCACGCCTTATCCCAGGCGCCCAACCACTCTGTCTGTGCCGCTTGAATGTCCGTCCGGGATCAAAGGGCAAACCATCGCTGCGGGTTCTGCAACAGCGCACAAGGTCGCGTGACATGAGCTGCCGCTACCGTGATGGAATGGTGTCGCGGTGCCGGCCGGTCGTGGCGTCTGGCCCCTGGCGCCGCTCGCTGCCGCTCGCGGTACCTCATTGCTGCCGGCTGTTTGATCGTGCTTGGGCATCGGGCATAGGAACAACCACCCGTCCATGTTGGGATTGACGGGGTGATGATAGCATCGCCCCCCTGACGGCGCGGCGGCCGGCGGGCGAAAAAAATCCCGGCGTCCGCGGACGCCGGGAGGGTGGGATCGAATCGGCGGCCGATCCACCGTCAGAAGCAGGCGGGCGGATCGTCCAGCGTGTTCAGGTCGTAGATGAACGACCGGACGTTCTGCGGCGGATTCCAGTAATACGCGTGGGCCCGGTGGTTGGTGCTGTCATAGACCAGGTACAGGCTCCAGGGGAGCTCGCGCGGACTGATCATGTACATGACACCGCCGCGCCAGTTGATCTCGGCCTGGCCTTCAAATTCCGTGCCGCCGTTTTCGAACACGCGGAACAGGAACGTGCCGTCGGCGTTGACGCACAGCATGGCGCGGCCGTAGTCGTCCATGAAGACGTAGTCCTGGTAGGCGCTGCAGCCGGAATCGATGTACTTCACGGCGTTGTAGATGATCAAGAACACATCGCCGGTGAAGTTCGGGTTGTCACCGGGGTAGGAGTTGACGGCGATGACGCAGTTCTTCTCGGCCACGAACGGCACGCCGTCGTCCCAGGCGGCGATGAGTCCGGCGCCGGGGCTCAGGATGACGTCGTCGCGGTATTCGTCGGCGGCGGCGGTGACGCCGGCCATGACCGGGTGGCTGGCGTCGTAGGCGCCCAGGTCCGCCCAGAGGTAGAGGTTGTCTCCGCCCAGATTTGTAAACGGGCTGTACCCTCCGGTGATGATGCGGCCGCTCAGGGCCCAACCGTTGTCGTCGGCCCAGTCGAAGACCGCCAGGATCAGCTTGCCGCCGGCATCGACGAAATCCGCCAGCAGGTCGCCCATAACCACCCGGTCGTACCAGTAATTGTCGGAGAAGGCAATCACCGCATCGTATCCCTGCAGAAACCCCAGGGTGGGCAGGGCGACTCGACAGTCGAAATGGTCCACGGCGCTGATGTCGGGCTGGGCCATCAGGAAATTAACCAGGCCGGTGGGATAATTGTCCGAGCTGGCCACCAGCACGTGCAGACCGCCGTTGGCCTTGGGCGCCGGGGGTACAAAGTCCTCTACCGCTTCCGGCGCGTCGCCGGGGAACGCGCGGCGCTCCAGCTGGCCGATGATCCGGCCGGCCGGACCGTCCGTCGCCTTGCGCGGCTGCCGCCGGAACTCGGCGCCCCAGACCACCGAGGTCAGAACGACAGCGGCTAAAACCATCAACACCAACACTCGATTGCGTTTCATGGGTCCTCCCAAATCTGACAGGCATTGTGCCAATGATACCACATCGAATATTGCGAGTGTCAAGCCGGCGGGATCGGGCGCCGGACCTTGCGGCGCCACCCGGTCAATGGTACCATCGTCTCTCGGCCGGCGCGGTGCGACCGGCCGCGATTCCAACCAATGGAGCGCCCATGCCGGTGAGCCAGGCGGAGCGGATCCGGAAAACCTTCACGGCCCGGTTTGGCCGGGAGCCCCTGCTGGTGCGCTCCCCCGGCCGGGTGAACCTCATCGGCGAGCACACCGACTACAACGAGGGCTTCGTCCTGCCCGCGGCGGTGGACCGCGCCATCATCTTTGCTATCGCGCCCTGCGACGGCCGCCAGGTGCGGCTGCTCGCGGCCGACCTCGGTGAGGAATGCGCCGTGTCGCTGGACCGGCTCCCCAAGCCCCGCCACGGCTGGCCCGATTATCCCGTGGGGGTTCTGGAGGGGCTCCGGCGCGTCCGGCCGCGCCTCGGCGGCTTCGACTGCGCCTTCGGCGGCGACATCCCCGTGGGCGCGGGGATGTCCTCGTCGGCGGCCGTGGAGGCGGGGCTCGCCTACGCGCTGGACGCGCTCTTCGAGCTGGGCCTGACACCGCTCGAGCTGGTGAAGCTGGCCCAGCGGGCCGAGAACGAGTACGTGGGCGTCCGCTGCGGCATCATGGACCAGTACACCAACATCTTCGCCCGGAACGGCCAGGTGCTGCGCCTCGACTGCCGGACGCTGGCCGCCGAGCATTTCCCTTTCCCGTCGAACAAGCTGCGGGTGGTCCTGTGCGACACCGGGGTGCGCCACGCCCTGGGCGCTTCCGAGTACAACGTCCGACGAGCCCAGTGCGAGGAGGGGGTGCAGCGGATCCGGCGGGTCAACCCCATGGTGCGCAGCCTGAGGGACGTGACTCCGGACATGCTCGCGGCGGTGCGCCGCGAGCTCGATCCGGTGGTGTGGCGCCGCTGCGCCTACGTGATCGCGGAGAACGCGCGGCTGCTGGCCGGCTGCGAGGACCTGCGGCGGGGCGATTTCGCCGTCTTCGGCGAGCGGATGGGCCAGTCGCACGCGGGGCTGCGCGACGAGTACGAGGTGAGCTGCCCGGAGCTGGACCGGCTGGTGGCCATCGCCTGGACCGATCCGGCGGTGCTGGGCGCGCGGATGATGGGCGGCGGCTTCGGCGGCTGCACCGTCAACCTGGTCCGCGCCGACGGCGTGGCCGCCTTTGCCGAGCGCGTGCGCCAGACCTACCGGCCGCCCGACGGCGGGCCGGCGAAGGTGTACGCCTGCCGCATCGAGGGGGGGACGCGGGTCATCGCCCGTCCGCCGGTCCTTTGATCGGTGAACAGTGAACAGTGAACAGTGAACGGTGAGGCGTAGGGGCGTGGTAGTTTGCCGCTCGTGCACGCGGTACCTCCACGTCGCCGACCGGTGGATCGTAACCCTGCTGCCGGGTGCTGAATCAACCGTGAACAGATGATTGAACGAGCGGATTCCGGATATCTCTACTGGATGGATTCCGGCGACACCGGTTTGGGACCGTGGCGGGGGTGGAGGGGGCCGGAAGCTGACAGCCGGGGCCGCCAGCTTCCGGCGGGCGAAAGGCCGTTTACTTTTTCGCCGGGTAGTAGTTGATATTCAGCAACCGCCAGGGGTTCTTGAAAGCCTCGACCACGATCTGGTTCGTCTTCGGATCCAGCTTGAGCTCCAGGGCGGGGATGATCGTGCCCGTGCTCTTGCCTTTCTCCTTGGTCAGGATCACGTCGCACGCCGACAGGTTGTAGTCGGTGGAGCGCGTCTGGTACCAGGCCTCGCCGAACCGGATGGGCCGGTCCGTGACCAGGCGGATCTTCCGGCCCTCGGGCACCTGGAACTCCCGGATGTAGTTCACGTCAAAGCCCAGCGTGCCGGTGATGGCCATGTGCCCCTTGGCTTTCATCTTGGTGAGGGCGTTGAAGAGGCCTTCCGATCCGGCGGCCTGGAAAGCCTCCTGCAAAGCCTTCTGGTCATCATCCGTGGAGTACTCGTAGATGATGATCTTGACGTCGGTCCGCCGCCCCAGTTGGGTGCCCTCGCCCTGCATGACCGCCTGGATGGTCTCGTACTTGGCGGCCAGGCCCCACAGGCTGCCGAACGCCAGGCTGATCAGCACCAGCGCCACCGTCATCCATCCGTTCCTGCGTGCGTGTCTCATGATGTCTCCTTTTGGGTTGTGTTTCAAAACGATCTCTGTATGCATAGCGCGGCGCGACAGAGCGGCCGCCGGTCACTTCCGCCGCTCGCGGCTCTTGGAACTGCCGGTGCGCTCCCGGGTGTCCTGGCCGCTCTTCCACGTGTCGTAACTTTTCTGGCGCTCGGCCGAACTGGCGCGGGCCCGCCGGTCCTGCTCCAGCTGGCTGTAGCTGGTCGAAGATGTGGCGGTCGCGGTGGTGCGCGGGGCGCCGGCGGCCTGGGCGTGCGCGCTTTGGGCGGCGGTCTTCTGCTCCTGCGCCCGGGCTTTCTGTTCGTCGGTTGCGACGGGCTTGTCCACCGTCTGCCAGGAGCCGTCCTCGTACTTCTGCCACGAGTCGCCGTCGTTCTTGTACACGTTGCCGTCATGGGCCGCGTATTTGTTGTTGTCGGCATCCGTGGCGATCGTCGTGGACCCGCGGTCCGTGACCACGCGTCCGCCCTTGCCGCCGTCGGAGGTCTCGTAGCCGGCGATGGTGCCGCGGGAGTCGGTGTAGTGGCCCGTGTGCACCCAGTCGTCGCCCCGGGTCACCACGGATTCGCCCCACTGCGCGTAGGGATTGGACCGCTGGTAGGTGGCCGCGCCGGTGTCGGTGCGCGGGTTGTAGCCCCGCGCGGCGTAGCCGGCCTGGCCGCCCGGCCCGTAGAAGCCCGCCTTCTGGGCCCACGCGCCAGTGGACGGGTTGTACGCCTCGGCGTAGCCGCGTCCGGCATAGGGCCCCCACACCGCCGCCCCGCGGGCGTAGGCGCCGGTGTACGGGTTGAAGGCGGCGGCGTAGCCGCAGCCGCCGTACGGACCGTAGGCCACGGCCGCCCGGCCGAAGGTGCCGGTGTACGGGTTGTAGAACGCCGCCACGCCGTAGGAATACGGGCGGGGGTAGTAGATCGGGTACCAGACGTGCGGCGGGTAGTAGAAGTACGGCGGATAGTAGTATCCCGTCCCGTACACCACGCAGGCCCCGACGATGTAGACGCCCAGATAGCCCGACGTGTAGCCGACAGTCACGGTCGTCGGGGACGTCTCATAGATCGTGACGTAGGTGACGTTGTACTTGGGACAGCTCGGGGGGATGGTGTAGATCACGGCCGGGATGGTGTCCGCCACCGTCCAGGGACCGGTGGGGGAGGGGGCGACGAACCAGACCGCCTGGTAGCAGCAGTAGTACGCGTCGTTCACCCGGAGCACGTCGTTCGGGGTGTTGACGGCGTACGCCACCACCGTGCCCTCCACCGTCTGGAACTGGGGATCGCCGGAGTACTTCACGTCGACGGTGACGGCGCCGCGCTGGACCTCGGCCTTGTGGGGCGCCTGGGCCAGCATGACCGCCTCCTGCGCCTCGGGAGTGCCGGGCACCGACGCGCGGACGGCGGCCCTGGGGTGGTCCGGCGGGATCTTCGCGAAATCGGCGGGCAGGGCGTCGCTCGCGTACGTCCAGGGCCCGTCCAGCGACGACGCGCGGAACCAGCGTCCGGACACCAGGTAGTAGAGCGTCCCGTCCGGCTCGTGCCGGAACAGGTCGCTGTCGGTGTTGGCCACCCAGGCCAGCTTCGTTCCGGTGACGGCCTTGAACTTCGGCGCGCCGTCCAGCAGGATCAGCTCCGCCGGCTGGACGCTGACGAACACCGTGGGCATTGTGCCTTTGGTGATCGTCTTGCCGGGGAGGTGCTTTCGCACCTCGGCCCAGTTGTCCTCCGCGGGCAGGCTCCAGAAGCTCCGGGGGAGCTTCGTCACCGGCGCCCACGGACCGGTGGGCGCCGGGGCCTGCAGCCAGCTCTCGCCGTTGAGCAGGTAGGTCGTCGGCTGGTCGTTTTCCTGGAACACGTCCCAGTTCGTGTTGACGGCGAAGCGGAGGCCGGTGCCCTCGATGGGGGCGAACTTCGGCTCGCCGTCATAGATCACCAGCACCGCCGGCGTCTGGCTGTGCAGGATGACGGGCGGCGCCGGCTGGGCCGGTGCGGCGGCCGCGGGCGCCGCGGGTTGGCCGGACGGCGGGGCCGCCCCGCCGCCCGGGGTGGTGACGTGGGCCAGGATCGCGTCCACGGACAGCTTCATCGGCGCGGCGGGCACGACGCGCGCGAGCAGCGCGGTCAGTCGCTGGGCGGTGGCGTCGTCGGCGGCGGGGAAATTCGCCTTGAGGATTTTCAGGTTGTACAGCACCACCGTCCGGGTGGACAGGTCGGTGGTGGTCTCGCCGGTGAGCTGCAGCGCCGCCGGCACGGGGCGGGCGGCGCCCGGCTCCAGGATCTCCACCGCCAGGCGGAAGTCCAGCCGGACGTAGAAGCCCCAGTTGTCCACCTGCGGCTGGTAGGCGGTGATCCGGGTGCCGTCGGGCAGCGTCTTGACTCTCGGCCACGGGGCCGGCTGGGCCCCCGGCACGCAGACGGTCGCGGCGGCCAACCCGACGAGGACAGCCGCGGCCAGCAGGATCCGTTTCATGATGCGCCCTCCGCGGTCACTGCCGCTGGTAGTTGAAGTTCTCGATCGTGGCCGACACGTCCTTGCCCGGCACGTTCACGATGACCCGGGCGGCATACTGCGGCCCGCCCGGCACCTGGCCGAAATCGAGCTGGCCGCTGACGGCGTCCTCGTCCAGAACCGTCTGGAAGGCGAACCGGCGCGTGCCCTTGGTCGCCGGATCGAGCCAGAAGGTCACCGTGTCCTTCGGTTGGATGAAGCCGCCGGCCGTGACCTGGACCGTGCCGTCTGCGGCGTGGCTGTAGGCGGCCTTCGCGTAGAAGTCCATCATGGTGCCCGGCGTGGGCGCCATGTATTCCTTGACCAGATCGGACAGCGTGTCCGCCCAATCCTTGAACTCCTCGATCTTCTTCTCCTTGATCCGGCCGCGGATGCCGTGTGCCTTCTTCTCCTCGGGCGGCGCGGTGAGCCGCGTCTTCTGCAGCTTGCCGTCGGCGTCGAACCGCATCTGGTACAGCGTGGCCGGCTTGGGCTCGCCCTTCAGGGAGAACGCCACGCGCATCTGCCAGGTGTAGTGCCGTGTCAGCTCGGCATTTTTCTTGGCGCTGGCCGCGTACTGGCTGGCCATGGCCGCCGGGTCCGTCCCCTGTGCGTGCACGGCGAGCGCGAGGGCGCCCAGGGCGGCGGCAATGGTGACTGCTTGCAGTCCCAGGCTGACGATCGATGATGGGTGTCTCACGGGATGACCTCCGGGCAGGATTCCAGCCCATAACTACCACAAATCGGTTGCGGTGGCGACAGGATTTAATCGTCGGCAGCCGGCGGTCGGCAGGCTGTGGGAAGTGAACGGTGAACGGTGAACAGTGAACAGTGAATAGTGAGGAGATAGGAGATAGGAGAATGGGAGTTGCGATCTCTTCGTGCTCGAAATCGTGCTCGTAATTCGTAATCATGATCGTAATCGTGATTCGTGCTCGTCATCGAGGCTCGATGCTCGAGACTCGAGGCTGGTTCCCGTAACGCGGACATCGGAATTCGGACCTGGGACCTGGGTGCTGTGACCTGGGTACTGGATCCGTGCTCGTGATCGTAATCGGGCTGTTTGAAAGTTAGAACGTCGGAATGTTCACAAGTTCCCAGTTTCCAGGTTCAGAATCAGTTGTTAGTTGATCAATGAATGCTGCGTGTCCTTTGTGACTTTGTGGTGAGCATTTCGAGTCGAGGCACGATTACGATTACGAATTACGAGCACGATTACGAGCACGGATGCCAATTCACCGATTCACCCATTCACCGCTCCCCTGCCCATGGCACGATCCATCAATTGGCAACATGGAGGTACCGCGAGCGGCAGAGGCCGTCTCAAAACCCTGCATTTTGACCGGTACTCAGCGGGTGTCTAAAAATCGTGTAAATATCTTTATAATGAATAAGATAGATGGTATAATGCCTTGACTTGGACGGGTGATTCTGGCGGCGGAGCGAA
>Ga0209605_1000762_pt1 | contig 39086 bp, 32 predicted proteins | sample AD_UKC035_MetaG_FD_184408 | JGI IMG/M metagenome (GOLD analysis project Ga0209605, IMG submission 184408) | Active sludge microbial communities of municipal wastewater-treating anaerobic digesters from USA - AD_UKC035_MetaG (SPAdes) (version 2) | ecosystem: Engineered > Bioreactor > Anaerobic >...
CTGAGTATCTTCCCGACCATTGAAAGCCTTTTTTATTTCCTGCATTATACACTGAGTATCCGAACAGATTGTTATTGCTTTGATAATTTGTTGTCACCTCTGACTGAATTTTTCCATCAGGAGGAGTGTTTGGAGGTAAAAAATTAAGTACTCCGGCAATTCCATCAGAGCCATATAATAAACTTCCAGGGCCTTTAATAATTTCTGCTCTGTCAATGGAATACTGGTCAATTTCAATTCCATGTTCATCGCCCCATTGCTGTCCTTCCTGCCTGATGCCATTGTTTAAAGTAATAACCCGATTATATCCCAACCCTCTGATGACAGGTTTTGAAATATCAGGTCCTGTGGTTATCTGACTTACACCAGGCACTTCTTTTAAAGCATCTATCAGATTGGTAGATGCACTCTGACGGAGTTCCTTGCTGCCGATGGTAGCTATGATGACAGGGTTACGCTTAAGCTCAGTAGCTCTTGTAACACCTGTTACCACCACTTCGCCCAATTCGGTTACTGAAGTCTTCAGTGAAATCATTAAACTGGTGTCTTTTTCCAAATCTACTCTTACCGGCATGCTCTGATATCCGGTGTAAGTTATCTCCAGCAAATAGGAGCCTTTTCGCAGGTTGGGAATTTCGAAATTGCCGTCAACTCCTGTAACTGCACCTCTTTTAATATCTGAAATATAAACCGTGACACCGGGCAGTGTTTCTTTGGTAGTAAAATCCCTGACCACTCCTGAAATCTTATACTGCGCAAATGCGCTCACCGTTGAAAATAAAATTATGATGTATGTTGAAAATATTTTTTTTAAATTCATAACTGTTAATTAATGTGAAATGATTTGTTGACGAAGAAAGGCTGTGCCTGTTCACCGTTAAAAAAAATTACAGGGTTCTTTTTACAGAAGTACTTTCCCAATTGCTGATGAAGCAGCTGAGTTATCCAACTCAGCCACAGCAAACAGCCTGAAACCTGCATTAAAAATTAAAAGTTATGACTGTGGCGGACCCCGTGATGTGGAATGATTTAAAGGCACAACGGGTACATTCTCATAGCATACACAGTATTGCAGAGAATATTCCTGCAGAGGTTTGACATGGTTTGTTAAATCCAGCAGTATCTGAGGCATCACCGTATGATGGCTGCACAACAAACACTTTTCAGGCTCCTTACTCAGGTGTTGTTTATGTTTACACGAACCTTCGTAATCGTTGTAATAAATGGATTTTTCGCACTGTGAAGCATGCTGCAGCATGACAACAGAATCCTGATGATGATGCAGAATTACCGATGGAGCCACACCTGCCATATATACCAGCAAAAGCAGATATGCCTGTAGCCGTATGATATTCCTTGCTGCCAAAAAAATCTTCTTTAGTACTGCGAAAGTGCAAAGTAAACGTTTATTATTTTTAGAAGGAAAGTTAAATCTCTTCAGGCGGTAATGTTTACATTCATTTTTCACCCTTCAGGCAAAAATTCCGGTAATAATATGAGATGTATTGGGCAGTAACCTACAAGCATGTCTTAATCCAAAAACCTGAGGAATCATCCCGTGCATCAACAAATTTGCTCCAGGTGGCAGGCAGAATATATTTTAAGATATATCTTTAAAATCTTATATTTGCTGTTTATATCACAACAAAGCAAAATAGTATTTATCCTTAAAATCACTTAGTCATGTCCGGAGTAAATAAAGTTATCCTGGTAGGCAACCTCGGCAAAGATCCAGAATTACGTCACATAGAAGGCGGTATCAGTGTAGCAAAATTTCCGTTAGCCACCTCTGAAGTTTATAAAAACAAAGACGGACAAAGAGTAACTCAAACCGAATGGCACAATGTGGTTTTGTGGCGTCAGTTGGCTGAAACTGCTGAAAAATTTTTGAAAAAAGGCAGCCTTGTTTACATTGAAGGTCGCTTACGCAGCCGCTCTTGGGACGACAAAGAAGGCAATAAACGTTTCATCACCGAGGTAGTAGGCGACACTTTAACGCTTCTTGGGCGCAAACCCGAAGAAGGCGGACAGGCACAACCTGCTGCCGACAGAGGTACGATGGAATCACCTGCACCATCGCCTACTGAGGCATCGGGCGATTTTTCTGACGATTTACCTTTCTGATTATCGGAACTCACTGTTTCTGCCTGACAGAATTGCAATGTATATTTGCAGTTGATTTATCATGCTACTTTACAACATTTAATTCAACCGATTAATGCCTCCTGTCGTCAGTTGCCTGATGTTTTCTCTACCGACACTCTATGCAGTTAGTGGCGACTTGCTGATGATTTTAATTCTCCTCCTCTGCTCGGCTTTGTTTTCGGGCAGCGAAGTTGCTTTTTTTTCACTCACACCGGCACAGCTCGATCATCTCCATAATGCAAAAAAAGGAAGCGTCAGTAAAACCATTTTGCAACTGCTTGAAAAACCAAAAAAATTAATTGCCACCATTCTCATTTCAAATACATTAGTCAATATTTCCATCATTATCATTTCGTCACTGATGTTCAACAACAACGGATTGTTTGGAGATAATCCCGTTTTGTTGTTTGTTGTTCAGATTATCACCGTAACTTTTCTCATTACACTTTTTGGTGAAGTGTTGCCCAAGGTATATGCTGCTCATGCCAACCTGCGTATTCTTACCGTAATGGCATATCCCATACTTGTTATCAGCAAAATACTTACACCCCTGAGTGTGCCGCTGGTAAAGTCAACAACCCTGTTCGATAAATTGCTGAAGAAGAAAAAACCAGAAGTAAGTCTTGATGAGCTTACCCATGCCATTGAACTTACAAGCGATGAGGAATCGCCTCCCGAGGAGAAAAGAATTTTAAAAGGTATAGTAAGTTTTGGCAATACTGATGTAAAACAAATTATGCGTCCACTGCCTGATATGATTGCTTTCAGTGCCCAAACTCCTTTTAAAACGCTGCTCGAAAAAGTTGTGGAAGCAGGCTATTCGCGTGTACCTGTTTACGACACATCCATTGATCAGATTATTGGAGTTTTGCATATTAAAGATTTACTGGCACACATTCATAAAGAAAGTTTCGACTGGCATCAGCTTATACGCAAAACATATTTTATTCCCGAAGGAAAAAAAATTAATGATTTGCTTCAGGAATTTCAGCAGCGCAAAACACATATGGCCATTGTGGTTGATGAGTTTGGCGCCACACAGGGCTTGGTAACCATGGAAGATGTACTCGAAGAAATTGTGGGTGAGATAAAAGATGAGTTTGATGATGAAGAACCTGTTTACTCACGCATTGATGAAAACAATTATGTTTTCGAAGCTAAAACAGCATTGAATGATGTATGCCGTATTATTGAAGTAGAACCTGAAGTGTTTGACGAAATAGAAGGAGAAAAAGGAACCCTTGCAGGACTGTTACTCGAAATTCATAAAACCATTCCCAAGGTGAATGAAACCATTAGCTTCAAACATCTCGATTTTATTATTGAAGCTGCCGACCGCAGAAAAATAAAACGTGTCAAAATACGTATTAACCCTGTAGAAGCTGCTGAAGAATGAAAAAGTTATATGTGTTTGTGGTTATGCTCCTCATGGGCTGTTCAGGAAATCCGGTTCCGAAACCACGTGGTTTTTTCAGAATTGATTTGCCCGAAAAAAAATATACTTCCTATGATGATGCCTCATGCCCATACCGTTTTGATATACCCGACTATGCCATTGTGCTGCCTGACACCAATCGTTTTGTTGAGCCGTGCTGGAAATATGTTTTGTATCCAAAATTCAGAGCACAGCTATACATAACTTACAAAAATTTGCATAACGACCTGGCTGCTTTTGCCGAAGATTCCAGAGACCTGGTATATAAACATACCATCAAGGCAAATGCCATTGACGAAACAGTAATTCATACACCCAATAAAGTGTATGGAGTGATGTATGATATTGGTGGCAATGCTGCAAGTAATTTTCAGTTTTATGCTACTGACAGTGTTCGGCACTTTATCCGCGGATCGCTTTATTTTAATGCAGCTCCCGAAGCTGACTCACTTAAACCGGTAGTGGATTTTATCAAAAAGGATGTAAAACATTTAATTCAAACATTGCAATGGAAAAATTAAGCAGAAAAACTATTGGGATACTCCTTGCACTTTTTGTTTGTACTACAGCAAGTTCATGCCGGCTTTTTAAGAAGAAATGCGACTGCCCTAAGTGGGGCCGGCAAACCATTGCACCTGCAGATTCACAAGCAGTTGCAAGCCATACTGCAAAAACTCATGATCTCAGATAAACAGGCAATGCCTGCAATTGCATTTTGTACAATTTAAAGTGCTGTTTATACAATAAAGGCCGCTTTAATTTGTAGTAAATATTCTGCCTTATATTTTTGAATCATTATTACTCCTTATCCGTAACCGGATTTATTAGCCCGGCTAAAAACCCGATTTTGAAAACAGAAAATAAACCGTTTTCAAATATAAGACCAACCCTATACCTTGATATGAAATGAAAAGGAGGCCTCTTTTGCCTCCCTTTCGTTTTATATATTAAAAAGTGATTCGGAACACAAAATTGTCAACCTATTTCAGGACAAGTCACCATGAATGTACCATGAATCTCCTGATTGTGCGTTGAAATCATAGAGCTTGTAAAAGCTCCCTGTAATGCCACTGAGAGCGTACACGGTATTATTATCAATAAATGTAAATGAAGTGTTTACATCTGCCGAATCATAAACCATATTTATTCCATCATAATAGAATGCTTTTGATGAAAATGAATCACAAAGCTGCCCAAGAATATTAGCCTGCCCAAGTTTTTGCACCTGAATATAACCAGTAGTAGTAATGCTGCCTTCTGTAAAATGCCATACTGCTCCCGGCTGTACCCAAGGTTGTTGAGTGAAAGCAAAATGAGAATAAAAAAATAATATTGCAATTAGAAATAATTTTTTTTCATTCGTTATTGTTTTGCAATTTTTTTTGTAACAGTCATTTTATCATTTTGATATTTCAATAAATATATTCCTTTTGGAAATTGAGATAAATCAATTGAAGTATATGTTGTTTGATTTTTTAAAATTAATAAAATCTGACCGATTGCATTCATCAGGTAAAAAGTATTTTCTTTAACATTTGAAGTTTTAATAAATAGTTTATCTTTTGCGGGGTTAGGATAAATTAATATTTCGTGCTGTAAAATATCGTATTGTTCAATCCCAACTTGCAGACTATCACAAACACTACCCTGCCAATTGGACAAAGAATAATTTGGAAAATTGGGAATTGTAAAACGGTTGTAAGTGGGTAAAGTAATCGAGTGTTGCTGAACATCGCATAAAGTTCCTGCGCTATCCGGTTGATTAATTACATGTAAATAATGAGAACCATTTAAGGTGTTTAAATATATTTTACCATCGGGTGCGAGTTGGGATAAATAAAAATAGGTGTAAAAAGGCGGAACTGAATCGGTAAACCCATCAAATGTAGCAATAGTTGTTTTTGAATTTAAAATATTTGATGCAAGCATATCAAATTGATAAATATAATTTGTAGATGAAGCATATAAATAGCGAGAACCGGGAGCGAAGGCTGCACCACCTGCAATTGAAGTGTCGTTAATCTGCATGAATAAAGGATTTGAATAGATGCCCGTGCATCTGTCAAAATCACAAATTTGCAAATAATTATATGTGTCGTAGATGGCAAATTTATTTCCATCTGGTGAGTAAACAGCCTGTCCATTTCCATCTGAATCGCCTGTTGGCTGTCCAATGCATTGTAAAGCAGGTGATGAGATACCGGAAGGTGTTATAAGTAGTTGATAAATACACCCTGTTTGATATTGAGAAATTGAAATCCACCAGTCGCGACCATTGCCATGCTTACATGCTGTGAGCAATCCAAAAGATAATGTGTCATTGATAATTGTACTATCCTTCCAAATTAAGCCGCCCAAGCCACCGTCCAAATTCATATCGAGTAAAGAGCAAGTGAGCCGGACGGGTTGCACAGAATTTGTGACGGGTTCTGCGGAAAGAGAAAATAAATAATACTGGGTGTTGCTATTGGGGGAAGGAATGATAAGGGTTCCTTGCGGAATAGTGAGACCGGAGGTTTCATAAGCATCTGTAAGCGCACCGGAATTAAAATTGTTTCCGTTGTAAAGCGTATCATCATTTTGGTTGGAAACATAAACTCCATTGGTATAAAAAAGCAAATTGCCGGATGTGTCACTCATTGAAGAAAAGGTTTGAAAAAAATTCATGGGGCGATTTTGTTTGTAAATGAAAGGTACCGGAAAATTGAAATCAATATTTGTAGTGCCAAATAAAGTACCCGTACCGCTGTCATTATAACCGCTTAGCCAAAAATTATTTCTTCCCTGCGAAAATGTTAAGGCAGGAATTAAAAGAAGCAGCAAAAAAAATCTGAAACGCATGTTGAATTTTTTATTAATAACTGTTGCCGTTTCAAATGAAACGGCAACAGCTTTATTCAACTTAGCGAGTAATTACAAGTTTACCTTTTTGGGTAAAACCTGCATAGGATTTAATGGTATATGTATAAATGCCATTACCCAAAGAACTAACATCAATATTTTTTGACTGTTCATTGGCGGGAATTAAAAAGGACGAAACATTTTGACCAAGTAAATTAAAAATTTCTATTTGACCGGGAATATCTTTTCCAAATTCAAAAGAAATGTTGGCAAAGTTGTTTGCCGGATTGGGAGAGAATGCTGCATATTCGTAAACGCCATGAGAAAATGATGAATGAGATGCCTGCCGAAGAACAACGCCTTCATTAAGACAAATGTTTTCATCATCATATTCCATTTCGGGGTCAATAAGTACATGTATTCCTCTTGCTTTGAAAACAGCGTTGCCGCCTGAATACGGACATTGTGTTGCAATGCTTAGAAGAATTTGCGCTTGTGAGGGAGAAAAGGAATAGTTTTCTTTAGCTATGGTTTCCAAATAAATTTGATTTACCAGCTTTTCATTTTCGTCATAATTAGCGTTAGTAAGAATTCCGTCATTTGTAATTTTCAGGCCGTCCGCACTTAAAACCCGATTATTTTCAAGAGCGTCAAAAGCATTTTTGTTAAAAACGGTCAGGTTATCATTTACAATCTCTAATGCTTTGATAAGTTGAATCAGTGAATCAATTTCATCTGATGTCAGATTACTATTTCCTACTTGCTCGTAATAAAGTTTTATTTGCTCAAGATTTTGTTCAAATGAAAGTTTGTTTTGGTCAATTTGATTGCGTAATGAAACTGTCATATTGAACAACATATCAGCACCATCGGTAATATTCTTAAAATCATCAGTATTGCCCTGTGATGCCAAATTAAAAAAAGATTGAAAATCAGGGTCACTGTTCAAAAGGGCGTTATCGTTGGATAATTTTTCAAATAAATATTTTTCGGCTGCATATTTCATTTCTTCTGTGTATTCGGTAGTCAAGTCTTCGCCTCTGGCAATTTTTAAATCAAGAGGGTCAAAGCCATTTGAAGCGATGTATCCAATGCATACCTGGCTTGTTGAACAGTTAAAGGGTGTTCCTGAACTTTGATAAAACCAACCGCTTGCAGGTGAAATAGTGGCAGGTTTAAATGGAGATGCAAACGGATTTACTCCAAACTGAGCTGTTCCAAAATTTCCGGTATGAATTGCATCAAAATTCAAACAAGATGAATTCCATGTGTTTCCGTTATTTACATGCGGGCTAACTATTGAAGTAGTTCCGCAATATAATCCATCAGCATGGTGAGACAAATGATTGCCTGAAATAAAAGTGCCGCCACAATTGCCATCGAACCGGATGCCATGATAGGTGTTATCAATGTTATTGCAAATGATTGTTGATTTAGTAGTGTTTGAAATAAATATACCGCGCTGATTGGAACTTGCACTTATTCCGGAGCTTGAAATACCATTGCAACTGACGGAAATTGCTTTGCATCCTTGCAAAGTAATTGCGTACTGATTAACGGGAGGGCTTATCATGCTTACTGTATTATAGCTGATGCTTGCATTGGAAACGTTATGAATACTGATGCCGTGCTTTGCATTATTAAGAAATATATGGTTATCAAAAATGCTGCTGTTATTATTTGACAGGCTAAATTCATTGACATAAATTCCAAGAGCTTTTGCTATTCCGGTGGAGGTATATCCGCCATAAATAAAATTACTTCCTATTGTTAAATGATTGGCTGCATCATTAAAAAGAGCAGATACCCCGTAATTGTCGCAGTAAATTAAATTTGATGTAATATATGAATCACGATAACTGCAATACTGAACTCTTACTCCTGTATTTACATTGTACATGTAATTGTTAGAGATAGTGTTATTCATACTTTCTGAATAAACTCCAAAACGGCAATGCTGAAAAGATTTTTGAGAATTTGAATTACTCCCAAAGCCTACTTGCTTGAGGGTCTGATAACCATGTCCGCCTGAGACATAAACACCACTGCCTGCAAAATCATTGCCGTAAAAGTTATCGGGTTGAATATTTAAGAAAAAACACTCGGTTATATAATAGCTGCTGCGATTTCCAAAAATTCCAATATGTAAATCACGGAAAGTATTTTTGTTTGAGCCCCCGTTTATTTTAAAGGAAATATCATTCATTTGAATTCCTGCGAAAGTTTTTGTTCCAGGAATTGGAAATTGTCCCGGGTAAGTTCCATGCAAGGGAGCATCACATTTGAATGTACATCCTGTAATGTATCCAGAAACAATATTATTACCTGTCGGAGCTTCGGGTACAAAAACACCCACGTAATTACAATTAAATATAGTATTATCGAGGTATATGGAGGAATTATTATTTGCCGTAATTCCATATTGCGCATCCTGAATTATTGTACCGTTCAATGTGGTTAATGTTCCACCGTCCTGAACTTCTATTCCTCCCCACATGGCAGAACAGGCACTTTCTAAGATAGCACCATCAAGAATAAGATTACCACCTGATTCAACAATTATTTTTCCCCCTTCAGGCATAAGAACTTTACATGTAATTGTCATTGTTGCCGATGCCGGAACAATAATATCTTCATACATTTTTATGTCTATGTCCCATGTGTTTGTGCCGGAAACAATCATTGGGTCTGTTGAAGAATATGCACAATCTTTAATAAATCTTCTAATGTTTGTTAAGTGCAAACTTTTATCACAGGTTGAAAGCTGACCATCGTCAAGATAATTATGGACAGGCCCAAAAGCAGGGTTCATGATGTTTGTACAATTGGTTTGATGACCTAAAGCAAACGAATGACCTAATTCATGGCAAAGAGTTTCTGCTGTATTCCACCACACCCAACCATAGACCACACTCCAAGGCTGATTGTAAATTATAGTAGCTGAATCTCGCATCCATACATAACCAGAATATGAATTAGGCATGCTAATCGCGCTTGCATCAGCAAGTGTAGCAGACGGATACATTGAACAAGGAGCGGGATTGAGAAAGGGAGAACAAGGAATTCCAAGAACCCACTGATTATATTTACACTGGTCTTCAGCAAAAAATACATCTATTGCAGGTTCATAAGAGGTGTTGGCATCAATTTGCTGTTGCAAAGGAAGCATGTACCAGTTTGTTCGAGCAGGACATTGATAAGGTTGAGTAGTATTATTGGTTATGTCCCAATAATATGTATCATTTACATAATAAATTCTGTGAAATTCAAACTGTATTCTTGAATGCTGATTTGTTCCACCGCAATTTGTAATATCAAGATTAGCAAAAACACTGTTTACGTGAGTTTCAACATCATCCCAAAGTTGATTGTGGTCTGGATTCGAGGGGTCGTAACCACCTGTTCCATCTGTTTTATGAAGAAAAATTAAATTTACTCTAACGATTTTTACTGCGGTATTTTGATTTGGAGTGTAGTAAGAATTATTAAAATAATAGGGAGATGTTGAACCGCAGTTTGGCAAAAGAGAATTTGAACCACCTGGGGTGCAGCTACAGTAACAAGCATCGTAAAGATTGGGTAGTGTTTGAGCTAATAAATTTTTTGACAGCAATAGAAAAGTTGCTAAAGCAATAAGAATGTAAGTTTTCTTTTTCATATAACTTTTATAGTTATATAAATGTTTGTAAAGCATGGCATTTTGCAGTGCGTTAACAGAGTTGTTTTTTTGTTTCATTTGTTTGAGTTTTAAGAATGTTAAATATTAAGTGTATTTTAGTGTAAATTTTATTTGCACGGATAATAAATCAAATTGCTTGACTTATTGGTACTTTATTTTTATAATTTGAAATCAACGAAGCATCAACTGTATTTTACAGGTGCTCTTTAAAAACGTTCTGGAAACTAATTGAGGATTTAATTTTTATCAGAACGGGGGGAAAGTAAATGTTTTTTCTTTTGGTAAAGATAAAATGATAAGATTTATTTATTAACAATTTGTTGATACTACTGAATTAACTACGAAGCTCGGACGCGCGGAGGGCAAAATAAAATGTGAAGCACACCAAACTTAAAAAATGAGAAAGATGTGCTTCTCTTTTTATTTTGCGAAGGGATAGCCAAAACGGCTTTGCCGACTTTCGGAGCATGTCAGTTTGGGTTAGCGATACAGTTCATTCGGAGCGGAAAGCAGTTGCAGATAACGGCAGTCCATCTAAAAACCTCTAATTGCATTCAAAAGTAACAAATCAATAGTTTCAAGAAAGCAGCAGAACGATTTTAAGTGGCTTTAAAAAGAACTACGTTCTGTTTGCTCCTTTGTATTGTATGAAGTAAATATACAACACATATACTAAATGTTATACTTGCCTTTAAAGTATTACATAAAATGAAACTGAGTTTTTAGACAGTCTGCGGCTTGGCGAAGTGCAGGACTTAGAAACTCTACACTTTCACTATGCACAAATGTATGAAAGAAGCACAAAACTTCAATTAACCACTGAACCCCGCATTTTGCCAAACCGCTGTTGGCACTAGGCAGAATTTCGGTCTGTCATTACACTTCAAGTATTTTCTGTCCTTTTCCGTCAATTATTTGTTTGTCGTTGTCAAGTTTTGCAACAAGTGCAAAACCGTTGTAAAATGGTTCAACTGTCAAGTAACGGTCTTTGTAAAGTTCGTTTCCGTTTTTATCAATATGAAACCAACCGTTTTTGTCTTTTGCTGTCGCAAAGTTTTTGTGGAAAATTCCCAAGTCAAGAAATGATTTGTCATTGATGAATTTTCCTTTGTTGTCAATGTGTCTGTAAAAACCGTCTTGCGATTTTACACAAGCAATTCCGTCTTTGTAGTCGCCTGCGTAAACGTAACTGTCTGCGTAAATGCGGTTTCCGTTTAAGTCAATATGAAAATATTGATTGCTGTCGTTACGCACGGTGCAAATGTTTTCTTGATAATTTCCCGTCCACAAAAACGAATTTTGATAAATTCTTTCGCCCTTTTCGTTGATGTGAAACCACCGATTATTTTCAACAACAGAAGCACGATTACAATAAAAACCAAATGTCCGTGAATGGCGATTTTTGTAAAGTTCGTTTCCATTTATGTCAATGTGATAAGCTCCCGAATTGTCTAAAACTGGTGCAAGTCCAGGCGAATGAAATTTTAAAACTTCCACAAACTGCTTATCGAAAATTTGTTTCCCTTCAAAAAGAAAATGCGTATTGTCTGATGATACCGTTATGTCTTGCCAATTCATTTTCTAAAAGTTAAAATGGTTTGTAATTCGTTTAATTGGGTTTCGCTATAAAATTGAAAACCTACATTTACACAAAGCGAGATGTATTGAAATGATGTTCTCTCGTAACTTTCACACATTGCCGTCATATTGAGTGAAAGTAAAGACAAATCAATTTTGATTTTATCTGTGCAATTTTCAATAACGTATAATGTTCCGTAACTCGGTAATGCTTCAAAGCAATTTCTCAGAACTATACTTGCTTTTTCATTGTTCCAATCGTGCAAAATTCTAGATAAAATAATTGCGTCTGATTGACTAGGAATTTCAGCAAAGAAACTACCGCCAATTTTTTTAATGCTTGAAAATGTTACTTTCTCAATGACTTTTGGCAAGTCAAATAAAATACAGTCAACGCTTGGTAGTTTTGCTTTAATGTTCTCTAAAACCGCTCCGTAACCGCCACCCACATCCATTACAGATTTGTGTTTGCCAAAATCAATCAAGTCGGGTAAAGTATTGTAATCATCTTTTGCATACGCATACATTGCCTTGTGGTAATCGTGCAACTTTTCTGGATTTTCATTTAAGTAATCAAAATATGGTAAACCGTAAACTTCTTCAAATGAACTTTTACCTGTTTGAATTGAGAAATCCAATTTTTGCCAAGCGTTCAAATGTTCCGAACTCCAATTCAAACAAGCATATTTTAAACTTTCGGGATTGTTTTCTGTAAGAAATTCCGACAAAGAATTAACCTTGAAAAAGTTGGAGTTTTTGCCCAAAAAATCAGCATTGTGTAAAGTGTTTAGCAACAACAATAATTTTTCTTCATTCAACGAAAGTTCTGTTGATAATTGCTTTGCCGTTTTTTCTTCCTGTAAGTTGTCAAACAAATTGAGTTTACAAGCTGTGCTAACAGCCATATATTTCCAATGTTCGGTAAAGAATGATTTGAGTTTATTTTTCATCAATTATTCCATTCTTAAAAGTTAAACCTGTCATATAATTTACCCAATTATCTTTTGTATAAACTTTTTTGTTTATACTGAAATGATAAAATGCAATCAACATATCGTGAGTGATGAAAATTGTCGTTCCGTTTTGTGTTGAGTTTTCGTTAATGAAATTTGCAATTTTGTAATTTAACTCGTTAATGTTCGGAATACCCGGAGTTTTTTCTCCTTGCATAAATCGTTTATACATTTCGTCAAAACCGTGTTGAAGAAAAAATTCCCCTGCTATTTTTTCGTCTGAAATATGCAGTCCGGGCGCACCCAATGCGGCTGTTTCAATAATTTCTACTGAATTACCATAACCTTTGGTTATAAGCTCAGCCGTCTGAACACAACGCCCAACAGGGCTTGTGAAAATTCTATTGATTTTTTTCTCTGCCAAATTCTCTCCAAAACTTATAGCGTTTTGTATGCCTTTTTCATTCAATAAAATTTCGTTTCCAAATGAACCTTTGGGAATATCTTCTCTGTCAGCGTGTCGAAGCAAAAGCGATATTTTTTCGTTTACATTCATTTAGTTCGGTTTACGCATATTGCAGGTTTTACACAAATCAATTTTCTTGTAATTATTTACAAGGTTTTGGTAGTTGTCGCTTTGCAACACTTCTTCAATACTTGTCTTTTCAATATTTCCAAAGTGTCCTAATGTTCTACGCATTTCATCAGGGGCACAACAAGGCGAAATGTTTCCTGTTGCTGAAACCCACAATTCTTTTTCTAAAAACGGACACTCGTAGCTTTCGGGTACTTCGATAAGTTCAGTCCCTACTTGCTTTATTTGTAGCGGAATAATGTTTTCCAACAAAACTTTTTCGCCATTAGGTTTTCGAGATTTTTCTTGTGCTTCGTAGGCTTGTTTTACATACTCGTTCCATTTTGCAATGCTTTCAGGCGTTGCTTTCATTGATAAATGTTTAATTTCATCAAAATGCGCCCAAAGCTGATGTCCTTTTACTCTGTCCACGCCCAATTCAGAAGCCAATTTTACAATGTCTGCCAGCTCGTGCATATTGTTTTGCATAAACGTAAGTTGAAACGTTACACGGCAGTAATAACCAGTTTTTGCAAAGTGCTCATTACGAATACTGATAAACTCTTTCACGTTTGCAACGGCTTCTTCAAAGTTTATTTTCAACATTACTTTTTCCGAAGTTTCGGCAGTCGCACCGTTCCAACTTATTTTTACATCAGTTGTAATTGGCACAATCAATTTTGCCCATTCTGTAACGGTTTTCTCTGTTGTTCTCGGAAACGTGCCGTTAGTAGTCAAATTCATCTTGATGTCGTATTTGTAACACAGATCAACAAAATGCGCAAAATGCTTGTAAATTAATGGTTCGCCCATTGTGGACGGAATCATTTCTGTAACTCCTATTTTTTTCGCTTGCTCAAAAATGGGTTCTAACCATTCTTTGGGCATTCTGCGATGTTTTCCGCCCAATTTTTCTTTGATGTAAGTTGAAAACGGACTGTGTTCTTCGCACATTGTGCAACTCAAATTACAATCTTCAGGATTTGTGTCAAGTGTTACACGCCAAAGTTTATAGCCATTTTTCGGAATGAATTTTTGATAAATTATTTTCAACTCTTTGCAATGGTCTTGAATGTTTGGAACACTTCCGTCTGCCGAATACAAATAACCTTTTTCGCCTAATTGCTTCATCGTTTCGGGATTTGAAACAGCGAATTTTAGTTGCTCTACTAATGAATTTACGTTTCGATGTTCAAATAAGAGCCCGTTTACATTATGCTGAACATATTCTTTCATTCCACCAAAGTCGGCTGTAATTACAGGTACTTTGCACGATTGTGCTTCGTGAATTACAAGCGGTGAATTTTCACCCCAAATACTCGGAACTACAATACAATCAATATTTGAGAAAACATCATTCGCTAAATTATGATTGATGTATTCGCCCGAAAATTCAATTTTGTTTTTTGAAGTTGCGGCTAATTCTTTCAAAGCATTTGTGCTTTGTCCGTTAGGTCTTCCGAAAATTTTGAGCGTTGCGGGTTCTTCAATTTGCAAAAACGCTTCAATAAGTTGGTTCACGCCTTTTGCAGGAATATGCGTTCCAATGTAGCCAAAAGTGTAATTCGTTTTCTCTTTTGATTTTTCAGTTTGCGTTAAGTATTCCGTAGGAAAACCGTAATCTAAATAAATGATTTTGTTTTCACGAACGCCAAAGTCATTGATAAATCTATCACGCAAATAATTTGAAGGCGCAATAAACAAATCAACTTTATTGATGATTGCTTTTGTTTCAATCATTCGCTGGTGTGTCCAACTGCTCCAACTTTCAATGTCGGCTTGTTTGTTTTCTTCTCGTCCGCTGAAATAAACTTTGTAGCAATCTGTCGCACATTTTTTGTCGTCTTGTTTTTCGCACAACTGAAAGTTGTTTGCGTTACCAATGCTTCGTGTCAAGAATTGTCCGCGTGGACACATTAACCAAAAGTCATGAAGCGTGTAAACAATCGGAATTTTGAGTTTGTTCAATTCGTCAATCAAACCTGTTGAAAGATGATTATCAAATCCTTGGTCGTACTTATTTTCCGAATGTTGATATGTGTTTGTTCGATAATTGTGTGAAATGCCAAATTGAAGAAGATATAGAACAGGAATTTAAACAGGCATTAATCGGAATTAAAATGCTTCCTAATTCTTCGAAATTTGGCGTGTATTTGGCTTACAAATATTATTTGACTTTGTTTAAAAAAATCAAAAATAAATCTTCTAAAGAGATTATGAATAACCGTGTACGTGTTGCTAATTCTGAAAAAGCTTTTGTTGCATTTAAGAGTTATCTCAGGTATAAAACAACTTGTTTGTAATGAAATGGACTATTTTTCTTTTATCAGCTCTGTTTATTTTTAGCAGTTTCGCCATTTATTCCTTAGATGATGTAAGGGCAAATTATAGCCAATTGGCTACCGATAAGAAAATGTGTAGTGAATTACTGGCTCAATTGGAAAAGAATAAAGACCAATCGGCTACCCATTTGGCATATTTAGGAAGCCTACAAACCATTTGGGCAAATCACGTTTTAAATCCATTAAGCAAACTCAATACTTTTAATAAAGGGAAAAAAAATATTGAACTAGCTATTGAACAAGAGCCCAATAATGCTGAATTACGATTTATAAGGCTGTCAGTCCAAAAAAATGCACCCAATTTTTTAGGGTATCACTCCAATATTAAAGAAGATATACAATTTATTAAAAACAATCGAAGTCAGATCAAATCAAATGTAATCAATCAATACATAGAATCGTTACTAAAAGATTAATAATGAAACATCAGTTATATAGAGAACAACAATTTAATTGTGATATAGAAACCGCTTGGGAGTTTTTTTCATCGCCCTATAACCTTGCCCAAATTACTCCTAAAGAAATGGGATTTGTAGTGCATACCGATGTAGGAAACCAAGCGATTTTTGAGGGTATGGAAATTGAATATACCGTTTCTCCATTACTTAAAATACCGTTGAAATGGAGAACGAAAATTACGGAAGTTACTTTTCAAAAAAGCTTTACCGATTTTCAAGAAAAAGGACCTTATAAACTCTGGAATCACTTTCACGAATTTATTCCAAATAAAGAGGGCGTGTTAATGAAAGATACGGTAGATTATGAATTACCTTTCGGCTTTTTGGGAGATATCACTCACGCTTTATTGGTTAAAAAGAAGCTGGAATCAATTTTTGATTTTCGCTTTAAAGTTTTGGAGCAAAAATTTAATAAATAATATATGAATATATTAATAACCATACTCGTTTTTGTACTAATGGAAGGAGCTACTTGGCTCATTCATAAATACATAATGCACGGTTTTCTTTGGGTATTGCATAAAGACCATCACGACCATAGTAATAAAGGCGTTTTAGAAAAAAATGATTATTTCTTTGTCATCTTTGCCTTGCCAACGATTGCTTTGATGTACTTTGGCTCACTCAAAGATTTTAATTACTTGTTCTTTATTGGCTTGGGCATTATGCTATATGGAATGGCGTATTTTTTTGTGCACGATATCTTCATCCACCAAAGAATTAAATATTTTACCCACACTAAAAACCCTTATTTTAAAGCTTTAAGAAGAGCTCATAAACAACATCACAAGCACTTAGGAAAAGAAGAAGGCGAATGTTTTGGATTTTTGTATGTGCCTTTCAAATATTTCAGAATGTATTTTAAAAGCAATAAAAAATGATGTCTTTCACCTACATACTCGTCTTGTTTTTCACAGTTATCATTTGTTTTATTGCATCTTTTGACAAGCGATTACAGTTCAACAAGCATTTTGGAGCATTTCTAAAAGCATCTGTTCTAGTAGCTATTCCTTTCATAGCTTGGGATGTTTGGTTTACTGCAAAAGGTGTATGGTGGTTTAATATCGATTATACAATGGGATTAAATATAGCCGGCTTGCCTTTGGAAGAATGGTTGTTTTTTATCTTCATTCCTTTTTCGTGCATTTTTACTTATTACAGTATAGACAAGTTTTTTAAAATGGAATGGTTGAGTGGATTTAATAATTTAATCGTTTTTGTAACTGTTATTGTCTGTTCAGTAACCGCATTATTATATTATGATAAGATTTACACATTAATCACATCGCTTTCAGCTATTCTTACAGTTGTTTATCTTCATTTTATAGCAAAAGTAGATTGGATTAGCAAAGCATCTTTAGTCTTTACAATTTTAATGTTAGGGTTTCTTCCTGTAAATGGAATTCTTACTGGAACAGGTTTAGACACGCCTATTGTGAATTACAATCCTGATGATTTTTTAGGCATACGAATATTGACAATTCCTATAGAAGATTCGGTTTATGGTTATACGCAATTTCTGTGGGTATTGTATTTCTTTAAAAAATTTCAAAAAACAGAACATTAAAAACAAATAGCATGAAAAAGAACTTTCAAATTTTAAATGCAGTGACTCTTGTGGCAACTGTGGTGATTAATTACCTTTCCAACACAGGGGTTTTTAATGGCGAAACCATGGCTACTATTTCGGCAAAATACCAAAATTTATTTACGCCAGCCGGATATGCGTTTTCCATTTGGGGATTAATTTATCTAGGGCTCTTCTGCTTTGTGATTTATTTCGGACCATTAACCAAGCAAACGGAAGTTAAAGATAAAGTAGTTTCAAGTATAGGTTGGTGGTTTGTTGTTTCCTGCGTTGCTAATGCCTTGTGGGTGATTGCTTGGTTGTATGAATATACTTTCTTAACTATTCCAATCATGGTACTCTTGTTTGTTGCTTTATTTAAAATTGTAAACAGAATTCAATCAGAATATAATACCAAAACACTACAAACTACACTTTTTCTGCGTTTGCCATTTTATATTTATTCGGGTTGGATTTCTGTAGCTTTAATTGCCGATATAGCCGCTTATCTAAAAAAAATACACTGGTCGGGATTTGGAATTTCAGAAACAATTTGGACGCTCATCATGATTATTATTGCTACGCTGCTACATTTATTTATGATTTGGAAACAAAAGATGCCTGCTTTTGCTTTGGTGGCAGTTTGGGCGTTAATTGCAATTGCTTTTGCAAATAAGAACCTTAATACTACAGTATATTTTGCAGCATGGTTTACTGCCATTGTTTTGTTTGCAAATGTTTTGTTTCGTTGGTTTAAAAGAAATACCGTTTTATGAAGACTAAAATCTCTATTTTTTGGTTCAGGCGTGATTTGCGTTTGGAAGATAATGTAGGATTATGTCAAGCATTGACTTCGGGCTATCCTATTTTGCCGATTTTTATTTTTGATGAAACTATTTTATCACATATAGAAAACAAGAAAGATAGAAGAGTAGATTATATTCATCAGGCACTTTCTAAAATAAATGTAGAACTAAAAACGCATCAATCAACTTTGTTCACATTTTATGGGAAACCGTTGGATATTTTTAAAATCCTTTTGGAGAAATATGATATTCAAGGTGTCTTCTGCAATCGAGATTATGAACCGCAAGCGATAAAAAGAGATACCGAAATTTATCAATTTTTCAAAACGCAAAATATTCCATTCAAAGCCTTTAAAGACCAAGTTGTTTTTGACAAAAATGAAGTACTGAAAAGTGACGGAACTCCTTATACTGTTTATACGCCCTATTCCAAAAAATGGAAAGAAAAATTAACGGTAGAAAATTATCAAACATATAAAGCTGATTTTACTAATTTTTTTAAAATAAATTTTTCCGAAATTCATTCATTACAAGAAATAGGTTTTCAAAAAACAGAATTTGAATTTATTGAACCTACACTTAATCCTGATATTATTGATGAATATGACAAATTTCGAGATTATCCTGCTATGCAGCGTACTACGCAATTGGGTATTGCACTTCGCTTCGGAACGATTAGTGTTCGTCAATGCGTGGCTTTTGCATTAGAACACAATCAAACTTGGCTGAATGAACTGATTTGGCGAGAATTTTTTATGCAGATTTTGTATCATTTTCCAAAAGTTGTGACTGAATCATTCAAACCCAAATATGATTTTATAGAGTGGAGAAATAATGAACAAGAATTTAAGCTTTGGTGCGAAGGAAAAACCGGCTATCCAATTGTAGATGCCGGAATGCGACAGCTCAACGAAACGGGTTATATGCACAATAGAGTACGAATGATTGTTGCCAGTTTTTTATGTAAACATTTACTTATCGACTGGCGGTGGGGAGAAGCTTATTTTGTTCAAAAACTCAGCGATTATGATTTATCTGCCAATAACGGAAACTGGCAATGGGCAGCAGGTTCGGGTTGCGATGCTGCTCCATATTTCCGAGTTTTCAACCCAGCATTGCAAACCGAAAAATTTGATAAAAACTTAGAATACATCAAAAAATGGGTGCCAGAATTTGGAACGGATAAATATCCCAAACCTTTTGTAGAACATTGCTTTGCAAGAGATAGAGCATTGAAAACTTATGGAAAAGCATTAAAAGAAAGAAAATGAAAATACTTATAGCAGGTGCAACAGGCTTTGTTGGAACATATCTAATTGATTATTTATTAGAGAAAGGATATTCCATTAATGCCTTATCAAGGAGTAAACAAGTTAGTCATGATAAGAATTTAGTGTATTTTCGATGGGATATTTATCAGCAATATATTGAAACAAACGCCTTTGAAAATGTAGATACAATTATCAATTTAACTGGTGCTAACATTGGAGAGAAAAGATGGACAAAAGAACGGAAAAGTGAAATCATCAGCAGTCGTATTAAGTCCATTGACTTATTGTATCAGTATGTATCGGAAAATAAATTTAGCATCAATACATTTATTTCGTCTTCTGCCGTTGGGTATTATGGAGCAGTAACTACAGATGAAATGTTTAAAGAAACTGCTGAAAATGGAACTGATTTTTTAGCCACTGTTTGCAAAGAATGGGAAAATACAGCAATGAAATTTAACGATATAGGTATTAGAACAGTTATTTTACGCAAAGGAGTGATGGTTGGAAAAGATGGAGGAATAGTTCAAAAATTAGCACCGTTAGCTAAATTAGGAATAAATGTTTCGTTGGGTTCAGGAAAACAGTTTTTACCTTGGATTGATATTAGAGATTTAGTAAAACTGTATGAATTAATCCTTTCTAATTCTAAAATTAACGGAATTTATAATACTGTCTCAAGCGAAAATATCACGATGAATGAATTTTCAAAAACCTTGTTTAAGTCTTATAAAATGAGAACTATTCTACCCAATGCACCTGCCTTTATCATCCGTTTACTTTTTGGCGAAATGTCGGTTATGTTTTTAGAAGGATCAAAAGTCAGTAATGAAAAGCTAAAAAAAACTGGCTTTTCTTTTGAATTCGACACTATAGAGAAGTCCCTTTTATTGTGATTTTTCAGTGAAAGGAAAATTTTGCTCTTTTGTTTTTTTTAGTGATTGTTTCGTATTTCTGCAAAACCAAAAGTGCAAAACGAGCGTTGGCAAAAAAATAAAACAAATCTCAGACTAATTTCTGTAATAATCTTGAGGGTTCGGTTGTTCTACGCTTGCCTGTAACGTTTTGGCGGCTTGACGCAGGGCGGCACTTTTAGTATAAAACTTTAATCGAAGAGGAGACTTTTAAATTTACGAAAAACTTTTAACCGAAGACGTTTCTTGCCACTTTTGCCAAACGAGCTGTTACAGGCTGGCGTATTGTCTTACGTGTTGTTAATTCTTGTATGTTCTGTATTTTGCTGTTGTGTCGGCTGAGAGGTGCAGGTTTTAAAATTTTTAGAAAGGGAAGAAAAAATAATTTTTTAGGGTAGGTAGTGTAAGCTCTTCTCGCATTTTGGCTTTAGCGTGGCTTTGTACGAAACGCAAGTTCAGCGAAGCTAATGCGAGATGTGCTTACACGGTGTGTTGGATTACATATAAATCACTTTTACTTTAATTGTCTTATTTTGGGTTAATTCAAAACTTGCTTTTTTAAAATTCGGTCGGTTGGTTAATCCGATTGAAGTATAATTTGTAAATCCAATTCCTTCTTTTGGTAAAATTAATCCTTTATCAATCTTTCCGTTACTATTTTCATCGTGCAAAATGTTTACTGCATAATTGCCTTTTGGCAAGTTTGAAAATGTACATTGAGATTTTCCATTTGTGATACTTACTTTTCCCATTTTGAAGTGATTTTTATAATGTTCATCAGGAATAGAACCGTCTTTGTTGTATAATGTTATTTGAACAGTTCCTTTAGAATTTCTCAAATTTTCAACCTCTACTGTTAAGTTGTAGCTTTCATCCTTATCAGGTGAAATCACTGTCAAAATAGATGCTGAAATAATAGCTAAAATAATTGTTTTCATTTTACTTTTTTCTTTAAAAAATTGTGCTTTGGCAAGGAGAAGAAATGAATAATAATCATAATATTCTATATTCTTACTCCCGCCAAAGACTTAATATTATTGATTTTTTTTTGCTAAACTTAGCTTTCAAACTATCCACAATGTCATAAACCATTGGTACTAAATAAACGGTTAAAGCCAATGACGAAAGCAAACCGCCAATAATTACCCAAGCCAATCCGTTTTTCCATTCGGCTGATGTTCCTGTTGCTAATGCAATAGGTAACATTCCGATAGCCATTGATAAAGTAGTCATCAAAATAGGTCGCATTCTTCCTTTACTTGCCAAAACAATGGCTTCTTTGTAGTGCTTTCCTTCTGCTTTCATTTGGTTAGTAAAGTCCACGATTAAAATTGAATTTTTGGTCACTAATCCCATCAGCATAATTAAACCTAACAGAGCAAATAAGCTAAGGTGGCTCAATGATAAATTCAGTGCTAAAAATGCTCCGATTGCCGCAACTGGAATAGCAAATAAGGCTACAAACGGATAAATATAGCTATCGTATAATGCAACCATAATCAGATAGATTAGCACAAAGGAAATCAACAAAACAGAACCTAATGCACCAAAACTGTCATTTTGCCTTTTAATATCACTTCCCCAAGTCATTTGTATGCCGTCTGGCAAAGGATTTTTGTTGATATAAGCCACCACATCATCGGCTACTGTTCCTGACGGACGACCTAAGGCATCGGCAGTTAGTGTAACGGCAGGTTGACGGTCTTTACGCTCTAAAAGTGAGAGCGAATTGTCTTTTTCTATACTTGCAATTTGTGATACTTCAATGGAAACGCCCATTGGGTTGATAATATTCAATTGCTTGATGTCGTCTTCATTTTGGCGACTAAATTTATCTAACCATATACGAACGGGATATTCTGTTCCGTCTTCAGTTAAAGTGGCATCGTCATTTCCTGTAAAAGCGGTTCGTAAATTTATACCCAAATAAGCCGTATTTAACCCTAAGCGTTGCATTTTATCTTTGTCGGGGATAACTTTTAGTTCAGGGCTTCCTGTTTCTACTGAAAGACGAACATTATCCGCTCCCGGAATTTTCTCGATAATGTCTTTTAAATCATTTCCTGTTTGCATTACCTTACTTAAATCGCTTCCGCTTAATGTAATTTCAATCGGTGCGGTTCGTGGAATTAATCCCAATGTCATTATAGAATAATTTACTCCTGAAAAGTCATTTTGTAAATCATCTCGTAGTTTTCGCATAAATACTTCCGTAGAAAGATTGTTGGTTTCTTTTTTGTGCTTTAATTGAACCGTAAATTCCGTTTTATTTGCAGAACCAACTCCCAAACTTCCCATTCCTGTACTTGGGCCGCCAACATTACTAAATACACTTTCTACTTCGGGTTGCTGTAAAATGTATGTTTCTATCTTTTCAGAAACTTTGTTGTTTTGTTCAATGGAAACATTTTTATCAAATTCTAATGCTAAACGAAATTTTCCTTGGTCGCCTGTTGCAATCAATTCTTTTCCGATAATTCCCTGTTTCATCATCACGGCAGTTCCTACAAAAAGTAAAAGAACAAAGCCTGTAAAAATAAGTTTATGGTTTAAAACCCATTTCAATGTACCACTATACCAATTGATGAAACGGTCTAATTGTTTTTCAAACCACAATAAAAAACGATTGAAAATATTAGAAGGCTTTAAATTATCCTTTTCTCCAATTCGTGAAGCCAACCAAGGTGTTAAGGTAAAACCGACTAATAAACTCGTTAAAACGGTTACAATAATAACTACCGAAAACTGTTGAAGCATATCTGCAACAAAAACCTGTAAAAATAGAATTGGTACAAAAACGACTACGTCCACCAAAGTAATAGAAACAGCAGAAAAACCAATCTCCATTCGTCCGTCCATTGCTGCTTTTCGCTTGTCTTTGCCCATATCCAAATGGCGTTGTATATTTTCTAAAACCACGGTGGCATCATCTACCAAAACTCCAATAACTAAAGACATTGCCAAAAGCGTCATTAGGTTGAGCGTGTAACCTAATAGCCACATTGTTCCAAAAGCTGTTATTAGAGAAGTTGGAATGGCAACAGCAACGATTAATGCGTTTCGGTAACTTCTAAGGAATAATAGCATTACAAGAGATACTAAAATGACCGCCATTATTAAATCGACTACTACTGAATTAACGGCTGCAATGGTGTTGTCCGTACTGTCGTCTGTTACGACAAATTTCACATCAGAATTGGCATTGTGTTCTTCAATAGATTGAAACTTTTCTTTAATCAAGGTAGAAACATCAATAGCATTCGCATCACCTTGTTTTTTGACCATTAAACCAATTCCTGTCTTTCCGTTAAAACGGCTGTATGAAGTAATTTCTTTAATACCGTCTGTTACTTCGGCAATATCTTTTACATAGACAGGACTTCCTGGAAAAGGCATTGCTATTTGAACGTTCTGTATATCTGCAATATCATTGTACTTTCCAACCAATCGTACAGCGTTGTTTTCTGTTTCAGTCTGAATTTTACCTGCTGGTAAATCAATACCCGAACGATTAATGGCTTCTACGACTTGATACAAGGAAATTTTATACAATTTCAGTTTTTCCTTATCTACTTTTACTTGTATTTCTCGTTCTTCTCCGCCTAAAATGGTGATTTCTGCCACGCCTTTTATTTGTTGAATTTGAGGCAAGAAATCATCTTTCATTTTTTGATAAAACTCGGTTGGTTTTAGATTGCTCGTTGCACTTACGGACATTATCGGTAAATCGTTGGGTGATACTTTGCTCATTTCAGGGCTTAAAATATCTTTTGGCAAGTCCTTACGAATGTTATCAATATAGCGTTGAGCATCTTGCATCGTTTTATCTAAATCGGTTCCATATTTTAGATTGGCAATGATAACGGAAGCATTGGGTAATGATTTTGTAACCAAATAATCCACGCCTTCCAAATTGGAAAGTGCATCTTCTATTTTTCGGGAAACAGAAGTTTCAACTTCATTGGGTTCAGCACCGGGATAAACTGTTTTAATCACTACAACAGGTTGGTTAAAATCGGGCATTAATTCATAACTCAAATTCTTAAAACCGATAATTCCCAAAAGAGCAAATACACTGAAAAGAACTATAATCAGCGATGGTCGTTTGATGGATATTTCTGTGATATTCATATTCCGCTGATTTTATTTTATATTAATATTCGCTCCGTCAAAAAGATTGATAAAACCATTTGTTACGATAATGTCTCCAACATTTAAACCGCCTGAAACAATCGTTTTATTACCAATATTTTTAGAAATCGTAATCGTATGTAAAACTGATTTTCCATTTTTTACGATATAAACTTGTGCTTGATTTTCATTATTTATAATGGCATAAGACGGAATGATAATACCTTGTTTTACTTCGTTTTCGGATAATGAAACCTTTCCAAACATTCCTGATTTTATAGTTGATTTTTTTGTGTTTGCTACTTGAAATTGTACAGGAAAACTATTTCCCATATTAGCCTTACTTCCAATCATAGATAATTTTCCATTCAATGTTAGTTCAGGAAAAGCATCCGCTGAAATGTTATAATTTTGATTGGGTTGAAATTGCTTTAAATTACTTTCGGGTACGTTTACCGTAAATTTAAGTGTGCTTATGTCGGTGATTTGCAACAAAGGAACTCCGGGTGCTGCAAAAGCTCCAATTTCACTTAATTTTGCTGTTACAACACCACTAAATGGGGCTTTGATAGTTGTTTTATTGATTTGCTCTTGCAAAGTTGCTTTTTGCACCTTTGCAGATTTTAAACCCAACTTTGCCTTTTCCAATTGAACGCCTTGCACGGCATCGGCTTCCGTTAAAATAGTGTAACGATTTACATCATCTTGCAAGCCTTCAATTTGCACTTCAACGGTTTGTAGTTGTAGTTTTAAAAGTGAATTATCCAATTGAATGAGGGTTTGCCCTTGTTGAACATAGCTACCTACATCTACTAAAACAGCATTGATTTTACCTTGTGTTTCAGCACTGATTTTTACTTCTTTATTAGGTTCAAATGTTCCTGTAAAAATGCCTTTTTCATTGATGTTTTTTAGTCGAATAGTGTCCACATCAACGGAAATAGGTTTTTCTTTATCGAATTGGTAAACCTTACTTTCAGTCGTTTTTTTATTACTTGTCAATTTGAATATTACCAAACCAACAATTGCAATACCTGCTATTATCCAAATTATCTTTTTCATTTTATCTCTTTTAATTCTTAATTCTTAATTTTTAATTCTTAATTGAAATAGTTCCCGTTAATTTTTTGAATTCCAAATCAGCTTTTAAAAAGTCAATTATTGCGTTTAAATAATTTTGTTGTGCTTCACGCAAAGCATTGTCAGCCAATAAAACATCGGTCAAACTTGCTGTACCCTGTTTTTGTTGTAGTATGGTTTGATCATAAATTGTTTTGGCTAATTCAATTTGATTTTCTGTATTAATAATGGTGTTTTCGGCAATCTTTCGTTGACGAATGGCATTTTCAATTTCCATTTCATTTTTTTCAGAAATTAGTTGTGCTTGCAATTCATTATTATTGATTTCCAATTTTTTCTGATTGATTTTTCGTTGTGTAACGGTACCGTTAAAAAGTGGGTAACTAAGCTGTATTCCTGCAAAACCAATCGGATAGAAATCTAAAAAATCATTGGGTGTTTTGTCATACCCAAAACCTGTTGTACCATAAGAAGCAATCAAATTTAAAGAGGGCAAATAGCGTGAACGATTAAGGATTTTAAGTTCATTGTTCAATAGTTTGTTTTGTATGTTGATAAGCTGTAAATCCAATGAATTGCGAGAAGAATTATCTGTTAATGTTGGTTGAAAAATATCGGTTACAACCGTTATATTTTCTTCTAACGAAATGCCCATATTCATTTTCAGAGCGTTCAATACTTGTAAATATTTACTATAAACATTTTCTCTTTGCGTGGTTAATTGTTCCGTTTGTAATTTCACTTTGTTTACATCAGAACCTTTTGCCAACAACTGACTTTTTAGCAATTCCATATTTTGCAACAATCTGTTTGAGTTAATCAGATTGCTATCCATAAAATCCAATTGATGTTTTAGAATTTGTGCGTTGTAATAAAGTGTTGTTATATCAAATAACACTTGTTCTTCTGTTTTCTGATATTGTAATTGAGTGAATTCATTAGTAATTTTTGTATTCTCAATCGCTCCATAAATTTGTGGATTATACAAAGGCATAGCCAATTGTATATTTGCATTGATGTTGTGCGGAACGCCAAATTGTAAATCCCTAAACTGTCCTTCGGGTGCTTGCGTATTCAACGCATTCATTGGCATTAGTTGCGTAGGCAACTCCATAAAATACTTGTAATCTGCATTGGCAGTGATTTTCGGGATTAGGTTGGCTTTTGCTTCCCTTTCTCTTTGTTTGCTAATGCTGATGTTGTTACGATTAATTTGCAAGTTTTTATTATACACTTGTGCCGTGTAAATACATTGCTTTAGTGTCCAGACCTCTTGTGCCTGAACGGTATTCCACCCAATAAAAAGTATTGAGATGAAAATGAGTTTGTGAGTATTCGCTAACATAATTAGATAAATTTTTTTGTTTTACTTTTCTTTAATTAAATTTCTCTTTTTTAAATTCAGCCAACCAACACCGGCCATTATCGCAGTAAATACAATTCTGAATAGCATCGCTTTTACCGTTTTTTCTTCGTGTATTCCGCCATTGTGTATATAAAATTGAAATGCAACAAATGCGATAATCAGTAGGGACAATGAAACGAGTAAGGTTTTAAAACTCAATTTTGGTTCTGTCCAAGTGGTATAAGCAGCCAACAAATACAGAATACCACATATCAAATTGGTGTAAACGATAAACAAGACATAGTTACCTTCTTTTTCCCGAATACCGAATAAATCGAAAATGACAGACGAAGCCATAAATACGGTTAATAAGCCAAAGAAACTTAACAAAACAGTCTGTATTATTTTAAGTGCTTTCATTTATCAATGTTGTTTTTTGATTTCATTTTTAAATTTAAAAAAGCTAAACCCGGCAATAAAAACAGAAGCTGTCATAGATAGTGCACCAATCAAAACAAAAATCGGAGGTAAGCCCAAATACAATTCAGCCCAAATACCTATTGGCATCAGCAACCCGATTATAGCCAACCAAGAAATGGCTTTTGAATAGTGTAAATTCTCTTTGAAATGCAAGAGCAAAAAGCCGATGACGATATTTAGAAAGGCAAATAAATTGCCGTGTACATGTGCCAATCGTGCTTCAAAATGCTTGCCGTTACTATACGAATTTGCCCATTCCTCGGCATTGGGTGCAAAATCTCTGAGGTAAATTAGTAGAAAACCATAGAGCATAAATGTTCCCATAGTGATAAAACCGATTGCGATATTGTATTTTCCGTTCATTTTTACAGCATATTAATAGTTATTCGCCTTTAATCATCGTCAGCAACATTTTAAAACGCTCGGTTGCCATAAGAGAATGAGGCACATTGGCAGGCATAATAATAGAATTGCCTTTCACTAAGTTAAAAACTTCACCTCCAATTGTGATTTCAGCTTCGCCATCTAATAACTGCACAACGGCATCAAAAGGAGTTGTATGTTCTGAAAGCCCTTCTCCTTTATCGAAAGAAAACAGCGTGATGTTTCCCGCTTTTCTTTTAGTTACTTGTTTGCTGATTACGCCACCATCGGAGTATTCGATTGCTAATTCCAGATTGAAAATCTTCTTTTTATCAAATGTTGCCATACTGTTCACTTTTAGTTTATTTAATGTTAGTTAGTGTTCACTCGCAAAAGTAAATAAACTTTTTAATAGTGCAGTATTTTTTTGAAAAAATTATTTTCTCCTCTTCAACCATTTATACCCTTCAAACCACAAAACAGACACGCTAGCAATCAAAAACGAAGTGCCTAATTCGTTTATATTCAAGCTATCCAAATGGAAAAACTGAGCAAATACAGGCACATACAATATTGCAAAAAGTAAAACTAAAGTTGCACCGATAACGATAGGGAAGAGTTTGTTTTTGTTTTTAGAGGTTTCTAAAATACTGTAGGTAAAAGAGCGATTGGTTAGGCTCAATAAGATGTTGGCAAAAATTAAAGTGGTAAAAACCATCGCTCTCGTGGTTTCTTCATCTCCGCCTTGCTGAACGGTCAATTGATAAGCAAATAACACCCCTGCGGTAATCATTAATCCCTGAATGATACTGATGCTTAATTCTTTCCAATTTAGGAAAGTATCAGTCATTTTCCGTGGTTTTTGGCTCATCGTTCCTTTTTCCATCGGCTCGTTTTCATATACAATAGAACAAGTAGGTCCCATAATTAGCTCCAAGAAGATAACATGAACAGGCGTAAAAATATGCGGAAAAACCCAACCTAAAAACAAAGGCAAGGAAACAGTTAGAATAATCGGTATATGAATGGAAATAATGTATTGAATTGCTTTTTTGATGTTGGTGTAAATTCTTCTTCCTGCTGCAATTCCAACGACCAATTTATCCAAATCATCATTGATAATCACCAAAGAAGCCGCTGCTTTGGCTATTTCCGTGCCTTTATTTCCCATCGCTACGCCAATATGTGCTGCCTTGAGTGCGGGAGCATCGTTTACGCCATCGCCCAACATCGCTACCACTTCTTCGTCTTTCTTAAAAGCATTGACCATTTTTAATTTGGCTTCGGGAAACATTCTGGTAAACAAAGTAGTTTTTCTTGAAAGTTCAATCAATTCAGTCTCGGAATGATGGACGATTTTAGCACCGTTTACAGCAGGTGTATTGTTTTTAATTCCGGCTTGTCGTGCAATGGCATTTGTCGTGTCTTCATTATCTCCCGTAATCACTTTTACCTTAATTCCTGCATCGTAAATATGTTGAAACACTTCTTGAATACCTTGCTTGGGTGGATCATAAAACACAGTAAATCCTAAGAATTCAAAGTTGAAATCTTGCTGCTTTTTTGGGAAATGATTTCCTTCAAAATGAGCTTTGGCAACACCCAATAAACGATAGCCTTGTTTTCCTAAATCTTTGATACGCTGACGCAACTTGTCTTTTTCATTTTCAGATAAATTAGAAACTGCCAATATCGCTTCGGGAGCACCTTTGGCAGCAATAACTCGTTCGATATTTTCATTTTCAAAAATGTGGGTCATCATCGGTGGTTTGCCTTCCAACGGATATTCGTGTATCATTTGAAAACCGAGTCGTTTGTCCTCTTTTTGCGTTTGTTCATACACCTTGTGCAAGGTTTTTTCCATTGGGTCAAAAGGTACAGGTTCACAGCTCCACATTGCAAATTGTATCAATTCAGAAAGTGAATTATTCGTCAATTGTTCCTCTTCATAAAGTTGATTGGTTTTATAGTCAAAAAGTGCTTTTAACTGCATCGAATTTTCGGTAATTGTTCCGGTTTTATCGGTGCAAATCACGGTTGTACTTCCCAAGGTTTCTACTACGCTACTTCGTTTGATAATAATGCCTTCTTTCATCAATTTCCAAGCTCCCAATGCCATAAAAGTGGTAAAAGCAACTGGGATTTCTTCGGGTAGAATGGACATAGCCAAGGTTAGCCCTGCCAATAAACTTTCAATCCAATCTCCGGATTTCCAAAAACTATATCCCCAAACCATCAAGAAAACGACAATATCAATGACAGCCATCCATTTCACGAAGTTTGTGATTTGAATTTGCAAAGGAGAGCGTTCTTCTTGAATTTCTTGAATGGATTTCCCGATTTTCCCTAATTTCGTTTCATCGCCAATTATTTCTACTTCAAAAACTGCCAAACCCGAAACGACCAAGGTCCCGCTATATACATTTCTATCCTCCGTTTCTTGACTTTTATAAACCGAAAATGTTTCGCCCGTAAGTGATGCTTCATTGACAGAAAAGTCATTGCTGTGTACAATTTTTCCATCGGCATTGATCATTTTCCCTTCTTCAATAATACACAAATCACCCACCGCAATTTCGTGTGTTGGAATTTGGATTACTTTTGAATTTCGGATGACTGTACTCAAAGGTTCATTGAGTTTTTCCAATGCTTCCAACGCCTTTTTACTACGATTATTCTGATAAAAAGAAATTCCTGAAACGGCAACAATAGCCCCGAACATAAAAATAGCTTCACCATAATCGCCCACAATCAAGTAAATAATTGCCACGGCAATCAGCAATAGCAACATCGGCTCTTTTAAAATATCTAAGAGTAACGAAACCCAAGAACTTTTTTGAGCGGCATTTATTTTGTTGAAGCCGTGTTTTTTCTGAGAAGCTAAAACTTCATCAGAAGTGAGACCTGTGAGATGAGAAGGGATGTTGAATGTCATAGAATTAAGAATTAAAAATGAAGAATTATGAATTAAGGTTTTTTTAGAGCTTTGAGCTAAACTCTCCTATATTCTAATTATTTCTTCATCATTTCCTTTGCCCAATCCACCAAAAGCTTTTTATCAGCTGTTCTGAGTTTAGCATTTTTATGTATCAAGGTATAGGAAGTCATTGGCATTTCGCCCTCTTCAATTTCTTCTGCTATTTCTTTGAATTTTTTCTGTTTTCTTTCGGCAGAATAGGTGTTAAATTCATCAAAATTCAGATGTTTTTTCCCATCACGAATATGGTCATCTAACCATAAAGCTACTGGTTGTACATTGCTATACCAAGGATAAACGGTATTGTTAGAATGACAATCATAGCAACTGGTTCTTAGCAATTTATCAACGGGCTCTGGAACATTATAATGCTGTCCTATGGCATTAACAGAAACTTCTGTAGAAATATTTTTTGTCGGACGGTAGAATTGAAGTAGTGCTAAAGCGACAATCAGCACGATAAGTACTTTTTTAAGGATTGATTTTACTGGATTTTTCATTGTTATAATTTTTAAAATTTTCAAACTAATATTTTTGTTTCATTTTATTCTTCATCTGTATTTTTCAACACCATCAAAAGATGATATGCACCTTTAACAACGATGTTTTTATTGGCTAATTTTTCAGCAGACATAATTTCTGTAAACCCATTTTCTGCATTGCCGATTTGTACTTCCGTCATTTCAAACTGTCTGTTTCCTTTTTCGATAAACACATAGTTTTTATTTTCAAAACGAACAATGGCATCATCGGGTAAAACAGTTGCATTGCCACCTGACAATTCAATTATTGCATTCATAAACATCCCAGGCAATAAAGTTTTGTCGTATTCTTTAAAGTAGCAATGTACCTGTGTAGCGTTGTCGTTGCTTAGGTTTTTGCTGATTAATATGATTTCACATTCATATTTTTTATCGGGATTACTGTTGGAAAACGCAATCACTTTTTGTCCGATAGCCAATTTGTTTACATCTTTATCAAACACGGTTAATGCCAAATGAATGTCATTTGGATTGACTAACTCAAACAGTACATCGCTTGGAGTTACATATTTACCGATATTCACATTTACGGCAGAAACAAAGCCATTGATAGGCGAATAGATGTTGATGCTTTTTGTAATCGTATTGGCAGTAACAGTATTTGGATTTAATCCAATTAATTTCAACTTTTGTTCCAATGATTTTATCAATATATTTTGTGTTTGATAAGTTGTTCTTGCCTGCTCAAATACTTTATCACTTACTGCTTTACTTTCGTTGAGTTCTTTTTGACGCAAATATTCACTTTCATTGTATGCAAATTGGGCTTTGGCAGTTAAATAATCTTGTTGTAATTGAATGTATTGAGGATCTTCCATTACAGCAATTACTTCTCCTTTGCTAATGTGCATACCGGGTAATAATTTTGTGGATTTCAGATAACCACCCAACGGCACACTGACAGACACTATGTTTTGGGGCGGAACATCAATTTTCCCGTTCAATTTTAAAACAGAAAAAACATTTTTCATTTCTATTTTACCAATTTCTATTCCGGCATTTTTATATTGTGCATCGGTAAGACTGGCAACATTTTCTTGTGTTGGTACATTTACTTGTTCTTCGCTTGTTTGTTTATTGGTACAAGCGGTAAACAATAAAAATATATTTATGATGATAATTAAGTTCTTCATTTTTTAGACTATTTATTTAGATAATAATTAATTTCTGCTACGGCATTATTTCTGTTTCGTACGGCTTCAATATAATCGCTTTGAATACTTATCGCTTGGTTCATTAGCAACACCCATTCTAAATAATTGATTTCACCATTTAAAAATTGCTGATTAGCGGTCGTTTTAAGTATTTCAGCATTTTTTAAAGCCGTATTTTCAAAATATAAAACAGCATCTTGATATTTTTGATAGTACTTCATTGCTTGTGCAAAATTTGTTTCGAGATTTCTCAAATTCACTTCGTATTCATTGGCGGCTACTTGTTCATTTATTTTTGAAGCATTTATTTTTGATTTTTGACTACCGCTAAAAATAGGAATACCCAAACCAATCTGAGCCGAATGAAAACGAAGACTACTGTTGTATTCCACATTGTTTGCACCCATACCTTTCATTCCCATTATATTATAGCCAAAAGTAATGTCTGGTAACAGTTTTGATTTTTCAACTTTTGTATTGGCAACAGCGATGTTTTGTTGTTGTTTCCAATACTGAACTAAAGGATGAGAAATAAACTCTGCGTTTTCCAATGAAGATATATTTTGAAACAAGATTTCACTTTCATCAGGAACAAAAACTGTAGTTGTGTTGAGTAGATACTGAAACTGCAATTGTAGGATTTCCCAATCTTGTTCTAATTGTGAAAGTTGAAGTGCAATTTGTCCTTTTTGATTTTCGGCTGTTGTTTTTTCTAAAATATTGCTTTCTCCTTTTTTAAATCGAAGAATGGATTTACTTAGAAATTCTGAAAACAAGCTGTCATTTTCCAGTAACAACCTTCTCTTTTGTTGAATATAAAGCAGATTGAAATAAGCCTCTGTAACTAATTTTTTTAATTCAGTTTCTTTTATTTTTAAATTCAAAACACTGCTTTTCCATTCTTCAGTCAGCAAATCTTTTTGTCTTGAATAAACAGTTGGAAAACTGAGTGTTTGTGAAATACCTAAACTCAAATCAGGATAGAAACTATTGATTTGTCCGTATTGTCCGCCAATGTTTGTAGCAGGAATAGTCGCACTGGATTTGATGAGTTTTTGATGATACTCTATTCGCAATTTTTCATTTTTAACGGTAAGATTATTGACTAAAGCGGTATCAATAGCTTGTTGAAGGGTGATTTTATCTTGTGCATTAGCTCCGATTGAAATAAATAGCAATATCAAAACAGATATTCCTTTTATTGATTTATTTTTCAATGAAATACCTCTATTAAAAATGATGTACAAAATCGGAAGAACAAACAAGGTTAGAAATGTAGCAAGCAGTAAACCACCGATAACAACAGTAGCCAACGGTCTTTGCACTTCTGCACCTTCTCCGTGGCTTAATGCCATTGGCAAGAAACCTAATGAAGCTACAAACGCTGTCATTAGTACCGGACGTAAACGGGTTTTTGTTCCCATAATCACAATGCGTTTTAAGTCGGTATAACCTTCACTTTTCAAACGATTAAATTCTGCAATCAAGACTATTCCATTCAATACGGCTACACCAAATAAAGCAATAAAACCAATTCCCGCACTCACGCTAAAAGGAATGCCACGAAGAGCCAAAGCGAATATCCCACCTATTGCAGATAGTGGAATGGCAGTGTAAATGAGTAAGCCTTGCTTAACAGAACCAAATGCAAAGTAAAGTAGTAGGAATATCAAAACTAAGGATATAGGTACAGCAACAGCCAACCGATCTTTTGCAGCTTGTAAATTTTCAAATGCTCCTCCATAAGTTACAAAATATCCGGGAGGTAATTTAATTTGTTGTTCTACTTTTTGCTGCAATTCGTTTACTGTGCTTTGAATGTCACGGCCTCGAACATTGAAGCCTACAATAATTCTGCGTTGAGAATTTTCTCTTTGTATCTGATTAGGACCTTCTATAATATCCACATTTGCTACAGTGCTTAATGGTATTTGTGTACCTTGTGGTGTGGCTATCAGCAACCGTTGTACATCTTCCAAATTTTTTCTTTTATCACCTGAAAGACGAACTACTAAATCAAATCTTCTCTCATTTTCAAATACCATTCCGCTGCTTTCTCCTGCAAAAGCCGTATTGACAACACGATTAATATCGCTGATACTTAAACCGTATTGGGCAATTGCAGGTCGATTGTATTTAATTACAATTTGTGGCATTCCTGTTACAGCTTCAACATACAAAGCCTCTGTTCCTTTTATTCCGTTAGATAATTGCCCTAATTTACTAGCATAGTAAGCCAGAGTATCCAAATCTTCTCCGTAAATTTTGCATACTACATCTTGTCTTGCTCCGGTCATTAATTCATTAAATCGCATTGCTACCGGATATTGGAAACCGAAAGCCACTCCCGGAACATCTTCTAATGCTTTGCTCATTTTCGCTTCCAATTCAGGATAAGTTTTAGCAGAAGTCCATTCGCTTCGGTCTTTTAAAATAATCATTAAGTCAGAAGCATCCACTGGCATCGGGTCGGTAGGAACTTCACTACTTCCTGTTTTGCCCACTACTTGTTCTACTTCCGAAAAGTTTTCTAAAATGATTTTAGAAGCTTTAGAAACCGCTTCAACCGATGTGTTCAGGTTACTTCCTGGCAAAACTCTTGTTTCTACTGCAAAATCGCCTTCGGGAAGAGAAGGGATGAACTCTCCGCCTAATGTGGATAAAACAAACAAAGCCGTTACAAATAAACCGATAACTGTAGCTAATATCTTTTTTTGATGACGAAATGCCTTAACTAAAAACCGCTGATAAAACCGCTCCAATCGGTTCATCATTTTGTCAGATAAAGTTTCTTTGTGTGAAATCTTTTTACTTAAAAACAATGAACTCATCATTGGAATATAAGTAAGTGAAAGCAGAAAAGCACCCAATAATGCAAAGGCAACCGTTTGTGCCATTGGCTTGAACATCTTGCCCTCAATTCCCTGTAAAGTGAAAATTGGCAAATACACTATCAAAATGATGATTTGCCCAAAAACTGCACTATTCATCATTTGGGAAGCCGATGTTTTGACTTCGCTGTCCATTTCCTTTTGCGATAATTTATTGACTTTTGCAAACAGTTTACTGTGCGTGAGTTTGTGCATTACTGCTTCTACAATAATTACTGCACCGTCCACAATCAACCCAAAATCCAAAGCTCCCAAACTCATTAGATTGCCACTCACCCCTAAAGTGTTCATTAAAATAATTGCAAACAGCATCGAAAGCGGAATGACCGATGCTACCAATAACCCAGCACGAATATTTCCTAAAAACAGAACCAATACAAAAACGACTATCAAAGCACCTTCCAAAAGATTTTTAGTAACCGTACTTATGGCGTTGTTTACCATTTTTGTTCGGTCTAAGAATGGTTCAATAACAACACCTTCTGGCAATGATTTTTGAATTTTTTCAATTTGTGCTTTAATATCTTTGATGACCACGTTGCTGTTTGCACCTTTCAGCATCATTACAACTGCACCAGAAACTTCCTGTTCTCCATTGTAGGTCATAGCTCCGTATCTTGGTGCGTTACCTAATCGAACTTCACCCACATCTCGAATGAGTAGAGGCATTCCATTAGGTAAATTCTTTACAACAATATTTTGAATATCTTCCATTGTTCCAACCAAACCTTCACTACGGATAAATAAAATAGTTGGACCTTTTTCAATATAAGAACCACCTGTATTTTGATTGTTTTTTTCAAGGGCATTAAATACATCGTTGATGGTGATACCATAAGCCATTAATTTTTCGGGTACAACAGCTATTTCATATTGTTTCAGTAAACCTCCGAAACTGCTTACTTCGGCTACGCCTTTTACACCGAGCAACTGTCTGCGTACAATCCAATCCTGAATAGTACGAAGCTCCATAGCATCGTACTTGTTTTCATAGCCTTTTTTGGGACGAACCGTATATTGATAAATTTCACCTAATCCGGTAGTAACAGGTGCCAATACGGGTGTTCCAAAACCTTTAGGTATTTGTTCCTGTGCTTGTTGCAGCCGTTCGGTTACTTGTTGCCTTGCCCAATAAATATCCGTTTTTTCATCAAATACAATAGTAACAACCGATAAACCAAACCGGGAAAAACTCCGCAATTCAATCAGTCCAGGGATATTATTATTTACTTGTTCTATGGGAAACGTAATCAATCGCTCTACATCAGGAGCACCCAAAGCAGGAGCTACTGTAATAACTTGTACCTGATTATTTGTGATGTCAGGTACTGCATCAATCGGAAGTTTTTTTACCTCATAACTCCCATAGGCTATCAGTCCGAGTACAAAGAGACCAATGATGAGTTTGTTCTTTATAGAGAACTCTATTATTTTACTTAGCATTTCTTATTATTTCTTAGTTATTCAATTGGAAATTGATAATTAGCAATGTGCAATTACCAACAATGAGCATCTGTTTGCTCTTTGTTAATTGCCGATGCCTATCTTTCTATTAAAATGAACTAAGAAATTTGTGGCGGTTGCCAAATGCTGTCGAGGTAAGCGTTAGAATAATTTTGTTGTTGAAGTATAGGTATCTTCAATTCTTTTTCAGCAATTTGTCTTGAAAACTTGATAAACAAAGGCTGAAAATATACTACTTGTATAGAATGTACATTAATTGTTTTAAACGGAAGATTATCGTGGTCGTGATGATTGTCATTATGGTGGTGATCGATGTCCTTTCCATAATGTTTTACCAAAAAATCTACAATCGAAGTGTCCTTATCTTCTTGGGTATGTTCTATATAGTGGTGAATAAGTAAAGGCAATTTCAATACTTCCCCGAATGCCGTGTTGGCACTCAGAAAAGAAAAGAGAAAGAATATGGCAATTACCTTTTTCACACTACAAAATTACTTATTTATAATGGTTATTTTGTGGAATAAAATTTTACTTTTTTCATTATAACCTAAATCAGTATTTAGACTAATTAAAAAATTGATGATATACCTGATACGAATGTTGAATTTTGGAAACAATTTCATTTGCTTTTGTTGTATCTGTTTCATTTTCTAATTCTTTCACTAATTCTAGATGCGGATGAAGCCATTTATGCAATTCATCGTGGCTCTTTCCGTCCATTGTACAGCTTTTTATGAGTTGGCTGTTTTTGTCTTTTAGTTGTACCGCTAATTCTTTGTAGTCCGTTTTGTTAGCTTGAATATACTCATTTACTAATTCTTCTCCTTTTAATACAAAAGGTTTCATTTCTTCGTTTACAAGCCATTTCTCACCATTGTTGAGTTCAATAGCTTCTGAATTTTCATCGTGATGTTGTTCTGTGTGGCTTTCAGTTTCCTGATGCATTGTTGATTTTTCAGTAGCATTATTACAACTCCACAACAACATAATGGCCATTCCGAATACAATTACTTTTTTCATTTCAATTTATTTAATTTATTTCTTTTCAATCATTTTTAAAATTCCTTCTAAAACAGCTTTTCCGTCTTTTATTAAGTCTGATTTATGCCCCGATAATTTCCATTTTAAAACAGTCATCCTCATTCCTCCTATAAGTATTGTTGTAAGCGTAGATGCTCCCATCAATTTGTTATATTGTCCGCTTTCTTGTCCTTGCTTGATGTTGTTTTTTACGTAATTCTGCATCATATCCATTATTTCAGAAACTTTATTACTTAGATTTTCTTCATAATGAAAAATACTCTCGGCAAAAATAACACTGACAATTGCAGGTTTGTTAACGAAAGTTTGTAATTGAGAGTTGAAAATAGCTCTTAATTTATCTGCTTCACTTGTTGAAGTCTTAAATGGGATAGATTGAATACGGTTTTCCATTTCTGTTTTGAAGTACTCCAATAAACTCCAAAGAATTTGATTTTTACTTTTGAAATGGCGGTATAATGCAGGTTCTGAAAGTCCAATATCTTCAGCAAGTGTCTTTATAGTCAAATTCTGAATACCGAATTTTGAAATTCTGTTGGTTGCCGCTTCCATTATCTCTATTTGTCTGTCTGTAAATTCTTGCATATTCAAATTAAATCAAACTGTGTTAGTTAGTATTCACTCGCAAAAGTAAATAAACTTTTTCATTCTGCAAGAATTATTTTTAAAAAAAGTTGGAATTGGTTTGTTGGTGGTGGATAAATTCGCTCTTTTGGTTTTTTAGAATTGGCTTTGAGCGGTGGCAAAAAACCAAATGTGCCAATGTGTGTAGGCAAAATTATTTTTTCCGTGCGTGGGCAAAAATTTTAAAACCTTTTGTGTTGGTATGGTGTTGGGCTACAGCAAAATTGTTTGTCGTGAATGTTGAGTTGGTACGGTTATTCTACGCTTGCCTGTAACGCCAGTTCGTCTAAAAACCTCTAATTACATTCAAAAGTAACAAATCTATAGTTTCAAAAATGCATCAGAACGAATTTAAGCGGCTTTAAAAAAAACATTTTTCTGAGTGCGGAAGTAAAACAAAAAAATGATCGGCTCGTATTTTTGAGCTACAG
>Ga0209605_1000767_pt1 | contig 38940 bp, 35 predicted proteins | sample AD_UKC035_MetaG_FD_184408 | JGI IMG/M metagenome (GOLD analysis project Ga0209605, IMG submission 184408) | Active sludge microbial communities of municipal wastewater-treating anaerobic digesters from USA - AD_UKC035_MetaG (SPAdes) (version 2) | ecosystem: Engineered > Bioreactor > Anaerobic >...
CAACGGCAGATGGAAATCACAAATACAAGGATGGAAACTCATCTCTGCTCAAATGCAAATCTTATTTGAAGAACGTATTAATCAACAATAAAAAAAGTATGTTTGTAATGGACAAATCAACAAATCTAGAGAAGGGGAAGGAGCCCGCTGGCTTCTTTCTCTTCAAAAGAATTTTTTAAAAGCACAGTTGGTTGAACACTCCCTACAACCCTAAACAAACCCCATTTGATGCAAATACCTACTTTTAATCTTCAAAAAAAACTATAAATCAAACATAATCTTCTCCTTTTATCATATAAAGTATGCTACTCTTGCAGCGTAATTATCCTATAGCATTCAAATGAATTATTGTTTCTCCTTTACCGATCCTCAATCACAATACATCCAAATTGAATTTAAGGCTGATGCCATTACCAACCAAGAAACACTTGTGTGTTTGCCTGCATGGCGTCCAGGCAGGTACGAGTTGGGTAACTTTGCCAAAAACATTCAGCAGTGGAAAGCGTATAGCGAAACAGGAGAGCCTCTAACTTTTACCAAAACCGATAAAAACTCCTGGTTAGTTCACACCAAAGGAGTAAAGCAACTAATAATTAAATACAATTATTACGCAGCACAACTTGATGCAGGCGCATGCTGGCTCAATCACCAACAAATGTATGTAAACCCCATACACTGTTCGTTATATATAAAAGACAAACTCCATGAACCTTGTAATGTTGAAGTTAAACTTCCTGCCAACTGGCAGGTTGCTACATCATTGGCAAAAACAAGTGCTAACAAATTTAGCGCTGAAGATTTTCACGAGTTAGTTGATTCTCCTCTAATAGCATCTCCTTCTTTAAAACACATAGCCTACACGCATAACCAAATAAAATTTCACATACATATACAGGGAGATTATAATCCCGAAACTGAAAAACTTTTGAATGATTTTGAAAATTTTACGCGCGTTCAATTTCAAATGATGAAAGAGTTTCCAAAAACGCCATCAGGCAAATTTATTACCGATTACCATTTCCTTATACAGGCACTTCCTTCCGAATTTTATCATGGGGTTGAGCATTTAAAATCAACGGTACTTGCCATTGGCCCGGCAATAGATTTGAGCAAAAAGAATTTGTACAACGAGTTGATTGGCGTTGCATCTCACGAACTGTTTCATGTATGGAACATAAAAGCAATCAGACCTAAAGAAATGTTGCCTTACGATTACAGCAAAGAAAATTATGCACGCACCGGTTATGTTTACGAAGGCATTACCACCTACTATGGCGATTTGTTTTTATCCCGCTGCGGTTTCTTTACACTTAATGAATATTTTCATGAGATAGCTTTGCGCTACCAAAAACACGTGCGTAATGATGGAAGATTTAATTACTCCGTGGCGCAATCATCTTTTGATACCTGGCTTGATGGCTACACTCCCGGAGTGCCTGGCAGAAAAACTTCTATTTACGATGAAGGAAGTTTAATTGCATTGATGATTGACTTTACAATCAGAAAAAACACTTCAAACAAAAAATCCCTGGATGATGTAATGACAAAAATGTTTACCGAATTCGGAAAGTGTAACATTGGATATACCGAAAACGATTTTAAAAGAATTTGCGAAGAAGTTTCAGGCTTTTCATTTGACGAATTTTTTAACACCTACATAAGCAGCCCAGCAGGTTACGAAAGCAAACTAAACGAATTACTGTTACTTGCTGGTTTAACAGTAAGCGACATCTGTACAAAAAAAGCCAATGGAAGTTTTTTTGGTTTGTTACTTAAAGAAAAGGAGGGAAGCAAAACTATTATGGGTGTTGCAAAAAATTCTCCGGCCTATAATGCAAAGCTTTCAGTTGGTGACGAAATTTTATCCATAAATGACGTAACGGTTGGAGATAATTTTCAAAGCCTGTTAGCAGAAAACCGGGTTGTAAAAATTAAAGTAAAATCTAATGCTGAAGTAAGAGAAGTGGAATTAACTAAAAGCAGCCAATCGTTTTTCCCGCTTATTAAAATTGAATTGAATAAAGATGCTTCAAACGATCAACTTGATTTTTTAAAGGCATGGTGCAATGGCATTGCAGAAAAAGTGCATTAGTTATTATCTGCGCCCGTCAATGGCTTAAAGCCATTTTTAAGTGCAAGTTTGTAATACGAAACAATTAAAACTCTGTCAAGCAAATTGTTTAAGTCATAATCGGGCAATGCAATTTCAGTTTGCACTCTTTGCTCTTCTCCTTCCGGAAAATAAGTCATAATTGTATCTGAAATTTTGTTTCGGTTTTTTAAATTAGCATTTACATAATCTTCCAAACTTACATTACCTGAAATAGGGTTTTCCTTGTTAGGGTTTACCTTAAGTGCCGAAAGTTTAGTGTCGGGATATTCCTGTTTGTAGGTTACAATATCCCATAAAAATTGTTTCATTCTGTACTCTTCACTAAATTTATACTTCAGCCTGCTGTACAGATAGGAGCTATAAACCAAACTTGCGTTATCATCAGCCTCCTGCATAAGTCGTAATCTGTCGGTACCGTTTTTACCATATGGAAGATAAGTTGCATTTAACGAATCTTTGTATGCCGATAGGGTAGCTAAATTTGCTTTTGTGTTAAATAAAGGAGCACGTTTGTTTACATAGGTGTCGTATTGTTCTCCACCGGTAGAAGTTGCTATTTCAATCCATCCTGTAATATCATTTGCCCTGTTATCTCTTATGGTTTTATTACAATAAACAGTATTTATTATAATGTTTTTTTTAACGGCTTCTTCGCATTGTTTTCTAAAGTCAATTCTGCCAAGGTTAACCTTTCCATTTCCTATCAGGTAAACAATTTTTAAAGCAGATGAATTCGTACTCCAATCCATACTTGTTATGGTTGTTTCCATTGCTGCTCCTATAAACTGGTGTCCATTCTCAACGCTGCGGGACAGGTTAAATAACGAATTTGATACAACATCATAATCATCGGTTAAATCACAAAGTATTTTCACATAACCACTACTGCCCGTAAACGATATGCGCGAAAATCCAACAATTCCTATACGAAGTTTTGGAGTGGGTCTAAACATTTTCCACTGGTTAATAACGTCCCACATTTTATCTCTTATGTTATCTACCAATCCGTTTGTACTTCCGCTTAAATCAAGTGTAAAAACAATATCTACCGGTCTGGCGCTTTCGGCAGTGGCTTGTTGCGCATTTGATGTAGAATAAAAGCAAACAACAAAAGCTATATATAAAATAAAAACCTTGCCCGAAGAATGAAACATTGCAGTAATTACAAAATTTGTTTACGTATGGTTTAAGATTAGGTTTCTTTTTGCCATAAACTAACCACAATGTTTTTAATCTCATATTTTCACACCATGCAGCATTCAGCGCATCAAATTCTTTTAAAATACTGGGGCTACTCAAAGTTCAGGCCGTTGCAGGAAGATATTATTGACTCAGTTACAGGGGGCAAAAACACTATTGCTTTAATGCCAACCGGTGGAGGAAAGAGTATTTGCTACCAGGTGCCTGCTCTTATGATGGAGGGTGTCTGCATTGTGGTATCCCCACTTATTGCATTAATGCGGGATCAGGTTGAAAATTTAAAGAAACGAGGTATCGCGGCAATTGCAATTACCTCGGGCATGCACCGTAACGAAATTGATATTGCACTTGATAACTGTGTGCATGGAAAAATAAAGTTTTTGTACCTCTCACCAGAAAGACTTACCAACGATTTGGCACGTACACGCATAAGTCTGATGAACGTTTGTTTGTTTGCTATAGACGAAGCGCATTGCATCAGCCAATGGGGTTTCGATTTCAGACCATCTTATTTGCGCATTGCAGAAGTTATTGCTTTAAAACCAAACGTGCCTGTGCTTGCATTAACAGCAACAGCAACTAAACAAGTGCAGGATGACATTGCAAAACAATTGGGTTTTGTTAACTATAAGCTTTTCAGGAAGAGTTTTGAAAGAAAAAATTTAAGCTACTTAGTTTATGGCGATGATGATAAACTGAAAAGAATGCTTAACATTTTTAATCATACCAGCGGAACAGCCATTGTGTATGTAAGGAGCCGAAAAAAAACAAAAGAAATTTCAGAGTACCTCAATGCAAGCGGAGTTAAAGCTAACTACTATCACGCAGGGTTAATTCAGCAGGATAGAAACCAAAAGCAGGATGATTGGATGAAAAACAAGGTGCGCGTAATGGTTTCTACCAATGCTTTTGGAATGGGAATAGATAAACCTGATGTAAGAGTGGTAGTGCATATTGATACACCCGAAAGTTTAGAAGCATACTACCAGGAAGCGGGTAGGGCAGGGCGTGATGAGAAAGCATCTTTTGCCGTATTGTTTCACAACAAAGCCGATAAAGAAAATTTAGCAAGCATTGAAAAAAACCAATTCCCCGATGTGGAAGTAATTAAAACAGTTTACCATGCGCTGGGCAATTTTTTAAATATTGCTATTGGCAGCGGCAAAGGAATTAGTTATGAGTTTGATTTAATAAGAATGGCAACTACCTACAACCTTAATATAATTGCGATTAATAATTGCCTTAAAATTTTAGAAGAAGAAGGTTATATAACTTTAAGTGATGGATTTTACATGCCATCGAGATTAAAACTAAACGTAAGCAACGAAGAAATTTATAAACTACAAGTTGAACAGCCCAGATTAGAATTATTGGTTAAAACAATATTACGCTCTTATGGCGGATTGTTTGACGATTATGTACGCATCAACGAAAAGGAAATTGCTATTCGTGCAAAACTGAGTACCGAAGATGTTGTACGCTCTCTTTTTTATTTACAAAAATTAAATGTGCTTGACTATGCACCTTCAACCAATTCACCTATGCTTACCTTTTTGGATGCGCGTTGCCGTAAGGAAGATTTAACTATTGATCACTCACGCATACTTTTCAGACGCGAAAGATTAAGAGAAAGAATTGCAGGCATGTTGCATTACACTGAATCAAACAATGTGTGCCGTAGCAATATTATACAACAGTATTTTGGCGAAAATCCTGAAGCGCGCTGCGGTAACTGCGATTATTGCAGGCAGAGAAATAAATTGTTGTTAAACGATATTGAGTTTAACGAATTAAAGAAGAAAGTAAAAACCACCTTACTCAAACCTATGACTTTTGATACACTTTTGCAGAAAGCCGGTTTAATGGAAAACGCAAAAGTTGTAATGGGTTTACAGTTTATGCTTGATAACAATATTATCATCACCAACCCCCAAAACGAGATAGAGTGGAACGATAATTAAAAGATGTTACAAAACATAAATAAGTTTTTCTGATCTTGAAATCACTCTTCCAATAGGCTCACATAATTCTTCCGCAATACCATTCAATTTTAATAGCGAAGAAATTTTTTCTTTCCCATCTTCATTCACACAAATCAACAATCCTCCACTTGTTTGAGGATCGCAAAGGGTAAAAAGTTGTTTGGCATCAAGGTCGGTTACATGGGCGCTTATTGCTGCATAGTTTTTTGTAGTAATGTCAGGGTAAATAAATTTATCTAAGTATTGTTCAAGGTTTGTTAGAAATTGAATTTTTGAAAAATTGATTTCAGCCGACACATTGCTTCCATTACATACTTCGGATAAATGCCCGAGCAATCCAAAACCTGTAACATCAGTCATAGCATTTACACTTTCCTCTTTAGACAAAATTTCTCCAATGCTGTTTAGTTGTAACATGGATGCTAGCAATTTAGCATAATCATCTTCTGTAATTTGCTTACGTTTTAATGCAGCAGATAAAATACCTGCTCCAAGTGGCTTGGTTAAAAAAATATAATCGCCAGTTTTAGCTGTATTATTCCTCTTTAAATGTTTTAACTCCACCAAGCCGTTAACACTTAATCCAAAAAATAAATCGGCACTTTCTATAGTATGCCCTCCGGCAATGGGTATATTAATCTGATTGCAAACGCCAGTAGCGCCATTCATTATTTCACTTATTGTTTCGGGCTTTATTTTTTCTGACGGATAACCTAAAACAGCCAATGCTAAAATTGGTTTACCGCCCATTGAATACACATCACTCAATGCATTGGTTGCTGCAATTTTTCCAAACTCAAAAGGAGAATCAACTATCGCAGTAAAAAAATCAGTAGTAGAAATTAAACAGTAGTCGTTGCCTAAATTATATACAGCAGCATCATCATTTGTTTTGTTGCCAACAATTAATTTTTCTGAGTGTATACCTGTACTTAGATTGCTGAGAATTTTTTGCAAATCATCGGGTCCAATTTTGCAGCCGCATCCACCGCCTTTACTAAACTCTGTAAGGTTTATTTTTTCAGTCATTTTCTAATATCAAAACACTCATTTATTTCTTTTAATATGTGCTCGCAAGCTTTGTCTAAATTGGTAATGTCGGCTTTGCTTTTAACAATTGTTTGCGGATTGCGTTGGTGGCTGCTATGCGTATATTGTTTATCGTAGTATTCCAACATCATTTCACACCAGTTTTCAAGCTGGTTATTTTCTAAATATACAATGGCTTCTTTTAATCGCAAGCCGCCAAGTTTATCCGCAATTTTTTTTGTCTTTTCAATCAATATTTCAGTTCCGTATTTGCCATATTCGTCAAGTATCCTTTTTGTGCGTTGTTCTTTATCCGCACTAATTTCCATCACATTAGCAGAACGCATTAGTTCAAATACGTTTTGTGGGATTACTATTTTGCCAATCCTGCGGCTTTCATTTTCTAAAAAAAGAATTTTGTTTTCGTCAGCATCATACCATTCAAGCGCTAATAAATTTTCAAACTGTTCATTAGATGGCTGCTCTGGCAATCCAATACTTCCAAACGCAGAGCCTCTGTGCGAAGCAAGTTTTTCCAAATCAATAACCTGTTGCGATTTTTTTTTTAGATGATTTAAAATCTCTGTTTTGCCACAACCAGTTTTACCGCCTATTACTATTACCTTTTTACTTTCATTTATTGTAGCAAGCGCCCAGTTTCTGAAAGATTTGTACCCGCCTTTTAGCAACGTTACTCTAAATCCAGACGTTTGCAGCAGCCATGCCAGAATGTTACTTCTTAATCCGCCACGCCAGCAATAAACAAGTATTTTTTTTTCGGGTGCAATTTTTAGCGCTGCTTTTATAAAGCCCGAAAATTTATGACCTACCAACTCAAATCCTTTTATAATTGCTGCTTCACGTCCTTGTTGTTTAAAAGTTATGCCAATTATTTTACGTTCCTCTTCATTTAGTAACGGCAAATTAACTGCATTGGGAAAATGAGCATGATTAAATTCAGCAGGGGTGCGTACATCAATTATCTTAATGCCGGTTTTACTTTCTTTAATAAAATCAATAGGAGTAACAATCATAAAAGCGCAGTAAAACTATGCTATTACTGCTTATTTAATTGCTAAATGCTTTTTTGGAGACTATTGTATATAGTATGAGAAAAAAATATTTTACATCTGTCCACAGCGGGCTTTTTTCGTATTGCTCTAAGTAGCGATTCTCAGATGCAATTATCTCGTCCATCGTTTTTGGAAGATCAAGATAAAAAGGAGGAATTAATCCTGGTTTTGTCTTTTTTCTTCTCTCCTGCAGTTCAGTGGTGTAAAGAGACATATAATGGCGGCTTAATGGTCGCACACCAACAATTTTCAAATCACCTTTAAATACGTTGTAAATCATTGGCAGCTCATCTAACCAATATTTGCGAAGTAATTTTCCAACCTTACTTACTCTAAAGTCATCTTTAAATTTTCCGCCTTCCTGCAAACTGTTTTTCTCATACACATATTCTTGCAGGTATTCCGAAAAAGCGTGCATAGTCCTCAGTTTATACACATAAATAAGTTTACCGCCTTTACCTATTCGCTTCATAGGGTAAAGAATTCCGTAGGACGGATCCTCATCAAAAAATGGTTCTTTTACTTTTTCGCAAACAATGTAAAGCCTGTTACCAATATATCTCTCATCAATGATTTTAAAACCACACGAATAAAGTCGTCCCATCGTTTCGGTTTTTGACAAAACCCTGTTACGACCTTTGGTAATCAGGTAATAAATTTTTCTGGTAAGAGGTAATTTCGGAAAAACACGCTTTAATATAAAATCAAAGAAATAGTAAATATTACGGAGTACCGGAGGGTACTTTGCCATTAGCCTTTTTTTACGGAGGTCCTTAGTTTCAACTTTGGTAATAAAAATACCACCAATAGGAAGTTTACTATTCGCAGCTTCAAAAAATTTATTAATGTATTTGAAGTTATTTATCCGTTTAAAATGAACAATTGAGTTATAGAAATTGCCGGAAAGGTCAGTGACTTCTTTATCTGTGTTAGCAGGAAATATGATTGACTTATCACTACCTGTGTCAACATACTTGTCAATCAAATCAAAGACAAACTTACCAGAACGGTCAACATTCAACGTGCTTTGTGAGAACGCTAATTGTTGCTCTGCATGATCAATAACCTGATCAAGGTTCAATACAGTACTATCCATCCTCCGATTTAAGGTTTAGTTAACAATTCAAATTTTAAGCAGAATTAGTTCTTATAGTAGCTGATTAACAGCTATATGGTCTCCTTAAAAGTTTTGCTAAGATACAGGCTGTAAAGCAATTAGACAACAGTAATATTAAAAATAATTAACAATTTACCGCCTTAAAACATGCATTTACCCAAAATTGAGTATTGCATTAATACGAATAACAATAAACTGTTGCTCTATAGTTAATAGAAGCAAAAAAAGCCTCATATTTTTATGAGGCTTTTGCGGTCCGGACGGGGCTCGAACCCGCGACCCCATGCGTGACAGGCATGTATTCTAACCAAGCTGAACTACCGGACCAAACTCTTTATGTAATGTGCTTTTCGCCAAAAGCGGGGCAAAAATAATTAAATTTACTTCCCTTCAAAATCAGAATTTAAAATAGAAAGGTGTTTAGTTGTTCATTGAAACCAAAAACTCTTCGTTTGATTTTGTACCACGCATTCTGTCTAATAAAAACTCCATGGCTTCCATAGGATTCATATCTGCTAAATGGTTGCGCATTATCCACATACGTTGTAGCGTGTCTTTTTCCAACAGCAAATCTTCGCGTCTTGTACTGCTGGCAACCAAATCAATTGCTGGATAAACTCTTTTATTTGAAAGTTTGCGCTCTAATTGCAATTCCATATTTCCTGTACCCTTAAATTCCTCAAAAATTACTTCATCCATTTTTGAGCCTGTTTCTGTAAGCGCAGTTGCAATAATGGTTAATGAGCCTCCGCCTTCAATTTTTCGGGCAGCGCCAAAAAATCTTTTTGGTTTTTGTAAGGCGTTTGAATCTACACCACCAGTTAAAATTTTTCCTGAGCCGGGGGCTACCGTGTTAAATGCACGGGCTAAACGTGTAATAGAATCAAGCAGAATTACCACATCATGTCCGCATTCAACCAATCGTTTTGCTTTTTCTAAAACAATAGTTGAAATTTTTACGTGCTTATCGGCAGGCTCATCAAATGTTGATGCAATTACTTCGGCATTTACACTTCTTGACATATCCGTTACTTCCTCTGGACGTTCATCAATCAGCAATACAATCAGGTAAACTTCGGGATGGTTTGCCGCAATAGCATTCGCAATATCTTTGAGTAAAACTGTTTTGCCGGTTTTTGGCTGCGCTACAATTAATCCGCGTTGACCTTTCCCAATTGGGGCAAACAAATCAATAACACGTGTAGAAATATTTCCTTTATGAGTAAGATTTAGTTTTTCAAAAGGGAATAGTGGCGTCAGGTAATCGAAAGGTACGCGGTCCCGAATCACGGCAGGTTCTAGGCCATTTATTGACTCTACTTTTGTTAATGGATAATATCTATCACCTTCACGGGGAGGACGTACAAAGCATTTGACAGTATCACCAGTTTTTAACCCATAAAATTTTATTTGTTGTTGGTTTATAAAAACATCATCGGGCGATGGCAGGTAGTTATAATCGCTGCTGCGTAAAAAACCTGCTCCATCATTCATTATTTCTAAAACACCTTCGGTTGAAATTAAATTGTCAAACTCATTGCCAAAATCCTGCTGGCGCCTGTCATTGTTCCTCTCAAAATTTCTGTCGCGGTTTCCGTTTTGATGGTCTCTATTCTCTCTTTGATTACGATTATTGTTTTCATTTGCTCTGTCAGAAGAAGTTTCGGCAACCGGATTATTTTCCGAAATTCTTGAATCATTAGACATAGCCGTAACATCATCCTTGTAAGCATCATTTTCTTCTGATTTGCGTGACGATTCTAAGGCAGATTGATTAATGACAGGTTTTTCAACAGGAGCTGAACCACCTGGAGGAATAATTCGCTGCCGTTTCATTCCAGAGGAAGATGGATTTGATTCTAGTTGTGGTTTGTTTTCAAAAGGCAATTCGTTTTTTTGTTTTTCATCAGCTTTATTGGAGTGATGTGATTTTTCTTTTTCTACTTTTTTAGGCTTGGGGTTTTTATTAGCCTTTGGTTCTTTTTCTTCAGCAGGTTTAGTATCGTTATCTTTCTTTTTTCCTTTTACAACTTCTGGATTTACAGCCTGCAAGTCAAGAATTTTGTAAACAAGTTCCTGCTTTTTAAGGCTTTCATAATTTTCAATGTTAAGTGTTTTGGCAATTTCGCGAAGCTCGCCAACAAGCTTCTCGTTCAATTCAGAGATATTGTACATCCGTAAAATGTATTAAATAATTAATAAGGGGTTGTTAAGTAAAGTATTTGTTAAAATGTATGGGGGTAGATTTATGGAGACTTCGTCAGTCAATGTACAAGTATGAAAAAAACCACTTGCTTAAATCTGAGGCAATGATAGGGATAATAATTATTTTTCCAAACCCGATTTCAAAATTATTTTTGCACACGCCAAATTCAATAAACTTGTTATTTTATGATTCAAAGAATACAGTCTGTTTATTTACTACTTGTTATTGCGCTCTGCACATCAATTTATTTTTTGCCGCTGTCTTCTAAAATAAGTATCACAGATACTACATTGGTTTACAAAATGGACGCTTTTAATATTTACCAGATAAAAGCCGGTGAGGCAAGTATTTTTTCTGCCGTTTTATTTAATTCCATTATTAATGGAGTTATAGGCTTCCTTTCTCTGTTCGCTATATTCAAGTTTAAAAATAGGGGACTTCAACTTAAAATCTGCAAAATATTACTTTTAATAAGTACAGCGTTTTTTGCATTGCTTTTTTATGAAACTGACCGAATGATACCAGGCACAAGCAACGATTTTAAAACGATTTACCTGCCAGGTATCTATGCTGCCGTAATAATTCCAATTCTTGTATTTATGGCGCTAAAGGCAATAAAAAAAGATGATGATTTGGTTAGGTCTGTTGACAGAATACGATAATTTATTTTTCAATTTCTATTACGTTAAGGTCATTAATTGTTTTCCCCTCAATGCTAAACTTTAACATGGTTCTCAATTTATGAAATCCATGCCTGCCTGCTGCACCAGGATTTAAATGCAACAAGTTGTTTATTGCTTTATCACGACTTACTTTTAAAATATGTGAATGTCCACATATAAAAATATCGGGTAGTTGGGCCAATAGCTTTTCTTTAATTCCCTTAGCATATGCACCAGGGTAACCACCAATATGAGTTATAAACACTTTAAGGTTTTCACAGTGAAAAATTTCTGTTTCTTTAAAAGCACTTCTTATTTCATACCCATCTATGTTACCATAAACAGCTCTAATCGGTTTAATTTTTTCAATTTCATTAATAACACTCAGTGTTCCAATATCGCCTGCATGCCAAACTTCATCGGCAGTTGCCGCATGTCTTAAAATAACCTCATCAACATACCCATGTGTATCAGAAACAAGGAGTATTTTTTTCATACTGAATTTATCTTGCAAATTAACTAATGGAAATAGGAACTCGTAATTCTTGAAAGTAAATATTTTGCAAACAATCAAAATTAATAATGCTAATATTAGATTTGCCCATGTGAAAGCAACAGTAATTAAATCAACCGGGAGTAATATTACAGTTCGTGATGATGCGGGGGAAATTTACCTGTGTAAAATAAAAGGTAATTTTAGGATTAGAGATATTGAAGCTACTAATCCTGTTGCTGTTGGTGATGTGGTTGATGTAGAATTGCGTGACCACACTCATTTTATTACTTGTGTGCATGAGCGCAAAAATTACATCATCAGAAAATCTGTTAAACTCAGCAAGCAAGTGCAAATACTTGCAGCCAATATTGATACGGCTTATGTTATTGCCACATTGGTTTTGCCAAGAACATCAACAGGTTTTATAGACCGCTTTCTGGCAACTGCCGAAGCTTACAACATTAAGGCAGGGATTATTCTTAATAAAATTGATTTATTGGAAAAGGACTTATTGGAAGAGGCAAAGGAGTTAAGAGAACTATATACATTGTTAGGTTATAAAGTTTTTTTAGTGTCGGCTTTTAATGCCAACGACATGAAATTACTTGGTGACGAAATAACTGGCAAGGTTAATTTATTTTCGGGGCATAGTGGTGTAGGTAAATCTACATTGATTAATGCTTTAATTCCCGGGCTTGATCTAAAAACAGGACAAATCTCTCTGCAACATTCAACAGGAAAGCACACCACAACTTTTGCAGAAATGCACGCACTATCAATGGGTGGTTATATAATAGATTCTCCCGGAATAAGAGAGTTTGGTATTTTTGATTTTGACAAATACAATGTCTCACATTATTTTCCTGAAATGTTTAAGCTGTTACCTCAGTGCCGTTATAACAACTGTACGCATACCACCGAAAATGGCTGTGCGGTAATAAAAGCTTTGGAGCAGGGCGACATTGCCGAATCGAGATACAGGAATTATGTGAGTATTTTAAATAACGAAGATTTTTATAAGTAAATGTTATGAGGGTGCTTATTCAGCGTGTTTTAAAATCAGAACTTGTTATTGAAAACAAAGTTTATGCGCTTATTGAAAACGGGCTTTTGGTTTTTTTAGGAATTGAAGATTCAGATGGAGCTGAAGATGTGGAATGGCTGTGTAATAAAATTATTAACCTTAGAATTTTTAATGACGATAGGAGTGTTATGAATAAAAGCGTTTTAGAGATTGGTGGGGAAATTTTACTAGTATCTCAGTTTACGCTTCATGCGAGTACAAAAAAAGGAAACAGACCCAGCTACATACGTGCTGCAAGACCTGAAACAGCAACGCCTTTGTATAATAAAATGATTTCTGTTTTAAAACAGAGTATTCCTGATAAAATAAAAACAGGTGTATTTGGTGCTGATATGAAAATTAGCCTGATTAATGACGGACCAGTAACAATTTTTATTGATAGTAAAAACAGGGAATGATGAGTTTTTTTAATCCGCCAATTTATTCTCAATTCTCTATGAGAACATTAGCCATAACGGTTGTTTGCTTTTTATTTTTTTTCCCAGTCTCAAAAAAGGCTTTTGCAAGTTTTGATTTTAACGACAATTGTCAGAAAGCTTACACTGAAATTTTTCAGTTGCGATTTAGCACTGCCAATGCATTGATTGTTGCTGAAGAAAAAAACAATTCTGAAAACAAAATACCTTCATATCTCAGGCATTATATGCTTTTCTACAAATCGTTTATAAGTGAGGAGCAAAAAGATTTTATTGCGTTAAAAAAAAGCCACCAGCAAATGCTAACGTATTTGCATGGAGAGGACGAAAATTCTCCTTATTACCTTTACTGTAAAGCCGAGACAGAAATTACCATGTCGTTTCTTAAAATTAAAAATAAGGAATATGTTTCGGGTGCACTAGCATTGAGGCGAGGCTATAAAATGCTGGAAGAAAACAAACAAAAGTTTCCTTCATTTAAGCCCAATTTAAAAGCTCTGGGGGTAATACATGCCTTTATAGGCGCTGTTCCTCAAAACTATGCCTGGCTTTTAAAAATTGCAGGCATGTACGGCACTATTAAGCAAGGAATAAATGAGTTAGGCGATTTGTTTTACTCAACCTCTATTCCTTCATCACCTTACAAATTCCTTAATACAGAGGCTCAGTTTGTTTTCATATTTTCTAAACAGTACTTGCAAAAAAATGAAAATGAACTTGCAGCTATTTACGAAAAGGTAAACCCTGCAGATGGACCCTTACAACTTTTTGCAAAGATGAATTATCATTATTACAGATATAATGGTGATAAAGTACTGGCAATTTTAGCAGAGCGAAAAAAACTTAAGTATGATTACCCTTTGCATTACCTTGATTATATGGAAGGACTTGCGCGGTTGAATAAACTAGATACTACATCATCAATTTATTTTTACAAGTACATCAATAATTTTAAAGGCACAGGGTTTATAAAATCTGCTTATCAGAAAATAGCATGGATGGATTTGATTTTAGGGAATAAAAAAAAATATGAGGAAACAATTTTAAAAGTGCAAACCTCAGGAAACGACTTTACCGATGAAGATAAACAAGCACAGAAAGAATCAGAGAACAAATCTATTCCTAATGTATATTTATTGCGGGCAAGAGTTTTGTTTGATGGAGGTTATTTCAATGAGGCATTATATCAGTTGTCTGATAAACCCCATGGCACTTTCAGTACTATTAAGGAAAGCTTAGAATTGAATTATCGTCTAGCCCGAATCTATGACAAAACTCGCAATAATAAACAGGCTATAAATTTTTATGAGGCAACAATCAGGGCTGGTGAAAAAACCACGTACTATTATGCAGCCAATGCAGCTTTACAGGCGGGTATTATGTGTGAAAATTTAAAGGATTCGGTCAATGCTATTTCTTATTACAAACGAGCACTTGCTATGCGAAACCATGAGTACCAAAACTCGATTGACCAAAAAGCAAAAGCCGGTTTAAACCGGCTTGGCAAACAAGAATAATATTTTTAGTTAACCGAAAACTTTGTTTGTGTTGAACTTCCGTTTCCGTTTATAATTAAATAGTACAATCCTTTTGGTGGATTTTTAAGTGTTAATTCTTTTATGGCTGACTGGCTTAAGCAGTTAAATTCCTCCCTATAGATTTCAGATCCAAATTGCGACACAACGCTAATAGTAACCAAACCCTTATTCTCACAATTTATTTTTACTCTAAATAAACCCTTATTAGGATTTGGAAAAAGCTCAATAGGGGGTAGCACTTTCTTTTTAGTTACCTCAATCGTTTTACTTATTTCGTAGTGTCCGTTAAAATCAAATTGTTTTAACCTGTAGTACTGTTTTGTATTGGTGTTTACACCTACATCTGTATAAAAATACTTGTGCTCAACATTAGAGGTGATGTTGCCTTTTATTTTGGCAATGGTTTCAAAATCTGAAGCATTATTACTTCTTTCAAGTAAAAAATAATCATTGTTTAATTCTGATGCTGTTACCCATTCTAAAATATTTTTTTCCCCTTCGCGCATTCCTGTAAAACTTGTAAGCTCTACAGGTAACGGGCTAACAATAGTAATGGTTACTAATCCTGTATCGCAAAGTGAAGGGCTTCTGTTATCGCAAATCAGGTATGTAAAAGTTACTGTTCCTCTGAAAGAGCCCGGGTTGTAATCAAAAGTTCCGTTGGTTCTGAAGGTAATACTGCCATAAGCAGGTGATGTTAATAACGAAAACGTAACCAGATCGGCATCAGGTTCATCATCATTGCTCCCAACACTATTTGAATAAACGGCACTTCCATTTGATGAGTAATTATCATCAGCAGCTAATGGCGAACAGTTTACATAAACAAACGTTCGGGTTCTGTCTATAAAACAACCATTGTTAGCTTTTACTCTAAAGGTGTAAACCCCGGCACTAATTGGTGTAAGAGTTAAAGCAGGCAAGAGAGAATTAATATGCTGATAAGTTCCTCCAGAAAATGTTCCTCCTGAACTGTATGCAACTGAATCTAAATTTGTGAAGGGCGCCACTAATTCCAAAAATCCGTTGGTACCGCATGTAGGATGATGTACAACTGGCGAATTAAATGTTGGATTCACAGTCATATTAATAGTAAACGTATCTATACATGCAGGAGTAATTGTTCTAATACCGTAATAAATACCTGATGATGTTGCCGATACTACTGATGAAAATGAGGAATTATAATAAGTGTAACCCGGTCGCACACTATTAAGTGTAGAAAAAGTGTATGATGATGCACAGTGCATTATTGTTGTATCTACAGGATAACTGCATGTTAATGGAACTACAATGGATGTAGTTGTGGGTCCATATAAAGGGCAACCGTTTACATCTGTGCCCGATGGTTGGGAGTAAACCGTAAGATTACTTCCTGAAAAATATCCTCTGTAAATGCTATTAGCCTGATTTGAAATTACATTACTGCATAGCAATTCTACACATTCTGCAGTTGCCACTGCTCTAAATTTGAATGCCGAAACGTTGTTTGGAATTACATTGGTTAATCTTCCACCAGCTGCAGAAGTTGCGCCAATTCCTATCCTTAATCTCAAAACCCTTGAAGCCGAAACATATTCTCCCTGATCATCGCCCGATGCGTCAGTTTTTACACCGGTATTTGGGCCAGATAAAACCTCAATTGAGCCAGCAACGTAATCAGCATTAAAAGGGATTGTGTCATAAACTATAATATTTGTGGCAGTATCACTTCCAAGGTTTTGAACAGAAATGTTGTACTCAATTGTATCGCCCGGTAATGTGGTGCCGCCATTAATGTCTGCAGCTGTTTTTATCAAACGTAAATCAGGTTCATACACATCAATTGCAAAGTGAACAACCTGAGTGTAGAAATTTTCTCCACCTGTAGATTCTCTAAGCGTAACCGATGTTTGGTTATTGGTAAGAAAATTTTTTGCTGCATTATTTGGCACAAAAATATCAGCATCAAAACCCAGTGTATTTGTATAATAAGGAACCCGCGATGTAACATTTGCTCCATTGTTTGTAATGGTACTGTTGTAAATATTATTGGAAGGATTTGACACATCGCTTATTGGATTAAAAACACCAATGCCATCATTAAATAACAAACTATCTCCGGTAGATCCTCTGTCGCCATCGTGCGTTACATGCCCCACCTCAAAAGAAATTGGTCCTGCAATGGGGGTTTGAAATCCGGACAATGTTATATTATTTTGATTAGTAGTATTAATACAATTTAATCCATCAAACACAGCAAGGTTTCTAAGGTTGGAGTAATCATTTCGATATGCTACCACTATTGTCCAACCTGCCGAAATATTAAGGCGGTTTACTCTTGTTACCAAATTAGCAACAGTATATAGTCCCCTGCCTCCCGATTGTACCAGTGAAGTTACATTTTTATAGCAGAAGTAGTTAGTATGTCCGCCCGCGCCTGCATTATCAATTAATGTATCTGCTTTCATTTTGGTATAGGTTGAAGACCCCGCTATTTTCAAGTAAATACTATCGCGCTTTGCATAATTTGGTGTAGATCCACTATTGGTAACGTCACTTCCCCAATACAAACCGGCCCATGTAATTTCACTGCATATGGGTAATTTTAAACTATCGCTGCTTGAGCTGAAAGTGCTTGGATCCAAATCAATGTCTATAACTGAGTTTGAATCTGCATTATTATTTGTAGTTCCGGCAGGAGGTAATTCCATTCTGCTTGCCGGGCAGGTGGGGGCATTGTTGCACGTTACCATACTATTGGTTACATAAACAATATTTCCCTTTTGTGTTACTCCATACCTTAGCCTGAATGGCACAACCACCTGCGAAAATACCTCGAGAGTTAAGGTAAGTAAAGCTGTAACTAATACCAGGTTTTTGAGTAACTTATTTGATAAACACATTTTCTACTTTGTTTTAAAGTAGAGTATAACGAAGCTTATGAAATTACGTTTCCAAATAAAAAACTACACAGATGTAAGAAATTTTTGAAATTACATATCAAAAAGCTCTCTTAAACCTTTAGCATCTCTGTATCCTTCAGCAGTCATTACTAACTTCCCATTTTTATATACGAGGAAAACCGGAATTTCAGTTACGCCAAGTTGTTTGGCAAGTTGTTCGTTTTTGTCTTTTTCAATTTGTAAAAAAATAAGTTTTCCCTCATATTCATGTGTAAGGTTTTTTAAATCAGGATTCATTTTTATGCATGGTGCACACCACTTGGCATAAACGTCAACAATTACTTTTTTGTTCGATGTAACAATTTTATCGTACTCATCTTTTAGCATTCCAATAGAGGTTGAAGCATTCGGTTTTTCTACAGGCATGTTTAAACTTGTCCAATTACTGTAGCCACCATCAAGGTCGTACACGATTTTAAATCCTGCTTTTCTGAAATAATCGCACGCTCTGGCACTTCTGGCACCTGAGTAGCAATAAACAAAAAGAGGCTTTTCTTTATCAAGATACTTTGATCGGTTTTTTAAATCATCACTATTGATGTTCATGCTTAAAGCACCCTTCAAATATCCACGCTGAAATTCTTCAGGAGTTCGCACATCAACCAATTGCGCTTCTTTTACTTCGGCTAATTTTTTTTGAAATGCATCTGGCTTTAATAAGTTCTCCTGCTGGCTTGATGCGTTTTTACAAGCTGATACCATTATCAGCATTACTACAATTAATGTTTTTATAATATTCATTTCAATATGTCTTGGCGGTTGCAATTCTTTCATTCAGTTCATCACTTTCAATTAAGCCATCTTTTATTCTGATGATTCGATGTGCATGGCGGGCTATGTCCTCCTCGTGAGTTACAACAATTATTGTGTTTCCGTTTTTGTGTATTTCTTCAAACAAAACCATAATTTCTTCTGATGTTTTTGAGTCTAAATTTCCGGTGGGCTCATCAGCAAGAATTATAGCGGGGTTGTTTACCAGCGCTCTTGCAACAGCCACACGTTGCCTTTGTCCTCCTGATAATTCATTCGGCTTGTGGGTTTTTCTGTCATCAAGCCCCACACTTTTTAAAGAGTTAGTGGCTCTTTCAATCCTATCAGAGTTAGATATGCCTGCATATACCAGCGGCAAAGCAACATTTTCTAAAGCGGTTGAGCGGGGGAGGAGGTTAAAAGTCTGAAACACAAAACCAATTTCTTTATTCCTGATTTCTGCTAATTCATTATCACTCATTTTAGAGACATCGGTTCCTTTAAGAATGTAGTTACCGCTGGTTGGTGTATCAAGGCACCCAAGTATATTCATTAAGGTAGATTTGCCTGAGCCCGATGCCCCCATTAAAGCAACATATTCGTTTTTATAAATGTTAGTGGTAATAGATCGCAGAGCGTATATCAATTCAGAGCCTACTCTGTACTCACGCGAAATATTTTTTAATTCAATTATTTTCTCCTTCATATTGGCACTAAAATTAAAAATATTCTTATTGGACTTAATACCTCAGTACAAAATGTTGTTTACTAAAGTTTGGGTTAATAAAAACAATACCCATAAAAAACAAATCAATACTTACAGTGGTTCTGTTGTTTTCGCAAATTTCTTTCCATGCCGTTTTCATTTCACTGCTCCAGTTTATGTCATCAAAAACAAAACAAGTGTTCTCGGTTGCTTTTTCAAGTAACAGTTTAAAATAATTTATTGTTGGAAGATATTGATGATTGCCATCTATAAATGCAAAATCAAAAGACTCAATACTTCTAAGTAATTTTGGTAAATGCTCTTCAAAAGAACCGCTGATAAAATTGACGTTTTGAAAATTTAATTTGTGAAGATTTTCTTTTGCTAATTGACTTACTTCATCACTTCCTTCAATAGTGTAAATTTTTTTCGGATTTGCAGATGCAATATAAGCTGTGCTGATTCCAAGAGATGTTCCTAATTCGATTATAGTTTGTGCATTTAAGTAATTGCAAAGCCTGTAAAGTAGGGTTGCATATTTTTTGTTTTTTGCGGATGTTGCAGCTATCTCTGAAATCATCCGAACTTTTTTAGTTCCAGTAATTGAACCTGCGCCTAAATCGGTAAAACTTATTTCTGTTTTATCCTTTAAAAGAGACTGCCTTAAATTTTCTATTTCAATGCTTTTTGTAGTGGTATCTTTACTGCTAATAACTTTATTGTAGAGATTAAAAACAAAAGGGGAATGAATGTGATGCGCATTACCGGCAGAAAGATAATAGCGCAAATAATCAGTAAGTAAAGAAACAGTAGTGCTAAATTGCAAAGCTCAGAGCGTAATTTTAATGAGTGTTAAATTTTTACGTTGCCAGCAAGGCACTACTATTTCGTTTTCAGAAACTTGTTTGCCAGAACGAGGAATAATTAAAATACGGTCTTCGGGTTTAGTAATAGGTTTTTCTTCGGGCTTTCCATCTTTTGAAACAGAAAATAATTTAACTGCATTTGTTTTATCCAGGTCATCGTTGTAAACAAAATTTATTTTTTCTTCAGTTATTGCTGGAATAAAAGAAGAATATACTCCATAATCATCTGTAGAAACCTGTGTTTTTCTCAAAACGGTGTTCCAATGAATAGTGCCATCTGCATTAACGGAAAAAATGGCGGCATTTTCAAAATGATATTCTACTCGCCTCACATAAGTTTGAGAAAAATAATCGTAATAAGAAAATTCACTGGTGTAAGCTACCTCGGCAATAATTACTGCACCACCATCACTTCTTAAAATAACCTTTTCAATGGTGTAGTTTTGAAGTTGATATGGATTAGAATCTAATATTTCTGTGTTTTGAAGTTTGGCTTTTTCTCCTTCCGAAATGGGTTGTTTTTTTAGTTCGGGTGCTAAATCAGCATCTAATTTTTGTCGTGCAACAAACAAGCCCGATGAACCTGGTGGGCGCTCATTGTAAAAGCCCGATAGAACAACATCATTACGTGTAAAATCGTAAGTTAAATAGTTGCCGTCTAACATTAAGTTGTTGTTGTTTAAAGAATATTCTTTACCAAGCTGCTGGTTATGTTTTGCAACATACATAAGATAATTAACCCATTTCTTTTTTGTAGTAAATTTTTCTTTGGTGTGATTACTTCCTAAAACAACAAAATCGCCTAAATCTGAAAGTGCCCAGCCTTCAAAATAAAAATTTTTTTCGGGATAGTTTATATTGATTTTGCTTGTGTTAATTATTTGAAAATTATTGTCAGTGATTACCGCGTGCAAAGTTTGAGTATCATCTTTTTTTATTTCGTTTTGAATAAAAGCATACTTAGTTTTATCATGAGAAACGGCAATTTTTATTTTATCTAGTTCGCTTAGGTCAGTAAAGTTTAACTCAGCAATTTTTAATTTTTCGCTCAATTTATTTTTGCAGTTTAAGTTATGGGCGAAAATTGTAACCAAATTCTTTTCAAAATTAATTTCGGTATAGCAAAGAACCAGCTCCCCATTACCAAATGTAATATTTTCTATCGGTATATCATCGTCCTTTTTTGCAAATAAACGACCCCACTTTTCATTCAACTCAAAATCGTAGTAAGTAATTTTATACTTCCTACTTCTGAATCCTACTTTATCTTTATCTATATCGAAAGAAATATTGCTTTGTAAAAGGAAGAAACCGTCCTGGTCTTGCCCGGCAATTTTTACAAAATCAAGAGAGGTGTTGTCAATGTTTTTGGGAGCGAATTTTATTGATTGTGCAATTAAACAACAATGGAACAAAGGTGATAGAAACAAAAAAAGAAATTTCATGCTCTTATAACAACGCATAAATTCTATTATTTATGCGTTAAAAACTGAAGTTTTTTTGTGCCTTTCGTATAGCAAGTGAATCAACCCATCGCTTAATCCAATTTGCGGAACGATTATTTTGTCAATGTTGGCATGTTTCATTATAGTTAAAAAAATTTTTGCTGCAGGCACTATAACATCAGCCCTATCAGGATTTAAACCCAGTTGGCTAATGCGCTCTTCATACGAAAGCATCTGCAACTGCTCGTAAAGTTCGCGCAGGTTTTCGTAGTTAAGTGGTTTTGATTCGCGCTTCTTCAGCATTTTAAAAATTTTGTTAATGTTTCCGCCCGATCCAATTGCTATAATAGGATGATATCCTTTTACATTTTCTCTAATCCATTCTTTAAATTCCTGCCAATATTCTCTCTCAATTTTATTATGCAACAGACGAATAGTGCCTACATTAAAGGATTTAGACGCAATGGATTTACCTTTTGAAAAAAGTGTAAGTTCTGTACTCCCCCCGCCAACGTCTACATATAAGTAAGAAGCCGAATTGTCTAAATGCTCAGCAATATGGTTGGAATAAACAATTTCAGCTTCAAACTTTCCGCTTATAATTTCCAAGTTAAGCCCCGCTTCGTTTTTAACACGTTCTATAATTTCTGCACCATTAGTGGCTTCGCGCATGGCAGATGTTGCACAAGCACGATAATCAATAGCGTCAAAAACATTAATGAGTAATTTAAACGCTTTCATTGTGTGTACCAGTTTGTGCGCCTTTTCTCCCGAAATTCTTCCATGTAAAAAAGCATCCTCTCCTAATCGAATGGGAATGCGTATAAGTTCGTTTTTCTTTAAAACCGGTTCTCCATCTTGTTCAAAAACATGGCATAACATTAACCGTACAGCATTTGAGCCTACATCTACCGAAGCAAATCTCATGTTTGATTGTTTGCCTCTAAGAAAATTAAATCCATTTAATCAGTTTGCAGGTGCCTGAGGAATTTATAAACATCATCCTGTGATCTAATCTTTGCTAAACCAAAAGAAGAACGATACTGATTATCCTGATTAATGTTTAAAACCCTTGCTTTTGAGTTGTCATGCCAAATAATGTCCATCATTTTAACCAAATGCTGCCGAAGGATTTTGTCATTAATTGGAACTGCAACTTCCGATCTGAATTCAAGGTTGCGCTGCATCCAATCAGCAGATGAGATAAAAACTTTCTCATCATTATCGTTGCAAAAAATAAAAATACGACTATGCTCCAAAAATTTGTCAACCACACTTATGGCTTCAATATTTTCACTCATGCCTTTTACACCTGTTACCACAGAGCAAATACCTCGTATCACCAATTTTACTTTAACACCTGCATTGCTGGCTTCATACAGTTTTTCAATTAGCTGATCATCAACTATGCTGTTCATTTTTAAAAAAATGTAAGCAGGTTTTTTCTTTTCGGCATTCTCTATTTCATGGTCTATAAGTTTCAAAAACTTTTTCCGCATAAAAAATGGCGAAACAACTAATGATTTATAGTTGCCTGTTTTATAATTATCGGCATAAAAACTAAAAATTTTACTAAGGTCTTCGGTAATGTTTTTATCACAAGTTAATAATGAAACATCTGTATAAACTTTCGCTGTGTCCTCGTTAAAGTTACCAGTCCCTATATGTGCATAGTTTACAATTTTTCCGTTTTCATTTCTTGTTATCAAAAATAGTTTGGAGTGAACTTTAAGCCCTTGTACGCCATAAATAATTCTTACACCTTCTTCCTGCAATTTATTTGACCAGCGTATGTTGGCTTCCTCGTCAAATCTTGCCTGAAGTTCCACAACCACAGTTACTTCTTTGCCGTTTTTAACAGCATTTATTAAAGCATTTAAAATAGTAGAATTTTTTGCTGCACGATATAGTGTTATTTTAATACCGGTAACTTTAGGATCGATAGATGCTTCTCGCAGTAAATCTATAAGATGATGAAAAGAATGATATGGATAATACAGCAGAATATCTTGTTGCTTTATTGCATTAAACAAACTTGTTTTCGGTTGTAAAAGAGGATGTGATAACTGAGGCAGCGGTTTATATTTTAATTCGCTCTTACCAATAAACGGGAAATTAATAAAGTCAACAAAGTTGTGATACCTTCCACCAGGTATAGGCAAATCTACTTTTCTGAATTTTAATTTACGAAGTAAAAAAGCCATCATTTCTTTCGGCATGGTTTCATCATAAACAAGCCTTACAGCCTCACCTTTTTTACGCCTCTTTACACTTTCAGCGACTTTTTTGACAATACTTTTTGTAACATCCTGTTCAATATCAAGTTCGGCATCGCGTGTAACTTTTACAGTATATGCCTGTGCAATATCGTATTCAAATTGAAAAAAAATATCATCTAAGCAATGCCTTATTACATCATCTAACAGAATAATATACTTGTTTTCTTTAGGAAGAACTAAAAAGCGAGAGACCGATTCTGTAGGGACTTCAATTAATGCATATTTACTTTTTTTATTGTTTTTTTTGTTTAATAAATGAATGAGTAAATAAATTGCTCTGTCTTTTAGTGATGGGAAAACGGGAGTGGTATCAACCATTATGGGCACCAGAGTTGGCAAAACCCTGGTATGAAAATATTGCCTTACATAGGCAGATTGGTCAGGGTTTAATTGCTTTTCATTAATAATAAAAATGCCATGTAGATCTAATTCTTTAAGTATGTTATTATAAATTTCTTCAAACTCGTCTTGTTGTTTAATAATTATTTTTTGAATAGAGTCTAATAAATCTTCAGGATCACTGCCTTGCAAAAGTTTTTTTGCTTTCTCTTTGTATTGAAGTAATCGCTTAATAGTTGCTACCCTTACTCTGAAAAACTCATCAAGGTTGCTTGAGTAAATACCCAGGAACTTAATTCTCTCGAGCAACGGAACGGACGGATCGTTTGCTTCCTGCAAAACTCTTGCATTAAAGGAAAGCCAACTTATATCCCTGTTAATTACTCTTGCCTTATGACTCATAAAATTTTAAAAGCAATTGCAAGATTAAGAAAACATCAATTGAATGTTCTTACCAACCTTCTTAGAATCTAAGACTTAACAATAAGTTAACTTCGCATCAGAGGTAAACGTTGGATTTAGGTTCCTTTAAAAAGAAAAGTTCACCGGTACTTTGAGATATTTCATCCCATGATAAATTGTTGAATTGAACTCCTGCAATTGCACTTGTTGAAAAATGCCCATTATCAACTCCGCATAGATAACTGATAAATTTTTGCAATCCGGGGTTATGTCCAAAGAGAAGCACGTTTGAAAAGTCTTCGTGAATGCGGTTGATTATAGATAACAATTCTTTAGTAGATGCTTCATAAATTCTTGTGTCAACTTTAATTTTAGATGATTCGTAATTAAAAGTTCTGGCAAATATTAATGCCGTACTCCATGTTCTAACCGATTGACTTGTTAGAATTAAATCGGGCATTTCAAGCTCAGATTTTAAAACAGCGCTCATAGAAACTGCATCACGGTAACCGCGTTCAGTAAGCGGTCTATCTAAATCGTTAATTAACTCCAGTTCACGAGAAGATTTGCTGTGCCTGATTAAAAAAAGTTTTTTCATGCTTTAAATTCGGTTTGAGTAAAAAATTGCGGTTACAAACTCAATTATTATTCCAAAGGTGAGATATTTTAATTTACTAATCAACATAAAGTTTTATTTAATTTGAATTGGGCTTTGATTTAATAGTGTTAGCACAATGAATGTACGATGCTGAGACTAAATGGGTTTTAAACCGAAATAAAAAATTTGGATTGTTTAATACCATAATTATATTTGCACGCCCAAAGAAAAAGGGAGCATAGCTCAGCTGGTTCAGAGCATCTGCCTTACAAGCAGAGGGTCACAGGTTCGAACCCTGTTGCTCCCACAAGTAGAAAGTAGAAACCCTTGCACTTCAATAAGTTGCGAGGGTTTTTCTTTTTTGGGTAAAACATATATACAACTCCTTAGCCTAATCTCTCTTTATAATCAAAAGTTCCTTCACATAAAACAATCCAGATAAAAATATTTATGACAGTAATGAAAAGCATAAACAAAAGAAACCGCGAATTGAACTTTATTTTTAGGTGCAGTGAGTAAAGAAGAATTGCACAAACAAGCGAAAATAATCCTGAAAAAATATAGGCGGGAAAATTCTCAGGGCCACGTGTTCCGTGCCTGAAATTAATTAGCATAAATGGAATAAAAACTATTCCATAAAAAAATAAGATGTATGCGAACTTTGTATTTCTGCCTTCACGTGTAACAAGTTTATCCATTTTTTATGCTTAAAATAATTAAGTGTACATACCACCGTTAATATGAATCAACTGACCCGTAAGATAGGTAGATAAATCGCTTGCAAGAAAAAGTACAAGATTTGCCACATCTTCAGCAGTGCCCGCTCTCTTTAATGGTATTGCATCTATCCAACCTTTTACCACTGTTGGGTCTAAAGCGCCAGTCATTTCCGTTTCAATAAAGCCAGGAGCAACAGCATTGCACCTTATATTTCTTGAGCCTAACTCCAATGCAATTGATTTAGTAAAACCAATAATGCCGGCTTTAGATGCTGCGTAGTTTGCCTGCCCTGCATTTCCTTTATCACCTACTACGGATGTTATATTTATAATAGACCCTGATCTTTGTTTTAACATTTGCTTCTGACAGTTTTTCGTAATGTTAAAAACAGATTTAAGGTTGGTTTTTATCACCTCATCAAACTGATCTTCTGTCATTCGCATTAGTAAATTATCACGGGTAATGCCAGCGTTGTTTACTACCACATCTAATTGCCCAAAATCAGATAATATGCTTGCAATTAATTCTTCAGATGCTTTAAAATCGCTCGCATCTGATTTATAGCCCTTAGCTTTTACACCAAATTGTTTCAACTCATTTTCAAGTTCTGCAGCTTTATCAGGCGAACTTAAATAAGTGAATGCTAGATTAGCGCCATGCTTTGCAAAAGTGGTGGCTATACCTCTACCAATTCCACGCGAAGCACCGGTAATAAGTGCAACTTTATTTTCCAATAACTTCATCTTAATTAAAATAAAGGTTAACTGTTATAAATTTTGAAGGTATGCAAATAAACCTATTTTTGCGCGCAAATAAAATTAAACTTATAACAGTATGAAAAAAATTATTTTAGGATTGTTTCTTGTAGCTGCTTCAGTAGTTGCAAATGCACAAAGTTTTAGAGTTGGTTTGGCCGGTGGTTATAATTCAACTTGGTTGTTTAATAAAACTGTTTCTGATGCGGGTGATGAATTAGACTACGCATCATCTTTTGGCGGGCAAATTGGAGTGCACGCTATGTACTCCTTTAAAGAAAAATTGGGCTTATCAGTTGATATACTTTCTAATACTGTTAACCAGAAATATGATGGTGATGCAGCTCTCTTAGAGCAGGTTCAGATTAAGTATGTTTCAGTTCCGGTTCTATTAAAATTTATGGGAGAGAAAGGACCTTACTTTGAAGTTGGTCCCGAGTTTTCCTTCAGAGGTAAAGTTAAAGCTGCCGCCCTCAATGGAGATTTAGAAGAGTTGGAAAGTGATATTGTTGATGAATTTTATAATAAATCTAATATTTCTGCTGTGATCGGCTTTGGTGTAGATATTAAAGCCAGTGAGCAAATAGCCATTACAGCTGGTTTGCGTTTTGCATGGGGAGTAAGTGATGTAACCAAAGAAATTGATGGTGATGATGATTATGAGCCAACTAACACTGCTGTAGGTGGTTTACATTTAGGTGTTTCTTATATTTTCCCTTCAAAATAAAATTTAATAGTTTTCAGTAAAAAGAGGTTGCTTGTAGAAAAGCAACCTCTTTTTAGTTTTTTCAGGCAACATTTTTGCAACTACCTAAGTCAATAGTTCGTAAAACCTTTAAAAATTCATCTTATTAAGATTCAGTTATTATACTTTTATAAAAAATTTTAAAGGTTATACAATAAACCAAAATAAAGTCCGTTAAAGAATACGTTTAACCCAAATAATACTAAAACCCAGGAGGTCATCATAGCATAAAGTTTTACTCTAATTAACTATTAAATTATTAACCCTTAATTGGAGGTTCTTATGCAAATTAATGATGTTACAGATCATCAACTGATCGAGCAATACACTAACGGAAACAAGTCTGCCATTGAGCATTTAATAAGCAGGCACCAGCAAAAAATTTTTACTTCTCTTTATTTCCTTGTTCGCAACAGGGAACTTGCTGAAGACATGTTTCAGGAAACTTTTATTAAGGTAATAAATACTTTTAATAACGGTACTTATAAAGAGGAAGGTAAGTTTTTACCTTGGGCAATGCGTATAGGTCATAACTTAGTTATAGACTATTTCAGAAAAAAACAACGGATGCCTTTGGTTTACGACAGGGAAGATTATAGTGTTGTAAACAACCTTAAAATTCATGACGAAAACGCAGAAGACAAAATTTGCCGAGAACAGATTCATAATGAGGTAAGGCTGCTTATCGAAGAATTACCCTATGAGCAAAGGGAAATAATTATCATGCGCCATTATGCCGACTTGAGCTTTAAGGAAATAGCTGACGTAACTAATTGTTCAATAAACACTGCCTTAGGGAGGATGCGCTATGCTCTCATAAATTTGCGAAAACTGATTAAAGACAAAAACTTAGTTGTTACATCATAATTTTTTAATGTTATTGCAATAAGTATTAAAACCCTGCGTTTAGGCTATATGAATAATTAAAATAAGCCTATGCAGGATTTTACAAACAACGATTTAATACTCTATTACTTTAACGAAACGCAACTTAACCAAACTGTAGCAACCCAAAATGCTATTGACACTTACCCTGAAATAGAGCAGGAGTACGAAACAATGGTTGCTATTTTTGAAAAAATTGACGGTGTATTGCTAAACCCCAGCGAAAAGTCGATTCAAAAAATCCTTTTCTTTATTTAAGAGCAATCTAAATTTCTTAGAAACCTTTCTCTTGCTTAGGTTTTAAAAATATCATTTAAAGTATATAAGTATTTTAAAGGTATTATTTCTATGCCTTTGCCAAATACCCTAAAACTTAAAATTCAAACGTGCATTAATTTGCCTGCCTGTTAAATAATTAGGCACACCATACTTTGTCCCGTATACATCGCTTACCCATATATACGAAACGGTGTTGTTAACCTGGAAAAGATTAAACACATCAAGCGAAAGTGATAAAGATTTAAAATGGTTGAAAAATTTGATGCGTGATTTTTTGGGGCTGTCCTCATCAATAAATTGTTTGGTGAAGCCAATATCAACACGCCTGTAAAATGGAAACCGGTAGGTATCCTTATACCTGTCATTACCGGGAGGTCCGGTTGGTAAGCCTGTTCCAAAAACCAATGTCATGTGCATTTTATAGGAGGGAAACTTAGGCAAATAATCAGAGAAGAAAATAGAAAATGTTGCGCGCTGATCCGTTAAACGTGGTAAATATCCGGGAACTACCAGTTGTGTGTCTGCAATGGTTTGGTTAACGGTATAAGGATAAATTCTTTCGCCATCGGTATTGTAATATATGTAATACAAATCATTGGCAATGTCTTCTTCTGTTTTTAATAAGGATAAACTTGCCCAACTCTCAGCATCGGGTACAAACTGTCCATTTAGTCTGAAATCAATTCCTGTTGCATAACCTTTACTGAGGTTGTCACCAAAATACCTGATGCGAATATTATCAACTTTGTATGGAACAAGATTACTTAAGGATTTGTAGTAACCTTCGGTTACAAATTTAAATTCTCTGCCCCATGCCAAAAAGTAATAATCGGCCCCAGCAACAAAATGAACAGACTGTTGTGCTTTTACATCTGTATTTATTTCACCTTTTATGTTTTTTAGTTCTTTGTAGAGCGGTGGTTGGAAATATAAACCGGCTGCCAAACGGAAATTCATATTGCGTTTCCATTTGGGTTGATAACTGTATGCTGCACGTGGGGTAACAACAAATTGCTCGTTTAAATCCCAGTAAGAAAAACGTGCGCCTATTGTTAAGCTGCTGCGAGATGAATCGTTAAACGTAAAAGTGTTTTGTACAAAGCCACTGTAGCGGGATGACTCAATGCTGTTCTTCTGATAAATAACATCCTGCAACAGCAAGAGCGGGCGCGGGCCTTGTGTAGAATCTCCAGGTGTATCAGGTGGGTGAGGTAAGGAGTAGCCTGCCGAGTCAATATAATTCCATTCGCTGATTTCGTCTCTGAAGCTTTCGTGCGAATAGCGGATGCCCCACTGCAATTGTGAATTTTTTGAATAGTCGTAAATTCCTTTGTGCTCGCCACTGTAAATTTCGCCACGCAATTGATTACGCGCATGATTTAAAAAAGAGCCAACACCTAAATTAAATTTCACTTCACCAAAACCATCGGCAGCAGGGTCTTTCTCCAACTCATCTAAAAAATACTGACCAAGAATGTCAAAAGTTTCATCTTCTAAAGTCTGAAAGGAGGAGGCAATAAACTTTAATCGCAGTTTATCATTTGGCTTATGGGCAAACGTAAGTGCCGATGTAGATGTAGTAAATGCATCAACCTCTTGTCCTTCAAAGTAAACAGTAAGACGCAATGCCTGGCTAACTGTACCAAAATCTGTTGAGCGATTCTCCGGAACAACGTTGTATTTGCTGCTTGATAAATTTCCTAGAAAAGAAATAGTTGATTTTTTATTGATGTCGTAATTAACATTGGCTTGTACATCGTAAAAAGAAGGTTTGTATTCGCCTTTGGTATCAAGTGTGCTGAGAAGGTAGGTGGTGGTTTTGTTTCTTGCACCAACTAAGTAGTTGAGTTTTTTGTTTTTCGTAATTCCTTCAAGCATCAGGCTTCCTCCAAGCAAACTCAAACTGCCTTTTACACCAAACTTTGTTGGCTTCCGATAACGAATGTCTAATGCCGATGACATTTTATCGCCATAAGAAGCATCAAAACCACCGGCAGAAAATTTTATTCCCGACACCATGTCAGAATTTATAAACGTTAACCCTTCCTGAAAACCAGAGCGAACCAACTGCGGGCGATAAATTTCCACATCGTTTACATAAACCAAATTCTCGTCATAATTGCCGCCACGTACACTATACTCACTGCTCAATTCATTATTTGAAACAACAGGGCCAAGTGTTTTTAAAATGCCTTCAAAGTTGAGAGAGGGGTTTGGTATTTCGTCCAGCTTTCTGTAATCAATTCGCATGACTTGCTGGTTACGATCTTTCTTATCAATAATGTTTACAACACCAATATCGGTGGAGGCGGGCTCCATGTTTTTGTTGATTATTTTTTCTTCACCGCTGTTTAGATTAAGTGTGACCACAATTGGTTTTTTGCCAAGCAGGTTATAAACTAATTGAATTTCGGAATTGGCAGGAACCGTAAGAGAGTAGTTGCCATCTTCGTTGCTAACAGTTGCATACTGTGTGCCGTTAATTCCTATGCTTACAGCCGGTAATGGTTTTTTATTTTCATCGCTAACTACACCACTTACAGTTGCATTACTTTGTGAAAATGCTGAGTGAGAAAATATTGAAAGAAAAAAAATCAGAAAAAGTTTTTGCATTTATGTTGGTAAGGAGATTTGCGTTTTTGGTCTTGTTGTTATTGGCTAAGCTTCTTTATCTTGACACTTTATACTTGAAACAATTTATAATTCCCTTTAATCATCATCTTTCTTTTTAAAATCCCCGCGCTTCCATGCTTCAATAAAGTTTGCCCATGCAATGGGGTTTAATAAGTTGTTTGGAGGAAGTTGTCCGGCATAATACAATCTGTTTTGGCGTTGTTGCAAAGCGTATTTGTAATTCATACTTCCGTCCATCTCAATCTTATTCATTTCCTCACGCATTTCTTCGAGAGCAAGATTGCGTTGTGCGTGTGCCAAATCATCATCAGGAATTTTTAAATCTATAAATGCCTGTTTAAACTGCTCACGCGAGGGCCATGGATAAATAACGGCTTGCTTAAGTGTAATAGTATCACCAATTAAAACTTGTATGAGCGAATAACGGTCTTCGGGTAATGAATCGGGTATATAGTAAGAAGTTTTTTTGTAGCCGAGGGCTTTAAATTCTATTTCATCACCCTTTTGCGCAACCAAAGAAAAGAAACCAAAAAAATCGGAGACTGTACCCCGGTTAGAATTTTTTATCATTAAACTTGTGTAAGGCACAGGACTTAAACTATCGCCCGTAAGAACCACTCCGCTTAGCTGAATTAAATTTTTACCAGGCTTTTCGGGCTGTGCATGCGCAACAAAAATTGTGGCAAGTAAAGCAAAAGTTAAAAACAGTTTTTTAATCATCAAGCCAAAAATAAAAATTAGATTATTGAAACGAAGTTTGGCTTATGTTATTGTTATGAATTTTTGAGTCAGAATAACCTGCTTAATAAGTTTAACCTACTTCTTCAACTTATTAATTTTATTGTCTAAATAAATCAGGTAGCCAAAAAGTACAGCAAACAACACACATACCACTGCTATTACTACATAAATTTTTCCATCTTGCCTAAAAGCATCAGCCATTGCTACATCCTGAGCATTTGCATTAATAAAAAGGCAAAAGAAGGTACTTAAAAAAGCAGAAAAGAATTTGAGTTTACTGTTCATCATTAAAGTGTTGCAGTTTTTTAATATTTATTTTGAGTTGCATAATCCATATCCCTAATAAGGTAAAACCTAAAACGGCAGGGTAAAAAACCTTGCGCATGTTGGCATCCAAATCGTAAGTGCTAAAGCCGGGGTTGCCGCCATTGCCGGGGTGAAGTGAATCCGTCATGCGGGGTAGTACCATTATAAATACCATCATTAAAGTAAACGCAAAAATTGCATAGACGGATGATATGCGTGCGCGTTTTGTTTCGTCTTCGATAGCATTGCGTAAAATAAAATAAGCGGTATAAACCAAAAGTGCGGCTGCTGCTCCATTCAACTTTGCATCATTAACCCAATAGGCACCCCAGGTATTTTTCGCCCAAATCATACCTGTTAAAATGCCGATTATGCCAAACAGCATGCCCACCTTTGCAGACATTTCGGCAACGGTATCGTTATGTGCCAATGGCTTGCTCAAATATTTAATGCTATACACCAAACTAACAGTCATTAAAATCATCATGGCAAACCACATGGTAACATGAAAGTAAAGGTTACGAATGGTTTCGTTGAGTATTGGTAATGCCGGAACAGGTCCTAAAAAACCTTCAATTAAAGTATAGAAGATTAAAACAATACACAGCCACTTCCACCAACTTAATTTAAGCATTTGTAAAAAATTATTCGCGCCAAAGGTATGGAAATAACAAGTAAGCCAAAGCCAGAATGAGCGCATTAAGGCACAGCAACAGAATAAAGTAAGGTTGATTGACAGACCAGGCTAACCCATCAATAGCATTTTTAGAAAACCGTATGGTAACAGTAAGCACAGGCAATAAAACCGGGAACCCCAAAACTGCAAGCAATGCAGGATTATTGGTGGCGCGTGATGCTATGGCGCTAATCATGGTAAGGCATGATGAAAACGAAACACTGCCAAGTAGCAGTGCAAGAGAAAATTGTAAATAGCTTTGAACAGGATTTCCAAGAAAAAAAGTAAAAATAAACGCGCCCAATGTTGCCAAAACAAACATGAGGACAGCATGGTAAATAATTTTGGATACTATAATATGGTATGGGCTTAAAAAGCTGTAATAGAAAAGCTGCAGGGCTTTACTTTCAGCCATAAAACTTTTGGCAATGGCATTAATGGCAACAAACAAAATAATTATCCAGAACAGGGAGTTCCAGGTGGGTATATCAATAACGTTTTTAAAACTGAGGTAGCAAATAAATACGGTGGCAAAAACATACATAAGCATACCGCTGAGTGCCGAACGACTACGCCAATCGTAGCGGTATTCTTTAATGACGAGAGAAAATATTTTGGAAGTGTTTTGCACGGGGTGAAATTAGTAATTAGTTAGAAGTTTGCTGGTTGAGTGATCTGAAACCCCAGTTACAAACTCCCAACTATCATTATTTTTGCTGAAAATAATTTTGATGGATTACAAAGTAGATATACTGGCTTTTGGCGCACACCCCGATGATGTTGAGCTGTCATGCGCAGGTACTTTAATAAAACATATTAAACTTGGCTTCACTGTGGCAATTGTTGATTTAACAAGAGGAGAACTGGGCACGCGTGGTAATGCAGCCTTAAGAGATAAGGAAGCTGCAGAGGCTGCCAAAATTATGGGAGTAAAGTACCGCGAAAATTTAGATATGCGCGATGGTTTTTTTGTAAATGATGATGAGCACCAACTTGCTGTGGCGCGCATGATAAGAAAGTATAAGCCTCGCGTTGTGTTTTGCAATGCTGTAACCGACCGCCACCCCGATCATGGTAAAGGTTCTAAATTGGTGAGCGATGCTTGTTTTATGGCAGGATTAATTAAAGCGAAAACAGAGCAGGATGGGGTTGAACAAACGGCACACCGCCCGGTGGCGGTTTATCATTACATACAGGACAGGTATACGAAGCCTGATATTTTGGTTGATATAAGTGATGTGATGGAGCAACGCATGCAAACCATAAAAGCGTATGCATCTCAATTTTATAATCCGGACTCTGTGGAACCGGGCACGGCAATATCATCTAAAGAATTTATGCAAATGCTAGAATCGCGCCCTGCAGAGTGGGGCAGGAGTATAGGTGTAAAATATGGCGAAGGATTTACTGTGGAGCGATTGATAGGAGTGAAAAATATTTTTGATCTGTTGTAAAAACAAAAAAGCCGTCCACCCTGAGGAGGAACAGCCTTTAACTAACCCTAACCTGAAAAATTTCTTTTAATTAAGTGCCGTTGCAGTAATACGGAAATCGTAATCGTTTCCGCGTTGCAGCATCATTACAAAGCGAGATGTGGTGCTTTTTGACTCGCCATTGGCAAGTGTGGTAATAGTCATTTTACCCATTTGGTAAACAAATTTGCCGCTGCCGCCAATTTCTGTAGCTTCTATTTTAAGGTCTTTGCGGTTTTGCAAACGCATAAAATATTCGCTCAATTGTTTGCGCCCTTTTAACTCGGTGCCATCCTGTAAAACAAGTGTGGCATCATCGTTATAAAACTCTCCTATTTTTAAAAGATCGTTTTGTATAAAGGCGGTTTCCATTTTTTTGTTTACGGCTAGTACTTCCGTTTTTGTTTCGGGGCTAATGCCTGGTTTAACAGTAACACTCTCTTGCGCCATTGCGCTGTTTGTAATGAAGGCAATTGCTATTGCCAATGCTGATAATTTAATTTGTTTGTTCATGATTTAACTTCTTTAAATTGTTTGTGATAAATTGGTTTGTTTGTTTGTTTGTTTGTTTGTTTGTGATGGTATTAGCTTGTATTGTGTGTAAGACGTTTGTAATTTTTTAAAAGTTACAGGCGGGGGAGTGTTTTGAGTTTTGTATTTAGAGTTAGCCCCAAATTAACCCTTCCCTAAGGGGAGGGTCCAGAAATTTCGGTAGGCAGTGTGCTTTATCCATTCCTTCTTTTTAGTCTCTGTACGTTGTACTTAATACTTAGTACTTAGTACTTGTTTCACTTTACCAAATGCTTCTCGTCTATTTTTTCGGTTTTGATGTGTATGCCTTCTTTATTGATTTTGATTTTATAATCGCCATTTTCAATTTTTTCTTTTGTTGTGTCATCTACTCCATTAATCTGGATGCCGTTGTGATCAATTTTAATATCTACATTCTCATCATTAGAATGTATGGGTCGGGTTCTTATTCGGCTTCTGCCGCCTACGTTGGCATCGGGGTCGTTTTCAAAATCGTAATCGGTGCATTTGAGGCCAGCTTCGGTCATCATCCAATAGTGTCCGCCCATGTTGCCATCCCATGTATCGGTAACATTTTTTAAGTCGTAAAAAATGCTTTCCATTCCTTCGTCAATAAATATTTGTTTGCCAACGGGTATTCTTAAAACTAATTTTACCTCTTGCCCGTGAAACTTGTCGCCTTTTTTTACGGGCATGTATTCGCTAAACATAATTACCGAATCGCGCTGCTCGAGGTTGTAAGTGATTTTTTCGGCATTGCTTAAAGCATCTTTCCTGGTAGGGCCATGAGCTGATGCAATTTGCACGAGTTCGAAATTATTGCCGGCTGCACGCTGCACATCAAAGTCAACATTATCGCCATCTATATAAAAATCGTCACCGGTGATGTATGAATCGTTGTTTTTGCCAAATATGGTAATGGTGGCACCTTTGTCATCATCAATGTTATCGTTTTCCATTAATTTTAAATAGAGGGTATCTGCTTCGGGTTTCAGCAACGGTATGTTTGTGCGTATTTTTTCTTCGTGGGAGTAATCTTTGGCAACATTAACGCCTACTATAAACCCAATGGCTACACCTGCAATCCACAGCACCAGAGCAGACATATTTAGCATACGGTTGCTGTGTTTGAGTTTGAAAACCATTTTTACCAAACCGTAAATAAGCATGATGGTGGGCACGCCAAATACGAGTATGATGGCTACAATGCTCCAGAATTGCTGGCTTGAGGTGAGGAAGTAATCGGTAATATATACCGGTATGCTTATACCCCCTAAGCCCATCATGGCAAGTATGGTAACTACTATTGCAAATAATATTACTAAGCCAATAAAGGCAACAAAGGCACCGGCAATGTATGCTATGGCTTTTAAGAGCACTAAGAATACGGAGCCCACTACATCAAAAAAGCGGCTGATAAAACCTTGCGGTTTAGTGGATGCAGGGGCTGATGCTTCCTTTGAGAGTGTGTTTATGTTTACCTGTTCGCCACGCATTTCTAATTTTTGCGCAGGTGTTTCAGCTTTTGGTAATACTAAGGCAAGTATAATGTAAACGAGTATGCCGCTGCCTGCCAGAAAAAATATGAGTACAAAAGCGAGGCGGAACCACACAGGGTCTATATTTAGGCGATGGCTGAGGCCTGAGCACACACCGGCTATTACACGGTCTTCGGGATCGCGGTAGAGGCGCTTGTAGGCTTTTGGCGTGCTATCGTCAAGGAAGGATGAAGCGGATTTAGCCTGAGCATTTTCATCATCACCAAACAATTGCTCGGGCTTTCCCATTACGGAAATAACGTGGTCAATATCCGCTTCAAGTATTACCTCCTTGCTTTTGTTACGGTCCTGGAATATTTCGGCTATGCGGCTTTCAATATCCTGTATGATTTCATCCTGCCCGTCACTTTTGGTGAAGTGGCTGCGAATATTACCAAGGTATTTGTTTAATTTTTCGTAGGCGTGTTCCTCTATATGGAATACCATGCCGCCTATGTTTGCTGATACTGTTTTGTTCATTTTGCTTGAGAGTTTAAGTACGTTTGATTAACTGCTTCTACCAATTCGTCCCATGTTTTTTTAAGTTCTTTTAAAAATTCTTCGCCCAGCGGGGTAATTTTGTAATACTTGCGTGGCGGACCGGCATTGCTTTCCTTCCATGTGTAGGTAAGCAGCCCTGCGTTTTTAAGCCTTGTAAGCAACGGGTATAGTGTACCCTCTACTACAATTAGTTTAGAGTCCTTCATACGGTTAATAATATCGGAAGGGTAAATTTCTTCCTGCGCTATTATTGCCAGTATGCAAAACTCCAACACGCCTTTACGCATTTGCGATTGTGTGTTTTCTAAATTGCTCACTTGTTTTTTGTTTTAATGGTTATATTGATTTGGGATTTCGGAATTCGGATTTGCGATTTGAGAATTTCCGGATTTGTTTGCTTTTTTGAGTTCGTGTTTTATTTTCTTTTTTGTCTTGGTACTTGGTACTTTCTTTCCTTATTTGACTATGCAAAGATATGGTGATAAAAAGGTATTATGCAACACATAGTACTATAAATATTATTAATATATTGATTTACAAGGTAATAATTTTAGTTTAAGGCACCTTATTACCTTTCTTTTCTATTGATTTAGAGAAGATAGTGATATTCCTGGATAGAATTTTACCAGACTTTAGGGTTGAAGGAGGGTTTATTTAGGATGCTTTAGGGTAAGTTAAACGGCTAAAAGCATTTTTGAAACTAAAAAGTAAACAACCTATTTTTTGTATTTTATTCTTTTGGATTTTGACAACATTACAATTATGTAACCTGATAACATAGTAACAAAAGGTGGTTTTTATAAATGCCAATACCATTTAAAAAACATAGTTGAATACCACGAGGGTCACACATTTAAGGAATGTAATTATAATGGCTGCAAGTGCTTTGGCGACTGGTATTTTTTCAGACCATTAAAAGTAAAAGCATACAAAGACACGGAGCAGGCGCGGATTGACCATAATTACAAGCGTTACAAGAACAGGGGTAGAAAAAATGATTTGGTGAAGAAGGCTAAGGAAAAAGGCGGATACAATAAATGGGATTTTGAAAAATGGTAATTGGTGAGTTTAAACTCATGTATGTTAACTACTGGAATAATGCTGTTTGCTGCGTTGACTACAGCAAGGAATTGACAAAATATATACCTGTAGCGAAGGCAAATGCAAACTATGACAAGAAAAGCAGCCCATAACAGCACCTACCCAAAATGCGGGGTTTCGTGCTTCACAGAGAGTTTTGTGGTAGCCGAAAGTTTGTATCTTCGAATAAAATTATGTGCTGAAAAGCCCGCCTATCGCAAATCTGTAAAACATTATAGGATATGCTTGTGCTTCGAACAAGCGGCAGTGCTAACTTGAAAGTGTTTTCAAGAAATTAACTTAATAAAAAAAAACGGAGAAGCCGAAAACCGTCCCGAGGCTTCGGGAAGAGTAAGCAAACAACTAAATCTCAAACAAAATGAAAAAAAATCTTCTCACACTCATCTGCATTATGAGTATAAACATGGCTAATGCACAATGGTCAACCGCCAATCTCTCTCAAGCAAGATCTAATCTAAGTGCTACCGCTGCGGGCACCAAAGTTTTTTTTGCTGGGGGGGGAGGCGAATAGTAGTTATTCTTCTGTAGTTGATATTTATGACAATAGCACCGGCCTTTGGACTACTGCTAATCTGTCTCAGGTAAGAAGGCATTTGAGTGCTACCACTGTTGGCACCAAAGTTTTTTTTGCGGGAGGGACTCAACTTCTGAGTGCGGGACCTTCTTCAGTAGTTGATATTTATTGTATTAACCCCCTGTAAGTTGAACAGTTTTGTCAGAAGAGTATAGGTCGTTAGACTCAACTGAGTGTGAGATTTTTTGAGGGATAGTGGACAAAAATATTTTTTGATTAGGAATGGAAGGAGTTAG
>Ga0209605_1000770_pt1 | contig 38841 bp, 31 predicted proteins | sample AD_UKC035_MetaG_FD_184408 | JGI IMG/M metagenome (GOLD analysis project Ga0209605, IMG submission 184408) | Active sludge microbial communities of municipal wastewater-treating anaerobic digesters from USA - AD_UKC035_MetaG (SPAdes) (version 2) | ecosystem: Engineered > Bioreactor > Anaerobic >...
GCTTTCGACCCTGATGTCGCCACTGTGCATCTTGACGATGCCGTAGGTTACTGCAAGACCAAGCCCGGTGCCTTTTCCCAGCTGCTTGGTCGTGAAAAACGGCTCGAAAACGCGGTTCATGTTTTCTTTGGGAATTCCCTTGCCGGTGTCTTTGATTGCATAGCGGATCTTGTCGGGTGTGCCGATTACTGATATTTCGAGGCTGCCACCATTTTCCATGGCGGCGACTGCATTGCTGACAATGTTGGTGAGAACCTGAATAACCTGGTCGCCATCTACTTCGGCAACCGGGTTTTCATCGCACCGTTTGATCGCGATGTTGATTGTATAGGGTATCTGCACGAGTTTGAGAGCATCTTCTACCAGCTTGTTCATGTCGGTCGGCATCTTCATGACCTTGTTCTCGCGCGCGAAATTGAGCAGTCCGGCGACGATTTTCTTGCAGCGGTCGGCCTGACTGGCGATGACCGAAGCATCTTCACGCTCGCGGGTGCCTTCTTTGCAGGCGTCCTGCATCAGGTGGGCATACATCAGAATAACGCCTAACGGATTGTTGATTTCGTGCGCGATGCCAGCGGCAAGCTGACCCATGCTGGCAAGTCTCTCGGCGTGCATCAGGGCTTCCTGGATGCTCGAAAGCTTTTTATTGCTGTGCTCGAGTTCTCCAATTGCCTTTTCGAGCTCACCGATCGTATAGGGCAGGCACATCTCGCTTTCGGCCAGATTATGGAAAATGGCGAGCGCGTGCTCGCGACATGACTCGTAGCCACAGGCACCGCAGTTGAGCTCGTCTTCGCGTGAAAACTTGCCCATCTCGGCCATGATCATTTTGATTACCTCGTCGTCGGGGTTTTCCTGGCGCTGATCGCGGTTGCGGTAGCTTCTTGTCAGATCGAGTTTCGAGTATTTTTCGATGTCGTCTTTCCAGCGCTGCATATCCATTTTATCGAGACGTTTGCGTGTGTAGCGGCCAACGCGATGACGGCGGCTGAACTGCGACGCCGCGTCGAACGTCATGCCTGCTCCCATGATGCAGCCTTCGCAGGCGAGAATTTCGAGCAGGCGGGTTTTGAGTGTGCCGTCTTCGAAGCTTTTGAGGGCCTCGACGAAATGCAGGCGGTCATTGATTGCGATAACATCATCAGAAATGAGGTCTTCGGTAATGCCGGCCGCCTGCAGCAGACCGCCGCCAACCGGAAAAAGGCTGCCGGTTCCGCCCCAGGGCGGGGCGAAATCTACTTCTTCAATCTTGTCTGGCGTGATGTTACTTTCAGCAAGCATTTGTCTGAGCTCAACGAAGGTAAGAACACAATTGACCTCACCTTCGAGATTGGGGTCGAAGCCTTCGCACTTTTTGGCTGTGCAGGGTCCGATGAAGACTATTTTGATGTCTGGCCCGCAGATGTCTCTGACGACGCGGGCGGTTGCAACCATCGGGCTGACGATCGGTGCCAGCGAGTCGAGCAGATTAGGGTGATAATGCTCGACCATGTTGATGATGGCCGGGCAGGTGGTGGCAATATATGACTTGCCATTTGTCTGGTTGTGCAGCAGTTCGCGGTATTTTTTTGCGACGAGATCGGCTCCGAAAGCCACTTCGTTAACGCGGTCGAAACCGAGTTTAAGCAGCATACCGACGAACTGTTTCCGGTCGATTTCGTGAAACTCGGCCGCAGCGCTTGGCGCAATGATTGCTGCAACCGGCTCTTCGCGCGCCAGAAGTATGCGGCAGTAAGCGGTCGAATCGAGCACCTGCTTGGCTTTGCGAGAGCATACGCGCACGCAGTTTCCGCAACCGATGCATCTGTCGTTGATGACTTTGGCCTGGCCATCGATGACTTTTATCGCTTTGGCGGGACAGGTCCTGACGCAGGTGTAGCATTTTCTACACCTTTCCGGGATAGTGAAGATTGTACCTTCTTTTACTGTCCTGGTCATCAGGGCCTGTCCTTTTATGTGGTTTATTTGACCACATCGCGCTTAGCGTAGTGCGTGTGCAGAAGCTTGTGGCTTCGGTGCCCGAGCGGTTCGCCGAGGTATTCCTTGTACAGATTCTGGATGTCGGGGTTCAGATGGGAGGCGCGGTATTTGTCGTTCTTGTCAATACTATACAGCGACTTCATTCTGGCGGCAACTGATTCTGCCGTTACACCGATCGGCTGACCGCCACCGTTGATACAGCCGCCCGGACAGGCCATGATTTCGATGAAATGCAGGTCGTTGCGACCGGCGCGAATTTCGTCGAGCAGGTCGGAAGCGTTTTTCAGGCCGCTGGTGACGGCGACGCCGATTTCGGTGCCTTCGATGTTGATTTTCGCTTCTTTGCGGCCTTCAAGGCCTCTGACCGCTTTGATGTCGAGATCACTGAGTTCTTTGCCGGTTACCAGATGGTAGGCAGAGCGCAAAGCCGCTTCCATGACGCCGCCGCTGGCGCCGAAGATCTTGCCGGCGCCGGTTTTGAGGCTGAGCGGATTGTCGGCCGGCTCAGGATCGATGTTGTTGATGTCGAGGCCGCGCATCTTGAGCAGGCGCACGAGTTCGCGGGTCGTAATGACTGCGTCGATATCGGGAATTCCGTCGGTAAGCATTTCTTCACGGGTGACTTCGAACTTTTTCGCAATACATGGCATTATCGAAACGCTGAAGATCTTTTTCGGGTCGATTCCGGCTTTTTCAGCATAGTAGCTCTTGATGACTGCTCCCATCATCTGCTGCGGGCTTTTGCAGGTCGAAAGGTTTTCGAGCATGTCGGGGTAGAATTCTTCGGCGAACTTGACCCAGCCAGGTGAACAGCTGGTAATCATCGGCAGCTTGCCCTTGCCCTTGAGGCGGGCGAGGAATTCTGAGCCTTCTTCCATGATGGTAAGGTCGGCGGTGAATGAAGTGTCGAATACCTTGTCGAAGCCAATGCGGCGCAGGGCAGCGTTGAGCGGCCCGGTGCATTCTGTGCCGGCTTTGAGGCCAAAAGCTTCACCGACTGAAACCGAGATGGCTGGTGCGTGCTGAACGACAACGAATTTGTCGGGATCAGCAATTGCTTCGAGAACTTCCTTGGTCGAGCTTTTTTCGCGCAGAGCGCCGGTCGGGCAGACTTTGATGCACTGACCGCAGAATACACATGAGCTTTTGTTGATGCCTTCATTGAAAGCTGTTTCGATACGGGCTTTGCTGCCGCGGCCGGCAAAGTCGATGGCTGATACATTCTGAATCTCTTCGCAGACACGCACGCATTTGCCGCAGAGAATGCACTTGGCCGGGTCGCGTTCGAGCGCCGGGCTTGAAACGTCGAGGTGGCAGGTGCTTTTTTCGCCCTGATAACGGCGGGTGCGCACGCCATATTCTTCGGCAAGTGTCTGCAGTTCGCAGTTGCCGTTGCGCACGCAATACAGGCAGTCATCGGGGTGATCTGCGAGCAGCAGTTCGATGATGGTTTTGCGGGCTCTGACTGCCTTCTGGCTGTGCGTCTGGCATTTCATGCCTTCGTTCACAGTGGTGGCGCAGCTGGGCACCAGGCGTCCGTCCATTTCGACGACGCAGAGGCGGCAGGCTCCGGAAGGCGGCAGACCTTCGAAATGGCAGAGAGTCGGCACTTTGATTCCCGCTCGCCTGATTGCGGTCAGCAGCAGTTCGCCCTTGTTGGCTTCGATTTGTCTATTGTTTACTTCGATTGTTGTCATGGCTTCACTCCTTCACGACTGCCTTGAACTTGCACACTTCATAGCATGCGCCGCATCTGATGCACTTGTCAGGGATTATGTAATGTGGTGTCTTGACTTTGCCCATGATGGCGCCGGTCGGGCACTGTTTGGCGCACATGGTGCAGCCTACGCACTTGTCGGCGTCGATACTGTAGTGCAGCAGGTCATGGCAGGCACCGGCCGGGCATTTGCGGTCGAACACATGTGCTTCATACTCGTCGCGGAAGTAGCGCAGAGTCGAAAGCACCGGGTTCGGGGCAGTCTGGCCGAGGCCGCACAGGCTGGTGTCTTTGATGACGCCGGCGAGGCGCTCCATATACATCACGGCTTTGAAGCGTTCGAGGCTTGATCTTTTGTCGCTGGACGTGGGGCGTTCGGTAATGCTTTTAAGTGTTTCGAGAATGCGTCTGGTGCCTTCCCGGCATGGAATGCACTTGCCGCAGCTTTCACGCTGGATGAAATCCATGAAGAACTTGGCGAGATCGACCATGCAGGTCGTTTCGTCCATGACCACGAGTCCGCCTGAGCCCATCATGGCGCCTATGCTCTTGAGTGACTCATAGTCGATTTCGACGTCTAGTTGCTGTTCTGGCACACAACCGCCGGACGGGCCGCCGATCTGTACTGCTTTGTAGCGCTTGCCGTCGGCGATACCGCCGCCGATATCGAATACCAGCTTGCGGATCGGAGTGCCCATGGCGACTTCGGCGAGACCTGTTCTGGAGATCCGTCCGGAAAGAGCGAAGACCTTGGTGCCGGGGCTGCCGGCGGTACCGATCTGTTTGAACCAGTCAACGCCATGCCTGAAGATATCAGGCACGTTGGCGAGGGTTTCGACGTTATTGATGACGGTGGGGCAGCCAAACAGGCCTGAGACGGCCGGGAACGGCGGTCTCGGGCGCGGCATGCCGCGTTTGCCTTCGATACTGTGGATCAGGGCAGTTTCTTCGCCGCAGACAAAGGCTCCGGCGCCCTGTTTGATTACCATGTCAAGCTTGAAGCCGCTGTCGAGGATGTTGCTGCCGATCAGGCCCCATTCTTTTGCTTCAGCTATCGCCCATTCGAGGCGCTTGATTGCCAGCGGGTATTCGGCTCTGATGTAGATATAGGCCTTGCTGGCGCCGATAGAGTAAGCGCCAAGCAGCATTCCTTCGAGCAGGCGGTGTGGGTCGCCTTCGATGACAGCGCGATCCATGAAAGCACCAGGGTCGCCTTCGTCGGCGTTACAGATCAGATATTTCTTGTCGCCGGCCGCTTCGAGCGCGAAGCGCCACTTTTTGCCGGTCGGAAAGCCGCCGCCGCCACGTCCGCGCAGGCCGCTGCCTTCGACCATGCTGCAGGCTTCGGCAGGAGTGGTGTTTTTAAGGGTTTTCGCGAGGCCGAGATAGCCTCCGCGTGCGATATATTCTTCGATGTGAACCGGGTTGATTTCGCCACAGTTGGCGAGCACGCGGCGTGTCTGCGGCTTGAAAAAAGACGATGCGAAAAATTCGGGAACGTCTTTCCAGCTGCCTTCGCCTTCGACGCTGAACTGGCCAAGAAGATTTTCGGTAGGGATATTGCCGGCAAAAACCTTGTCGAGGATGCCGGCGACCTTGTTGCCGGTGACTTCGCCGAAGCTGACACGGGCCCGGCCTGGCAGCTGAATGTCCATCAGCGGTTCCTGTACGCAGAGGCCGATACAACCGACTTCGAGAACGTCGGCATCTTTTTTGCTGCTGGCCAGCCAGGCTTTTACTGCTTCGATAGTCTGGGTGGCACCGGCTCCGAGGCCGCAGGTTCCTGCTCCGACGTAGATAACCGGCTTTTCGACTTTTTTGCGGCTGATCAGATCGAGAGCCTCGTGGCGCAGGTTGCGGCAATCAACGCTCTCGTGGCAGACCGGGCCGTTGACTCGACATTCAATCAGATCCGGGCAGGGCTTTTCAGCGGAATGATGACATTTTGAACAACAGGGATCGTGCATCTTTTTCATTTGCCGGCCTCCTCGGATTTGTTGCGGTAGTTTCTGAGTATTTCCGGGATGTCGTCAGGTTTGACTTTGGCGTGGAAATTGCCGTTGATGGCAATTACCGGGGCAAGACCGCAGGCTCCGATACAGGCTACGACTTCGATGCTGAATATGCCATCGCGGGTGGTTTCGCCGGCTTTGATACCGAGCTCGCGTTCGATGCGGCCGAGCAAACCGGCACTGCCTTTTACGTGGCAGGCGGTACCGCCTGCCACGTAAAAGGCCCATTTGCCGTGCGGGCTGAAGCGGAACTGGTTGTAGAAAGTGGCGACGCCATAGATCTTGCTTGCAGGAAGATCGAGGGCTTTGCCGATTTCGATAACCGATTCGCGCGAGATGAATCCCTCTTCTTCCTGTACTGCCTGCAGGATTGGAATGAGAGAATCACGCCCGGGGTTGGAGATCTGTTGAATGACTTTTTCTACCACGCTCATGTTGACTTTCCTTTGCTATGTATTTTTCCGGGAAAAGTAAATTGCTTTTTCGAGTGCGCTGGTCATATCGAGGGTTTCGATAAAAACCCCGCTGCCGGTTGTGATATGTCTGGGAGCGAAATTCAGAATCGCTTTGATGCCGTTGTCGATAAGGGTCTGGGCTACTTTTTCGGCGCTGTCAGCTGGTACTGCTAGAATTGCAGTGCTGATTTCAAGTTCGCCAATCATCGTCGGGAGTTGTTCTATGCTGTGGCAGCGCCTGCCGCAGATGATACGGTTGCATTTGGCAGGGTCGCTGTCGAATGCGGCAACAATGTCGTAGTTGTCGCGCGAACCTGAAAAATAGCCAAGGAGGGCTCGCCCCAGGTTGCCAACGCCAATAAGCGCGACATTCTGCTTTTTGCTGCAGTCAAGGACTTTTGAGATTTCTTCGATGAGCAGGCTGATTTCATAACCTTTGCTGGAGCAGCCGTTGCAGCCTACTTCCATGAGGTCGCGTCTGACCTGAGCGGCTGTGCCTGAAACGATCTGTGACAGTTCGTGCGAGTACACCCGGTCTTTGCCTTTTTTGAGAAGATCCTTGAGGTAGCGGCGGTAGACGCTGAGGCGCTCAACTGTTTTTTCGGATATTTTGTTTTCTTTTTTGGCCATACTTCTTTCACTGCTTTAAGATGTTACAAAAATCACGCTGTGCAATATTTCACAACTCAAGTATAATCGGCAAAGTTAAGAGTGTCAATCAAATTTGGTGAAAAATTTCGCAAAGCGATGAAGAAAGGCCCTCGCCAAGGCTCAGAGTCGCAAAGATGAATAGGCCATCCATGCCTGCGTCGTAATCGATTCTCACGTAGAACTTCAGACCCTGGAGCAGTATGAATAAAGAGGAATAGAATCTCCCGCATATATGCTGATAAGAAAGCGAAGCAGCAGGCGCAAGGTGAAGGGGAGACCGATCGCGAAGACATCGATGCTGATGTGTGTAGGGGGGCAGTGACAGTAAAATTTTTGAAAACCATGGGATGAAAAGTTTGGTAGTATAGTTAGAATGATCGAGGGAGGGACTGCTGTGAAAAAACTTCATCTGGTATTATTTGTGTTTCTGGCAGTTGTATTGTGGTCTTCAACGGCTTTTTCGAATGAAAATCCTTTTGGCGAAGATGTTTCGGTAAAACTGACTGACAGCGTTTCGCTGCCGGCAGGTGTTACCGATGTCGAAACCGCCAAAGCCGCCGGGGTCGAAGCCAAAGAGGGCTTTCCGGTCGATGGCAGTGTCAGCGTCGGGAACTCGACCCTGCGCATGCGTTCATGGCCATGGGGCGATGTTCTTTCAACTTACCGAACCGGCGCCTCCGTAAAGGTTCTCGGCGTATCGGGCGAATTCTATCTGGTCGAAGTCGATGGTCAGCAGGGTTACATGCACAAGAACTATGTCAGCATACCCGGCGCACCGGCTTCAGGCGATGAGCCTTATTACCCCGGTGATACCGCCTGCGGCGGCGCTCTTTCTCTGACTGCAGGAGTCAAGGCTTCAAAAGATAGTGCTGCCGGGAAAAAGCCTGCGGTTGCGTCATCTTCTTCGAGCTCTGAAAGCAGCTCAAGCTCTGCCAGTTCGTCAAATTATGCGGCAAAACCCACTGTCGGCAGTGGCGGCAAGGTTGCCATCAATGTTCCGCAGAAATGCCAGATGAAGGTTAATTGCCCGGCCCCTGGTTCGGCCTGTGGTCCGACCTCCCTGGCCATGATACTGGCTCATTATACCGGCAAGAATGTTGACGCGCTGGCTTCTGACCTATGGTATGTCTGTGGCGCGACAGCTGCCAACGGTACCGGTCACTCGGGCCTGCAGAAGGGCGCCAAAAAATACGGTTATCCGAACGCCAGGTGGCATTATTGTGTGACGCAGTCATGGGTGCGTACGCAGATCAAGGCTGGCAAGCCGATTCTTGCGCATGTTAAGGGTCATTACGTTGTAATCAAGGGCATCGACGACTCTGGCAGAATCTATTATAACGATCCCGGCAGGAGTCAGGTCGATCGCTCGATGTCTTTTTCTGAATTTTCAGCATGGTGGCGTGGTGCCGGTTCAACTCATCCCTGCATGGTTCTCGAATAAACTGGAGCATGAAATGACAAAGCTTATTGTAATAATTCTTGCATTGATAACAATTATACCGGCAGCCTTCGCAGCTGAAGCTGCAGCGCTAGCCAGTGAGGCTGGTGTTTTCGTCGCCGGCAGCTTTACCGGTGTCAGTTCTACGCCTGACGGCGCGATATATCTTCTGGGCAGAGACCATCGTGTCGTTAAGCTCACTCAGGACGGGCGGCAGCAGTCTATGCCACTTCCGGCAGTCGAGGGAATCGGCGAAGACAGCTATTTTTGCGATATCGCAGCCGGTGAGGGCCAGCTGGCATTCTGCGGATACGCTTTCTCTGGCGTCTATGTGCTCGATCTGAACAATCTGGAAAAGCTTGATTTCATAAAGGTTGCTGTTGAAAATCAGCCGGTCAATCTGCTGATGGTAGCCAGAAGCGGCGACGGCTGGTGTGTCAAAGATGCCGAAGAGCGGGTAATGCAGGTTGCAGTCGACGGCGCACTCAAGCACCTGCCGCAATTTGCCGCCATCGAGACTGATAAATACGGTAAGGCCGTTATCATACCGCCGCCGCGCGATATGGGCGACAAGATTGTATACCCGGGCAATGTGTTTCGAGAAGACGGTCAACCGCTCTGGATCGCGCCATCACCTGAGTCTCCGCGTGAAATTATGGCGGTCGAATATCTTGGATGCGATGACGAGCAGCGCGATATTTTCATGGTAACCACCGCCAGTGGCGAACTCGATGCCGAAACCACTCTTTTTGCAGTTAAGCACAGTAAAGTGGTTGCCCGGCGTAAGATTCCGCAGCCAACAGCCATGGGCGTTATGCGTTATTGCCGGCTCGCGCCGGGTGGCTCTATTCTTTTGCTGCTGGCCGATCCCAACGAGCGCGAAGGTGTACTGGTCAAGCGTATAAGCCTCGCTACCACACAGCCTGGCGCCGGCTGATGCAAACGAGAAGAGTCTGAAATCCAGTTCGGCCATCGCCGGGCTGTTTTTTTGTGGCGACATAGCTTAGCAGGACTTTGCATAACAATAGCTAATTCGATCCAGATAGCGAACCCGAAGAAGAGATAAGAAAGCTCGCACAAAGGCACAGAGACACAAAGACGAAAAAGAAGATCGATTACGATACTCGATCGCGATAGCGAAAGCGATTGACGAAAGATAGACACAGATTAATTACCGGTCATTGCGAAGGGCAAAGCCCTGAAGCAATCTCATCGGATTACAGCAAACCCCGCAGATTGCGCAGATGGCAGCAGATCTGCGATGAAGAAAGAAAAGAATGAGAGAACGATAGCGAACAGATTGTGTTTGACCGGGCGTGGGGAACGTGGTATTTTTCTGCACCTGCCGGTTTCGGCAGTTGTCAGGCAAAGCGGAAGGTTGCGATCAATGCGTTATCAAACAGCAAAGGGCGATATTTTTGAGCCTGGTCTGATGCCTTATCAAGAGGCACTTTCGCGCATTCTTAACGGGGTCTCGACTGTTTCTGACAGTGAGCCTGTGACGCTGGAAAGAGCCTGCGGCCGGATATTGCATCGTCATGTGGTTTCTGCGATCAATGTGCCTGCGCATACCAATTCAGGTGTCGATGGCTATGCTCTGCATGCTGCCGATATTGCCGAAGACGGTTCGGCTCGGCTGCTAATCAAGGATACAGCACTTGCCGGCGAGAAATATTCCGGCGCCATCGGTCGTGGCGAGTGTCTGCGCATAATGACCGGAGCCGCTGTGCCTGAGCCTCTCGATACCGTGGTTATGCAGGAGCATGTCGAAATCGAAGGAGATTATATCAAGCTTAATTATCGCTACAAGGCCGGAAAGAACGTGCGCCACGTCGGCGAAGACATCAAAGCCGGTGAAACGGTTCTGGCAGCCGGCCGCAGGCTGACACCGCCTGACGTTGGTTTGTTTGCTTCATTGGGGATCTGCGAAGTCGAGGTCAGGCGCCGTCTCAAAATTGCCATCGCTTCGACCGGTAACGAAGTAAAGCTGCCCGGGCAACCATTGCCGGCCGGCGGTCTGTATGACAGCAACCGTTACAGTCTTATGTCGGCGCTCAGCCGTCCTGATGTCGAAATCATCGACCTTGGTATTTTGCCTGACAATGTAGATGCCCTGTTGAAAAGCTTTAATGAGGCTGGCGAACGCGCTGATGTGGTAATTTCTTCGGGTGGTGTTTCGGTAGGCGAAGCTGATTTTACCAAGCTGGCGCTGCGCCAGTCTGGTCAAGTCGACTTCTGGCGGGTGGCAATCAAGCCCGGGCGGCCGCTGGCTTATGGGCGCATCGGCGCGGCCGCTTTTTTCGGTCTGCCGGGTAACCCGGTTGCTGTTATGGTTACCTTTTACTTTTTTGTATTGCCGGCCATCGAAAAGATGCTGGGAATAACCGATCAGCCGATTGTACCTGTTTTTAAAGCACGCGCCAGCGAAGATCTGCGCAAATTGCCTGGTCGCACTGAAGTGCAGCGCGCCATTATCAGTCGCGACGAAAATGGTGAGTGGCAGGTCAGAACTACCGGCCGTCAGGGTTCGGGCATGCTCAGTTCGATGAGTCGCGCCAATGCTTTTATCATTCTCGATCACGACCGCGACCGCGTCAGCGCCGGCGAATCAGTTGATGTAAAGCCTTTCAGTGCGCTTTTCTGAAAGAGAAGATATAGAGAAGAGAATCCGCAGTCGCCCACAGGAGGTGGGTGATACTTGGGCGCATCAGGATAGAAGCGCCCAGGTGATTGCGCCGATTGGCGCAGATTTTTTTTAGGATAAGCAGGCCTTGCCTGGTGGAGTTTGAGCCGAGATCGTGAGCTTGTGCCATGAGGGGGTGAGCACGAAGATGATACCCGATACCCGATACCCGATACCCGATACCCGATAGCGATAGAGATTAAGGGAGTGGGAGGAGGGCGGGGGTGTTCAGCTGGATACAGGCGTTGTCGCCGATTACTTCTGAGAGTTCGGCGGGGGTGTTGATGTTGGTCAGCACGTTTTTCCAGGTTGAGTTGTCTTCGCTGATCGTCAGTTCGCACACGCGCAGACCGCTGTGAAATGAGCGCATGCGGCGTTCGTTGCGGGCCAGAGCGGCTTCGACAGCTGTCAGGCAATCGCGCGAATAGACGGCAAACAACGGGTGAACGCCGTCTGGCGTTCTTGGAATGACCACATCGGCATTTTTTGAGTTCTGAATCAGCTCGATAATGGCTTCACGTCTGACGAATGGCATGTCGCAGGCCATTACAAAAACTTTGTCGCTGCTGATATGGCGCAGGCCGATAGCGAGACCGGCCAGTGGTCCGGCGCGCAGCGGGTCGTCGATGAAGCGCGCGATGGCGAGATCTGGTGTCTGAAAAGGTTCGGGAAAGCCGACGATGTTAACTTTTTCGGCAACGGCAGCGACTTCGCGGACAATGTGCTTCCAGAGCGGGATACCGTTCCAGTCGAGGAGCGCTTTGGGGTAGCCGAGACGACTGCTGGCACCGCCGGCGAGAATAACCGCTTCGAAAGGCTCGACAGATGGCTGGATCATAGGGCCACCCGCTCCGGGTGCGTGTAGACATTGAATCTTTCGCCGCGCGCGAAGCCGATCAGGGTGATACCGAGGTCTTCGGCCAGCTGAACAGCACCTGAAGTCGGGGCCGAGGGCGAAATCATCACAGGGAAACGGCCGCGCACAGCCTTGGTAACCATCTCTGAAGCAAGTCGGCCTGTGGTCAGCAGCATGGCTGTGTTTTCTGTTTCATAAGAAAGTTGCCCTGCCCGGATAAGCCAGCCAAGAGCCTTGTCTACAGCATTGTGGCGGCCGATATCATCGCAGCTGAAAAGCATTTCGTTGCCTCTGGCAATGGCGGCCGAATGTACACCGCCGGTGTCGTGGAAAAGCGACGAGTTTCGCTGCAGTTTGCGCATCAGATCGATTACCGTTTGCGGCAATACAGTTGTGTTGGTAGTAACCGGTCTGAAAAAGCCTGCGTTCAGAGCTGAGACAAAAGTGAGGCCACGTCCGCAGGCTGATGTAATCGACCTTACCTTGTCATTGAACACCGGTTGAATATTTGTGGCCAGCTGAACCTCTACCGACATGGCGGTTGGGTTGAAGCTGACAATGACTATATCTTCGCGGCGGCTGATAACACATTCACTGTACAGAAATCCGGTGGCCAGTTCCTCGATCAGATGGGGTAGAGCCATCAGGCGCACGGCTTCATTGCCATTGACGAAAAGGCTGATCAGGCGTTCAGCGACGATGATCTCCTCGCGTTCCGATGCATTGTTTTGCTCAAAACGTCTGACCATGAGCTTGTGTGTAGGTGACAACTGTGTTTTCTGCATGTTTACCCGCTCAAGAATCTATAAAATAAAGTTTGCGAAAAAAGTAACAAAATGATACACTCTGGCTCGTTCAAATTCAATAAATTTGAATATATCATAACATATAGCAGGAGTAAGAGATGAGTGCTGAGAAAACCCACAACCGTTGGCTGATCGCCATTATGGGCACATTGTTGCAGATGTGTCTAGGTACCGTTTACGCCTGGAGTTATTTCCAGAAACCTCTTGTAGAGGGCTATGGCTGGAGTAATGCAGCTGTCGCTGGTGCATTCAGCACTGCGATTTGTTTTCTGGGTCTGGCTGCTGCATGGGGCGGAATCAATCTCGCAAAATACGGTCCGACCAAACTGGCCATGGGCGGTGGCGCTCTGTTCGGTATAGGTTATCTGATCGGGGCCTATGCTCTGAATGTTCAGTCTATCATTCTTCTGTACATCGGCTATGGTGTTATTGGTGGTTCAGGCCTTGGCCTCGGTTACGTTACGCCGGTTGCCACCTGTGCCAAATGGTTCCCTGACAAGAAAGGTTTCATTACCGGTATGGTCGTCATGGGCTTCGGTCTCGGCGCTCTGCTGATGTCACTTGTTTTCGCACCCAGGCTTATGGCTTACACCGGGGGCAGCGTCATGCAGGTTTTCGGATATCTTGGCGTTATCTTCCTCGTATTGACCGTTCCGATCGGTTCATTCATGAAGAATCCTCCGGCCGGATACCTTCCGGAAGGCTATACTCCGCCGCCGGCACCGGTTTCCTCTACCGGCAAGGCCATGGAAGAAGTCATTCACCCGACTATGCACTATATCATGTCGAAGAAATTCATCATCATGTGGCTGATTTTCTTCTGCAACATCACTGCTGGTATTGCGATTATCGGTTTCCAGTCTCCGCTGCTGCAGGATCTCTACATCAACAGCGACCCGACTTACACTGTGGTTAGAGAGTTGCGCGCTGTCGCCACTCCATCTGAAGAACAGAAAGCCACTCTTGATGGCCTGGTAAAAGCTCTTGCCGGTTTTGGCGCCACGCTGATCGCTATCACCTCTCTGTTCAACGGTCTGGGCAGATTCTTCTGGGGCGGTCTCTCTGATAAGATCGGCCGCGTTCAGGCTTTCCGCCTGCTCGTAGGCACCCAGATCCTCGTATTCGTCGCTCTTGCCTATGTTGGCAATCCTTGGCTGTTTGGTCTGTTGTTCTGTTACATTCTGCTCTGCTACGGCGGTGGCTTCGGCACGATGCCTTCATTCGTCCTCGATGTCTATGGTCCCAAGATGATGTCTACCGTCTATGGTATCATTCTGACTGCCTGGTCAGCAGCTGGTATCGTCGGCCCTCAGTTCGCCGGTATCATCAAAGATAAATTTCCGGCACAGGCTTCGCTCTACACCTTCTGGGCAGGCGCTGGTGTTCTTACTGTTGGCCTGATTCTGGCCTTCCTGATCGGCAACGAAAAATTCGATGCCGGCCACAAGGAATCAGAAGAACCCGCCAAGGCATAAGCCAGTAAAACGTTAGTTCGCGCCCGGCTGAGATCTGTATCAGCCGGGCTTTTTGCTGCTCAAATTCATTGAGCAGGGTTGACTTCACCAGATATTTTTGTTAGCATCACCGATGTCAGGGGATGAAGTCCCCCAAAAATGCCGATTCATGGCTGATGACTTCTACCATATTTTAACGGTTGGAAGTCTGCTTAAGCGGCGACCACCCTCATAAACAGGAGTCGTGCTCATGATTTCGGCTTTTACTATTTTGTTTTCTTTCAATTATTGTTAACTCCTTCGATTCTTTATCGCTGAATTTTGCTACTAACTTGAATTACAGGAGCTCAAAATGTCATTGCGCTGGATAGTCTGGTCAGTATTAAGCAGTTCTTACATCATTTCATTTTTTCATCGCATTGCTCCCGGCGTTGTCGCAGATTTTCTGATGTCTGAGTTTGTGGTGGGCGCTGGTGCAATAAGTGCTTTGTCATCGGTGTATTTTTATGTTTACATGGCATTGCAGATTCCGATAGGCGCCGTAGCCGATGCAATAGGTCCGCGCCGGGTCTCTGCAGCCGGCTCTCTCATGATTGCTCTTGGTTCGTTTCTTTTTGCTGTGGCTCCAGGTTATGGTATCGCATTTTTAGGTCGCTTTTTAATTGGAATAGGCGTAGCGACGCCTTTTGTCTGCGCCATGAAAGCCCAGGCCGTATGGTTTCGACCGAACGAATTCGCGACAATGTCAGGCCTGCTGGCCGTGGTAGGCACTGTTGGCACGATAATCGCAACGACACCTCTTGCCGCTGCTGTTCAGGCCTGGGGTTGGCGTACTCCATTTCTCATCAGCGCTGCTGCAAGTCTGATGATATCGCTATTGATCTGGTTTCTGGTGGCAGACAGGCCGGTCGAAAAAAACGTGCAACCATCTGATCCGGTAACTTTCAGGCAGACTCTTCTTACCATCAAACAGATGATTCCAACCGTGTGGGGTAATCGCCAGACGTGGCTTGGGTTTCTTTTTCACTTCAGTCTGTTCGGTGGTTATGTTGCATTTGTAGGTCTGTGGGGTGTGCCATATTTTATGCAGGTTTACGGCTGGACGCGCATCAAGGCAGCAAATGCGATGCTGGTTGTGTCAATCCTCTATACGGTTGGTGCTTTTCTGGTCGGCGCCTTGTCCGATCGCTGGCTGGGCAAACGTAAGCCGCCAATGATATTCTGTTCGTTGTTTTCGGTGTTGATGTGGGCTATGATAATTTTCTGGCCGGGAGGCCCCGTGCCGGAAACCCTTGTTGTAGTGCTGATTACACTTGCATGTGTCGCAGCTTCGGCTAATATTCTCAGTCTTACTCTGGTAAAAGAGTCCAATCCCTCTAAGGCTTCCGGGCTTGCTATAGCTACGGCAAATGGGGGCATTCTCGGAGCAGGCGTAATTCAGTCGCTTATTGGCTACCTGCTTGAGAAGCAGTGGGATGGAAAAATCATCGAAGGAGTTCGCGTTTATTCTGACGCCGCCTATCATCATGGTTTTCTCGTTTTTCTGGCAACCAGTATACTGGCGGCGGCAGCAGCTTTTGCCATGCGCGAAACATATTGCCGCGATCTGGCTCAGAGCGATTCTGATTGCGGGAGCAGTGGAGAAACCTGCCAGGATGGGTTGATGGAACCAGTTCTGGCCAAGGTCGTTGTCACGGAAGAGAAAACCAGCAGGCTATAGGTGTCGTACAAAGATCTACATTCAGAAACAATGGAGGGGTCATGAGAGAATGCGATCAGGATCGTTGCTGCGTTAAGGCCCGCGAAATCTGTGATCATGATTCTCTTATGATTTCTATATCCAATGCCAGAGACATTCTGTGCAATCTTGAGCCTGAGCAGCAAAAACTTGCCGGTCGCCTTGAAGAACTTAAATCCCGTCTGAATGAAGGTCGTTTTCACCTGGCGGTGCTTGGCCAGTTCAAGCGCGGCAAGAGCACGTTTTTGAATGCGCTGCTTGGCGAAGAGATTCTGCCGACTTCGGTTATTCCGCTGACTGCCATACCGACTTTCATATTTTGGGAAAATGCCCGGCGCTTGCGGGTCGTGTTTTCTGATGATAAGGCGCCGATAGAATGCCGACCAGCAAATAATGAAGAGCTTGCCGAATTCTTGAAAGAATACGTTACCGAAGCCGGAAATCCGAAAAATCAGCGTAATGTCTCGCTGGTCGAAGTTTTTGTGCCATCGCCGATATTGCAGAAAAATGTTGTGCTCATCGATACGCCCGGCATTGGTTCTACATTCAAGCACAACACCGAGGCGACGTTGAATTTTCTGCCGCAGTGCGATGCCGCGCTGTTTCTGGTTTCTGCCGATCCGCCGGTCACTGAGGTCGAAATTGAGTTTCTCAAGCAGGTCAAGACCAAGGTTGCGCGCCTGTTTTTTCTGCTTAACAAGGTTGATTACCTTGATGCGGCAGAACAGGAGACCGTTGAAAATTTTCTTGTCGATGTTCTCAGAACTCAGGGTGGCTTCAGTGAAAAGCCCGATGTTTTCAGAGTTTCTGCCCGTCGCGGCCTTGCCGCCAGAATCGCGGCCGACGCTGCACAATGGCAGAACAGCGGCATGCTGGCGGTCGAAAATCACCTGATCGAGTTTCTCGCATCGGAAAAGAGCGCAACTCTCAAAAAAGCCATTTCCGGCAAAGCTTTGACGCTTATAAACGAAGCGCAGATGGCCCTGGAATTACGCATAAAGGCTTTGCAGATGCCGGTTGCAGACCTTGAAAAACGTGTCGAGCTTTTCGAAAAGGACCTGCTGGAAGTAGAGCAGGAACGTATCATCTCGCACGATCTGCTCAGGGGCTCTAACCGGCGCATGCACGAGTTCCTCGAAGAATATTCGGCTCAGCTGCGCGAAAAGGCTGAATCATACCTGCAGAGGCTCATATCCGATACAATTGCAAAATCAGACTGCTTGCTGATCGAAGAAGACAGCCTGGGAGAAGTAGTCGCAAAGGCTATTCCGGGATACTTTGAACATGAGGTTGGCGTGACGGCCAAATTGTTTCAGGAAAAGATGCGGTCAGTACTGCACCCTTTCCAGAATCGCACTAACTCGCTGATCGAGCAGATCAGAAAAACTGCCGCGCAGATTTTTGAGATTCCCTATCAGGCGCCTGAATTCGAAGACGCTTTTAAGCTTGTAGAGAAGCCTTACTGGGTCACGCATAAATGGAGCTCGAATCTCAAGTCGGTTACTGAATCTATCGTCGATCGCCTGTATTCTGCTGAAAATCGGGCAAAGCGAATTAAGCAGCGCATTTTCGAGCAGGTAAAAAATCTGGTTGTGCAGAATGTCGAGAATATCCGCTGGCCGATTTATCAGAGCATAGACCAGACCTTCATGCATTTTGGTTCTGAGCTTGACGACCGCTTGCGCGATACTCTCGAAGCCACCCACGGCGCCATCAAAGCCACCCTTTCCCGCAGAAAGTCGCATGAGGCCGAAACCGTTCAGAGTCTTAAAATGTTTCGTGATGCTAATGAGCAGCTGGTCAGAATTCGCGAGTTCATGCTATCATTGGCCCATTCTGAATAACGGCGATTTCGTGTGTGAGAGGGTTGATTATCTATGATCGAAATCAGTGTTCCCGGCTTCAAGAGTATTTCTGTCGAGCATCTGGTGCTTGATTATAACGGTACGCTGGCAATTGATGGAATGCTGCTGGCGGGGGTTGGGCCGACTCTGAACGATCTTGCCCGGCACCTGAGCGTTCATGTGATAACCGCCGATACCTTTGGTCTGGCAAAAGAGGGGCTCAAAGACGTCATGGCAAAGCTGACCGTGCTGGGCTCTGAAAACCAGGCTGAGGCCAAGCGAGAGTATGTGCGCGCGCTCGGCCAGGAAAATGTCGTCAGTATCGGCAACGGGCGTAATGACCGTTTGATGCTGGAAGCTTCTGCAATTGGCATTGCTCTGATTCAGGCAGAGGGCGCCGCGGCGGCGACATGTCAGGCCGCCGACATTGTCTGTTTGTCAATTCTCGATGCGCTGGCGCTGTTGCAGAAGCCGAAGCGCCTGATCGCGACGTTGCGGGGATGATTTATGCAGGTTGATTCGGAAACCCTTGTTGATCTTGAATTTTTCAGCTGTTTTGGTACTATCGGCCCATCGGTTTTTCAGTATATCGACTGTTTTGCTACTGATTCCGGGCGTGATTACGCAAAAGATCTGATCAAAAATGGTGCCCGTTCAGCCGCGCAGGTTGCAGAACTGCAAAGTATTACCGGTTATTTTTATCATATTCAGGACAAGGTCGAATTTGCCATTCAGAATAAGATGGTTAAGGCGTTTGAAGAATATCTGAATTCAAATTACACCTGTGTTGATCTGACGACATCGTTCAACTCTTATCTGCAGGCGTTTTACAACCGCCATGCCTATCCTGAAAAATTTGTGTTTCTAAAATCCGGTATAACTCAGACCCTTCTGCTTATATCCGATGTGTCGCGCTATATTGCTGCTGTTCGGCAGCAGGGCGGCGAGCCTGAAGCGGTCCGGCGGCTGTTCGAAGAATTCATTCGCATCTGTTCGGCCATAAGCTTTGATAAACTCTATGAAAAGTTTGCCAGTCCAGGGTTTTACGATGTTTTTGTCACAGATTATCTTTTGCGCATTCAGAACCGTGAAAACCTGGGCCGGCTTGGCCAGCTCATCGCAAAAATAGACGGTCATGTTGCAATGGCTGCTGCTACCCGCAAAAACGGTTTTGTTTTTCCCGAAATCAAAGGTCAGAATGAGCGTAAAATCGAGATTCGCGGCCTGTATCACCCATTTCTGGCAAAGCCGGTCAAGAACGATTTTTCTCTCACAAAAGGCAGTAACCTGCTGTTTCTAACCGGTCCGAACATGGCCGGCAAAACAACATATATGAAATCGCTTGGCATTGCGCTTATTCTGGCGCATATCGGCATGGGCGTGCCGGCCGATGCCATGCAGTTTTCGGTGCTCGATCAGCTGTTTCTGCAGTTGACCGCACACGACGACATTCGTCAGGGCGTCAGCAGTTTTTACCGGGAAATTCTTCAGATCAGGCGCATTGTTGAGCTGCTGCAGAGCGGGCGGCGTCTCATGGTGATAATCGACGAGATCTTCAAGGGTACCAACGTCACCGATGCGCTTGAGTGTTCGAAGACGGTGATTAACGGGTTAGCCCGGTTTTCTGAGCAGTTTTTTCTGATTTCTTCGCATCTCTACGAGCTGCAGCCTCACCTGATGAACAATGCGAACATTCAGTTCAGCTGTTTTGCGGCAAAGCCGGCTGCTGACGGGCTGTGTTTTTCGTATAAGCTGCAGGATGGGGTTTCAGATGTAAGAATCGGCACACGGATTCTCGCAGAAGCCGGTATTACCGCCTTTTTCGAAACATCACCCGGCGGCCGCCCATAAGCAAAATTTCAGGCAATCTCGTTGAGTCGGGGTTTGTTGCATTCAGCGGTAAATCGCTTTAATATGGCTCTTGAGTCGCCGTTGCGAAAATAAAGGTAGAGCAGGGTATATGAAACGAAGTAAAAAGCTGGTGCTGCTGGCTCACTGTATCTTGAACGTGAACTCGAAAGTGGTCGGGCTGGCGCAGTATGCCGGTGCCCTTGAGGATTTAGTCTGCGGGCACATTCGCCGGGGCAGCGGCTTGATTCAGCTGCCATGTCCCGAGACCACTTTCCTTGGACTGAAGCGGTGGGGAATGACGCGCGAGCAATATGATACGCCGTTTTATCGCAGCCACTGCCGCAATATTCTACAGCTGAAGCACTCGAGCTCAAGCCGAACGACGAAGTATATCTCGTTATCAAGGCCATTCATGTCCTGCCAGTTAAGGAATAATCTTTCGGTATTTCCGCTTGGTGACCGAGGAATCTCTTGCGTAATCCTGATTTTTGCAGTATATATTAAATAGTATATACTGCGGAGGTGCGGAAGATGAAAACCGCCAAGATTTTTCAGAATGGGCAAAGTCAGGCTGTGCGTCTGCCCAAGGAATTCCGGTTCAATGGCAAGGAAGTCTTCGTAAAAAAGATCGGCAATGCGATTATGCTTCTGCCAAAGGATGACTGGTGGGCTCCAATGGATCGAAACATCGGGAAGTTCACTGATGATTTCATGACTGAGCGCGATCAAGGCGTTGCGGAGTCGAGAGAGGAACTGTTTGGCTGATGAAATATCTGCTTGATACCAACATTTTCATTTATTTATGCAAGGGGACATATCCGGCGATAGCTGATCATATAAGAACTTTTGGTCCTGGCGATGTTGTCATTTCATCAATAACCCTTGCTGAGCTGGAATTTGGAATTGCGAAAAGCGCAAAACCAGAAAAGAACCGAAAGCATTTTCAGGAATTTCTGCTTCCTTTTGAGATTCTGTCTTTTGATGCAGGTGCAGCGGTCGAGTATGGAACGGTCCGACATTATCTTGAAAAAGCCGGATCACCGATCGGACCGCTGGACGCCCTTATTGCCGCGCATGCTCTGGCTGAAGGTGTTTGTCTGGTCACCAACAATGAGAGGGAATTCAGCCGTGTTCCGGGGTTGAAGGTCGAGAACTGGTGCAAAAAGCTTAAACGGCTTTAAATTCTACGCAAAACCGGGGGAATTCTGTTCAGGATTCCCCCGGAGTGTCTTGATTCGATCAGCAAAAAATCAGCCGCAGTGCAGGTATTTTTTGACGAGGTTCATCAGTGCGTCACCGTCGCCGAAGAGTTTTTCGCTGAGATCTTTGTCGTTGTAAGCTTTCAGAGTTTTGGCGACGCCGTCGATGATTGCCGGCGGGAAAATCTCGTGCTTTTCGTAGAAAGAGCGCTGCTTGAGCAGTTGTTCGCCGGCGTCGAAGCATGATGCCGGCAGTTGCGGCAGATTGAGTTCTTTCTGCAGCTTGCCGACATCGCCGCTGACATAGAGCTTTTCAGCGATTTTAAGAGACTCGGGGTTTTCGAGGCCGTGTAGAGCAGCAGCGGTCATGGCGGCCAGCAGCAGGTGCGAATTGGCTGAACCGTCGGCGCTGCGCAGTTCCACCGTCTGATTGCTCATCGGATCGATGTCATCGTTTTTGGGTTCCTGTGGGTTGGCGTCGAAGATCATGTTGCGAACGCCCTTCCAGCCGAGTGGAACGCGGACGAGAACCGAGCGGTTGCTGTCGCCCCAGCAGATGTTGGTCGGGGCTTCCTGATGCGGAACCAGGCGCAGGAACGAAGTTGGCACCATGTTGCCGAAGGCGGTGATCGAGGGCGCCATTTCGAGCCAGCCGCCGATCATCTTTTTGGCAGTGTCGTTGAGGCTGCCTTTTTCGTCGACCATCATGTTCTTGCCGTCTTTGACCAGGCGGGCGTGAATGTGCATGCCGCTGCCGGCGTGGCCGACGATGATTTTGGGCGCGAAGCTGATTTCGAGGCCGTATTTGTAGGCGATTTCGCGCATCGCCCATTTGGCGATGACCAGCTGGTCGGCGGCGTCTTCGACGTTGACCGGCAGAAATTCGATTTCGTGCTGAACGTATTCCCAGTCGCCAGAGACGATGTTTCCGACCTCAGAGTGACCATACTTGATGCGGCCGCCCATTTCTGAAATGGCTTTCATCGCTTCAATCCTGATCATTTCCCATTTTGCGAAGGGGTGTGATTCGTGGTAGCCCTTCTGCGGGGTGATGGTATATATCTTGTCAAGCTCGGAAGACACGTAGTATTCGAGCTCGCCGAGGGCTTCAAGCTGCATGCCGGTTTTTTCCTGCAAGGTTTTGTGTGCCTTTTTGAGGATATTGGCCGGGCCGATGCCGAGCGCTTCACCGTGCTTGTCATAATATGAGCAAAGGATGTCCAGGGTGGGCACTTCGGTAAATGGGTTAACGAAGGCGGTTTTGTAGCGCGGCAAAACGTAGAGGTCGCTTGAGCTCGGGTCGATATAGGAAAACAGGCTCGAGCCATCGACGCGCTCGCCGCAGGTCAGTATTTTATCGAGGTATTTGCGGTCGTTAATGACGAAGTTGAGCAGTTTGAGCTTGCCGTCGCCGCCAATATAGCGAAAATTCACCATTCTGATGTCGTTTTTTTCGACAAAGTGCATGATGTCTTTTTTGGTGAAATCTTCGGGCTTCTTGTTGAGAAAACTCGCGACCTTATTAGGATTCAGTTTGATTTCGTCTGACATTTATCTTCTCCATTCCTGCGCATGATGATTGACCCTTTTGTGCGGGTTTCTGCAGCCACAATACCATGAGCACGTCTTTATTTCTACCTCATTCGCCAGACTTGTTCGCCTGTTTCTGTCGCGCCTTCTGCTTCATGATGTCTGGCAGACCGGCGGCGGCGCCGGCGACTGCTATACTGACAATATTGAATATGCTGTCCCATTTCTCATAGACTGTAGGCATTTTTCGAACGTCTATGCCCCAATACCAGAAAACGATCCATTTGATTATGGCAATTGTGGTGAGGAAAGTCATACCGTAGATCATAATCTGAAGATCGCTGTTAAATTTTCGCGGAATCGATCTGATATACCAGATTCCGCCACGGATCATGGGAATTGCTACGCAGGCAAGCAGTACCGAGAGAGGTTTTGCTAACGAAGTTTTCTGGTATATCTGCCATGCGACCAATACTGTTATAACGCTGCATATAAACAGGTTTATCGCCAGTATTCTTCTGGTGACCGGGCAATCTTCAGTGATTTCAGTATCTATATCAGGACGGTTATCTATTACTCTTTGACGCATATTCTGGTTTTGATCGTTTGCATCATTTGGGCGGTGCGGTGGGTTTGAGAAGGCGGAAGTCGCCCTGCCTGACCGTTGTGCCTTCGGCGTCAAAGTGGGCGAGCAGCAGCAGGCAGATTTTGCGGTTGCCGTTGATCAGGTCTCTGAAATCAGCGACTTTGATGCCTTCTCGGCATTGGGATAACTTGTCGATGAGCTTTTTACGGCAGTCATCGATGATTGAGACATGAATATGGGTATCTTCTGCTTTTACGATGCGGCCACTGCTGACCAGATGGTGTACAATTGCCTTTAGCTCTTTCTCGGCGATTTTTTCGCGGTCAGCGAGTTCCTTGAGCTGATTGGGAAGGGGTGCCTGCATGCCGCAGCTGCTGAAGAAGTTCTCGACCAGCTCGACCTTGCGCGCCAGACTGCTATCGACAGCCCCGCTGTCATCGCCGGCCAGCCATGTCTTTGCGTTTTCGCGCAGTCGACCCTTTTCGACAAGGCCTTTGACAACAGCGAGAAGAACATCATCGATTACACCACTTTTTTCGAGTTTAAGGGTGCTGCGGAGTTCTTCGAGGTTGATGCCTTTGGCTGACAACGGGTTCTTTTTGCGGTAATCGCCGACGATGGAGACTATCTCGCCTCTGATGGTGTCGAGCCATGACTGCAGCGCCAGTGCCGGGCCTTCGCGCGTATCGAAGCGCAGGACGCCCTTTACTGTTTTCGTTTCGATAAATTTTAATACCTTGCTGCCGGAAACATTGAGATTACGCGCAATTTCTGATGCGGTCAGCGGGGTTCTCGCCTTTTTAAGTTCGAGTGTGACGAGTTCGTGCAGCTTGTTTTTTGCCACGAGTTCAAGCTCGTTGACAAGCTTTTCGGGTCGCCGGCGATGGTGCAGCGGTGCGGCATCGATGATTTCGCCGCCGCCGATGGTAAGGTCGCACGAAGTGTTTCTGATGACAAAACGGTCGCCATGCTGCAAAAATACCGGACTGGCGAAATGAACCTGTACAATTGCCGATTCGTCGCAAGCCAGCTTATTGCTGTTGATAAGGTGAATGCGCGCCTGCTGTTCGCTGGTGCCGGTATGGAATACAACCTTAGACCACAGCCCGAGTTTGCACTTTTCAGCATGTATCTGCAGGGTGGCATCGGCCATGTTCGTGGGTTTGAGTTCGCGGTCAGCAATGACCATACCGCGCGTAAACTCGTTTTTTTCGAGGCCGACCAGGTTGATCGAAGCGCGGTCGCCGGCCTGAATCGAAGTGACTTCTTCGCCGTGCCGTTCCATGCGGCGTATCCTTAGAATTTTCGGCGAAGCGCCGAGCAGGTAGACTTCCTGGTCTTTTCCGATATGGCCGCCGATGACGGTGCCGGTGACAATTGTGCCGAAACCGCTTTTGCTGAATATGCGGTCGACATACATTCTGAAAACGCCATCGGCCGGGCGACCGGGTGAGGTTTCGTACATACTTGTGATCGCAGCCTTCAGCGCGTCGAGACCCTGCCCGGTTTTAGCTGAAACTCTGATCAGAGGCGCGTCTCTAAGAAATGTTCGGTCGAGCAGTTCTCTGACATCGACTTCGCAGATTTCGAGCAGATCTTCTTCGACGAGGTCAGATTTGGTCAGCGCCACGATACCGCGTTTGATGCCGAGGATTTCCATGATCTGCAGGTGTTCGCGGGTCTGTGGCATAACGCCGCTGTCGGCGGCGATTACCAGCAGAACAAAGTCGATGCCGCTGGCACCGCTGACCATGGTGTGAATGAAATCGCTGTGACCAGGCACGTCTATGATACCAATCTTACCACCGTCAGGCATGTTCATGCAGGCAAAACCGAGATGAATGGTAATGCCACGCGTCTTTTCCTCTTTGTGGGTGTCGCACTCGATGCCGGTGAGAGCTTTTATCAGAGCAGTTTTCCCGTGATCGACGTGTCCCGCCGTTCCCATTATCAGGTGCTTCATTGCCGGCGTTCCCCAGCGATCAATTTGTGCAGTGCAGCGGCAATATGGGTAAAATATTCTTCTTCGAGGGTGAGGACGTCAAAAACCAGTTCGCCCTGGCGCCGTATTGCGAGTACTGGTCGTTCGAGAGCCAGAAGACCGTTGAAAAGGCGGGAAGCATAATCTGATCGCTTCTGTTGCGATTTTTCGTCGCAGGTAATGGCAACGCCCCAACTTCTGATGGTGAGATCTGGCAGGGTGCCACCGCCGCTGCGACCGACCGTTTCCGTGAGCTCGGCTTTAACACCGTTATTCTGTAAAATCTGCTGAAAGCGCTGCGCTTTGAGGTGCAGCTGTTCGGGAGTCATATCGAGCATCGCAAACAGCGGCAGAGATTCGATCATACTTCGTTCGTCGAGATAGCACCTGGCAACGCTGGTGAGTGCTGCCAGGGTCAGTTTGCAAACGCGTAGTGCGCGCATCAGCGGAGCTTTCGCTAATTTTTTTACGAGATCGCTCCGTCCGCAGATAATACCGGCCTGTGGGCCGCCGAGCAGTTTGTCGCCGCTGAAAGTCAGCAGATCGATGCCGCTTGCCAGAGACGACTTTACATCGGGTTCGCGTTCGAGCGGCAGGGTAGCAGGCTTGATCAGAAGGCCAGAGCCAAGGTCGTAAAGCGTGGTGATATTGTGCTTTTTCCCTAGTTGCGCGAGTTCGCCGAGCCCGACTTCTTCGGTGAAGCCGTTTACTGAAAAATTTGATCGGTGCGCTTTGAGAAGCAACGCGGTGTTTGGGGTAATGGCATCCTCGTAATCAGAAAGTCTGGTTTTGTTGGTTGTGCCGACCTCAACCATCTTTGCTCCGGAAGCGGCCAGAATATCAGGCACACGGAATGAACCGCCGATCTCGATCAGTTCTCCACGCGAGATAATGACTTCGCGGTCTTTGGCGAGGGTGGTCAGTGCAAGAACCAGCGCGGCAGCATTGTTATTAACTACTATTACTTCTTCGGCCCCGGTAATATGTTTGAGCAGATCTGAGACGTGTACATCGCGGCTGCCGCGCTCGCCGGTCGATAGATCGAGTTCGAGATTAGAGTAGCCGGAAACAGTCTCGCAGATTTCTTCGAAAACCTTTTTACCAAGAGGCGCACGGCCCATGTTGGTATGAATCAGAATGCCGGTAGCGTTAAGCACTGGTCTGAGCGATGGCAGATCGAGAAAACGACATCTTTCAATGACTTTCGCAGCGATCTGGTCGGTTAGTTCATCTGTATTATTAGTCTTGGTGATTGCACCCTTGATAATTTCTTTGCGAATCAAGTCGAGAGTTTTGCGCAGAGCGTCTTTGACTGTTTCAAGGCCATAGACAGTGACTGCCGCAGCAATTCTTTCGTTCTGCAGCGCCTTATCGACACCGGGAAGCATTCTTAGTCTGTTTTGCATAAAACATCAGAGAGAGCAGGAATCGAACCTGCCACAGACGGTATTATCCGCCCGCTACTGGTTTTGAAGACCAGCTGAGACACCAGTCCCGTCCTCTCCAGACTGGCACATCGCATGATGTATCAGGCACTTTATAACCGATTCTGCACGCAAAAGTCAACGGAAGAAGAAAAGGCCTCTGCAGATTTTCTGTTCGTGCGCGTGCTCGTAATTGTAATTTGCATCTTAATATGCCACCGCTAAGTCATAGAGACATTAAAGAAGTATCGTCAGCTGGAGTTCTGTTGGATGTGACGTGGTAATTCTGAGGAATGAAATGGGCGGTTGAATTGGGTGAGAGTTAAGGCATGGGAGATTATTTTGTTATTAAAATATAATTGATAATATAATCTATAAAATGACTAGCAATGCGTGCTGTTTGTTTTTATTTTGATAATATTGCTTTGTCAGGTGGTGACAGGTCGAACCGCGTGGAAACTGTGGTATCTAAATTTCCTGTGGAGGATCCTGTGCACAATGCCCCTCTTGACTACGCTACTAATGAATGTTTTGCGACTAATATTTGTTTTTATAAGAGGTTGTGGGAAAAAACAAGGTTGGAAAACGCAATATTATTGTTCTTTTTTTTGTGATTGCTTCCGATATGACGCTTAGAATCTCCCTATATGGAGATGAACATAGGACACGGATTTTAATAATGAAGCAGATGCTAGGCAGGCAGCTGACGTTGTTGGCAACGTTACTGCTTGGCTATATATTTATCTCTGGCGCGTCATTTGCGCAAAGTCCTGGCGACAATCATCATCGCCAGTGGACTCTTGCTGCGCTTAACCAGAACTCCTCTGTTCCGCCTGAGTGGAACTGGTTTTCTGTGCCGCTGCAGATTGAATTAGTCGATGGTCGAGTCAGTTTGCTGCCAGCCACCGGGACAAATGATTATCATGATTATGATGAAAAAGCCGCAGGCGAGTTTAAACCGATAGTTGGAACTATCACAAAAGCTCTTGAATCAGGCAGCGTAACAGCTGGTATTGTAAGAAAACCGGTGCCGCGCGAGTGGGATTGGTTCTCTTCGCCAGTTGGCGTCTCGTTGGGAGCTACGCGGCGTGAGGCGCCTGTTAAAACTCGGCTTCGCGATTATCAAAAATTAGATAACGACTGGTTTGCCAGGTCTGATGATGAATTGATCGTTGTTGACGAATCTCCTGCATGGGCTGCCCAGCAGGAGAATGCTGATGACAAGCTCGAAGGATTTGTGGAGGCAAAGCCACTGATCGAGAACACCGAGACAGTCTCTTTGTCGCCTGTTGCGTTGGTGGTATCGGTCTCTGACGATGCTGAAGGTAGCCCAATCAAAGATGTTGCTTCGGATTCTCCTGCTATTGCAGAGACGGCGTCTGAAACAGTTGGAGCTGTTCAACTGCACACTGGATATGTTGAATTAAGACTCAGGGCTAATGGTAGCAGTTTGCGGGATTCGTTTTTTGAAGTTCGCATGGATCAGTATGAAAATGTCTATCTGCCATTGGCTGAAATGTTTCATATACTTGAATTGAAGCAATTCAGTAGAAATACCGTTGAAAAGAAGGTTGTCGGCAGCATTCCTGGTAGAGATTTTGAATATCTATTTGATTATGAGTCTGGCAAGTTGAAGGGTGAGTCTGGGGTTGTGGTTGTAGGTTCGGATTCTTATCAAATTAATGATGAAGAGATATACTTGAGATCAGATATTTTTGAGAAATGGTTGCCGTTGAGTGTAAAATGGAATGTTCAGATTTATCAGATTTCTATTAGACCTGCGTTCGAGTTGATTTCGCAGCTTGCCAAAAAGCGCAAAGCTTTGCGTATGTTGATGGAAGAGAGAAAAGCAGAAAAACAGATTAATATAATACGAGCAGATCCAGTAGTGTTTTCGCCAGGAACTATTCATTATAAAGTTAATGCTCGTGGCGATAGTGACATATTTGAGCTTTCAAGAACAACGGTTGGCTACCTTGGCCCCTTGGCCTACGGAGATTTTTCGGGTGAACTTGATATTCCGGCTAAAAAGAAAGCCGAAATGAGATATGCCAGGCTGCAGTATCGAAATCGATATGGCATGGAAGAGATTCTGCTGGGTGATACTTCGGTTAGGCAGCCTGATTTGATTGGTGGCAGCGCATCTATAAAGGGAATTCGTTTTGCCAGTGACGAATCTGCATGGTATGGTGAATCAGAGCTGAGAGGGTATGTCGCTCCAGACAGTGAAGTCGAGCTATATCAAGGGGCTACCCTGATTGATTTTCAGACTGCAGTGAACGGTGAATACAAATTTACCAATCTGCCTTTGACGGGTAATAAAAACAGGTTCACTGTGGTGTCTTATGCTCCTGATGGCGCTGTAAGCAAAGAGGAGCGCGAAGTTGTATCCAGACGTCAGCAGCTGGCAACAGGTGATTATCTTGGACGTGGTGAATGGGGAAGAAACATCAGAAACAATGAGCTTACCGGTGCGAGTTCATTGTATTACGGGCTTGGTCGAGATATTACTCTTGGGGCAAGCGTCAGTTCGGTAGAAACTGATAAAGGAGGTTCAGATAATTATCTTGGCGGGTCTCTTCTTTATAAGCCGGCTATCAATACGTCTTTGTCTATTGATGCTTTTTCCAAACCCGGATCAGGCGGTATGGCTTATAAGGGCTCCATGTTTCAGACGTTTGCGAACTGGGAGCTGACACTCGATCACAGTAGCTACGAAGACATTGTCACGCCGGCAAGATCGCGCATGTGGTTGTCTGATACCCGCCGGTCTGCTTACCTGGATTACAAGAACAGTTTGACCGCCCGTGGCCGGTTTGGTCGTAAGAATCTGGTGTTGCGGTTAACGACAGAAAGCTTTGAGCAGAACCGCAGGCATGCGCTGGATATGACTCTGTACAACAGCCTGGGGCGGCGAAGGATGCTTACTTTTGATAATAAACTGTCTGTTGACACCAGTTCAGAATGGACAAACAGATTTGGGGCTCAGTTGCGACATTCAGGTTTTGCAAAGTTTGATTTGAAGTTTCGCTCAGACATCTATTTTGACAAAGCTGGACTTGAAAACTACATTCTTGCAACTGGTATATCCAGCAAGAGGCGGCGCCTGGACAGTTTGATCTGCTCTCTCGATATTTCATATAACGACCGGGTTCGTGAGCTGATGCCCGTGGCGAGTGTTGAATACCGTTTCAGAAGAGGTGTTTCGCTGGTGGCAAGAGCGCGGAAAGACTATGTCGGGTTTGAAGCGGAATTCAGGGATGTAAGAGATGCCCGTCCGCCGTTCAGGGCAGTCGAGTTTGACAACCGTGACAGGGTAGATGTTACAAGCCGAGGATGGGTAGAGGGCGTGGTCTTTGTTGATGAAAACGCTGATGGCAGATTCGATAATGGTGAACAAGCCATGGTTGGTGCAGAGGTCAAAGCTGGCGGGAGACGGCAGAAGACAGATAATGACGGTCACTTCATTATTCGCGGTCTTTCGCCTTATCAGGAGACTAGTGTTGAGATCGACAGACGGAGCATGGATGCGCTTTATGTTCCGACCAGGGATTACGTTCTGGTAGAGCCGGGCCTGTGCACTGGCGTTGTCGTCGAGATCCCGGTTGTGCCTGCCTCCGGGCTGAATGGCGCAATCTCCGGTCTCAAAGTCAATGGAAATGGCAAAAATGGCAATGGTTCAACTGGTGTCAGGGCCCGCGATGTCCAGGTCAATCTGAAAAACATGAATGGAGTCGTTGTCAAGACGGTAACACCGGAACACGATGGCTTTTATATTATTGATACTGTTTTGCCTGGGGAATACGTGCTCTCGCTTGAATTGCCTGCCGATTCAGGAGTCAGGGTTACACCGGAAATTTATCAGATCTCGATTCCGTCTGGGGTTTTGCCGGTCTGGCTCAACGAAAAAGACTTCAGCCTGGAAAAGATCGAAGCGGAGCCGGAGCCTCTAAGAATAAGCAGCTTGCCGCCAACGAATCAGGGATAGATAACAGTAACTTCAGCTGTTCCAGTGTAGTCTCCAGAGGCTTTTCCTATCAACTGTCCTTCTGGGATGGTTGCGGTAATGAAAAAGCTGTCTGATCCGCTTCCATCCAGCGTGGGTGGGGATCCGGCGTCGTGACTGAGCGTCACTGTTAATTTGTTTCCCCCTGGCCCGGTTAATTCAACCGGGGCGAAGTTAATCGAATACTCACTGTTGGCGTCACCGGTTACCTGTACTTCGACCTTCTCATCTGCTTCTACGGCAAGCGGCTCGCCGATTATGAGAAGCCCGAAATTGACATTCTCGATTATTGTAATGCTGAGTGGAGCCGCTGACAGGTGTTGTAGCGGGGTGAAGCACAGGCTGAGCAAAAGCAGAAAATGCAGCAGTTTGTTCATGATTGGCATAACCTCCGGCTTATGAAACGGCGCACCGCATCAGACCAAATTCAGAATTTTGTTTTTTTCTGGTCGATCACGCTGTCTTCATGCTTGAAGATGAGTTCTATTTCACCTGATTCCAAAACTTTTGCAAGCTTTACCCTGTGCTCGAAAGTCTTCTCTGAGTCTCTTTGTACAACAAGCTGCGAGGTGTGTTCGTTGAGTTTGTTTCCCTGGGCATTATAGAGGTTAGTCTGAACACTCATTTTCAGATGGGCGTTACCCTGGTTGATGAATACACCGCTGACTACAAGGCTGTCGCTATTTTTTGCTATTGTGATCTTATCGACATGCCCCTTGTGCTCGAGTTTGCCGAGTTGCCCGTAAAGACTTATGCCAAGGGTAAGATTGAACGGAATGCCGATCGATACAGAGTCTGGAGCGGTGTCAGACTTATTGGTTTTAAGGGTTTGTGGCATGTTTTTGACCAAAAGCATTGCCCGGTATTCCCCCTCTTTAAGATCTGCCGGTGGCCTTACTGAAAATCTTACAGTGCGACGCTGCTGCGGAGGAATGCTGACGACAGGGGGATACACAACCACCCATTTGCCAAGATAGTGTTCTTCGGGTTGCCCGGTCGCCGACGCAATCTTAATTTCGGCGCGGGCCGGCTGACTAGACTGGTTCATCAGCGTCAGTTCATTGGTTGCCGGCCGGTCGATTTTGAAGACGAATCGTGTCGGAATTGCGCTGATCTGGGCAAAGCATTGACTGGAACCGGCCAGCAGTATTAACAGAAACAGTATTCTGATGTTGCTGCGGATCTGTTGCATTTTTGGTTTCTCCTTGTCGGCCGCAATATTTTTCTGGGCTGTATAATAAACTATTTCGCGACATAAAAAAAGAGGTAAACCTGAGTTTACCTCTTTTGTCCCGGCCGAAACGCCGGTGGTGGGCGGTGGATTTATTGATAATCAACCCGAATCTCAACGTTTACGGCTGGGGCATATGCGCCGGGAGTTTTTCCAAGCAGGGCATTTCCAGGAATAACTCCAGTAATATTGAATGTATCTGCTCCAGCGACAAGAGCTAAACCGGAGTCATGCCGAATGTTTACTGTAAAAAAGTCGCCGCCAACTTCTTCCATTGTAACAGCGTAGTCTGTTGCAGCAGCAGTGATATTGCCGTCGAAAAATACTTCATAGGGCGCGTCAGCGTCGCCGCCAACTGTAACGATGATATCGTTCAGAGCGAGAATATCGGCGTGTGCACTAGGAGGATACGACCCAAAGGCAATTTCATCCGTAGCCAATGAAAGGGACATGGGTGCGCCAACTCTTGCGGTAATTGTGAAGTCGTCGAAATTTTGTGCCATAACCGTGCCGGGTAAGCATAGAGCCATCATTGCTACTGCAGCGAGAACCAGAAAAGCTTTTCTCATAAATATCTCCTGAAAGAAAATTTATAATCGTATATAAGCGATTATAACTAGTATCATTATGCATATTTTTGATGTTGTCAAGTATTTTAAACCTACTTTGCAGGGCAATTTTTGAGCAAATTCTTCATTATGTTCTCTAATTCGGGTCTTTGACAGTTAGATAGCTAAAAATTTTCTGTAAGCCTGATCTCGGGCTATTTTTTTTGTCAAGTTTCTATCTTATTTATTGCACAATGTTGCACAATGTGTTATAATAAACTCAAATGGAGGAATACTTCAGATGAGACTTCAGATCGTAAAATCTAAGAACGCCGTTTCGCTTTATGTGGTGAAATCTGTTTATGAGAATAAAAGGCGCACTTCCAAAGTAGTAGAGAAGCTTGGAACGCTCGCAGAGCTTTCAGAGAAATTACAGGGCGAGGATCCAGTTGAATGGGGGAAAAGATATGTGGAAGAGCTTACGCGCCAGGAAAATGAATCCAAAAGAAAAGTTCTGGTGGAATATTCACCGGTTGCTGAAATACCTAATGGACAACGCGTTTTTAATGGCGGTTACCTGTTTTTGCAACAGATATACAACTCTTTGAGGCTTCCCGAGATATGCGACAGAATCTCAGAACGCCATAAATTCACCTTCAACCTGGACTCAGTTTTATCACGGCTGATTTACGGCCGAATAATCTACCCATGCTCCAAGCTTGCTACCAATGATTTGGCCAAGAAATTTATAGAAGAACCGGACTTTGATTTGCAGCACATATACAGAGGGCTTGAGATTTTGGCAAAAGAAGACGATTTCATCCAGGCTACTGTTTACAAGAACAGTTCAAGGCTCAAGAAGCGAAACACAAACATTCTTTATTATGATTGCACTAACTATTTTTTTGAAATCGAGCGCGAGTCTGGCTTAAAGCAATATGGAGTATCCAAGGAGCACAAACCCAACCCAATCGTTCAGATGGGTCTTTTCATGGACGGCGACAGTATTCCTCTTGCATTCGACATCAATCCGGGCAACACAAACGAGCAGACTACAATGCGGCCGCTTGAGGAAGCTATTTTAAAGGATTTCAGCATATCGAAATTCATAGTCTGCACAGATGCGGGTCTCTCGTCCGAAAGCAATAGAAAGCTGAACAATTATGGCGAGAGAGCCTATATCACGACTCAACCGATAAAAAAGCTCAACAAGCATTTAACAAAGTGGGCACTTTCAAGTGATGGCTGGCTTCTCTCTGACAATATCAAAACGTATGATATCAACGAGATTGCCGAAGATACTTACAAAGAATCTATCTTTCATAAAGAACGCTGGATCAATGAAAACGGTCTGGAACAAAGGCTTATAGTCACTTATTCCCTTAAATACAGGGATTATCAGCGCACTATAAGAGAACAACAGATAAATCGCGCTCAAAAAGCGTTAGAAACGAATACTTCCAAGATAAAAAAGTCTCGACCTAATGATTATAAGCGCTTTATAAAACAAACACACTGCACTAAAGTCGGCGAAGTGGCAGAAAAAAGCGCTTATAGCATAAACACTGATCTGATCGACGATGAAATGATATATGACGGCTTTTATGCTGTATGCAGCAATCTTGAAGGAGATGTAAGCGAGATAATCAAGATAAACAAAGGGCGCTGGAAAATAGAAGAATGCTTCCGAATAATGAAAACAGAACTCAAGGCAAGGCCTGTTTTCTTAAGTCGAGACGATAGGATTAAAGCCCATTTCCTCACATGCTATCTGGCGCTGGTTATATATAGATTGCTGGAACAGCGCTTAAACAAAAGGTTTACATGCCCAGAAATCATAACAGCACTAAGAAATATGAGATTCATAAAGGTTAAAGGCGAGGGCTATATTCCTGCGTATTCAAAAAGCCCTGTGATAGACGCGCTTCACAATGAATTCGGCTTCAAAACAGACTATCAGATACTTACAAACCAGCAGATAAAAAAAATTATAAAGAAGACAAAAAACTAAAACATTGTTCACTTTTTAACGTCCCCTCAACAGTTCGTAAAGGCTTTATTTATGAGCTATTGAGGGTGTTTTTTATCTCCGCAACTGTCAAAGACGGGATTATGCATATTTTTGATGTTGTCAAGTATTTTAAACCTACTTTGCAGGGCAATTTTTGAGCAAATTCTTCATTATGTTCTCTAATTTAGTGTTTGTTTTTCTGTAGCTCAGCTTTTTTTCTGTATAGACTGCGAAGCGCGTAGGTACAACTTGATGAACCTCTAGAGCGGCAGATTTTGTTTGACAAGGGCAATTCAATAATCTATGGTATTTGGTGTCAAAGGAATGATTTTGGGAATATTTTCACAGGAGGGTTCAATGCTCGTTACCATAAACGGTAAACAGTATGAGGCCGAAGCCGGTCAAACCATCCTTCAGGTGGCAAAAAAGCATGGGGTTTATATTCCATCGCTTTGTTACCACGAGAAGGTTGGCGTTGCCGGCAAATGCCGTGTCTGCGTGGTAGAAGTCGAAGGAATGCGAGGGCTGCAGACATCCTGTTCGGTAGCCGTTCGCGAAGGAATGAACGTTACAACGAACTCAGAAAAAGCAGTTCAGGCACAGAAGCTGGTCGTCGATCTGCTGCTTTCGAGCGGTCAGCATGACTGTCTGTCTTGCGCACAGAACGGCAAATGCGAACTGCAGGATGCTGCATATTTTCTGGGAATCGAGCGCCCGACGCTGGTGTTCTCAGATCTCGAGCCGCACTGCGATGAGAGCTCGGAATTCGTAAAAGTAGACCATAACAAATGCATCTCCTGCGGAAGATGTGTGGCCGCCTGCCAGAAGACCGTAACCAACGACGTTCTCGACTTTGGCTATCGCGGCGCGAACACCGAAATAGTGTTCGACGATGGCAAAAAAATGGGCGACTCCACCTGTGTACAGTGCGGTGAATGCGTTCAGATCTGCCCGGTCGGCGCATTGACCGAAAAGAAGGTTCGGGGCCAGGCCCGATACTGGGAAACCGAAAAAGTCAAATCAGTATGCCCGTATTGCGGCGTTGGCTGCACCATGGAGATCCATGTCGATCGCAAGCTCAACAAGATTGTCCGGGTAAACGGCGACGAGAAATCGCCGGTTAATCAGGGAATGTTGTGCGTTAAGGGGCGCTTCGGCTACGATTTCGTCGATCACTCCGACCGCCTTACTTCCCCGCTTATTCGCAATGACGACGGCTCTTTCCGCAAGGCATCATGGGATGAAGCCCTCGACCTGGTTGCGACAAAACTTAATGATATTAAAGCAAAGCATGGCGCTGACAAGATCATGGGCCTTGCTTCCGCGAAAGTGACGAACGAAGAGAACTACACTTTCCAGAAATTCATGCGCACGGTGGTCGGAACGAATAACGTAGACCACTGTGCCCGATTATGACACAGCTCCACTGTGGCCGGTCTGGCTGCATCATTCGGTTCTGGAGCTATGACAAACGATATCGCTGGTCTTACAAAAAGTGACGTTGCTCTCATAATTGGTTCTGATACTTCTGAAGCTCATCCGGTAATTGCCGCCCGCCTGAAAAGGGCTGCCAAAAACGGAATGAAGCTGATCGTCATCGATCCGAAGCGGATCAAGATGGCGGATTACGCTACTATATATGCCTGCCAGAGACCGGGCACTGACGTGGCCGTTCTCAATGGCATGATGCATCTGATCATCAAAAACGGCTGGGAAGACAAGGAATTCATCGCTGAGCGCGTCGAAGGTTACGAAGCGCTGAAGGCCGAAGTCGAAAAATACACGCCCGAGTATGTCGAGAAGATTTCCGGCATTCCGGCAAAGACACTCGAAGAAATCGCTGAGCTTTATGGCAAGGCTCCAACCGCAGCTCTCTACTATGCTATGGGCATCACCCAGCATACTACCGGCGTAGATAACGTTAAATCGACCGCCAATCTGCAGATGCTGTGCGGAAACATGGGCAAAGTCGGCGGCGGCGTTAACCCGTTGCGCGGTCAGTCGAACGTGCAGGGCGCCTGTGACATGGGTGGTCTGCCCGTGGTTTATACCGCTTATCAGCAGGTTACCAACGCCGAAGTCAAAGAAAAATACGAAAAATTCTGGGGCTGCTCGCTCAATGCCAACAATGGTCTGCCGATGACGGTCGCCATTGACAAGGCGCATGAGGGCGAAATGAAGGCTTTCTACGTTATGGGCGAAAACCCCATGCTCAGCGATCCTGATCTGCATCACGCAGAGGCGGCCTTCAAAAAGCTCGAATTCCTGGTTGTCGAAGACATCTTTCTGACCGAAACTGCCAGGCTTGCACATGTTGTGCTACCTGCGAGCACCTGGCCCGAGAAGCAGGGCACCTTCACCAACACCGAACGCAAGGTGCAGCTGCTCGAAAAAGCGGTTGAGCCTCCGGGTGAAGCGAAAGATGACTGGATGATTCATCAGCTGCTCGCCAACAAGATGGGCCAAAAATGGGCTTATAACAGTGCTCAGGAAATCTTCGATGAAATGACGAAGTGTACGCCGAGCTATGCCGGCATGACCTATGAACGCCTGCGTAAAAACTATGGCCTACACTGGCCGTGCCCGACTGCTGAGCATCCCGGCACACCGGTTCTGCATATCGGCCGTTTCACCAAGGGTAAAGGCACCATGTTCGCGATTCCGTTCAAGGAACCCGCTGAAACGCCAGATGCCGAATATCCGATCTATCTGACTACCGGCCGCATTCTGCAGCATTTCCATACCGCCACCATGACCCGCAAGTCGCAAGGTCTCTGTAATCTGGCCGGCCCGTCGGTAATGGTATCGGTAGAAGATGCCGAAGCGCTTGGCATTGGCAACAGCGCGAAGGTGAAAGTTACCACCCGCCGTGGCAGCATCGTCACCAACGCGTTCGTGACCCGTCGCATCCCGAAGGGAACCGCCTACGTACCGTTCCATTTCGCTGAAGCGCCGGCAAATGTGCTGACCAATAATGCGCTCGACCCGATAGCCAAGATTCCCGAATACAAGGTTTGCGCCTGTAAACTGGAAAAGGCCTGATAATTAACCGGCGGAGAGTCGCAGAAATGTGGCTCTCCGCTTTTTCCCAACTTGCCGGGTGTTCCGGCGACAGGGTGTGAGAGCGAGCAGACAGGCAAGGAGAAGTAAATGTCGAAAAGAATTCTGATCATAGACGATGCGATAGATTTTATTACCATCTACAAAACAGCGCTGGAAGCAGCCGGCCTTGAGGTTATCACGGCGATGACCGGCAAAGAGGGCATGGAAAAGCTGCTCAGTGAAAAGCCTGATGTGGTGATTCTCGATGTCATGATGGAAATGCCAGACAGCGGCTTTGACTTCATGAATGATCTGCGCGGCAAAGGCAACAACACGCCGGTTATTTTGTGTTCGTCAATTGCCGATGCCAGCCAGATGAATTTCGATCTGACCAGTCTTGGCGCTAATCTGGTCATGCAGAAGCCTGTTGATTTAAAGGAACTCGTCAAACAGTGTAATAAACTGGCCGGTTGATCGACCAGACAAGGAAATGGAAGCGAAGCAATGGATAAAGTTAAAAACACCGAACAACTCAAAGCTCTGCAGTCGGCGCTGCGTAAAGACGCAGAAGAGGCTGCATCCAGAAAGGTGATCATCAAGGTCGCCATGGCGACCTGCAGTATCGCTTCGGGCGCCAAACCGGTGCTTGACTTCTTTACTGAAGAAATGCCCCGGCAGCCCCTGGAATTCATAATTAAATCCACCGGGTGTACCGGATTTTGCCATTCTGAGCCGACTGTCGAAGTGACTCTGCCGGGTAAAGACCCGGTGATGTTTGGCCATGTCGATGTCAAGAAGGCGACTGAGATAGTCAATGACTATATCAAGGGCGGCAAGCCGGTAGCAGGCACAGTAGAGGTCAGCAGATCGTGAAAGCACAACAACTTAAAATTGCTCTGAGAAACTGTGGAGTTATCGACCCTGAAGATATTCAGGATTATATTGCGAACGAAGGCTATCTGGCGCTGGCCAGTTGCCTTTCCGGGCCCCGCGAAGCGGTTATCGAGACGATCAAAAAGTCGGGTTTGCGTGGGCGCGGCGGTGCTGGTTTTTCGACCGGCACGAAATGGGAATTTGCCGCAAAGCCGGAGTCAGACAAAAAATACGTTGTCTGTAATGCTGATGAAGGTGACCCGGGCGCATTTATGGATCGTGCAGTACTCGAAGGTGACCCGCATTCTGTTCTCGAAGCGATGGCCATCTGCGGCTATGCAATTGGTGCTGACGAAGGTTATATCTATATTCGCGCTGAATATCCACTGGCCATCAAACGCCTGCACATAGCAATCGCCCAGGCTGAAGAAGCCGGTCTGCTCGGCGAGAACGTTATGAACACCGGCTTCAACTTCAAAATCAAACTGAAATACGGCGCCGGTGCTTTTGTTTGTGGCGAAGAAACTGCACTGATCAAGTCGATGGAAGGAAACCGCGGAGAGCCTGTTTCCAAACCGCCGTTTCCGGCCACCAAGGGCTATCGGGGCAAGCCGACAAATGTTAATAACGTCGAAACCTTTGCCAACGTGGCGGCGATCATCAATCGTGGCGCCGACTGGTTCTCTTCGATTGGAACCGAGAAGTCAAAGGGCACCAAGGTTTTCGCGCTGGCCGGGAAGGTCAAGAAAGTTGGTCTCGTCGAAGTGCCGATGGGCACGACTCTGAGAGAGCTTGTTTATGACATCGGCGGCGGCATTCTGGGCGACAAGCAGTTTCAGGCAGTGCAAACCGGCGGCCCCTCGGGTGGCTGTCTTACCGTAAAACATCTCGATACGCCGATCGATTATGAAAGCCTGGTTGCGGC
>Ga0209605_1000779_pt1 | contig 38652 bp, 27 predicted proteins | sample AD_UKC035_MetaG_FD_184408 | JGI IMG/M metagenome (GOLD analysis project Ga0209605, IMG submission 184408) | Active sludge microbial communities of municipal wastewater-treating anaerobic digesters from USA - AD_UKC035_MetaG (SPAdes) (version 2) | ecosystem: Engineered > Bioreactor > Anaerobic >...
GGCGGCACTGAGCACGCTGAGCGCGGCCAACCCCAAGGACAGCTGCCCGGCATGGGCGAGACGGGCGACCATGCTGCGGCCCAGGTGGTCGGTACCCAGCCAGTGCTCCAGTCCGGGGGCGGAGAGGAAGTTCATCAGGTCCAGCACGCGCGGATCGCCGACCAGCGCCGGGCCGGCGGCGCAGAACAGCGCAATCGCAACGAGCAGGGCGGCGCCGATGCGCTGGCGCCGGGTCAGAGCGAGGTCTACGTTCATGTGCCCCGCCTCCGGCGCGGGTCGAGCAGCAGGCAGGCCAGGTCGACCGCTGCGTTGAGCAGCACGAAACACAGGCCCAGCATCAGGCAGGTGCCCTGAATCATCGGCACGTCGCGCCAGAACACCGCATGCACCAGGGCGTGGCCGATGCCCGGCCAGGCGAACAGGGTCTCCAGGATGACTACGCCCTCGATGACGAAGGCGAGCTGCACGCCCAGGTAGGCGATCACCGGCAGGGCGGCGTTGCGCACGCCGTGGCGCCACAGCGCAAGCCGGGGCGACAGGCCCTTGGTCAGGGCGAAGGCATAGTAGTCGGAGGCCACCACCCGGGCCACCGACTCGCGCGCCACCCGCGAGGATGCCGCGGCCAGCCCGAGTGCCAGGGTCAGCGCCGGCAGCAGGAGGTTCCCCGCCTCGCCATGACCGGCTGCGGGGATGGCGTCGGACAGGTTGGCCGCGGCGATGACCAGCAGCAAGCCGAGCAGGAAGGGCGGGAAGGCGCGCAGCGCGATCGCCGCGCCTTCGCCGAGGCGGTCCGCCCAGCCGCGGGGGCGCAGACCGGCGGCGATCCCGAGCGGCAGGGCGATGACGACGGAGAGTGCGATTGCAGCGAAGGCCAGGCTCAGCGTGTGGCCGAGCTGGTGAGCGACCTCGTCGATGATGCGGTGGCCGGTGACCAGCGACTCACCCAGATCGAAACGCAGCAACTGCAGCCACCAGTCGGCCAGCGCCGTGTACCACGGCGCGTCCAGCCCCAGTTCGCGGCGCACTGCCTCAGCGGCTTCGGCGCTGACAAGATCGTAGCCGTAGCGACCGGCTGCGATGCGGTAGGCGAAGTCGCCGGGCAACCAGCGCATCATGAAGAAGCTCAGGGTGCCGACCAGCAGCGCCACCGCGCCGGCCTGGCCACCGCGGCGCAACGCGATGCCGAGCAACGCCCGGCTGTTGAAACGGGTGTCCTGCATCAGGCCTCTCCCCACGACAGGCGTTCGAGCCGGTAGGAGCGCTCCAGCGGGTCGAGCGTGAAGCCGCGCAGCGCCGGATGCACGGCTGCGGCCAGCAGATTCCAGGCAATCGGGATAACCGGCAACTCCTCGTGCAAGGTCCGGGTGACGGTACGCCGCAGGGCGTGGCGGTCGCGCTCGCGCAGCGGCCCTTGCAGGGCGGCCAGGGCGGCCGGCACGGTCTGGTTGCCCCAGTTCATCGCACCCCAGTCACCGCCTTCGGGCCCAAAATCCTGCAGCAGCGTCACCATCGGGTCGGCATAGATGCCGTAACCGCGCGCGCCGAGTGCGAGCTCCAGCGTACCCTGCCGGTGTGCAGCCGGCACATCGCTGGCGTTGCCGAGCAGCACTTCGACCGCGATGCCCACCTGGCGCAACTGTTCCTGGACGGCAGCGGCGATGATCGGCAGTTCCGGTCGATCCGGGAAGGTGCGCAGGGTCAGGGCCAGCCGCTCGCCCCCCTTGGCGCCCTGGCGCACGCGGATGCCGTCTGCTGCGGGCTGCCAGCCGGCGGCGGCCAGCAGCTGGCGGGCAACGGCGATGTCCTGCCCCATGGCGGGCAGATCCGCATCGTGCCACTGGGCCAGTGCGGGCGGCAGCAGCTGGCTGGCCGCGGCCTGCGGGTCGCGCAGGATCGCGTGGGCGATGCCGGCACGGTCGATCGCCAGACTGATGGCCTGACGCAGCGGCAACTCGGCGAGCCAGCGATGTCCGGCATTGAGCTTGAGATAAATGGTGCGCGGCAGCGGCACGCTGTGCACCTGCAGGCGTGCGTGGCGCTTGAGGCGTTGCCAGCTGGCCGGATCGAGGCCATAGACGATGTCGGCCTGTCCGCTCTCGGCCAGCAGCGCACGGCTCTCACCGCGCCCCACCGCGAGGTAATCGACGGCGGCGATGGCCGGACGAGGTCCATCCCAGTGGGGTGAGCGTGCCAGGCTGAAGCGTTGCGGCGGTTCGATGCCGGTCAGCTGATAGGGGCCGCTGCCGATCACCCGCCTGACACTGCCGCCCGTGCTGTAGCTCGCCGGCGCCAGGATCTGCGCACTGCTGTGGGCAAGCACCGCCGGCAGCGCGGCGAAGTCGGCGGCAAGGCGCACGTCCACGACGTCCGTGCCGGCGTCGATGGCTTCCAGCGGCACCAGCCCCATACCGCCCGGCTTGCGCCGGGCGAACTGCAGCGCGGCGGCGACGGCCTGCGGTGTAACCGGGCTGCCGTCGTGAAAGCGGGCTTGCGGGCGCAGATGGAAACGCCAGTGGCGCTGATCCGCCGAAACCTCCCAGTGCGTCGCCAGTGCGGGCGTCGGATTACCGTCCTCGGCGATGTCGAGCAGGGTTTCGCTCACGCCATGGCGTGAGAACAGATAACCGGCGCGCGACGGGTCGAGACCGGTTATTTCCCACGGGCCGACAACACGCAGCGCGCGCACGGACGGGCCGGCCTGCAGCCAGCGCGGCCATGCGGCGAGGCCGGACGAGGCCAGCCCGGCCGCCAGCCAGCGCCGGCGCCCGGGCATGAAAAGGCTGCGGCCCATCAGAAGCGGGTCTGCATGCCGAGCGTGATGGTGCGCGGGTTGCCCGGCGTGATCCAGTACACGTCGTAGGAGCTGGCGTAGTAGGTCTTGTCGAACAGGTTGTCGATGTCGAGTGAGAAACGCAGCGTGTCGCTCGGTTTCCAGTACGCCATTGCACGTGCCACGGCGTATGCGGGCAGCTGGAAGCTGTCGGCGGCGTTGCCGCTGCGCCTGCCTACATAGGTGGCACCAGCTCCGATACCGAAACGGCCGCTGGCGAAGCCGTCTTCGTACATCAGCAGAGCGCTGCCGCTGTTGCGCGGCACGTTGAGTAGCGGGGCGCCGCGCAGGGCCGGGTTGTTGTCCTTGGTGATCTCGGCATCGATGAAGGCGTAGTTGGCGGTGATACGGATCCTGTCGGTCAGTTGTCCGGCCAGATCGATCTCCACGCCGCGGCTGCGCGCCTCTCCCGCTGCCACGGAGAAGTCTGGATTGCCCGGATCGCGGGTCAACACATTCTTCTTGTCGATCTCGAACACTGCGAGCGTCGCACCGAAGCCTTGGTCGGGTGCCTCGAACTTCAGCCCGATCTCCTTCGCACGCCCGCGCTCGGGCGAGAACGCAGCGCCGGCTGCATCGATGCCACTGTTGGGGCGGAAGGACTCGCTCGCCAGCACGTAGGTGGAGAGCGTTGGCGCAAGCAGCCAGGTGAGTCCGACGCGCGGTGTCGTCACGCTGTGATCCTGGGTGGAGCGGGTATCCGTGCGTCGGTTGTGAACGCGCTGATGGAAGCGATCGTGGCGTACTCCGAGCAGCAGGCGCCAGTCTTCCGCGAGGCTGATCTGGTCCTGCATGAAGACGCCTATGGCACGCTGCCTTTCCAAGGAGTCGGTGTTGGACACAGGCGTGGGCAGCGGCTGGCCGTAAATGGGATGATCGATGTCGATCGAGTAGTTGCCCGGTCGCACGCGCATCATCACCGAGTCGAGCGAGAAGCGGTAGCTATCGAGGCCTGCCAGCAACTCGTGCCCGACACCGCCAGTGGTGAATTTGCCGTGAATTTCGCCCTGGAAGGCAAGGTCCCTGGAGTCGTAGTTCCGGTAACGCCGCTCACGATTGATGTTGCGTGAACCTACCGGCACGAATAGCAGCGGGTTGCTCGGACGCACTTCGGTCGAGTAGCCCTCCAGTGCCGTGGTCCGCCAGGAGAGACCGGCCTTGGCACGCCAGTCGAGTGAGAAGGCGTGCTCCAGCGTCAGCTGATGGGTATGGTTGTCGATGGTGATGTCGCCGTCGCCGGGCTCGCCGAGGAAGGCTTCGCGCGACATCGAGCCAGTTCGGCCGCCGACTGCGACCACCCCACGGTCGAAGGGCGCCTTGTGGCGCAGGACCTCGAGGTCGTAGTTGAGAAAGGTGTCGGGTGCCAGCAGCCAGCTGAATGAAGGTGCGAGCAGGTAGCGCTTGCTGCCGACATGGTCGCGAAAGCCGCCCTTGTCCTCGTGGGCGAGATTCAGGCGGTAGGCGAAGGTGTCGGTGATGGGGCCGGTGGAGTCGAACAGGGTGCGGTAGGTGTCGTAGCTGCCGGCGTAGAGTTCGACCGAGTGCCCAGGCTTGAACTGGGGTTTCTTGGTGACGACGTTGAGGACGCCGCCCGGTTCGCTGCCTCCGTAAAGAGCCGAGGCCGGTCCCTTCAGCACCTCGATGCGCTCGACGTTGGCGGTGTCGCGCGGCGCGTTGAAGCCACGGTTGCCGGCAAAGCCGTTGCGCAGGAAGTTTGGCCCCGTATTGATGTCGCCCGAGAAGCCGCGGATGGAGAAGTTGTCCCACATGCCGCCGAAGCTGTTCTGGCGGCTGACCCCGCTGACGAAGTCATAGGCCTCCTCCAGACGGACGGCGCCGATGTCGTCGATGACCTGGCGCGGGACGATACGGATCGATTGCGGGACCTCGCGCAGGGGAGTGTCGGTGCGCCCGACCTCGCCTTCATCAGCATAGTAGGCCTGGCCTTCGCCACGGCCCACCACCTGGACGGCGTCGAGCACCTGCTCTTCGGCATGCACCGCCGGAACGGAAAGTACTGCGCAAAGCGCCAGCACGCCTTGCCGAATGGGTCTTGGGCGAAGGAAGTTCGGAACTGATTTCATGGGCAAGAAATGACGTTGATATTTTGTTAATGATAATCGATATTGATTGTAGTCAGTGAGTCCGGCTCACCAAGCCGCATCGAATGCAGCCAGCACGCGAGGCGGGCTGGACACGGCGGGCGAGCGGTGGACGATTCCGCGCCCGGTGTTGTCCTGCCAGAGGCTGCCCTTGAGCAGGGCAGCGGCATAAAGCGGAATGGACTCGATGCAGTGGTCCGGACGCAGCACTCCAGAGTGCGTGTCTGCAAGTCCGGCAGATGCAGCGCCAAGGCGGCTGCGGTCGATCGACTGTTCCTCGACCCACTCGGTGCCGGGGCCGCGGTAGGTGCATAGCATGCGCACGCCGACCCGATCGACGTGCAGGCGCGGACACATCGCCTTGTGGATGACCTCCAGGCGCACGCCGATGGCCGGAGCATCGAGCAGTTCGGCAAGCATCTCGGCGAGTTGGGCGAGATCGTCCGCCAGCGCATCACGCCCGCTGCCCGTTGGCAGTGTGTCGAGAACAGGGGTTTGGCCAGGGGTGATCAGCTGCCGGAAGCCGCATCCGAGTGCGCCCGCATTGCGCTCGAGCCAGTTGCCGATCGTCGGATCGGGGGTCCTGCGCCAAACGGCGAGCTGAATCGCTGGATCGAAGATGCGAGTCAGGCCGAAGGCGTCGTCGCCGATTGCAGCACAGCTGGTCACCAGGTTCGGGAGCGCGGCGGTCATGCGGATTCTCTGGGCAGGTTAGGGCGATCAAACTACAGCAAATGCAATAATATAACATTGCATTTGCTGGCCCAAAGTAGCCCCAGCGTCCTGGGCATGAGTGCCGAGGAGGTCTCGTAGAGGTATCGGGCTATCGCGTCGCTGTCATCCCGCGGGAACCTTTCTCCCTGCTCCATGAGTCCGAGACGAACCTCCGCCGACTAAAATGGCGGCTCACGCCTTCGCCCCGCACTCATGTCCGCCTCCGCACCCCGCTACACCCCTGTCGACGCTCCCGCTTCGATCGCAGCCGCCATCCGCATCCGTGGCGCGCGTCAGAACAACCTGCGCAACCTCTCGCTGGACCTGCCGCTCAATCGCCTGACGGTGGTCACCGGCGTGTCTGGCTCGGGCAAGTCCTCGCTGGTGTTCGACACGCTGTACGCCGAGGGCCAGCGGCGCTACGTCGAGACCTTCTCGCCCTATGCGCGCCAGTTTCTCGACCGCATGGACAAGCCACAGGTGGATCGCATCGAGGGTGTACCGCCGGCGATCGCGATCGACCAGACCAACCCGGTGCGGACCTCGCGTTCGACCGTGGGCACGATGACCGAGCTCGCCGACCACTTCAAACTGCTGTATGCGCGCGCCGCGCACCTGCACTGTCGTTGCTGCGGCAAGCCGGTGCGGCGCGATTCGGCCGACAGCATTGCTGCGGAGCTGCGCGCGCGCGCGGCGGCGGAAGGTGACCCCCGGCTGGTGGTGTGTTTTCCGGTGACGGTGCCGTCCAACTTCAGCGAGACGGAGGTGACCGGCCTGCTCAATGCGCAGGGCTACACCCGCATCCAGGAACGCATCGCCGCGGGCGGCGCCGAGAGCAACGACGTCCTGCAGGTGGTGCAGGACCGCTTCCGCGCGTCGAATGCCGAGGATGCTCGCCTGGCCGAGGCGCTGGAGACGGCGCTGGCGCGCGGCCATGGCCGGTTGTCGGTGTATGCGTCGGGTGAGGGCGTCAAATCCGGGACACCGAATGGGACGGGGACACCGGGCGAGGCGGTGTGGCGCTATTCCTCCGGCCTGCATTGCGCGGACTGCGACATCCACTATTCCGAGGCCACGCCCGGTCTGTTCTCGTTCAACTCGCCGATCGGCGCCTGCGAGACCTGCCGCGGCTTCGGGCGGGTGATCGGGGTGGATTTCGGTCTGGTGGTGCCCGACGAGTCGAAGACCCTGGCCGAAGGCGCGGTGAAGCCGTGGCAGACCGAGAGCTACCGCGAGTGCCAGGCCGACCTCGAGAAGATGGCGAAGAAGTATGGTGTGGCGATGGACATCCCGGTGCGCGACCTGCCACCGGAGCATCGCCAGTGGTTGTTCGAAGGCGACCCGAAGTGGAAGAACTGGGACAGCTCGTGGCCGCGCTACTGGTATGGCGTGCGCCACTTCTTCGACTGGCTGGAGACCAAGGCCTACAAGATGCACATCCGTGTGCTGCTGTCGCGTTACCGCAGCTATACGGAGTGCCCGGCCTGCCACGGCGCGCGCTTGAAACCCGACGCCCTGCTCTGGCGCCTGCCGACCAGCGCCCCTACAGGGGGCGCGGCGACCGGGCTGGCGATCCACGAACTGATGGCGATGCCGGTCGATCGCATCCGCGAGGCGGTGGCGGCGCTGCGCATCCCGGGCGTCCCTGACGAGGCCACCGAACTGGTGCTCGGCGAGATCCGCAGCCGGCTGAATTACCTCACCGACGTCGGCCTCGGCTACCTGACCCTGGACCGCCAGTCGCGCACCTTATCGGGCGGCGAGGTGCAGCGCATCAACCTCACCACCGCGCTCGGCACCTCGCTGGTGAACACCCTGTTCGTGCTCGACGAGCCTTCGATCGGGCTGCACCCGCGCGACATCGGCCGCATCCTCGGCGTGATGACGCGGCTGCGCGACGCCGGCAATACACTGGTGGTGGTCGAGCACGACCCTCAGGTGATGGTCGCCGCCGACGAGTTGCTGGAGATCGGCCCAGGCCCGGGCGAGCGCGGCGGCAACATTGTCGCGCGCGGCACGCCGGCCGAGATTGCTGCAAATCCGGACTCGGTGACCGGCCCCTGGCTGGCGGGGAAGAAGCGCATCGACGTCGATCGCCCGCCGCGTCGGGTCGATGACGCCACCCCGCGGCTGACGCTGGTCGGAGCGCGTCAGCACAACCTGCGTGATCTTCGTGTCGGCTTCCCCTTGCAGCGTCTCACTTGCCTGACCGGCGTCTCCGGCTCGGGCAAGTCGACGTTGATCCAGGACGTGCTGTTTCCAGCGCTGGCGAAACACTTCGGCGAGGCGGTCGAATCACCCGGGATCTTCGACCGTCTCGACAATGTGGATAACTTGCGCGGCGTGGTCATGGTGGACCAATCGCCGATCGGCAAGAGTTCGCGCTCCAATCCGGTGAGCTATGTCGGCGCGTGGGACCCGATCCGCGCCCTGTTCGCCGCCCTGCCGGAGGCGAAACAGCGTGGCTACACGCCTGGCACCTTCAGCTTCAATGCCGGCCATGGCCGCTGTCCGACCTGTACTGGTTCGGGTTTCGAGCACGTCGAGATGCAGTTCCTGTCCGACGTCTGGCTGCGCTGCCCCGACTGCGACGGCAAGCGTTACAGGCCGGAAGTGCTTGAATTGAAATGGAAAGAGATGTCCGTTGCTGATGTGCTCGAACTTACGGTACATGAGGCGCTGGACGTGTTCCGCGAGCACCCCAAGGTGCTCGCCGCGCTCGCGCCGCTGGCCGACGTCGGCCTCGACTACCTGCGCCTCGGCCAGCCCGTGCCGACGCTTTCCGGCGGCGAGGCGCAGCGCCTCAAGCTCGCCGGCCACCTCGCCGAGGCAGAGCAGAAGAAAGCTGTACGCAAATCCAGGTCTGTGGATAACTTTGGGGAAAAGCGTGGGGAAGATCGCGACCCCGGGTTGCTCTTCCTGTTCGATGAACCCACCACAGGGCTTCACTTCGAGGATGTGGCCAAGCTGCTCGGCGCCTTCGACAAGCTGCTGCAGGCGGGGCATTCACTCATCGTCATCGAACACAACCTGGACGTGATCGCTGCCGCGGACTGGATCATCGACCTCGGCCCGGAAGGTGGCGAAGGCGGCGGCGCGGTCGTCGTGGAAGGGTCGCCGGAGTTCGTGCGCGCGCATGCAGATTCGCACACCGGCGCCGCACTGCGCGATTATGCCGAGGCCCTGGCCCGCACCCGCACCCGCAGCGGTGAAGCGCCCCTTTGTAGGAGCGGCGCCAGCCGCGAGGGTTTGGCGCATCTCCAGACGGAAGAACCGCTCGCGGCTGGCGCCGCTCCTACAGGGGGGAAGCGATCACTCGTCGCTGCCGAACCGCGGGTGGATTACCGCCCGATTGCCGCGCCGGCGATAGAGATCCGCCACGCCCGCGAGCACAACCTGAAGAACGTCAGCCTGCAGATCCCGCGTGACCAGTTCACCGTGATCACCGGCCTGTCCGGCTCGGGCAAATCCACCCTGGCCTTCGACATCGTCTTCGGCGAGGGCCAGCGGCGCTACCTGGAATCGCTCAACGCCTACGCGCGCCAGTTCGTGCAGCCGGCCAGCCGGCCCGACGTCGATGGCCTGTTCGGCATCCCGCCCACGGTGGCGATCGAGCAGCGCACCAGCCGCGGCGGGCGCAAGAGCACGGTGGCGACGCTGACCGAGATCCACCCCTTCCTGCGCCTGATGTACGTGAAGCTGGGCACGCAGTTCTGCCCCGATTGCAACGTGCCGGTGACGCCGCAGAGCTTCGAGGCCATCGTCGCCCAGATCCAGCGCGAACTGCGCGGCGCCTCGGTCGAAGTGCTGGCGCCGCTGGTCGTCAACCGCAAGGGCCTGTACACCGACCTCGCCAAGTGGGCGCGGAGCAAGGGCCACACGCAGCTGCGCGTCGATGGCGAATACCTGCCCACCGCCAAGTGGCCACGGCTGGACCGCTACAAGGAACACAACATCGAGCTGCCGACCGGCATGGTGGTGGTGCAGCCCGAGCACGAGGCCACGCTGCGCGAATTCGTCCGCCAGGCGCTGGAGATCGGCAAGGGCGTGATCAAGGTGCTCGAGATCGGTAAGCTCGGTGCGGCGCCGATCACCTTCTCTACCCTTCGCGCCTGCCCGAGCTGCGGCACCGGCTTCCCCGAGCCCGATCCGCGCCTGTTCTCGTACAACGCCAAGCACGGCTGGTGCCCCAAGTGCTACGGCACCGGGCTGAAGACCGCAGCGCGCATCGAGGATCCGGACGCGCTCGACCTGGGCGATGCGGAAGAGGTCATCGTCAGCGACGAGCCCTGCCCCGCCTGTGACGGCGCGCGCCTCAATCCGGTGGCGCGTGCAGTGCGCTTCCGCGAGCTCGGCCTGCACCAGCTCGCGGCACAAGCAGTAGATGAGGCGGCCGGCTTCTTCACCGATCTGGCGCTGAACGAGCGCGAAACCGACATCGCCCGCGACCTCGTCAGCGAGATCCGTGGGCGGCTGGCCTTCCTGCAGCACGTCGGCTTGGGCTACCTGGCGCTCGACCGTGCCGCGCCCACGCTGTCCGGCGGCGAAGCGCAGCGCATCCGCCTGGCGGCGCAGCTCGGCTCCAACCTGCGCGGCGTGTGCTACATCCTCGACGAGCCGACCATCGGCCTGCACCCGCGCGACAACCGCCTGCTGCTCGACACCCTGGAGGCGCTGCGCGACCGCGGTAACACCCTGCTGGTGGTCGAGCACGACGAGGACACCATCCGCCGCGCCGACCACGTCATCGACCTCGGCCCCGGCGCCGGGGTGCGCGGCGGCCGGGTGGTGGCCGAAGGCGGCATCGACGACCTGCTGGCCGCGCCCGAATCCGCCACCGGCGCATGCTTCCGCCACCCGCTGCAGCACCCGCTGCGGCCGCGCCGCGCGGTGCCCGACGACCATGCGGCGATCCGCATCGAAGGCGCCAGCCTGCACAACCTACGCAACGTGACGGTGCGCATTCCGCTCGCGCGCCTGACGGTGGTGACGGGCGTGTCCGGCTCGGGCAAGTCCAGCCTGGCACGCGACGTCATCCACGCCAACCTGCGCGCCCGCCTTGGAGACCCCGAGGCCACCCGTGCCCGCCGCCGCGGCAAGGCCCAGCCCGAAGAGGTCGACCAGGCCCTGATCGGCTGCAAGGGCGTCCATGGCTGGCAACAGGTCGGCCGTGTGCTGGAGGTCGACCAGACCCCGATCGGCAAGACCCCGCGCTCCTGCCCGGCGACCTACGTCGGCTTCTGGGACGCGATCCGCAAGCTCTTCGCCGACACTTTCGACGCCCGCACCCGCGGCTGGAATGCTTCGCGCTTTTCCTTCAACACCGGCGCCGGGCGCTGCCCGGTCTGCGATGGCGCCGGCCAGACCACCGTCGAGATGAGCTTCCTCCCCGATGTGAAGACGCCCTGCGAGGGCTGCGGCGGCGCACGCTTCAATCCCGAGACCTTGTCGGTGCGCTGGAAGGACAGGACCGTCGCCGAGGTGCTGGCGATGCCGGTGGACGAGGCGGTGGATTTCTTCTCCGCCCATCCCGCGATCGCCCACCCCCTGCAGTTGCTGCAGGACGTCGGCCTTGGCTACCTGACGCTGGGCCAGCCCAGCCCGACGCTATCGGGCGGCGAGGCGCAGCGCATCAAGCTGGTGACCGAACTGGCCAAGGTGCGCCGCCGCCCGGGTGACTCCGCAGACACGGGTGGTGTGCCGCTGCCGGCCGACAAGCACAGCCTGTATGTGCTGGACGAGCCGACGGTGGGCCTGCACATGGCCGACGTCGACAAGCTGATCCGGGTGCTGCACCGCCTGACCGATGCTGGCCATACGGTGCTGGTGATCGAGCATGACCTCGACGTCATGGCCGAGGCCGACTGGCTGATCGACCTCGGCCCGGAGGGCGGCGATGGCGGCGGCCGGGTGGTGGCCGAAGGCCCGCCCGAGGTGGCGATGGCGACGCCGGAGTCGCACACCGGGCGCCATCTGCGCGAGTTCCTGGCGCAGCGCAAGGCTGGATGATGTCCTGTGCGCCGGAACCCGCGCGCCGACGCCGGGTCTGTGCTCGGGCAGACGATCTTGCGGCGCGCAGCCTTCTTCGCAACACCACGCATTTTGATCATGGAACGACACACACATGACGACACGTAAAGTCCGCGTCTGGGACCTGCCCACCCGATTGTTCCACTGGCTGCTGGCCGTCCTCGTGGTTGCGGCCTACGTTACCGGCCAACTCGGCGGCAGCTTCATCCAGTGGCACGGCCGCGTCGGCATTGCCATCCTGGGGCTGCTAACCTTTCGCCTGGTGTGGGGCTTCATCGGCTCCACCTATGCCCGCTTTGCGGACTTCGTCCCGGGCCCCGCTCATCTGTGGGCGCACCTGCGCGGTCACTGGAGCGGGCTTGGTCACAACCCGCTCGGCGCCCTGTCGGTGCTCGCCCTGCTCGGCGTGATGAGTTACCAGGCGGTCACCGGGCTTTTTGCCAACGATGACATCGCTTTTTCCGGCCCCTTGCGCGCGCTGGTGAGCGGCGATACCAGCGATTGGTTGAGCGGCCTGCACCGGCAGAACTACTGGCCGATCATCGTCCTCGTCGCGCTGCACGTGGGGGCAGTGCTGTTCTATGCCGTGTTCAAGAAGGACAACCTGGTCAAGCCGATGATCACCGGCGACAAGGAGGTCGATGAGGCCGATGCCCAAGCCGCGCAGGGTGGCGGCATCGTGGCTTTGCTGCTTGCGTTGGCGATCACGGCTGCCGTGCTTTACGCAGCGACGGGCAGCTTCATTGCGCCGCCGCCACCGCCTCCGGTACCCGCCTGGTAAGGTCGTCCTTTGCCAGGCGTAGAGAACGACAAAGCCACCCAAGGGTGGCTTTGTCGTTGGAGTACAAGTACCGTGCAGGGTCAGTCGGCGCGGTACTTGTCGTGACAGGCCTTGCAGGTGGCGCCCGTTTCACCGAAGGCCTTCTGCACCGCGGCCTTGTCACCGCTGGCGGCAGCCTGTGCCAGGTTCGCTGCAGCGGCGTTGAAATCCATCGCCAGCTTGCCGACATCTTCCATGTTCTGGAACAGTTCGGGCTTGGCGCGCGTCTTGCGGTCGCCGATGTCCTTGTCGGTGCCCGGGCCGTACAGTGCGCCCATGCCCGAACCCGCGATAGCTGCGATGGCGTTGGCAGCGGCCTGCACCTGCTGCGCGTTGAACTCGCCTTCAACGTTGGCCTTGATCTTGCCCATGTTCCAGCTCATGAAGCTGTAGCCGGCCTGGCGGAACTTGATCTGGTCTTCCGGCTTGACCTGAGCGGAAGCGGTGGCTGCAACGGACAGGGCGATGACGCCGAACAGGATGGATTTCTTCATTGACGACCTCTTAGCGTTGTGGGAAGGGTAATGCGTGTCGGCAGCGGCACAGCGGGCATGTGGGTTGCTGACTGACCGCCTTGCGACAGTGCGCCTTGCGGATTGGTTCAGCACATCGCATATCGACAAGCGATGATATTCCGCTCGTATGAGCGGAGGCAATCGCGTGCGTAGTGTTAAAGCCTGCCGCGACGGCGTCGTAATAAGCAGTCTATAAGCAAGAAACAGCAAGCAAGGGATATGTCCCTGCGGACAAGGAGATGAATGATGCGCCGTCTGGCTGATACACCGATCTGGCTTCGCCTCACCCTGGTGATCTGGCTCATGCTGGTCGTGGCCTGGGGTGGGATGATCGCGTGGGAGACACGGGTCAACCGCAACATGGCGATCGAGCAGGCCAAGGACTTTGCCGGCAGCATCAATGAGATGACCATGGCCGGCCTCACCGGCATGATGATCACGGGTACGGTCGGTCAACGCGACGTGTTCCTTGACCAGATCAAGGAACTCAGCGTCGTGCGCGACCTCAAGGTGATCCGTGGTGAGGCAGTGAGCAAGGTCTTCGGCGACGGCGGCTTGCCGACGGTCGGTGGCGATGCCGACGAACGCCTGGCCCTGGCCGAGGGCCGGACCACGATGCGGGTCGAGCACAATGCCGAGCATGGCGAGCATCTGCGTGTGGTGATCCCGTCTCTCGCCTTGCGCGACTGGCTGGGAAAGGATTGCATCGCATGTCACCAGGTCGCCGATCGCACACCGCTCGGTGCGGTGTCGATGCGGATTTCGCTCGACAAGGCCAATGCGGCGGTGATCGATTTTCGCAACCAGAGCATCGTGTTTGCCTTCCTCGTCTCCTTGCCGCTGATCGGTTTCGTCTATCTGTTCATCCGTCGCTTCGTCAGTCGTCCGCTGTCTCACCTCAATGAAGGCCTGGCACAGATTGCGCAAGGCGGTGGTGACCTGACCCGGCGCCTGGAAGTGGGTGGCCACGACGAGATCGGGCGCACCGCGCTCACCTTCAATGAAATGCTGGCAACCCTGGCCGCACTGGTACGCCAGGTCGCGCAGTCGGCCTCGGCAGTCACCTACGCGGCCGGGCAGCTGGCCGGAAGCGCCACGGCAGTTGCCCAGGGCTCGCAACGCCAGCGCGCCACATCGGCAAACGCGGCGGAGACCGTCGACGCCATGATGGGCAACATCTCCAGCATTGCCGAGCGCACCGAGGCCGTGCGTGCGCGTTCGCATGACAGCTTGCAGCGCGCTCGGGAAGGGCAGGAGAGCCTGCGGCGACTTGTCGGCGAGGTGGGCCAGGTCGAAGCCACCGTCAAGCAGATGGCCGATGCGGTGAGCGACTTTGTTGGCTCGACGCAGGCGATCTCGCGCATGACGAGCGAAGTGCGGGACATTGCCGAGCAGACCAACCTGCTTGCACTCAATGCGGCGATCGAAGCGGCGCGGGCAGGCGAGCAGGGCCGTGGCTTTGCCGTGGTGGCCGACGAAGTGCGCAAGCTGGCAGAGAAATCCGCGCGCTCGGCAGGCGAGATCGATGCCTTGACGCGCGAGATCAGCAGCCGCTCGGATTCCGTTCAGGGTTCGATCGAGGATGGCCTGCATCACATCGAGTCGAGCCGCGCAGTAGCTGAAACGGTGAGCCAGGTGCTCGATTCGGCCAATGTGCTGGTCGTAGAGGTCGTGGACGGGCTGGACCACATCGCGCAGGCCACCGGTTCGCAGCGGGTATCGAGCCAGTCGGTGACTTCCAGCATCAGCGAGATCGCCGGCATGGCCCAGGACAACGGCCGCACCGTCGATCAGACCGTGGAGGCTGCACGCCACCTGGAGGCGCTGGCAGCACAGCTGCAGGATTCGGTGTCGCGCTTCCGCTTCTGAACGCTGGCGGGGGGCTGCAACACACGTGCTGCAGCCCCCCGCCAGCGTGTCGAATGACTTATTCGATGCGGACGGGGACGAAGATGCGTGCGCTGCCGCGCTGGATCAGCAGTGCGAAGCGGTTGCCCGAACGCTGCAACTGAGCGCGGAACTCGGCGATGGTGGTCACCGGCTGGTTGTTGATGGCCAGGATTACATCGCCGCGCTGCAATCCGGCACGCGCGGCGGCGCCATCGACGCTCTCCACGGCCAGGCCGCCGCGCAGCCGCAGTTCGGAAGCCTCCTGGGCGGTGAGGGCGCGTGCGCTCAGCCCGAGCTTGTCGCCCAGCTTTTCCACCTGGCTGGGCAGGGGGTCGGCTGCGGCCACCGTATCGGTGGTCAGTTCGTCGAGCGTTGCGGTGACGCTGCGGCTGCGGCCATCGCGCCAGATCTCCATGCGCACCTGGGTCCCCGGGCGTTTCTCGCCGATCACGCGCGGCAGTTCGGCCGAATCGGAGATGCGCCGGCCATCTACTTGCAGCACCACGTCACCGGGCTGCAGGCCGGCCTTCTCCGCCGCGCTGCCCGGGTCGACGCTGGCCACCAGCGCGCCGTGAGCCTCGGCCAGCCCGAAGGACTGGGCAAGCTCCTTGTCGACGCCCTGGATGGCAATGCCCAGGCGGCCGCGCTGGACACGGCCGTGGGCGACGAGCTGGTCCTTGACGTTCATGGCAACGTCGATCGGGATTGCGAACGAAATGCCCATGAAGCCGCCCGAGCGCGAGTAGATCTGCGAATTGATGCCGATCACTTCGCCCGCGAGGTTGAACAAGGGGCCGCCCGAGTTGCCCGGGTTGATCGCGACGTCGGTCTGGATGAAGGGTACGTAGGTCTCGTCCGGCAGGCGGCGCGCCTTGGCCGAGATGATGCCGGCGGTGACCGTGTTGTCGAATCCGAAGGGTGAGCCCATCGCCACCACCCACTCGCCGACGCGGGCGTCGTCGGCATTGCCGATCCTGAGGGTGGGCAGGTTCTGCGCGTCGATCTTGAGCAGGGCGACGTCGGTGCGGCGGTCAACCCCCACCACCGTTGCCTTGAACTCGCGCTTGTCGATCAGCCGCACGATGACCTCGGACAGCGCGGCATCCGCGTTCTCGCCTGCCACCACATGGGCATTGGTCAGCACATAGCCGTCCTGGCTGACGATGAAACCCGAGCCGATGCCTTGGCGTGCGCGCGGCCCCATGCCCGGCTGGCCCGGGAATCCCGGCATGGGTACCCCGAAGCGACGCAGGAAGTCGTAGAAGGGGTCGTTCGCGAACGGGTTCTCACCGGTGACGCCCTGTGCCTGGCGCTGGACGACGCTGATGTTGACGACCGCAGGTCCGACCTGCTCGACCAGGTCGCCGAAGTCCGGCAGCCCGTAGCGGTTGGGCGACACCATGGAGGGAGCGGTCGCCTGCGCCATGGCCGGCGACACGAAGGCCCCCTGCGGGAGCGCCGCTGCAAGCGCGACGGCGAGGGCACTGACGGCAATGATCTTCTTCATATCGGTATTCACGCGTGGTCGTGGAAGTTGATGGACGTGCACGAGTGCGTAGACGCGGGAATCCGCATCCTGTTCCCGACGACACGTCCGCTTTCAGATCGGGCCGAGCGGGCGTGACTTCAAGGCCGGCGCCTCTGCCTGCCCGCCAGGGGCGTCAGAATTCCGCCTGCAGCGTGACATGGACCTGTCGCCCGGCCTGGTTCGCCGGCCGGTTGCGATACTCCGCCTGTGCCTGCAGTGGCCGGTTGGCCAGTTCCTGGTGGCGGCCGAGCAGGTTGATCGCGCTCAGCCGCAAGCTCAGGGTGCCGTGTTCAAGGCGGAAGCTGCGCGCTGCACTCCAGTCCACGGTGGTGTACGCAGGCACGGTGTAGCTGAAGCCGGGCACGTAGCTGAAGCCGGCGTCGATCGGTCCCATGCGCAGTACGCTCAGCATCGATTGCCAGGGGCCGACGCGTTGCAGCCAGCTCAGGCTGCCGGAGTAGGGTGCGGTATTGCCGCGGATGCGGTCGTCCGCGGCGCGGCGATCGATCATGCTGTGCGACAGGATGAACTCGGTCCCGGGCCATGGGCTGGTGCGCAACTGGTACTCGAGTCCGCTGAGGCGGACCTCGCCGGCGTAGTTCTCCCAGCGCGTGCTGCGCAGGGTCTCCAGGAAGGCAAGGTAGCCCGCGTCGCCGGTGCGGGGCAGGTCGGTGATGAGCGGTCCGGGCTGGCGCACGATGAGATCATCGATGCGCTCATGGAACAGGCGCACGTCGAGGGTGCTGCGCTGGTCAGGCAGTACGCCCAGGAAGCCGAGTTCGAAGGCGTCGATGCGCTGCGGCCTCAGGGCCGGATTAGGAAGCTGGCGTTGCTGCAGCAGCGCACCGGTGTCGGAAACGATGCGCACATCGGCATTGCGTTCGAAAAGTCCGGGCTGGCGCCAGGCGCGCGAGTGGCCGAGACGCCAGGTCATGTCGGGAGCGGCCTGCCAGTTGAGGAATACGCGTGGCGCAAAACGAGCGGCATCGCCACCGAGCTTCTCCACCATGCCGCCGAAGTTCCATAGCCATGCCGGTGCGCTGCGCCATTCCAGATTGGCGAACAGGCGCTGCTCGCTGCGCTGGTGCGCCTTGGCAGCGTGGAAATAAAAGGGCGAGGCCTGCTCGACATGCCGCCATTCGGCGCCCCACAGCACGCGTGTGGCGGGATCGAGGCGCCAGCGGTGCTCGACTTCGAGACTGTGCTGGTCGGTCACTGCGGTGTTGCCGACGTCGGCACCGAAGGCAACGCCAGGCGCGAGCGGGAGCGGGGGGTTGATGCGCGAATCCAGCCGCCATTCGTCACGCACGCGCTGGCGATTCCAGTAGGCCGATACCAGCCACTCCTCTTCGGCCGCGGCGACGTGGCGCCAGCGCAGGTGCAAGGTGCGGTTGGCGTGCTGCGATTCGCGCATGCCGGCGCTGTTGAAGAAGGAGCGCTCATAGCCCGCGTCGCGCCGGCCCTCGGCAAACACCGCATTGAGGTTGAGCTCGTTGCGTTCGTCGAGCTGGAGATCTCCCCGCACCGACAAAAGGTTCGTGCGGCGACCATCATGCAGCCCGGCAAAGCCTTCGTCGGCCTCGTGCTGCGCACTGATGCGCAGGCTGAGCGGGGCCGATTCGACGGCATGGCGCGCGCTGACGTCCAGGATGCCGGGCGCGCCACGGCTCAGACGCAGGCTTGTTCCGGTGTTGTCGGCGCTATGCCGGGTGCGGATGTTGACGATGCCCAGGAAGGCGTTCGAGCCGAAGGCGGCGGAGTTCGAGCCGCGTACCACCTCGATGCGCTCGATATCCTGCAGCGAGATGCGCTCCGCCGAAGAGTTGAACGAGGGCGCAGGATAAGAGCGCCCGTCGATCAGGACCTGCATCTGCAGTGGATAGTCCATGCCCAGGCCATGGTAGGTGACCCAGTGTGCGTTGCCGCGTTCCTGGCCAACCTGAAAGCCGGGGACGAGCCGCATCAGGCGGCTGAGGTCGCGGTAGCCGGTGGCAGCGATGAAGTCCGCATCGAATACCGTGACCGCAGCCGGGCTGTCGTGCAGGGTCTGGGGCAGGCGCGAGGCGCTGAGCACGACCGGCAGCGGTGCGAAGAAGCTGTCTTCTGCCCGCACCTGTCCTGCGCACAGGCTTGCGGTGAGAATCAGGGCCAATCCGCCGGCAGTACCGGAGTGGGAGCGCATCGATGGGTTTGAGCTGAGTCAGGGCTGGCGAAGTATAGCGGTGAGCCGCCGGTCGCGCAGGAGGGCATTGGAAGCTGTAACATCCCCAGCTATCCGCTTCAGGCTCCATTCCTTTTCCGGAACGCATAAACGCCATGACCCTGACCGATCTCCGCTACCTCGTCGCGTTGGCGTACGAGCGTCATTTCGGCCGTGCGGCCGAGAAATGCCATGTGTCACAGCCGACGCTGTCTGTGGCGGTCAAGAAGGTCGAGGAGGAGCTCGGCGTCCAGCTCTTCGAGCGCAGCGCCTCCGAGGTCAAGATCACCGAGACCGGTCGCCGCATCGTCGCGCAGGCAGAGAAGGTGCTGATGGAGGCGAGCCAGATCCAGGAGATCGCCGCGGCGGGTAAGGATCCGCTTGCAGGCCCGCTGCGCGTAGGGGTGATCTACACCATCGGCCCTTACCTGCTGCCGCGCCTGATCCCGCGCGTGCACCAGCTTGCGCCGCGCATGCCGCTGATCATCCAGGAGAACTTCACCGCTCGCCTGGCCGAGTCGCTCAAGCGCGGCGAGCTCGATGTCATCATCATCAGCCTGCCGTTCGAGGAGCCCGGCATCGTCGCCCAGCCGGTCTACGACGAGCCGTTCCGGGTGCTGATGCCGTCGGCCCATCCGTGGACGCAGGATGAGTCGGTCTCGGCCGAGCACCTCGCCGACGACCAGTTGTTGCTGCTTGGCGCGGGCAACTGCTTCCGCGAGCAAGTGCTCGAGGTGTGCCCGAGCTGCCGCAACATCGGCGGGCTGCAGCGCACGCTGGAGGGCAGTTCGCTCGAGACCATCCGCCACATGGTGGCCACGGGTCTCGGCGTGACGGTGTTGCCCAGTTCGGCGGTCGACGAGATGTCGGCGCAGAACCCCTTGGTCGCGGTACGGCCGTTCAGCGACCCCGAGCCTCAGCGCCGTGTCGCCCTGGCGTGGCGTGTCACCTACCCGCGCAGCGGGGCGATCGACGTGCTACGAGCGGCGATCCTGGACAGCGAACTGCCCGGGGTACGGCCGGTGGGGCGTTTTCCACAGGTGGATACGGGGCTGCGCCAGGCATAGCCCTGCGACATGAAAGGTATTCCGGCGATCAATTGGATTCATTGGACCGATTGGCTTACGATTGAACCATCCCGGCTGGACGCAGCCGCTCCAGCGCATCAATCACAGGAGAAGCGACATGGAAATCGATATCGGCATCACCAAGAAGGATCGCGCCAAGATCGCCGAGGGCCTTTCGCGCCTGTTGGCGGACAGCTACACCCTGTACCTGACCACACACAATTTCCACTGGAACGTCACCGGGCCGATGTTCAACACGCTGCACCTCATGTTCGAGGCGCAATACAACGAACTCGCACTCGCAGTTGACCAGATCGCCGAGCGCATCCGCGCGCTGGGCTTCCCGGCGCCCGGCACCTACAAGGAGTTCCAGAAGCTCACCAGCATGAGTGAGCCGGACGGGGTACCCTCGGCGCAGGACATGATCCGCCTGCTCGTCCAGGGCCAGGAAGCGGTGATCAAGACCGCACGCAGCATCGCGCCGGTCGCCGACAAGGCGAGCGACGAGCCTACCCTCGACCTGCTGACCCAGCGCATGCAGGTGCACGAGAAAACCGCCTGGATGCTGCGCAGCCTGCTCGAAGCCTGAGCTTGAGTCCAGCCGCGCCGGTCGGCGCGCGGAGTTGCATACGGGCCCTGCGGGGCCCGTCCTCATTTCAGCCTCCGGAAAAGCGCACGCGTTGCCTGGGCTGGCTGGGCTGGGTGATGTGGTCCAGGGGCAGGACATGGGTCTGCTTCACGCGGCCGAGCACGATGTCGGTCTTCACGTTGGCGATGCCGGGCAGGCACAGCACGCGCTTCATCATCAGTTCGGAGAAAGCGGCCAGGTCGGGAGCGACCAGGCGCAGTACGTAGTCGGCGTTGCCGCTCACCGAAAAGCACTCGAGTACCTCGGGCAAGCCGGCGACGGCGGCTTCGAAGGCTTCGCTGCGTGCCCCGCCCTGGCGCTCGAGCACGACATGGGCGAAGGCGGTGACGCCCAGGCCGACGGCTGCGGGGTTCAGCAGTGCGGCGTAACCGGCGATCAGGCCGCCTTCCTGCAGGCGCTGCAGGCGCCGGCTCACCTGGGATGCGGACAGGTGGACCTGTTCGCCAAGCGTGGCATTGGTGGCATTGCCGCTGCGCTGCAGGGCATCGAGGAGTGCCAGATCCTGACGGTCTACGGTGAAAGTGCTCATTTATGTGCTTTCATATGCATGAATTGTGCGCATATTACCGATAAATACGCGAATAACGCGCACTTTATGTGTGGGATGCGCAGCATAATGCTCCTCACAAGACCACCTGAGGAGACACCCCATGACGCTTACCGAATCCTTGCTGCATGCGCTCAAGGCGCATGGCGCGCGGCAGATCTTCGGCATCCCGGGCGACTTCGCCCTGCCCTATTTCCGCATCATCGAGGAATCGAAGATCCTGCCCCTGCATACGCTCTCGCATGAGCCAGGGGTGGGCTTCGCCGCCGACGCGGCCGGACGCATCGGCGGCGGACTGGGCGTGGCCGCGGTAACCTACGGCGCAGGTGCGCTCAACATGATCAACTCGGTGGCCGCAGCGTATGCCGAGAAATCACCGCTGGTGGTCCTGTCCGGCGGTCCGGGCCGCGGCGAGTCGAACTCCGGGCTGCTGCTGCATCACCAGGCCAAGACGCTCGACTCCCAGTTCCAGATCTTCCGTGAGATCACCTGCGATCAGGTGCGTCTGGACGATGCAGCGCGCGCGCCCGCCGACATCGCGCGCGTCCTCGCCAATTGCCTGCGCAACTCGCAGCCGGTGTACATCGAGATCCCGCGCGACATGGTCGCCCAGCCCTGCGCAGCGGTGATCGCCGAGCCGCCGCCGGCGGTCGATGGCGAGGCGCTGCAGGCGTGTGTCGCAGAGATCCTCGAACGTATCGGGCGCGCATCCGCGCCGGTGCTGATGGTGGGGGTCGAGGTGCGCCGCTTCGGGCTCGAGGACAAGGTCGCCGAGCTGTCGCGCCGCCTTGGCCTGCCGGTGGTGACCAGCTTCATGGGCCGCGGCCTGCTTGCAGATCATGGCGCACCGCTGATGGGTACCTACATGGGCCTGGCCGGCCTGCCCGAGGTGACGCGGCTGGTGGAGGACTCCGACGGTCTGTTCCTGCTCGGCGTGATCATCTCGGACACCAACTTCGCGGTGTCAGAGAAGCACATCGACCTGCGCAAGACCATCCAGGCGCTGGAGGGACGGGTGACGATGGGTTACCACACCTACCCACGCATCCCGCTCGATGCGCTCGTCGATGGCCTGCTTGCCTGCGTGCCCCCGGCGGCGAAACACTTCGAGGTGTCGCGCCCGGCTTTCCCGCATGGCCTGGTGGCCGACGAGGCCACCATCGCGCCAGCCGACGTGGCATTGGCCGTCAATGACCTGATGGCCGAGCATGGCAAGCTGCCGATCGCTTCCGACATGGGCGACTGCCTGTTCACCGCGATGGACATCGAGCACACCGCCCTGGTGGCGCCGGGCTATTACGCCACGATGGGTTTTGGTGTGCCCGCGGGCCTCGGCCTGCAGGCGGCTACGGGCCAGCGTCCGCTCATCCTCGTTGGCGACGGCGCCTTTCAGATGACGGGCTGGGAACTGGGCAACTGCCGACGCTACGGCTGGGATCCGATCGTGCTGTTGTTCAACAACAGCAGCTGGGAGATGCTGCGCACCTTCCAGCCCGAGTCGGGCTTCAATGATCTCGACGACTGGGGCTTCGCGCAGATGGCCGCGGGCATGGGCGGCGACGGCGTGCGCGTGCACACCCGGGCCCAGCTCAAGCAGGCGCTGGATCGTGCGATGGCGACGCGTGGGCGTTTCCAGCTCATCGAAGTGATGATCCCGCGTGGTGTGCTGTCCGAGACGCTGTCGCGCTTCGTCGCCGGGGTCAAGCGCCTGAACGCCGCCAAATCGGGCTGAACCGGATCGGCGTGCGCGGCCGAGGGGGTTGAAGGGGGCATCGCCTTCAACCCCTCGCGGCGGGTGCCGCTCCCACGCGGAAAACCGCGCCGCGTGCGGCCTCGCTGTAGGCGCGACGCAAGTCGCGAGCTTTCTGGTCTGTTCAGCTCGCCTTGCGCGTGGTGCTGCGTTTGCGCGGAGCGGGTGCTTCAGCACCCTCGCCTGCGGTTTCGCCCGCCTCCGCCGCTGCGGGCTTGGTCGCCTTCGGTGCCTTGGCTTCGAACTCGAAGCCAACCTTGCCGTCCTTGCCGCGCACCAGAAAGGCGGAGAACTTGCGCCGCGTGCGTGCCGACACGAAGCCCTTGAGCAGGTCGGTCTTGCCCTCGGTCAGCAGCTTGGCCATCTGCTCGCGTTCGATTGGCTGCTGCAGGATGATCTTGCCGGAGCGGAAATCGCAGCTCTTGCCTGGTCCCACCGATTTCTCGCACACATAGGCCATGCCGTGCTCGTACACCCGGCTGGCGCACTTCGGGCAGGCACCGACGGCCTCCTGCGCGGAGAAGTCCACCGCCTCGGCCTCCTCGCCCTCCTTGGGCTGGCCGAAGTCGAAGGTGGGCTGCTTGTCCTCGTTCAACACGATGTCGGCATTGAACAGGCGCCCCATCTTGTTGCGGAAGCCGAGCAGCGGGCCGACCTTGCCCTCGCGCAGCAGGGTCTCGATCTCGTCGTACTCGAACTGGCGACCGGCGACGATCTTCCAGGTGCTCCAGTCGCAGGCCTGGCAGGCGAACTTCTTGTAGTTCTCCTTCACGACGCCGCCGCACTTCGGGCACGGCGTCTGCAGCGTCACGAACTCGCCCGGTACGGTGTCGGACTCGTAGCGCTTTGCGCGCTCTACGACCTCGCGCGTCATCTCGGCGATCTCGTTCATGAAGGCTTCGCGGCTGAGCTTGCCGTGCTCCATCTGCGCGAGCTTGTATTCCCAGCCGCCGGTGAGTTCGGGCGAGGTCAGCGCGGTGACGCCCAGTCCCTTCAGCAGCGTGATCAGCGAGAAGGCCTTGGCGCTCGGGATCAGTTCGCGGCCTTCGCGATGGATGTACTGCTCGCTGATCAGGCCTTCGATGATCTGCGCGCGGGTGGCTGGCGTGCCGAGACCGCGTTCGGCCATCGCCGCGCGCAATTCCTCGTCGTCGACCATCTTGCCCGCGCCTTCCATTGCGGAGAGCAGCGTGGCTTCGTTGAAGCGCGCTGGCGGCTTGGTCTGCAGCGACTTGACCGTGATGTCCTCGGTGGACACCGTTTCGCCCTGCTTCACAGCGACCAGCTGCGGTGCGCTGCCGTCCTTGGCATCCTTCTCGTCGTTGGCCGCTTCCTTGCCATACACCGCCAGCCAGCCCGGATTGACCAGCACCTTGCCCTCGGTCTTGAAGGCCTCGCCCTCGACGCGCGTGATGCGGGTGGTGATCTGGTACTCGGCCGCGGGGTAGAAAACCGCCAGGAAGCGCTTGGTGACGAGGTCGTAGATCTTGTGTTCGGCTTCGGACAGGTTCTTCGGCAGTGCGCCGGTGGGGATGATCGCGAAGTGGTCGGAGATCTTGGCGTTGTTGAAGATGCGCTTGTTGGGCTTCACCCAGCCGTGCTTGGCGATCTCGTTGGCGAAGGGCGCGTACTGGTCGGGCAGCGTGCGCATGACCTCGCTCACCGTGGCGAGGTAGTCCTCGGGCAGTGCGCGCGCGTCGGTACGCGGGTAGGTCAGCACCTTGTGCTTCTCGTACAGCGCCTGGGCGAGTTGCAGCGTCACCCGGGCGGAGAAGCCGAAGCGGCCGTTGGCCTCGCGCTGCAGGCTGGTGAGATCGAACAGCAGCGGCGACAACTGGGTGGAGGGCTTGGCCTCTTCACTGACCACGCCCGGCTTGCCTGCACACTTGCTGCGGATGGCCCCGGCCTGGGCCTTGTCCCACAGGCGGAAGGCGGTGGCGTGCTCGTCGCCCTCGGGCTTCTTGAACTTCTCGTCGAACCAGCGCCCCGGGTACTCGCCGGCGGCGCAGCCAAAGCGCGCCTCGAGTTCCCAGTAGTCGCGCGACTTGAACTTGCGGATGCGGTCCTCGCGCTCGACCACCATCGCCAGCGTCGGCGTCTGCACCCGGCCCACGGTGGTGAGGTGGAAGCCGCCGGTCTTGGAGTTGAACGCGGTCATCGCGCGCGTGCCGTTGATGCCGATCAGCCAGTCGGATTCGGCGCGGCAGATCGCCGCGTTGCGCAGGCCCTCGACGTCCTGCGCGGCGCGCAGATGGGCGAAGCCGTCGCGGATCGCCTGTGCGGTCATCGACTGCAGCCACAGGCGCTGCATCGGCTTCTTGCTGCCCGCGTGCTGGGCGATGAAGTTGAAGATCAGCTCGCCCTCGCGGCCCGCGTCACAGGCATTGATGAGGCCGGTGACGTCCTTGCGCTTGATGAGCCGGGTGAGCAGCTTGAGCCGATCCTCGGTCTTCTCGATCGGCTTGACCGCGAAGTGGGGCGGGATCACCGGCAGATGGGCGAAGGTCCACTTGCCGCGCTTGACCTCGAACTCCTCGGGCACGGTGAGCTCGAGAAGGTGACCCACGGCCGACGACAAGACGTATTCGTCGGACTCGAAGTAGTCCTTCTCCTTGGTGAAGCCGCCCAGCGCACGGGCGATGTCCTGCGCAACGGAAGGCTTTTCCGCGATGATCAGTTGCTTGCTCATGCTCGTGTCGAGACGACTGTGGCGCCCAGCGGGCGCGCGGGGTTCGGGAAGCGGCGGATGATAAGGACAGCCTGCTTGCGCTTGCAAGCAGGCTGGATTGACCACTCAATGCAAGGTCGGTTCGTAGGCCCAGTCTTCCTCTTCGGTGAGGAGCTCGTCCACCATCAGGGTGTCGATAGGCTCTTCCTGCTGCCACAGCACCATCAGTACGATGACCTTGAGGCGATTCAGCGAGATGGTGAAGTCGTTCAGGGCCATCGCACGCTCGATGATCAGCTCGCGGTGCGCGGCGCCGAGGACGCCAGCGCTTTCGAGCAGGCTCAGAAAGCCGCGGCAGCGGGCGTCGAGTTGCTTCTGCTCTTCATCGGTGTAGATCCGTACCGATCCGCTGCTGGGCGCGATGCCGGGGTGGATGTCGCGTGCCACGCGGCGCAGGCCGGCCAGCCAGTCGAGCGCTTCGGAAATCTCGTCCTGGTCGAATCCGGCCGCCGACAGCTTGCGGGCGAGCAGATCGGATTCGGGGCAGGCGTCTGCGTGGATGTAGCTTTCGAAGAGATATACGAGGATGTCGAACAAGGCGGCCTCATTTGGGGGCGGTCGGCAGCGTGGTGGGCGGTTCCAGGACCGGCATGCCGGATGGAGGGCTCCGCCCGCTGTGCTTGCGTGCGGCTGGTGATGTGCGGCCGGATTCAGATGCGCTGGAGGCGCCCCCCGGGCAAGCGCGCGAGGAGTCCATCCAGCTCGAGCGGAAGCAGGATGGCGTACAGGGCATCGACCGTCAAGCTGCAGCGCTGGGCCAGCGTGTCGATGTCCACCGGGTCATGGCCGATGATCTGCAGCACCCGTGCCGCCTCGCCGTCGAGGGCAAGCTCGGCCTGGGACATGGTCGGCGGCGTCGAAGCGGCATCCTTGCGTTCGCGTCGACGGCGTCCGGCCGCCGTGTGCGGGCGCTCGGGTGCCGCCCAGCCGAGCCGGCCGCGCAATTCCTCGACGACGTCTTCGGCCGTCTCGACCAGCTTGGCGCCTTCACGGATCAGGCGGTGGCAGCCGCGCGACAGTGGCGAATGGATCGAGCCCGGGATCGCGAACACCTCGCGGCCGCATTCGGTCGCCAGTCGCGCGGTGATCAGTGAGCCGCTGTTGAGTGCGGCCTCGACCACCAGCACGCCTTGCCCGAGACCGGCGATGAGCCGGTTGCGGCGCGGGAAGTTGTGCTGCAGTGGCGGTGTGCCGAGCGGGAACTCGCTGACGACCACGCCGCAGCGGGCGATGTCGCGGGCAAGTGTTGCGTTGCGTGCGGGGTAGATGCGATCGATTCCGGTACCGATCACGGCGATCGTGCCGCCCCCGGCTGTACCTGCGGCGAGTGCGCCGCGATGGGCTGCCGCGTCGATACCCAGAGCAAGCCCGCTGACGATGGTGAAGCCCTGCGCCGCCAGCTCGCGGGCGAAGGCTTCGGCGTTGGCCTCTCCCTGAGCGGTTGCGGAGCGCGCCCCCACGAGGGCGATCGCCGGGCGCTGGAGCAGGGCCGGGTCGCCCTTGACGTAGAGCAGCACCGGCGGGTCGGCCATGTCGAGCAGGCTGCGTGGATAGGCTTCGTCGGCAAGGGTGAGCACGTGGCTGCCGGGCTCGGCCGCCCAGGCGAGCGCGCGCTCCATCCATTCGGCCTGCGGGGTGCCGAGCACTGTATCCGCGGCTTCGCCCCCCACCACTGCCGCGAGCGCACTGCGGCCGGCGCCGAAGATGTGGCGCGGCAGGCCGAAGGCGGCAAGCAGGCTGCGCTGGCGGTCGGCGCCCAGGCCCGGCAGCGAGCTCAGGCGCAACCAGTCGGCGAGGTCGTCGTGATCGGCGGACAAGAGGCCTGGGAGTGCGTGTGAGTCTCGGCGGCGACCGTCAGGGCTGGCGTACGACGTCGGAGAGCGTGACCGGGCCGTCGGATTCCATCACCAGGGCGTAGGAGATGCGATCGAAGACGCGGAACACGAACACCATGCCGTAGCGCTTCTCGGGCAGCTGGAAGGTCTCCTTGCCGCCGTCGCCGGTATATTCGGCCGTGCCGCGGTTGCGGAACAGGGCCAGCACGTGGCCTCGCTCGATGCCGTCACGTTCGCCAACGTTGAGCGCCACCACGTGCAGACGACCGGTTTCGCTCACGCCGCGATGAATCGAGATGATGCGCCCGTTCACGTCGCGCTCGGGCGCATGCGGCGCAAAGGAGAACACGCTCGGGCGATCGCTCGGCATCATCAGGTCGCCGACGCCGATTTCCTCGACCGAGGTGGTGACCTCGAGGGTGGTTGGCTGGCCGCGTTCGGTCACGCGCGCGGTGCCGAGGTAGGCAGCCTCCCAGGCCAGGGTTTCGCGCGTCACCGGGTCTTCGAGCGGCTTGGCCGGGCGGTAGATGTGCCACACCTCGGCGGCGTCGCCGACGTCCTTGGCGAAGATGGTGTCGCCCGTGCCGGTCAGCACGCGGCTGGTCTCGGTGGCGATGATGGTCGCCGAGCCTTCCAGGCGGGGGCCGTCGATGACCAGCGGGCGGTTCAGGAAGGGCTCGATTACCTGCAGCGGGATGCTGGGCAGGGCGCTGTCGAGTGCTTCGCTGTAGATGCGCGGCTGCACGCGATCGTCCTGGGTGCCGCCGATGCGCCGGCCGATGCTCAGCCAGGGGCCGCTGCGGTCGAGCAGGATGACCTGCCCCGGGTAGATGAGGTGCGGGTTGCGGATCTGCTCGCGGTTGAGGCGCCAGACTTCGGGCCAGCGCCAGGGTTCCTGCAGGAAGCGGCCCGAGATGTCCCACAGGGTGTCGCCACGGACCACCGTGTAGCTGTCGGGTGCGTTGTCAGCAAGGCGGACACCGGATTGAGCGTGGGCGCTCGCGCCAAACAGGGCAGCGAAGGCGACGAGCAGAGAGAATATAATTCGGGTCATTGATCGCTTCCGGTAGATGCGGGGCGTGCCGACGAGGCCCTGGAACGCTGTTGCATGGACAGGGTCGAACCGGATGCGCGAAGCAAACACGGTCGTGAAGCGCTTCGAGTCCCCGGCGCAGTACATGCGCATGCATGTGAAAACGCTTGAAATTCTGCACTTAAAGGTTTAACGCGGCAAGGCATTCATGGCTCTCCTACCCATTCTCAGATACCCCGATCCCCGCCTGCATACGGTTGCCAAGCCGGTTGCAGCGGTCGATGACGACATCCGCCAGCTCGTGCGCGACATGGCCGAGACCATGTACGAGGCGCCCGGCATCGGGCTCGCGGCCACCCAGGTCAACGTCCACATGCGCGTGGTGGTCATCGACGTCAGCGAGGACAAATCCGGCCTGATGACGCTGATCAACCCCGAGATTCTCGAGCGCTCGGGCGAACAGGTGTGCGAGGAAGGCTGCCTCTCCGTCCCCGGTATCTACGAGAAGGTGACGCGTGCGGAGCGGGTTCGGGTGCGCGCCCTCGACGACAAGGGCGAGCCCTACGAACTTGCGGCCGACGGCTTGCTCGCGGTCTGCATCCAGCACGAGATCGATCACCTCGACGGCAAGGTCTTCGTCGAATACCTGTCCCAGCTCAAGCTCGGCCGCATCAAGAGCAAGCTGGCCAAGAAGGCCCGCATCACCGCGTGATGGCCGACACCCTCTCCCCCGCGGCGCTGCGCGTCGCCTTCGCCGGCACGCCCGAGTTTGCCGCCTGCGCGCTCGAAGCCATCCTTGAGGCCGGCTACACGGTGCCGCTGGTGCTCACCCAGCCCGACCGCCCTGCCGGCCGTGGCATGAAGCTCACGCCGAGCGCGGTCAAGCAGCTCGCCCTGGCGCGTGGCATCGAGGTCGACCAACCGGAGAGGCTGCGCACGGACGAGCAGCGTGCGCGCCTGTCGGCCTGTGCGCCGGACGTGCTGGTGGTGGCGGCCTACGGATTGATCCTGCCCAAGGCGGTGCTGGACATGCCGCGCCTGGGCTGCCTCAACATCCACGCCTCGCTGTTGCCGCGCTGGCGCGGCGCCGCGCCCATCCACCGCGCCATCGAAGCCGGCGACGCCGCGACCGGCATCACCATCATGCAGATGGACGAGGGCCTGGACACCGGTGCGATGCTGCTCGAGCGCTCGACGCCGATCCTGCCCCGCGACACGACCGCCACGCTGCACGACCGCCTCGCGGCGCTCGGCGGTGAGTGCATCGTCGCCGCGCTGGCCGCCCTGCAGCGCGGCGAGTTGGTCGCCAGGCCGCAGCCGGCCGAGGGCGTGACCTACGCTGCCAAGATCGGGCGTGCCGAGGCGAACATCGACTGGACGCGCCCGGCGGCCGACATCGAGCGCGCGACGCGTGCCTTCGACCCCTTCCCCGGGGCGGCTTCCAGCCTGCGCGATACGGTGGTCAAGTGCTGGTCGGCCGAGGTCGTGCCCGGCCGGGGCGAGCCCGGCACGGTGATCGCGGCAGGCGACGACGGCATCACCGTCGCCTGCGGTCGCGACGCCCTGCGTTGCACGGTGTTACAGCGTCCGGGCAGCAAGCGCCTGCCCGCCGCGGAATTCCTGCGCGGCTTCCCGGTCTCTGTGGGCGAACGCTTCGCAACCGTGGCCTGAGCGCCACGGTTGGGCCGGTGGGCCTCGCACCATGCTTGAATTTGCCTGGTCGGGCCCCAAACTAGGCTTTTGAATCAACCTTTTGCAGGAAGGACACCGCAATGTTCGGTAACTGGATCAAGACCTCCATCCTGATGGCCGGCATCGTCGCCCTGTTCGGCGCCATGGGCGCGGCCATCGGCGGCCAGCAGGGCATGCTGATCGCGCTCGTCATTGGCGGCGCCATGAACTTCTGGGCCTACTGGTTCTCCGACAAGGCCGTGCTCAAGATGTACAACGCGCGCCAGGTCGATGCCGCCTCCTCGCCCTACCTTTACAACATGGTGCGCGAGCTCGCCCAGCGCGCCGACCTGCCGATGCCCAAGGTGTACATCATCGACGAGGCCCAGCCCAACGCCTTCGCCACCGGCCGCAACCCCGAGAATGCCGCGGTGGCCGCCACCACCGGCATCATGCGCATGCTGTCCGAGCGCGAGCTGCGCGGCGTCATGGCGCACGAGCTGGCGCATGTGAAGAACCGCGACATCCTGATCTCGACGATCTCGGCCACGGTGGCGGGCGCGATCTCGATGCTGGCCAATTTCGGCATGTTCTTCGGAGGTCGCGACGGCGAGAACCGTCCCAACCCGATCGTGTCGATCGCGATGATGATCCTGGCGCCGATGGCCGGCATGATCATCCAGATGGCGATCAGCCGCACCCGAGAGTTCGGTGCCGATCGTGGCGGTGCTGAAATCTCCGGCGACCCCGAGGCGCTGGCCAGCGCGCTCGCCAAGATCGACGCCTACGCGCGCGGCATCCCCATGCATACCGCCGAGCAGCACCCCGAGACGGCGCAGATGATGATCATGAACCCGCTCTCCGGCGGCGGCCTGCGCGGGCTGTTCTCGACCCACCCGGCGACCCAGGACCGTATCGCCCGCCTGCGCGCGATGCGCTGAGTGCCTCAGCGCGCCTGCAGGGCGGTCTTCACCAAGGCAAGCAGTTCGCCCGGGGCGACGGCCTCGCCCAAGGCGCCCGCACGCAGCAGCATGTCGCGTCGGGCCGTGCGGCGAGCATCGTCGAACTCGCCGTGGTAGACGATCAGCGGAGGCCGGCGCGGTCTCGACGCCAGCGCGCGCAGCAGTCTCAACGCGGCGCTCGGCTGACCTTCCAGTGCTTCGGGTCGGCTCCAGTCCGATAGCACCAGGTCGAAGCCCTCGGTATCGGCGTCGAGGCGCGTGAGCGCTTCTTCCGTGCTGTGTGCGGTCACGACTTCGACCTGCAGTTTTGCGAGCGCGGCGATTTCGTGCGCGTTGCCTTCCGGTTTGTCGTCCACCCACAGCAGCCGCTTCTGCTCGGGCATGTCGATCAGCGCCAGTGCCGTATCTTCGGCCTCGGCGCCATCCATCGCGGGTGCGCCGCGTATTCGTGCCGCGACGGCCAGTTCGTTGGTGAAGCCGGCCATCATGCGCCGGACCAGACTGTCGGGTTCTTCGTGCTTGCGTGCCGCGGTGTCGCCCGTACCTTCTGGCGCTGCGGCCTCGAGCGCCCAGCTGTCGTCCTCGGCCGCCGATGCGGCCACACTTGCTGAGGTGGCGCCGAAGTCGCTCGACCTCGGTGCGGCGGCGGCCGCGGGTGCTGCACTCACCCAGCGCTGCTGGATTGCCTCGACGGCGCGCCGGATGCCCTTGGCGACATCGGTCCACGCCTCGTCGCGGTTGGGCCAGGAGGTGACCGGGCGCAGGTCGGTGGGCAGGCCCTGAAGGTGGGCAAAGGGCGCCCCTTCGATGTCCACTGCGCGCAACAGCACCGGCACCACGCTGGCGTCGCCGCGCTCGGCACGCGCTACTGCCGATGCAAGTTCCTTGCCCCATATGTAGTCGGAGTTGAGGAAGTCCATGCTCACCAGCAGCAGGATCAGGTCTGCCGTGCTGAGCTGGGCATCGATCGCCTCGTCCCATTTCTGGCCCGCAACGATGCTGCGATCGTGCCAGGGGCGGATCACGCCCTTGCGCCGCAGGAGCGCAAGGTGGCCATCGAGCTCGTCGCGGAGTTTCTCGTCTTCGTGTGCATAGCTGTAGAACAGATCGACCGGTTCCATGACGACGCTCCCATGCGGTACAGCCCGATCTTCAACATAGATCAGGCTGTCCGCGCCGTCAGCAAGCGATGGTGCATGGGCCTGCGTGGGTGCGGCGCCAGCCGCGCCTGACCCTACCTTTGCCGGCCAGCATTGCGGATAATGCGCGCCGGACACCTGAACGTCGATCTACATATCGACAAGCGTCCGAACCCTATCTGCCCGGTCGGAATGCCGGGCCATTAAACCCCGGCGCGCCCGCACCGGGGTGGCTGGAAGCCGATCGGCGGCGCGACTGCCGGCGGTCTCCGAACAACCGGAGCAGCACATGCACCATCAACGCACTGCCTCGCGCAGAGGCTTCCTGCTGTCCGCCGCCGCTCTCGCCGTGGCCGGCAGCCTGGGTCTGAACGCAGGCGATGCCTTGGCCCAGCCGGCCAAGCTCGTCATCACCGCGATCCCCGACGACGGCGACGCCGACCGCATGCGCGAGAACTTCGGCGCACTGGCCCGTCATCTCGGCAAGGCCGTGGGCATCCCGGTCGAGTACATGCACGTGGAGAACTACGCCGCCAGCGTCACTGCGCTCGCCACCGGCCGCGCCCATGTCGCCTGGCTCGGCGCGGTGACCACCGCGCAGGCGCGCATGCAGATGGGCGAGCAGCTCACCATCCTTGGTTGCCGAGACATCGACAAGGGCTTTGTCAGCTACTTCATCGCCAACCCGGCGACCGGTCTGGGCACCGTGGGCGACCTCGGAGAACTCGCCAAGGCCGCGCAGGGCAAGGGCTGGAGCTTCACCTTCGGCAGCAAGAGCAGCACCTCGGGCCACATGATGCCGCGCAAGTACTTCATGGACCAGGCCGGTGCCGCGCCGGAGCGGGTGTTCCGCAGTGTGGCCTATTCCGGCAGCCATGACGTGGTGATGCAGATGGTGGCCGACGGCACCCATCAGGTCGGCGCGCTCAACTACGCATCGTGGGACAAGGCCGACGACGCGCTCAAGGCGCGTGCGCCGATCGTCTACAAGACCCCGCCCTATACCAATTACGCCCTCGCCGCCCGTGCCGATCTCGGCCCGGACCTGCTCGCCAGGCTGCGTGCCGCGCTGCTCGCCGTCGATGGCAGCACGCCGGAAGGTGCCCAGGTGCTCAAGTACCTGAAGGCAGGCAAGTTCATCGAGGCCGACATCGGCGAGTGGCAGGGCTACGTCGACCTGCTCGAGTCGGGTATCGACATCGGCGGCTGAGGGCTGGCTGGGACCGGTAGGCGCAGCGTCCGGCCGGATGCTGTGCCGCCCCCTGCCCGCTCATCATCATGAATACAGACTCCATTGATGCGCAGGCCGTGCCCGAGCACCCGGTTCGCCTGCAGGGCGCCGCGGTCGCCTACGGCGGCCAGCGCGTACTCGACGACATCAGCCTGGACATCGCTCCGGGCGAGCGCGTCGCCGTCATCGGGCCCTCGGGCGCGGGCAAGACCACGCTGTTCCGTCTCATCGCCGGCCTGGTCAAGCCTGTGGCTGGTTGCGCGCTGACGCTGGGTGAGGATACCCGCCGCCTGCGCGGGCGGCGGCTGGCGCGGCTGCGCCGCGAACTCGGCTTCCTTTACCAGCAGGACAACCTGATCCCTCAGCTGCGCGTGGTGCACAACGTGCTGATGGGCCGGCTCGGCCACTGGTCGCTGGCGCGTGCGCTGCTGTCCCTGCTGTGGCCGCAACAGATCGAACGCGCGCGCGCTGCGCTGGCGCGCGTCGAGCTCGCCGACAAGCTGTGGGCACTACCCGACGAACTCTCCGGCGGCCAGCAGCAGCGCGTCGCCGTCGCCCGCCTGATCGTGCAGCAGCCGCGCCTGGTGCTGGCGGACGAGCCGGTGAGCGCGCTCGACCTGCGCCTCGGGCGCGAGATCATCGGCTTGCTATGCCAACTGGCGCAGCGCGACGGCGTGACGCTGGTGGTCAATCTGCACACGCTGGACCTCTTGCAAGGCCATTTCGACCGCGTGATCGCGCTGCGTGGCGGCCGCCTGTTCTGGCAGGGCGAACCAGCGCAGATCACCCAGCATCTGCTGCGCGAGCTCTACGGCGCCGAATACCGCGCGCTGCACCTGGACGAGATCGAGGTGCAGGAATGAAGCACGGCTGCCGCAGCGGTGTACCGGGGGTGTCTTGGTGAGTACGCTCGCCTTGGCCGCCAGCGCGCGTTACGAGCGCCGCCCGCTGGGCCATTTCGTCGCCCTGCTTGCCGTCCTGCTGGCCTTGCTGGCGGCCTTCGCCGCCGCCGACTGGGACTGGGGGGCGCTCACTGACGCCGAGCGCCGCGCTCAGGCGGCAGCGCGCATCGGCGCCTGGCTGGCGGCCTTCGCTCGCCCCGACCTGTCGCCGGACTTCGTGCGCCATGCCTGGGACCTGACCCTGCAGACCCTGTCCGCTGCCATCCTCGGTACGGCGCTGGCGGTGCTGCTGGCCTGGCCGTTGGCGATGGGGGCGAGCCGTGCGGTGTGTGTCGGCGATGAACGCAGCGCTGTGGGTGGCAAGCTCGTCGCCCGCCTGTGGCGGTGGTTGCCGCTGCGCTCGCCGGCCGCCTTGCTGTGCGCGGCCTGCCGGCTGGTGCAGGACATCCTGCGCGCGGTGCCGGATTTCGTGTGGGCGATCATCCTGGTCGCACTGGTTGGCCTCGGCCCGCTCACTGGTGCGCTAGCGCTGGCGCTCAACATCACCGGCATTCTGGCCAAGGTGTACAGCGAGCTTTGGGACAGCGTTGATCCGGCGCGTTATGGCCAGGTTCGCAGCCTGGGCGGTGGCCGGCTGGCGACCTTCCTTTACGGCATCCGTCCGCTCGCCTCGCGCAACGTGCTGTCCTTCACGCTGATGCGCGCCGAATGCGCGATTCGCAACGCCGCGGTGATCGGTGCGGTGGGCGGCGGCGGGCTGGGCTCGGAGATCTGGTACCAGGTGCGCTTCGGCGCATGGGACAAGGTCGGCACGCTGATCCTGTTCACCTTGTTACTGACGCTGGCCGCGGATCTCGTCAGCAACACCATTCGTCGCCAGCTGCGCGGTGACCAGTCCCGCCAGAGCGGCGGTGCCTCGTGCGCGGTGGCGGGGGCTGGCGATGCCTCGCGCCAGGGACGGCCTGAGGGCGATGCTGTGGCGCCGCCCATTGCGGTTGGCGTCTCCCGTCCGCCGTTCGGCCCCTGGCTGGCTACCGGCCTGGTCGTGCTGGCCCTGCTGTGGTCGCTGTGGTTCATGGGCTGGGGCAACCGTGGCGGCGAGGATGGGGCTGCACGCAACCACCTCGCACCGGCCATGGAGCTGCTGAGTGGTGAGGCCTGGGGAAAGCTGCGCTTCTTCGAACGCCTGCTGCAGCCCGAGCTCGACCTCGCCGCGATCGGCCTGGGCGACCCGTCCAAGGCGGCGGCGCGCCTCAAGCAGGGCAAGGCGGTCGAATTGTTCGCCACCCATGGCGCGCTCGATTTCTGGCGACCGTCGGCGTGGCTGGCCTGGCAGCAGGAGCTGCAGAAGTGGTTCGTGTGGCGGGTGGTGGAATCGGCGGCGATCCCGCTCGCCATTGCGGTCGTCGGCACGGTGCTCGGCGTGGCCGGGGCGATCCTGCTCACCTATCCGCATTCGGCCAGCTTCCAGCTCCACGCCGCACGCTTCAGCGGCGAGACGCCGGCGCCCTGGCAGCGCGCGCTGCGCGCCCTGCAGCTCGCGGCGGCGCGCGCCACGGCGGTGATCGCACGTGGCGTGCCTGAGGTGATGTGGGCCTTCCTGTGCATCGCCTTCTTTGGTCCCGGCCTGGTGGCGGGGACCTTGGCCATCGCGCTGCACACGCTGGGCGTGCTCACCCGGGTGTTCGGCGAGGCGGTGGACAACCAGCCCCTGCGCCGCTTCGAGCCCACCTGCGGTGGCTCCCGCCTGGCAACCTACGGCCTGGTGGCGGTGCCGCGGGTGTGGCGCGACTGGATGACCTATGGCTTTTTCCAGTTCGAGAGCAACGTGCGCGCGGCGGTGGTGCTCGGGCTGGTCGGCGTGGGCGGCCTGGGCTTCCAGTTCAGCTTCAACTTCGAGTGGTTCCGTTTCGAGCGGGCCGGCACCTACCTGCTCATGATCGTGTTGCTGACGGTGCTGATCGACCGCGGTTCGCGCCTGCTCAAGCTGTCCCGCGTCGGGCGTTGAACGGCCGGGCAGCGGGCAGCGCCTTGGTGTAGGCTAGCGGGCGGACCAGCCGGTGCCCCACGAACAAGCCGGCACCACCCTCACCCACAGGAGATAACCATGAGCGCAGTGACCCTCGGCGGCAATCCGATCGACGTGGCGGGCCGTTTCCCGCAAGCCGGCGATGCCGCCCCCGCCTTCAAGCTCACCGCCGCCGACCTTGCCGACGTCGGCCTCGAGGCCTTTGCCGGCAAGCGCAAGGTACTGAACATCGTTCCCAGCCTTGACACCCCGGTGTGCGCGACCTCGACGCGCAAGTTCAACGAGGAAGCCGGCAAGCTGGCCGATACCGTCGTACTGGTGGTTTCTGCCGACCTGCCCTTCGCGGCCAAGCGCTTCTGCGAGACCGAAGGCCTGGCGAACGTGCAGACGTTGTCGACCTTCCGCAACCCGGGCTTTGCCGAGGCCTATGGCGTGGCCATCACTTCCGGCCCGCTCGCCGGCATCACCGCGCGTGCAGTGGTGGTGATCGATGCCAACGACAAGGTCGTACATGCCCAGCGCGTGGGTGAGATCAAGGATGAGCCGGACTATGCGGCCGCGCTTGCCGCGCTGAAGTAAGCGGCAGTCATGCAGTGAAAGGCAGGGGCCCCAGTCGGGGCCCTTGCCTTTTCCGCTCAGCGGCGGCGAGCAGACTCGCCACCCGGTTTCTGTGGCTCGTCAAAGTGGCTGTCATCCTCGAGCGGAAACACGCCGAGCCCCTGGTCTGCAAGGCGGATGGTGCTGGCGGCGAGTACTTGCGGGATGCGCAGGCTGCGCTCACCCATGCTGACCGTGACGCCTTCGAACACGGTCTGCTCCACATTCACCCGCGCCTGCTGGGCGAGCTCGAGCCGGAAACGCAAGGCCTCTTCCTCGTTACGCAAGGCCTCGATCCCGGTCGACAGCGCAGCCGCTGCAAGCTCGGCGCGGCTCAGCATCTCGCTTGTGACCTTGCCCGGATTGCGGTCGGCGAAGTTGAGCAGCTTGCCGACATCGAGCAGCTTGTTTTCCTGGATGTCGCGCTCCTGGGCCTTGGCCTGCACCGCCTGGGAGAGTGCCGTGTCGGCGCCGATCTCGAGTTCGGTGCGGATGCGGTTGTGCGCGCCGATCACACGGGCATGGATCGACAGGTTCGCGCAGGCCTTGCCGCCGATGATGTGGCCGCGACGCTGGTTGCCGACGCGGATATGGTTCCGCGCCACGAGCTGGCACTGCATGGCCAGATCATCGATGAAGATCGAGTCGCCCGCCGTGATGCGTGCCTGTTGAGCATAGGTGGCGGTGAAGCTGCCGTCGCAACGGATGGCGACGGCGCTGAAATCCTTGCCTGCCGTCTTGCCGCCGAGCCCGCCCATCACGCCGCCGCGCACGATGATGTTGCCGCCGGCCTCCAGCGTGGCGGGCTCGACCACGCCGCCGACCTCGATGTCGCCGCTGGCGCGGACGCTCATGCCGGCCTGGATGTCGTTGCGTACCCTGACCGTGCCATCGAAGTCGATGTTGCCGGTGGCCATGTTCACCGAGTCGACGGTGTAGATGGGCTCGACGATGATGCCATCGCGCACCTCCACGGGTTGGCCGTCGCAGGCAGCGACGAGGAGGTCGGGGTCCTCGGCCGCGGTGCGCGTGCCGCGCAAACCGCTGGCGAAGCGGACATCGCGCCCCGGCTTGGGCGCGATCGGCTGGCCGAGCACGTTGCGGCCGTCCTCGCCACGAGTCGCGGGATGCCGTCGCATCAGGCCCTCTCCCTCCTGCACCACGAGGATCTCGCCGAAGTCGCGGAAGTCGGTACGGCCGCAGGGGCGGACGTTGGGTACGCGCGCAGGTGTCTCGGGCAGCAGGCGTTCGAGCCAGCCGTCCTCACCGGGCACGGCTTCGCGGCCGCGGGCGATCACCAGGCGGTTGGCCTGGCCCTTGGCGATCGCGCGGTTGATCTCGTCGACCAGCACGCCCTCGACGATGCCGCGTGCGGCGAGCAGGCCGAGCAGTTCTGCCTTGGTTGCCGGACGGCCGCCCTTGGCCGGGGTGAGGGTGAGTTCCGCGCTGAGGCCATCGGCCGCGACTTCGACCTCGAGCATGGCATCCGCGCACTCGGCGATCTCGACGGCCTCGACCGATTGCCCGGCGTTGTAGCGCGCGATCAGCCCCTTGATCGCATCCGGCCGGATGCGCAGTTCGGCGTAGCCGGCCGCGCCGAGCTGCTCGCGCAACCAGAGTGCATCGATGCGCGGGAAGCGTGTGTCATGTGCCAGGTTCGCGCTGAGCACACGGGTCGCCGCGTCGAGGGTGAGGCTCAGTAGAGGGCCTGGGGCCAGGTCATTGTCCATGCGCGCGGTGCAGTGGCGTTGAAGGGGGGCGGGGCGGGATTCTAGCCCTCATCGGGGGCGTGCATGCATGTGCGAGATCAAGTGCGAGCATCATTGCCCGAGCGCGCGGGCAATGAACTGTCGCGCCACGCGCGGGCGCGGCACCTTGTCGGC